>OLID01000209.1_pt1 | contig 32154 bp, 24 predicted proteins | sample 1609361 | NCBI WGS metagenome assembly OLID01 (sample SAMN05416778, study PRJEB24817) | seawater metagenome | isolation source: Sea water | place: Canada:Atlantic | collected 2013-07
AGAGACAGGGCGTGGGTTGCGGCTTGGGCTGTGGCTTGGGTGTTGCAGGTGATATAACGGGCGGCTTCAGACCAAGCTCGACTTGAAGCTGATCCAGGACGATAGTGGTCGCGCCCATGTTCTGGATATGGTCGCCAAAGTCTCCGCCCATCACGTAAACAGCACCTTCCCGGATGCCGATGTAGGTTCCGGAATCGGGATAATGGCGATAGATGTAGCCGTCAAGCAGACGCAAGGGTGCAGTGAACTCGTCTGTGGGGAAGAGCTCGGGATAAGCTGCTTCAGCCAGTTCAAAAATCTCTTCCACGGCGTCAATAATCTCTGACACATCACCTGCCGATCCACAGGTAATATCGTCACTGATTCTGGTGTCAACCAGTTGCCCGAGGAACGCGCCCTCCTCGTTCAGCATGTCGATGCCACTGAAGTCCCCGGCGATGTTGGATAGCGCCACCTGAACGCCGGCATCGGGGGCAGTCCAGATGGCTTCACCTGCGATGCTTTCGCTCAATTCAGGGGAGGTCAGGATGTAGTCTGCGACGCAGAGAATGCCGCCCGGGGCGAGGACCACTCCCCCCAGATCATCCTGCGGCGGTGGGCTGCCTGCCTGAGTTGTCAGTGCGTAGGTACCGTGAAACGATTGCGGAATCTCGGCAGGCATGGTATGCGCGGGGGCTGCCAGAGCGCAGGACAGCAGGAGAGCCAATGGTCTGGCCAGGTACTTTGTGGCATGGGTCATGGTTAAGTTTCCAACATCTTAGGGGGAGGGTTACCGCTTCCGGTCAGCCGAACTGGCCATGAAGACGCCCCATGGGAACCTGACATCAGGCTTGGTATAGTGTCAGTGCCAGAAAGCAATGTCTGTGCCAACTATGCGAGCGCGGCAATATCAATCACTTGGCATTTTCTGCGAATAAATTATCGGCAGCCTGGTCAAATAATTGACCGCCAGTCGGACTCAACGATGGTTCGTTGACGCTAACCGAGTATCGGGCTGGACAAACAAAAGGTTTGGCGATAGGGTTAGGGCTGCTGTACGCGTTCTGAAAGTTTAAAAAGGCTCGAAATGGATTCTTTAATGCCTTATAAGCTCGCCGTGATCGGTGTGGGCAAAATATCTTTGGCCTCGCATATTCCCGCCGCTCTGGCCTCCCCTTTGGTGAGTCTCGCCGCCTTTGTCGATCCTGATGTCAAACGGGCCAAAAGCTTCGCAGATGAATTCGGTCTGGACATAGAGATTGCGGCCCGGATCGGCGACCTGAAGGGAAGCGTGGACGGTGCACTGATCGCGGCGCCCAACCATCTTCATGCCCCGCTCGCAATTGAGTGCCTGGAAAACGGGCTCGATGTGCTGATCGAAAAGCCCCTGGCGTCTACTGTGGCCGAAGGGCGCGCCATCACCGAGGCGGAGCAAAAAACCGGCAAGACAGTCTCGGTCGGTTATTGCACCCGACACTACCCCAATTACCGGTTGTTCAAGGATCTGCTGGCGCGACAGTACTTCGGCAGAGTTCACAAATTCGCCTATCAGTTTGGCACGCCTGGCGGCTGGTCAACCTTTTCCAATTACCTGATGGACCGTCAGACGGTGGGCGGCGGCGTACTGGTCGTTACTGGTACCCATTTCCTCGACCGGATGCTTGACCTGTTCGGCTTTCCCGACGAACTCAGCCTGCAGGATGATTCGCTGGGGGGCCCTGAAGCCAACGCGCGCCTGCTGATGTCATTCGGTGAAGGCGAGACACAAATCCAGGGTTACGCGCATTTCTCCAAATCAGCGAAGCTGCGTTCGGGCATGGTCCTGGACACGGAAAAGGGACACGTGCTACTGGCGGACAACCAGACTGACCTGACACTCTACCCTCATGATTCGCCGGACATTGCTCTGAAACTGCACAGGACCGCACCCGGGCGTCAGCGTGCCAACCAGTTCCAGCTTCAGATAGAAGATTTTGTGCACAGCTGTCGCAACGGCCAACCGCCTGCGGTGTCGGCCCGCGACGGTCTGTTGTCGCTAGAGTTACTGGAGGCCGCTTACGCCAACCGCCGGGCGTTTGCGGAAAACTGGTTCGAAGAATGACGGGAAATAATATGAAAAAAGTTGCGGTTTTCGGCGCGTCGGGTTTCGCCGGCACCGCCGTTGTCGAGCGGCTGTTGAAAAAACCGGATATCGACGTAGTCGCCATCATCCATTCCGATGGCAATGCCTGGCGCCTGTCACGCCGCAAAGATCTTGCCTTGCGCCAGGTCGATATCACCGTGCGCGAGCAGGTCAGGGCAGTGATGGAGAATGTGACCCATGTGGTCAACTGCACCCGCGGCAGTGATACGGTGATGCTCAAGGGGCTTGAAATTCTGCTGAGCGAGGCAAAACTGGCCGCCGTTGAACAATTTGTCCATATCAGCAGCGTGTTGATCTACGGCGACCGGCCCGCCACGGAATCTGTCCACGAAACCGCAGCACCCGACCCCCAGGGCAACGCCTATGGAGTGTTGAAGCTGAAACAGGACGAGATGGTTCAGTCTGCTGCCGGCAAGGGCCTGCCCGCCACCATCATCTGTCCGCCCAATATCATCGGCCCATACTCCCTTTTTCTGGGTGGCCTGGTAGAGATGATCAAAAGCGACAAGGTCGGTTTGTTGGAAGGCGATCATGCCTGCGTCACTGTTGATGTGGACAACCTGGCAAAAGCAATCGAGCTGGCGCTGTTCGGAGGTGACGGCAGCGGTTCCCGCTATTTCGTTACCGATGATCATGCCGCTACATGGGCTGAGCTGACGGGCTATTTGTGCGGGCTCGCGGGGAAGCAAAAGCTGATGCCTCTCACGGCGCAGGAGATAGAGTCCCGTCTGCAGACGCCGCCGGTCAGCTACAACCCGCTCAGATCGCTGAAACACCTGGTGTCAAGTGATGTCAGAGAGGCCCTGCGTAAAGATCCTCTGTTATGCAAAGGTGATATGTTTTTACGGGGGCTGATAGCAAAACTCCCGGGAAACCTGGAAGACCGTGTCCGCCTCGGCGTGGAAGGACCGACGCGGGTCGCCAAGGTCGACCATGCTCCCGCCATCAACTGGGCATTCTGCGCCGCCCAGTTAAGGGACGTGGCGCATTCCTGCGAACGGTTGCAGCGCGACCTGGGTTACACACCTGACCACAGCTTCGCGGAAAGCATGTCAGCCTATGTCCGCTGGTATAACCGCATGCACGGTTATGACACCGGGTTTGCCGATATCCTGAAACGACTGGCCTAGTCCGGTCATCTGGACATTAACAATGAACAACGGGAAACTGCCCATAATCGCCTTTGAATACGCCCCCTGGTTTTCATCCTGGTCGGGCCGGCAACATATTCTGTCGCGGTTGGGGAAAAGAGGCTGGCCGGTGGTCTACTCTAACGGCGCCAAATTCTATAATGAGATAAATCTGGGCTCGCCCTGGGGCAGGCTGCAAAGTACCGACCATATCCAGGTCTATCAGCCCGGCAGTTTTCCGCCCCGGAACTACCGATTCAGATCACTGGATCGCGCGGCGATCAGTGTCCACTGCCGCCATATCAAAAAGAATCTGGGGCTGAGAAAAGGTGATCCGTTCATCGCTTTCTGTTTTCACCCGGCGTTTTATCCCTATATTGAGGAGCTGAACGCGCCCTATACGATGTTTCACATTTTTGATGTCTATCGACTCATTGGCAACACTGGCGCCGGCGGTTCGAATGTCAAAAAGCTTATCGATCGCTCCGATCTGGTCACAGCAGCCTCTGAAACCATGTGGACAGAAACCGTGGAAGATAAGCGGCTGACGGCGAAATACGTCTACAACGGCGTTGACACCTCCGCGTTTCAGGAAAAAAACTTCATCAAAGGCGCGGTATACGACGCAATTTCAAAACTCGGCGGTCCGAAAGTGGGATACCTGGGCGCGATTAACTGCAAGCTGGACTTCACCGTCTTTGATCATCTTGCCGGCGCTTTCCCGGACACCCGGTTTGTTATCCTTGGGGCAAAAAAGCAGGTGGAACTGATCCAGGAAGACGCACAGAACTGGGCCGCGTATCTAAGCTTTTTCAACCGACCCAATGTGCATTACATGGGTACCATAGACAGGACCGAGATCCCCGGCTGTCTGGATCTTATGGACGCCACCCTGGCTCCCTATAAAATGGATAAATCAACCTGGGCATTCGCGGCCTTTCCGCTAAAGATCAACGAGTATCTGGCAGCTGGCAAGCCGGTGATATCTTCCTACACAACAACCATCGAGCAACACTTCGGTAGCGCCGTGGCAATGTGCAGGGAGCCGGCAGAATGGCAGCATGCGCTGGCAGATGCCTTGGCGGGCCGGGCGGTGGGCACGGAGGAAAGCCGCCGGCTGATTGCCCGTGAAAACGACTGGGAGAAGCGGGTGGATAAACTGGAATATTTTATGTTCGCAATGCTGGCTGACAAAAACAGGTTTTCGCAATGGACTGCCCCCCAACCCTGACCTTGCACATCGGTATCCCCAAAACCGCCAGCACCTGGTTGCAGGAGGTTGTGTTTCCGCAACTGGACGATATTGTTTTTTGCCCAACGCCGGCGAATACGCTGTTTCACTCGGCCGAGGATACCGCAAACAGGCTGATGGCCAGCTGCGTTCGCCGTTCATCCCGCGTCTGGGAACAGTATGGCGACGCCATCTTTGCCGAACTGTTTGGCGATAAGCAGTTATGGCTCAGGCACCCGAAAAATGCGCTTGTTTCCGACGAAAGCTTCGGGCGCCACGGATCCCGCCCGGAGCATTTGCAAAGCCACCTTATCGCTATCGCGGCCAAAGCGCGGCAGTGGGGGTTTGGATCGCTGCGCATCATCTGCCTGTTCCGCCGCCAGGATCAATGGCTGGCTTCCCATTATGCGCAGATGTCCAATCGCGACGAGCTTCCGTCACAGGAAGGCTTCGAACGGCTTGTTGAGGAAGTGGTAGATCCGGCTCGTTCCCGGTATATGCTGGGCATGCTGCTGGACTATTCCGCACTCGACGAAGCATTGTCAGCCGCCGTCGGGCGCTCCAATGTCCTGATGATGCCCTACGAGATGCTGGCTAGCAATGAACGGCAGTTTCGCGAAAAGCTGTTGACCTTCCTCGACCTGCCCCCCCAGAAAGAGCCGAAAGGCCGGGAAGAGCAGAGAGAGGAGACAGAGGAGAAACAACACGTCAATCAACGGCGCTCCGGACAAACCACCTGGCAGCTCAGAGCGCCGCTTCGCTCGGGATGGCGGCGAAAGCTGAACAGCGCAGCGAGAAAGCTTGGCATCGCAGCAGATGCTCCGCGAACCATCACACTAACGCCAGCGGCCACGCAGCGTGTGCTGCAGGCTTTTGATGACAGCAACCGCCGGCTTCAGCATGCGCTGGATCTGGATCTGGCTCAATATGGCTACCTTGGTGGGCCGGCTCCGGACTGAGTCTGTGGCTTCAGGTCCCGCCATCGCGAATGATTTTTTCAACGCGTTCCCACATCGCTTCTACTTTCTGCCGCTGCTGCTGTGCATGGAGTCTGAGCGTGTCACGAAGTTGACGATTGCGATCGGCGCTCAGAAAACTGTCTATCTGCTGGGCCGTTTCTTCCTTGCTGAGCGCGGGCGATAACAAACAGGACTCGCATCCGTATTCCGCAAAAAGAGTCTCATACTTGTGAGCCCACGAGGTACCGAGTGTCGGCGTTGCCTGAGAAAATGAACTCACCAGCGAATGATACCTTGAGCCGATATTGGCATAGCAGTGACGCAGAAAACCCTTGCTGGTCAAACCATCTTCGTCATATACACGAGGCTGTTTCTCCAGCTTCGAAAGCAGCGTGTCTACCAGACTATCGTCATTGGTCTCATGAACAAGTACAACGGGCTCCAGATCGTTCGCATAAACCCGCTGCACGCAGGTCACGAGAAAGTCCAGGTAACCTTCCGATGTCGCTGAGTCGGTTTTATCCAGAAGCCGCGTATTCGGCACGATGGCAACCCGACGTCGCCACAAGGCCGGATCATCGACCGGGGGCGGATCAAGCAGATGCGATATGTCCGGGCAGACCTCCACCTTGGCGGCATCGATTCCCAGTTTCAGCACGTGTCGCGCCGACGCCTGGTCCCTCGGGAATATGAAGTCGAACAGGCTCAACAATCGTTTGGCATGTTCCCGTATGTCCGGGTTTTCAAAGGGCCCGAGCGCCTGCGGCAGCATTAACAGTTTAACGCCCTGTTTGTGCAGTTTTTCATAATACTCTGTTCTCGAAATGATGCGCCGCGGTGTCCACTGGTCGCCATAGGCAAACCCCGAGCAGTCAAGCAGGGCAGCGAGAGAACGGCTGTCGCGTATTCCCCTGGCCCTGAGTGTGTGTTCCGGAAGTGCCGCAAGCCCCACGGAGCGCTTGGCAAGCGACAACATTGTTTCCAGAGAGGGGTTTTGCAAGGCAAGGCGGAACTCGTGAAAGGAAGGGCGGAACTTAAGATCGAGGATTTCCGGAAGATCTTTCTGGCCGGCGCAATACAGACTGGTCGACGCAGCCAGCACATATTTAGCGCCAAGGCGCTGCCCCACGGAGCGAAGCATGAGTTCGTCGCCTTTGTTCATCAGCCATGGTCCGAGAATTTCAATCGTGTCTCGTGGTCGTTTGAAATCGCTACTCATAAATTCCATTTCCTGATTGTCATTCTCGGAAAACCGCAATCAGCCCCACCGGGGCCATCTACCAGTCTATCTGTCTGCCCAACAGCTGAAACAGTCGCTCATTGTGAGGCCGGAAATAATCATCAAGGTAAGCAAATACTTCGCTGGAGACCGGGGCTTTTTCACCAACATTCTTTTTTGGAAAATCGATACCTTCTGGTACGCCGGGAAGAGAAAGAAAATCGCAGGCCCGCGTAACCGTGCCTCGCGGATCCTTCAGTAACTCATTGTTGCCCAGAATCAGAATCTGCTCTCTGCCGAACACGTCGAAGAACCTCGCCAGGCTATCCGCGTAGCGCCCCCTTAACTTATAGGATGCATGAAGATAGGTTTCCCGTCCCTCCGGGTCGTCCATATTCAAACCGGACAACCGTTCTTCCTCGATTTGCAGTGCGTCTTTAAGCTGCAGATATTCGCGGCCCATTTTTACCTCATGGTAATAATGTGATATTGCGCGATCTGTCGGGTTACGTAGAATCACGATCAGCCGCGCATCAGGAAGAACCTCGCAGATGCGCTTGTCCGCTTCAGGCGCGAAAAGATACCCGGGACATCCCTCCCCAGTGACGGCGCCTGCGGGTAAATGCCGTTTTAGCGGAAAGTGCGCCCGATACCACGCAAGCCCCCTGGAATAACCCTCGGTAAAAAAATGAATTTCCTTTCGTATCGGCGGCACAACCAGCGGATGACGTGTCAGGTAGTGAAACAGGCTGGAGGTGCCTGACTTCATTTCGCCAATAATTAAAAAGTCTGGTAACGCTCGCAACGGGGACGTCAGCCGATTTGTCCAGAATGTCGGCGGTCTTTTGAGGCGCTGGTCATCGGTTCGAGGATTTAAAGGATGATGCATGTCGGTGATTCCCTGTGTCACAACCGAACTGGCAATTAGTCCAGCGCCGATGAGGTTGAGGCCTGGTCGACGGAATACGCCTGGAACTGGGACAGGACTTCGCCAACCAATGCCACGTCAGCGTACAGATCCTTTTCCAGTGGATGCGCGTCACCGCGGGAGTCGGCAGGAATCAGCCAGTACTTGTGTCCCAGAGCAGACGCCAGGGCGTAGAAGTTCGGATTGGGGAAACCCAGATCCGCGATCTCGATGACATGTGCGCCTTCCTGGCAGAACATCATATTCGTCAGGCCGGCGCCGTGTGGGGCTGCCAGGACGGCAGTCTCACGCATCAGGTTGACCTGCTCCTCAAACGAGAGATTCTCCATCAGTACCCGCTGGAAACCGAGAGGCTCCAGCAGTTTCCATACCTCTTCTTCATTGAGAAGCCGTCGCCGGGTGGCTTGCAGACGGCTGATAAAAACCTTGCGAAACGGGGGCGGGGCCTTGTCAACGCCAAATGCCTCGGGAACCAGTCGCAGCAGTTCCGGCCGGAACCGGTCTGTGCCAAGGATGGTAAGTTCATCGACAAGCAGTGGCCGTGCCGGGTCGAAGGTCTGGAAATCCTCCGGCTTCAGTCCGAGCATGCGCAGTGACCCGTCTATTGCGTCTGTGCGCTCGGTGGGGAGCAACATCTGGTTGATATGGCCCATTTTACGCAACAAAAGCAGCCTTGGCAGATGCGCGGTCAGCCAGTGGGAATGGTTGTGGTATACCCGCTCGATAAACCACGTCGCCTTCTTGAGACGTGCAGGTTTTGGCGAACGGGAAAGCGTGGCTGCATGCAAGGGACGGAAGCGCAGTTCGCGCATATCGAAGGCGCGGAAATCCCTGTTGAGTATCGCCGGGTAAAAATCATTGCCGATGTCCGGATCCCTGTACCAGGTTACAAGACAGTCGGGGACAGTGGCGACAAACGTTTCCTGACTGATCCGTTCTGGCACGTCCCGAAAAGAGTAGCCCCACCACCCCGGATCGTCCGGGAGCTGGTCCCGGGAGCTGAAATTGAGGGGCAGAGAGTTTTGCGCGCGGCTTTGAGGCTGGACTGTTTCATATTCTCCGGCGGTGCCGGAGCTACGCTGCCGTGCAAAATATTCCTGGACGGTCTCCCGCTGCACGTCCCGATATGCAAACCACGACGGCGGCAGACCCTTGCCGATGCCAATCTTAGCTGCCTTGAGCAGTGCACGTTTGGCGCCACTACGCATTCCGCTGCCCCGCTGCAGACCTCTGGAGGCAAGCTTACGCCCCTGTTTTTCGGTAGCCGCAGCAAACTCAAGCACTGTCGCTGCGGTGCGACCCGAAAACCTGGCTCTGGATGACAGGTAGGGCTCGTAGCCGAGGGTGCGCATGATGCCGCCACATCGGCCTTCTATCATGGCAATCTCGGCGCGCGTGAGGTCGTCTTTCCATTTATCGATTGACGCAGAGGTGACCGGTGCCGTGCTGCGTGCAATATGCTCCTGTTTCCACGCATCCATCTGGTCCTGCCGACTATTCGTCGCAGCGGGGAATTCGTCACTACGCTGAGCCAATATCGCAGTCTCGAACTCCTCACCCAGAAAATCAAATATTGAACGCATCTGCGCGTCCGGGTCGCGCACCAGGTCTTCGTAAACAACTTTGTAAAACCTCGGGTCGTTTTCCCACGGGGGGAATCGTTTGGTGAAATTCTTCACCCATACGTTGGCGAAAAAGATCAGTTCCTGCTCGCGTTTTTTGGTCAGCAGGCCCTGACGCAGGGAGCGCGGCGTCAACCTTTCCTGCACATAGTAGGTTTTCAACTGCGAGGCAATGACGGCTCTGGGATCACGTTGCGTAAACAACACACGCGCATCCGGGAACCATTCCAGAATGGTGGGAATAAAGGCCGAATGGCCAGGCGTCTTTTCGCCGACACGGGCCGCACCCTGCTTTTCACGATAGGTCGCAAGCACTGACCGGAATATGCTTTTGAATGAAAACTCCCCGGTCTCTTCAATAAGCTCGCGGCATCTGCCGGCATCGATCCCGAGGTCCCGAAACCGGCTCCAGGACGTATAAGCGGTCCAATAGGTCTCGAAGTCCCGTGGCATGCCTACAGTCTCTGTCAGCCCCCACCTGCTGGCATGGGCCAGGAAATGGGTCTCCGGCGTCACCGCGATCCGTGAGTGTGCCGACAGCAGGCTTCGTAAAACCGTTGTACCAGAGCGTCCAGGCCCCAGAATAAAAATCGGGCTGTTGCTTGTCCCTTTGCAGTTTGCCACGGTGTTTTTCTGTTCCTCCGATAAGTGTATTGGAGAGCTTCTCCACCAAGCGGCGTGCAGCTCAACCGAACTGCTCGCCGCTAACAAGCGGGTTTTCGTCTACGTCTCGGCTGAGTTTTCGCCCGGGAACCGCAGACGCGGTCTCGCCGTCAATGACGTGCTCAAGGTCCTGCCGCGACAAGGCGCTGGACATGCGGGAACTGACCTTGGCAAGGTGAAGACAGTCTTTGACGAAGTAAATCTCAAACTGGAAGGCATTGGGGACCGTGTCCTCATTGCCATCTTTTTCCTTCAGCTTCACATCTGCTGTGTATTTGCCAATAGGCAATGGCGTGTCCTTTAGCGTCAACCGGATAACACCGCGTTTACCCAGAGTAATAGGCGGCTCTGTCCTTAACTGGGTTACGGCAACATTGTGCTGGTTGAAGATAATCACCACCACTCGCGCCTCGATTGATGAGCGCTCGGCGGTATAATCCAGCTCGAACACGGTCGGCTCTCCCGCAAACGGGTTGGGATTCTCGACGCCGTCGCTGGTCAGCATGCGGCCCCCCGTGAAGGTTGCCGCCGATGAGGTCCGTCGCTCGGGGTTGTCGCCAAAGCCGCCGGACTGACCGCGGAACCGCGCCAGATAGTCCTCGATCACGGTTTCCGGCAACCCGTCGTCGCACACCTGTCCGCCGATCAGCGCGATGGCTCGGGTGCACAGGTTCTGAATTGCAGCCATATTGTGACTGACAAACAATACCGTGCGCCCGCCACCCGCCACGTCCTGCATCTTGCCCAGACACTTCTTCTGGAATTCCGCATCGCCGACGGCCAGCACTTCGTCAATGATGAGAATCTCCGGCTCAAGATGAGCAGCCACCGAAAATGCCAGCCTCACCTTCATGCCGGAGCTATAGCGTTTCACGGGCGTTTCCAGAAAACGTTCGACTCCGGAGAATTCGACTATCTCGTCATACTTACGGTCTATCTCGGCCTTCTTCATGCCGAGAATCGTGCCGTTCATGTAGATATTTTCACGCCCGGAGAGTTCCGGATGGAAACCGGTACCAACTTCCAGCAGACTCGAGACTCGCCCTCTGATCTCCGCCCGTCCTGACGTGGGTTCCGTGATGCGGGACAGAATTTTAAGCAGGGTGGACTTGCCTGCGCCATTACGACCGACAAACCCGACTACTTCGCCGCGCTTTATGTCAAAGGACACGTCCTGCAGCGCCCACAGGATATCGCTCGCTTCGCGATCGCTGGAGAAGGTGTCGAGACTGCGTAGCCGCCTGAAATTGCGCAGCGGAGCGCTGATCATATTCAGGCCAGCCTGGATCAGCGTTTCGGGACGCTCCTCCATGGCTCCCAGGCGGTACGCCTTGCTCAGTCTTTCAACCTTGATAGCAATGTCTGTCATGATGATGAAGCGTCCTCATGGTCATGCCACGTCGGCAAAAATGTGTTCCTTGCGGCGGAAATAAAGTATTCCGCCGGTAAACAGTAACAGGGAAACCGCTCCGCCGATGGCGATAAAATCCCATGGCATGGCGCGGGTACCCAGTAGCGCCGCACGGAAACCTTCAATCACACCCACGATGGGATTCAGGGCGTAAATCAGCTGGTAGCGTTCCGGTATCAGGCTGGCCGGATAGACGACCGGTGCAGAGTACATCAGCAGTTGCACACCAAAACTCATACCGTAATTGATATCACGGTACTGGATTGCCAATGCCGTCAACCACAATCCAAGCCCTGCGGCGCTGAGCGTCAGGATCAGTAACAGGATGGGCAGAACGGCAATGCCGGCGTTCGGTGTTATTCCGTACGCAAGCAGTAACATCCCGAGAATCATGAGAGCGATGAAAAAATCCACCATCCGCGCGCCGATGATCGCCAGCGGCAGAATAAGTCTGGGGAAATAAATCTTGCTGATCATGGCGGCGTTGGTGGCCATACTTGCACTGCCTTCAGTCAGGCAGTTGGCGAAATAGGTCCACGGCACCAGCGCGGCATAAGCGAAAACTGCATAGGGTGCGCCGTCGGATTGGACACCCATCAAGCGACCAAAGATGACAGTAAAAACCAGCATGGATGCCACGGGCTGCAGCACAGCCCAGCCGATGCCAATCGCACTCTGGGCGTAGCGAACCTTGATATTGCGCCATATCAGGAAGAAGAAAAGATCTTTGTACTCGCGCAGCTCGCGCCAGTCGATGCCGCGCCATCCGGTGTGCGGTTCTATGACGATGAGCGGCAGTTCGTCAGCGACGGGCGCTGCACTGCCAACGCGTGCGGGGTGTCTAGACATGGGCTCTCCCGGCCTCCTTTCCAAGACAGTTTAAAGCAGTACCCAGATAGCGAAACGACCCTGTAAGCTAGGTCCGGGTACTCAACATCAATTCAAACCATAACACGGTTTTATCTTTCGTTTCCAGCGGTTGCATCTGTATTGCCGTTAACGCGTGTTTACCTAAGGCCCGGTGCTTGGTGTGGAGCCTGCCAGCCGACGCCACAGCGCACGTCCGGCCCGCCGTGGCAGGCGACGCAGTCGCTGACCCAGATTGTAAAACCTGAGCCGCCCGATGGGCGTGTTGAACGGCAATGCCAATAGTTCAGGCCAGCCGCAGGCGACCATGTCTCGCTGCAGCAGTCCCGCCGCCCGATAGTCTTCCGGTAGCCGCAGCATGGTCTCCAGACTGATGGTGGTCGCCATCAGGCTCAGGTTGGCCCGTCCGGGGCCTGAAAACAGGTAGCGGGTTGACGATTCCCAACAACCCATTCTTTGTTCGATATAGGCAAGATCCAGCGTGTCGCACGGTGACTCCCTGATGGCTTTCGGCAATCCTTCGTACCATTTGCCGGCGGCCGCCAGCACGCTGTCAGTGAGCGGCGAACCCATCCGCGAGGCAAGTTCTGCCGGTGTCATGTCTGCCATGACGGGACGCCGGTCACGCCAGAAAAACGAGCGCGCTGTTTCCCCGGCCATACCGGGCAGACTTAATACGCCAGGAAGCGGTGCTGACTGCTGGCGGGACGGTGCCGTCAGAATGACGCCGTATTTGGATTCGCCCAGACGCACAAATGCGCGTTCGATGTCGGCTTGCTCCGTGCGCTGCGGCACTATTTTTTTGATACGATGGTGCACTCTGGCGATACGCGCCAGACGTCCAGCCACGACAACGTCAGTTTGTGATGCCAGGTTGGGCATCGATGAGGTGAAGGTTTTAATTTCGATCCGTTTATCGTGGGTGAAAGGACGGGCACAGGCCAGAATGGCGCGCGAGTCGCGTCCGGCTGACAAGGGTATCTGGAATGTGTCATAGCGCTCGGCGAGAACATCCAGAAGCGTTCGGGCATGCTGCACGATTGTAGCCGCGGCAACGGAGCCCTCGATGCGTTCCCCCAGGCTATCGACCGGCCAGTGACGTTTGACTTCAAAATTGCCAAGATCCAGACAGTGATTAGGCAGCAGGCGGCTTAGTCCGATGAAAGCAGTGAGCCCAAAAGTGTAATAGGCTTTGGTAGTGATTGGATCGAATGCGCTGCTGAGTTCGACGTCCCTTTCAAGATCGGGAACAAGATTATGCGTGGTTGCCGCCATCCCGGCGCTCTGCGAGTAAACGATAGAGTGGGCGGCGCCCAGGTAAAGCCGCTGGCAGGCGCCTGAACTGGAAACCACGATCGCCGTCCAGTTGCCGGCAAAGCCGCTGCCATCGGAGTGCCCGCTTGCATCCCGGCCATACAGCGCCCGCTCAATCTCTGTCGGGGTGAAATCCCTGTCAACGGGCAAGGTGACAATGGCACGCTCGGGCACTGTGCTGTTTTCGCGGCCGATGTATGCGAGAGGTTCAATGACCCAGCCTATAGGAACGCCGTCGCGACTGTGCAGCTCACACACATTGGCGTCCGGGTGCGCTGCCAGTTGCCAGCCGGCCAGGGACAAGATTGCCCATTCGTCTGGCAACACTTCTTTTTGTCTGCTCAACACCCACTGGCGGGAAAGCTCTGCCGGGGGCAAAGGGTACAGCGCGTCCAGTCTGTCAAAATTTTTCATCGAGCACTCCAGTATGTTTCGCTCCGAGTGTCGGGTCATAATCGTAACAATTTTGGCACGACCTGTCGGATCTCCCAGGACGTGGGTGCCAGCAGAAATGCTTTGACCGTCAGTCGTCTCGCGCCTTCTATGTCGTGCCAGTTTGGTGGCAGATGGCGCCGGGCGCTGTCCATCAGGAAAGCGTGCGCCAGGCCGGCCTTGCGCATCTGCGCGCCATGTTTCAGGTAAAACTGCCGGCGTGCTTCCAGGTTGGCCCGGATATTCCGTGACCGGCGCGCATCGCTTTCCGGAGCGTCACGCACATCATGGTAACGAACCAGCGGCGTACCGATGCAGTCGAACTTGTAATGCCGTGCAATGCGTAACCAGAAGTCATAGTCCTCAATGGCCGGCAGTGTCTCGTCGAAAAACCCAATCTCGGTGATGACATTGCGGCGGATCATGACACCGCAGGTGCCATGCACCACATTCCTGGCCAGCATCTCCCGATACAGGTCTCCACGGGCGGATGGCGTATCCACCAGCGGCTCGCCATGCCCCGTCAGTGTTTCCAAGCCGGTGTAAACCAGGCCCACGTCGGCAGCACTGCTGGAAAACAGTGCCACTTGCTGCGCCAGCTTGTCCGGCAGCCATTCATCGTCGTCATCCAGAAACGCAACAAGGGGTGCACGACTTTCCCGTAGCCCGCGATTGCGGGCAGCCGCCACTCCCTGATTTTCTGATTGCCGTAAATAACGTATGCGGGTATCACCGAATGCCCGAATGACTGTTTCGGGGTCGTCCGTCGAGCAGTCGTCCACCACCAGGAGCTCGAAATCACCAAACGTTTGCTCCACAACGCTGGCAATACTGCGCCGGAGCAACTCAGCCCGGTTGTACACTGTGATGATGACGCCGACCTTGGGTAGAGAAATCGGCGCGGGTGACACTTTTGCTTGAGCCTGAGATGCTGGCTGAGCACCGCAGAGAATCAGTTCGGCGCGTTCTTCGCCAAAGCGAATCGGTTCTGTCAGCTTGCTGCCCGGTCGACTGACGGGTGGTCGCAGCCGCCATGGTTTGTGTCGTTCCCATAAGTGATGCCAGACCGGCGGCGCATAACGCCTCTGGTTGGCACGAGCCTGCTGATAGAGCCCTGCATACTTGCCGACCGCATCGTTCGCGATCAACGCAAACGCGTGACTTAACGGGCGCCGGTAGGGTTTAAGCTGACCCTGTTCGTCAAGAAGTCGGGCGATTTTTTCGAGAACGGCGAGGCGCCCGCGTAGGCCCTCGAAGGAATGTTGTGTGCTGCTCAGCGATGTTTCCCCGCTGGGTAATCTGCGGTAAAAGGCTGACCCGCGGTCGGTTTCAACAAGGGGGACGCCGCCTGCCAACGCTCGCATCATCAGGTCACCGTCATCATTCACGCGCGCGTTTTCGTCCCATCCGCCCGTCTGCAGGAAGGCCTCTTTTGACCACAAAACTGCACAGGGCGGGTAATACCAGCCTGTCATCCAGGCGCTGAGCGCATCGTCGTCTGCCCTGCGCGGTGCACAGGAAGCCGGGCCGCTCACCCAGCCCTCGGGCTGCAGGGCGAGTCGTTGCCATGGGCACGCTGCGACGGCACCGGTATGCGTGTCGAGCGCAGCTGCGAGCCACTCGAGGGCATCGGGCGCGAGCACATCATCGGCATCCAGAAACATCAGCGCGTTGCCGGACGCCATGGCCGCGCCGAGGTTGCGGGTGCGCGCCGCCGAGCCCGACTTCCGGGAATAGACGCGTATCAGTTGCGGACAGGCGGCGGCGAACCGGCGCAGGATATCAAGGCTGCCATCGGTTGAGCCATCATCGACGATGATGATTTCCACTGGTTTTAATGTCTGATCCAGAACCGAGCCTAGGGTCTGCGCGACATAACGCTCAGCATTAAAGCAGGGTATTATCACAGAAATTTTCAGGGCATCCATATCCATAAACAACTCTCAAATCCTGCGTCGGATCTCCGGTTCCAGGGTCATCGTCGATTCCGTTCCTGCTGCAGGTAGGTCTGCAGATAGTAATGATAAACGCGCGCTTCAAACTGGCCTCGCCACTGCTGCCAGTTACCCAGCGGTTTGACGCCGCCGATACCCTGCTCGACGAACCTGCGCGCATGCTCGACAAGGTCCTGACGGCCAAAGGTCATGCCGAACCAGATCTGCGGGTCCACCAGCGTCAGCGAAGTGCCTGAGGCCTTGTTGTTGACCACACTTTTCTGGGTGCCTGCGTAATAACCGAAGTTGCTGAAGTTCATGTTCCACTCCAGATAATCCTCCATGACCTGCCTGAGCTGGGCATCGGGCGGAAATTCGTTGTACAGATTGATAAACGAGCGCAGCAGGTAACCCACCTGGAAAGCGGAGGTCCGGTTATCGGTGGTGCTGCTGGAGATGCCGTGCGGCGCTCTCACCCGTTTGGCGTGGATGTTGCCGATATATTGCTGCAGCAGTTCGCCCAGCCGCGCATTGCCCGTGGCCCGATAGGCGGCCAGTGCCACCTCCAGTGCCTGGCCTTCGCCGCGCTGGGAGCGATCGGGATAGGGATCCTGGTCCTGCAGGTAGATCTGCTTGAACTCACCCATAAACTCATACCAGTCTTTGAGCCACAGGTTGGCGCTCATCAGGTAGGCGTGTTCAATGTGGTAGAACCAGGCATGCTGGTCGTCCCGGGGGTTAGCCAGGCGCCGGGTACCGGGCAGATAGTTACGCTGCAGGGTGCTCACGCCGTGGCCTTTAAACTGGCGCCAGCTATTGCCGCCGTAAGGATTGGTAGATAATGCCAGCAGGCCGAAGTCGCGCTGGTGGTCATAACCGGCCAGCCACTGCGGGCGGATGTTGATATCCGCGGTGGCCGCATCCTGCGCGCTGAAGTAGTCGGCCGGTTCCCCGCTGACCAGAAACTGCGCGTTGGAATAGGCCCAGCCGCCGGCATTGCCGGTGGCCGTTTTGCGGTACAGATCCAGACCAAAATTGTCCTGCCCGAAGCTGTAACGGCCGTGCTGATTAACGCTATAGTCGCGCTGATTGTAAGTGGGTATGCGCTGGTCACCCTGATGGCCGGTGACCGGCATCACCCCGCCCAGATCCAGGGTCACCGCCGTGTCGGCGTAGTACTGCTGCGGCAATACTGCCACCGGCGGATACTGGAAGGTGCGGGCCAGCGCCTGGGCCTGCTGCGGGTTGTTGTGCTGGTTGCCATTGCCGCTGGCAAAATCAAACAGCACCTCGCGGTAGGTATGTTCCATGTCATCGAGCCAGTACAGATCGACGGAGGAGAACTCGGCGTCCATCAGCTGGCGTGACCAGCGTGGCCACAGCTCGGCGACGATGCCATTGCCATCGGCCTGTATGCCGCTGGGAAAGCGCTGCCAGAAGTCGCGCAGCACCGCAGTGGTATTGGCCGAGCTGACCACGCCCAGCGGCAGCGTCTCGATCGGGCCAGGCAGGCGCTCGGCCGCCTTGACATGTTGCGCTGTCGCAGCACCGGCATCCTCAAGCACCAGCTCATGGCCTTTGAAGTACAGCGGCGCGCCCAGCGGGTGGTTTTTGGGCGAGTTCTGCAACTGGAAGTCCACTTTCAGCAGGCTGCTGTCGGCGTAGGTATACAGCCGCAGCGCCCAGCCGTGGCGCACCGTGCCATCGGGGTGAATGATGGCCGGGGAGCTGGCGCGGATCACCGCACGCATCGGGCCTGACTCTTCCACCTCTACGGTGATATCGTTCCGGGCAAAGGAGTCCACCAGCTGGCCCTGTTCATTGTAAAAACGTGACAGCAGCCTGCCGGTCGGTGTCTGGATGCTGAACGGAGCCCGGTTGACCGTCATAGTCAGCTCGGGGCCGTGCACCTGGATCGCCTGCGCTGAGTCGATCACCTCGACGCCACTGTCAGCGCGCACCGCCGAGGGGTCGTGGTGCAGGCTGAATCGGGCAATGCCCGAGCTCGGGTTACCGCCCTGGTGAGCAGCGATATCCACGTTGAAATGCGCCACGATATGACGCAGCGAATTATCCTTGCCCCACCAGCGGTTCAGCACTTCGAACTGAGCCGGGATCACCTGACCATGCTGGTCCCTGATAACAAAACCGTCAATGTTTTGATACTCACCTTCGGGCAGTGGAAATACCGCCGAAGTGGGGAAGCCGGCCACACCTGTGGCGGCGTTTTCCTTGACTTCGAAGCGGGTCAGACCACCGGTCTGTTCAGCCCACTGTTCTCTAGACCTCTGTTCCCTGGCCCTCTGTTGTTCAGCTCCTTTTTGTTCAGCTCTCTGGTCTTCAACTCGCTGGTCTTGGTTTCCGCGCGAATCGGAAGGCTGTCGGGTATCGGCGGTCGGCGCTACAAAGGGGGTGGGAGGCGGACTGGACACACGCTCCGACGACCCGGGCAGCGGATTGCCGGTCCGGCGCGCCTGCGCGTCGTCCCAGCTAAACGATTCTGGCACCTGTGCTGGCTGGGTATGCACCGGACCCGCTATCAGGCCGGTCCAGAACAGCGCCAGCGACAGGGACAGGTACTTAACAGCATCTTGCATAATCACGGCCTCCATGGTCTTTTAGCTTGTCCGGACCCGAGGGTCTGGATAGAACAATTCCTCATATTGTTCAGAAAGCTAAACCCGGTTACTGACTTCTTTCCCTGTAACCGATTTTAATAAGGTGTTCAGCTGCTCCCCCTTGGCACGGCGACTATGAGTCTCCAGAGCAGGGGCAGACAATGGTTCTTCCAGACTGGCTGGATCTGAATGGCCCATTAGTGCTTTGATACACGTCTCCATCTCACCTGTGTCTGCAGCGATATGGCATCCAGCTACCGACGCCAACAGGTTTGCAGTGGAGCCTTGCGCTGGCGTTAACGCCAGTATGGGTTTGCCGACCCGAAGACAGTCAAAAACCTTGCCAGGGATCTGGTTGCTGAAAAGCGGCCCCTGTATGATCAGCAACGCGCCGGCTGTCTGCATTTCCGCCAGTGATTCCAGATAGGGAATTCCGGCCCGGAAGCTCACCAGCTCGGTTATATCCAGTTGCTCAAGTTTTGTCCTGTAGAGTCTATCATTTTTCTGGCCCCTGAAAACCAGCAGGAAATTTTCCGCGTTAACAATACCTTGTTGCTTCAGACGGCCCAGAGCGTCAAACAGCAGGCTTGGATCACGGCCGTTGGCGTACACCGAGCCGCTGTGCAGTAACACCAGTTTATCCTGCGGTAACGGTGTGACGTTGGGCAGGTCGTTGAAGCTTGCCTCGTCGTAACCATTCTGAATGGTGGCGAATCGGGTAGCCGGTTGTTGAGGATATAAGGTCTGATACAGCAGGCTTGCCTCTGCCGTAGTGAACACCAGCTTTTCGGCGCAGTTAACAGTCTGCTTCTCAATCCATCTGGCCACGCCGCTGTACTGTCGCGCGTTGTCATCATAATGACTCTGCATGGGATCCCGGTAGTCCGCCACCCAGGGCAATCCGGAGTGACGGTGCAGGCGCCAGGCGATAAAGTGTGCCGTGATGGCAGGGTAGGTGGACCATAGAACGTCCGGTTGATATTGCCGGATCAGCTTTCTGCCCTTGCCCACAGCTGTCAGCGCCCAGCTCCACCAGCGATCGGGCACTTTGCTCCAACCAAAATATTTGCCCTTGATGGCAAGGTCCCTGGCCGAGTCCAGGGCGAAGGTCCGATAAACGTGAACGCCCGGGTCGACCTCAACCTGTTCGTCCAGGGCGGAGTATACACGGGGCTGAACGGTCAGGACGATCACCCGCCAGCCGGATCTGTGCAGATGCTGGGCAAAGTGGAGCGTGCGCTGCACCCCCGCACTGTGGCAGGGGGGAAATTCCAGCGCCACCATCAAAATGGTAGGCTGCTGTTGTTGTGACTGGACGTCATTCGAGTTCATGGTTTACCGGTCATTTGGGTGCCTGTACTTTTTCAGGAATACATCGGGTTCAGGAATACATGGGGGCATAATTGAGGTGAATAGCTGGACATAGCGCTCCACCATGGTTTTGCTTGAGTAGGCTGACAGATATCGTTCTCGTGCAGCGCATGCCAAGCGCTCTGCGCCCGACTCATCAGCCAGTATTCGTGAAACCTGTCGGGCGAGCGCCGTTGCGTCTTCCGGCGCAAACAGCAGACCGTTCACGCCGTGGGTAATTACTTCACTGAAGGCCGGGATATCCGAAGCGACGATGGGTTTTTCCAGTGCCGCGGCTTCCAGCAGTGCCATCGGCAAACCTTCGTTGCGCGATGGCATAAGAAACAGAGTGGCATTGCTGACGAGCCGCAGCACATCGCTATGATCCATAGCACCGGACAGGTGAACACGGTCAGCACAGCCCAGGCGCTGCGCTTCGGTGGTCAGCCAGTCACGCCATTCGCCTTCGCCAGCAATGACGAGGTCCAGCGGCACGCCGTCAGCGGCCAGTAGCGACCAGGCGGTAATGGCAATGTCGTGTCCTTTGCAGGGCCTCAGTGCGCCCACACAAACGGCATACCCGGACGCCGGTCCGGACACAGGAGTCGGGGGCATTCCATCCACCACTGCCTGCGGCCGGGGGTCGCTGATGCCGTTGCAGATAACTTCCGGAGGTGCTTCTATCGGAAGCAGTTTGTGTGCATTCCTCGACAGCTCACGGGAAACCGCTGTGATCGCTGACGCTGAGCCGAGCACCTTTGCCCACAGCTGTTTTTGTGAACGAGGCCGGTCCGGGTAGGCGAGCGTTTCGCTGCCGTGCAGGGTTACCACAATATCGACACCGGTCAGACGCTTCAGAACCTGGAAGTACCAATGGTAATCCTGCAGGGTGTGCAGGTGAACAAGTCTGATGCCATGGCGTCGGACCATGCCGATAAGCTGCAGGAAGGTAGTGAACACTTCCACGCAACAAACCATGCGCCGGACAAGGTCCCGGCCGCTTCCCGGCATGCGCAGGCGACGTCGATACACCCGAATACCGGACTCAATGCGCTGTTCAAGCCGCCGGTCTTCCCAGTTGCCGACCTCAAACAGAATACAATCCTGTGCACCCAGGGTATCGACCAGCTCTTTAACGACCCGGTCGACACCGCCAGCAATAGCAGGGTAACAAAAATGGTGCACTTCGAGGACGCGGGTCATGACACTGTATCCCGGCTCGGATCCCACACAGGGAAAGCGGAAAAAATCCAGTCACTGGCAACATCAATCATGCGCTCACGCGAAGCTATGGTGGAAAACACCTGATCGCCATCCTTGATATCGACTTGTTGGTACCCACTTTTACGATACGCTGAACGCCACTCGGCGCTCGAATTAACCAGCAGGTCGAACTCGTCGCTGCGCAGAAACCTGTCGCCTCTCAGAAACAGGATCTGGCCGTTAAAGTTTTGCAGCGCCAGTAACAGATCATCCAGAAAATCGTGATTACCATTATTTCCATCATCAGCTTTGGCGCCAGATGCCCCGCTATTGGCGCTTGGGCCCTTGCTCCGCAGCCTGCGCAGTGCGGCAGTCGCATATTCACCGGCAGAGTAACCGCCTGACAGAAGTTTTTTCCAGAACGCAAGCTGTACCAGCCTCGACAGGTAATGTTTTCTCGCAACCTTTGCAGCAGCTGTCGGTGTGCTGACAAAGGGATTGCCGGCAACAACGCCCATTACTGCGGGCAACCTGGGTGCATTTATCAAGGCTGAGGTTGCTGCTTCGCATCCACCCCACAGAATTACGCCGCGAATATGCGGCGCCCGCGTCATGAACTGTGCAATGGCAGCCTCGATGTCCTCGACCATGGCGCTGAATCTTTTGACATCTCCCTCACTGTCTCCGACCCCCCGGTGATCGAATCGCATTACCGGTATTCCCCTGGACGCGAGGCTGCGTCCGATGTGGACCAGCCCCCGACCCACACCTGCTCGATACTGAGGTCCGCCCGCGACGATGGTAAGTACGCCAAGTCTGCAACTCTCATCGCCCTTGTGAAGGATGCCAATCAGCTCGTCTCCCTGACAATCAAATGCAAAGGCGAGTTCCTCCTGTGGACCACCGGCGTGGATCACCATCTCAGTTCCCCCGTCTTTTGCAGCAGGTCATCACAGCTGGCCCGTTTGTGCAATTGCCAGAGAGGTTCCCCGTTGAAGGGTATGACGGTAACCTGAGCACCCCCGTGCCGCAGTTCTTCGATAGCACGCCGTGCTCTGGCCCCGGGGCCCGATTCCTCATCGGGCAGGTGTTCAAACCAGAAAATCTCTGGCTTGTTGTCAGGCAGCCTGTCCTGCACCACCTGTGCAATGTCCAGTCCGCTGATTGCGCGGATCAATTCACCGCCGATTCTGTAACCAGCGACCTCAAGTGTCTCGCCCGCGGCAAGTCGGTTCTTCATCTCTGCCGTGCTCTCTGGTTTTTTGCCCGTCTGCATCAGTGCAGCGGACCGCTGCCGCAGCAGCTGGGTGACATATGCTTTGCCGGAAACAACCGGCTGCCACAGCAGAAGCTTCATGGTCGAGTCTGGTTGGAACGCGAGAAAATCCAGGCCCAGCAATGCGCCCAGACGGCACCCCCACAGGTAAACCGGACATGCATGGCGTGCCAATAAACGTTCCAGCATATCCTGAATATTCTGCCGCCAGATCGGCAAGGTGGCTTCACACAGCTCCCCGCTGCTGTCGCCGGTGCCGTAAAAATCGAGTATGGTGCAGGTCAGGCCGTCCCGCGCAAACCGCCTGGCCTGCGTTGCGACCAGGGCGCGGCAGCGGTTCATTTCTTCGCCGAACGGGGGCAGATACAGCACATGTGCCCGGGGTGCAAATTCTGGCCGGAACTGCAGAAAAAATGCCGGCCAGTCTTCGCCCACAAAACCGGCCACGGTGTGGATGCCCTGGTCGGCTGAAAATTCATTTAGCATGTTCGGGCATGTCATGTAGAGGCCATTTTTTTGTCAACAAAATCCGCCAGAGAGCCGACAGTATCGAAAATGTCGGCAGTCATTTCTTCATCCTCGATTTCACAATCCACCGTTTCCTCGATTTCCATCACCAGGGTCGCCACCGTCAATGAGTTGAGTTCCGGGATATGTCCCAGCAAGCGTGTCTCTCTCGTCAACAACCTGGCATTGTCCAGTTGCAGGCATTTCCCGAGCAGTGTCCGGGTAAGTTCCAGGGCGCTCACAGGCTCCTCGCTGTTAACGAATAGTACCGGCTCCAGGCAAGCGACTGGCAGGCGATGCGGATAACGCGCTGCTGGATGGCGTCGGGCAACTGCTCACGCCACGCATTGGCAGCGATTGCCGGCTTCTTGTACACGCTGTAGTACCGCTCGCGATGAGTGGACGTACTGGCACCGATGAATTCCCGGGTTTGTTGATCCAGGCTGAGACCGACCCACTCGAACAGTTTCCGGATCTCTTCCTGGGGATCAGCACAGATCTGTTCGTAGGTGACAACGCGGACGTTGGCCAACCCCTCACAGTCCCGTAGCGCCTTGTCGCAAATGAGCAGCCACTGCCAGATCAGGCGTTCCAGGGGCGGCAATTCGCGCAAGTCGTAAAAGCTCTGGTCGTAATCAGACGCGCAGCCGGCCTCGGTGAGCAGTTTCAGGAGTCCCATATCGCCAACCAGCCCGTTGCCTTCGAACTGATGTCCGGTCTGACCGCGCAGCACCGAGTTGGTGTAACCGCATGGATGACGCAGAATGATGACATGCTTGGCCTTCGGCTGGGCGCTTGCCAGCAATCCGGCCCGGGCCAGCGACTCGATGGATTTGGTAACCAGCAGGGCCCGGTTTACAGCGGCATTCGGCAACCACAGAGGCACGGGCAGTTTTAAGCCCGCACGGCCGGCGATCTTGACGGCGCCGATCGCTGTCCGATTCCAGGCACGCTGAATGAAGTTGAGGTAGTTCTTGCGAAACTGCGGCAAGGTGCCTGCGATCTTCGCGTGCCGGAGGCCCGCCAGGTGTTCTCCGAAATTGCGCACAGCGTCCGCATGCTGTGGCCAGCTCTCGGGCGCCGGTGCCCAGGGCAGATGGTCAAGTCGCCCGTAACCGTCCGGCTCATGGCGATACAGCGTATCAGGGTGGCTATCGAAGATTTTGGCCAGCCATGTCGTGCCGGATCGGGGCAAGCCGAGCAACAGGACAGCCGCAGGCACTGCATGGTTGTCACTGGCTTTTTCCGTCGTCGATGGCACTGCGCTCCTCCTTGATCTGTTCCACTGGCCGGCAGCCGGGCACTACGCAAACCCTACTGAAATCCTTCCGGGTTATTGCGCTGCCAACGCCAGGCGTCCTCACACATGGCTGCCAGTCCCAGCTGGGCACGCCAGCCCAGTTCACGTTCCGCCTTGCCCGGGTCGGCGTAGCACTCGGCAATATCGCCCGGGCGACGAGCGACCACACCATAGGGAATGTCATGGCCAGCAGCCTCAACAAATTCCCTGATCACCTCAAGAACGGAGTAACCTGTGCCCGTCCCCAGATTATATACGTCTACGCCTGTTCCGGTTGACAGCGAGTTCAACGCTGCGAGGTGGCCTTTCGCCAGATCCACCACGTGAATATAGTCGCGCACACCGGTACCGTCACGTGTGGAATAGTCATCACCAAATACTGACAGCCTCTCCAGCTTGCCAGCTGCCACCTTTGACACGTAGGGCATAAGATTATTGGGCGTGTCCAGCGGGTCCTCGCCTATCAATCCGCTGTGGTGGGCGCCCACCGGATTAAAGTAACGCAATACTGCCACATGCCAGTCGTCGTCACTGGAGGCCAGATCTGCCAGCATTTCCTCAACAAAAAGTTTACTGCGACCGTATGGGTTCGTCGGATTCAGCGCAGCCGACTCAGCCACAGGATTTATCGAGGGGTTACCATAAACAGTGGCGGAAGAACTGAACACAATCTTTTTCAAACCCACAGCATCCATCGCCTGCAACAGACTGCGGCTGCCAGCCACGTTGTTGTCGTAATACCGCAGCGGATGACTCACTGACTCGCCAACGGCTTTCAGACCGGCAAGGTGGACTACAGCGTCGATGTTGTAATCCTCCAGAACCCGGCGCAGCAGCGATTCATCCAGAATATCACCCTGAATAAAATCCACCGATTGTTCTGCGATAGTCTCGACCCGGCGGATGGCTTCCCTGTTGCTGTTGCTCAGGTTATCCACAACCACGGCCTGAAAGCCGCTGGTCAATAATTCAACGCAGATATGTGATCCTATATAACCCGACCCTCCGGTAACAAGAATCCTTTGCATAACGACTCCCTGTCTTATTGAAATCCTTTTCCAATCCTTCTTCAATCCTTCCCGCTCTGATCCATCAGAATGCACACACTGCATGCAGGGGAGTTGATCAGGCCGTCCCGTGTCTCCCGGTAGGCGCGTCTTGCCCGCGCCTGCAGCCACTCCGGCACTACTATGTCATCGTAGCTCCGTTGCAGTTGTGTGACCTTGCCAAGGCCGATGGCTTCCGATGAATCACCAGTCCGTTTCCTGCCCGTGAGCGGCATTGTCCGATAGCGCTCACTCAACGGCTGTTTCAGGTGCAGGAACGCTGTCAGGGTATCAAGTGTGGTGATCGTTGCAAAGCGCAGGGCTTCGGCGTCCAGGTACAGGAAGTCTACCGGGCTGTTGTGCGCCAATTGATTGATGCAGGCAAGGCGGCTGACATAATAGTCTACTGCGCCTGCTTCGGTGGCAAACTCGTGCTGCGGATCGACCTTGCGATACAGGCTGATGATGCTGGGAATGGTGCGCTCGGGAGAGCGCAACGCAAACATCACTTTGCCTTTGCGAAACAGCTCCAGATCGACCGCATGGTCATGCAGTACTTTGTCAAACAGATAGCGCGCACCTTTCTTCGGACGATGTTCGGCAAAATGCAGCAATCGCTGACGAAGCAGGCTCTTCCGGCTGTGGTATCCGATATGCATTTCATAGTAACCTTCGACCTCCGGATTACTGCCCAGAATATGGCCCAGCAGGCTGGTATTTGCGCGCATGTGACTCAACAACAGGACCGGTCGGTAATTGCGCAGCAGGATCGAGGGGTGTCTGCGCAGAGTCTGTATGTGGGTGGCCGCACGCATATCAGAAGGAAAACCTCCGCCGCAAGGCGAGGTACAGGCAGTAGCCATGCCATTTCAAGGTGTAGCGTAGTGCCAGTGCCTGATTTGCATGCTCACTGGCAGTGGCAATGCGACCGTTGCCGAGCTGAATGCCCGTCAGGTGTTTGTAAATGTCGGACAGCGCACGCGTGGCATAACAACGCACGCTTTCCCGTCGGGCGCGCAGAACGGCCTTTTTCAGGACGCTGACCTGATAGAGGCGCTTTTCCAGGTCGCCGGCCAGCGTGGACATATTGTCTTTTTTCGCCGGATCGGGAATATTGTGTCGGGCGCTGTATACCGGGGAGTACAGTATGCACCGGGCAGCATCAAGCGTGCGCAGGTAGATGTCGCGGTCACACTCATAGCGAATGTCCTCGTCCATGCCGCCCATGTCCAGATACAGTGCCCTGCGGATAATGCTGCAATTCAGATGAGCAAATCCGCGGCTGGACAACAGAAACTCCGAAGTGACGCGGTAGGCGTATTCAGTAATCTGTTTTTGCGAACCCAGCCTCGTTTCGAGATCGGCGATCCATAGCTTGTCGGGGTTCAGTTCGCCCTGACTGTTGTAGGCCTTCTGATTGCAGTAAAGCGCATCGACCGCAGAGTCCGCCGTTAGCAGCGCGGTGTGGGCGCGCTGCAAGTGTTCGGGATCACACCAGGTATCATCGTCGTCAAGGAAGCAGAGGTAGTTCCCGACAGCGAGGGAGGCTCCCGAATTCATCGCGTAGCTCTGCCCGTGGCCGTTCGGCAGCTGTGGTAGATAGTGCCACTTGACGCGAGCGTCGCAGTTTCTCTCGAGTGTGTGATAATCAGCGAGTAACTCGTCCGCAGAGCCGTCGTTGATCACGATGATTTCCAGCTCCCGGAAGGATTGCGCCAGTACTGAATTGAGAGCTTCACGAAACAGCGCGGGCCGGTTGCGGGTCGGAATGATCACCGAAAAGTACGGGGTGGCAGAAAGTTCCATGTTTGCTCAGACCGCCAGTTGGGAAAAAATTCTCGACCGCAGCTGACTGAGCGAACGTGTCCAGGGCGGCAACGGTTGTCCTATGCAATGGAACAGTTCCGGCGCCTCCGCTACACATTGTGCAAGCACGGTCTCTTCATCGTGACCATAAGGCATGCGAGCCGCTTTGGGCAGCATGTCAAAGTACAGTGCCTCCAATGCCTGCCAGGCCTGACTGTCGCCCTCAAGGTAGCCGGCGCTCAGCGGCAGGCGCCGGCCAAGAAAGCGCATGTCATTGCCGTAGTGTGAAATGCATCCCGGCTCACCATCCATGCGAGGGAAGTTCCAGTTTTCGCGTTCACCGTTCACGCGTGCAATGGACGCGTCAATCCAGGCGAGGGACTCCTTGTTTTGACGGCGTCCCACAGCGGCAACAAGAGGGACCTTGCTAAGCCAGATGGCCAGCATACTGATATAGCTTTCGCGACCTCCCTGTTGCAGGTCCCGCCAGAAGTGCACGACACCTTTTTCTCCCGCATAGCTCTTTGTCTGGTTGAACTCGTCGAGTCGCATGGCTGCGCAGGCATCAACAAAGCGCTCGGCCCATCCCCAGCACGCCAGGCTCTGCAAAGGGGCACGGATGGGCTCCAGCAGGACCTCATGCTCTGCCGCCAGCGCCAACGCTTTTTCGAGAACAGTAACATCATCATGGTAAAAGATGACGTGGCTTCTCCTGAGCAGGGCGAACGTTGCCGGGAGGCAGCTAAAGTAGTGTTCGGGAGAGCGTTTGGCATTGTTCGGCACAATCCACAATCCGGTTACATAAGTGCGATACAACGTAGCCTCCATCAATCCTTGATTGGCTGTTCACTGCAACAGTATTTCAATGCAATATTTTGGCCAAGTAACGCTGACCCTGTATTTACAACGACTTACGAATCTGGGCCGGGTGGTGTCCCGGCATCACTGTAAAGTTTTTCGACACTGCCGGCGTTCTTGATGCCGCGTCTGGCGCGGAAGCGGATACAAGACTCCGTCGCATCTGCACCATCACAACCACCAGGCCGAACATGGCGTATAACAAATCGAAGTACGCCAGGCTGACCCCCATGCCGGTAAACCCGAAACCGACCAGCGAGAGAACCAGGGCGTTGGACAGGTGGCGATACCACAGTACCCCGCAGCGCTTTCCCAACCGTGCGTTCTTGATGCTGTTCAGCAGCGCCAGCAGCAGCGTCATCAGAAAGATGAACAGACCCACAAAGCCGTGATCGCCCAGCACCTGAAAATAGATATTATGGGCCGCCTTGGGGCTCAATCCTTCAGGAATCGGCACGGTATAGATGGGACCGAAGTCCGGCGTATCGGGCGCGTAATAATTCCACACATTGGGCTCTACTGTGGCTCGGAAGCCGCCGCCGGTGAACGGGTTATCAGCAGCCACCATCGTGGATATTTTCCAGGCCCACAGGCGACCCACAAAGGAGCTGTCCTCCACCGCAGTGGTGGTGGATTCCTGCCGCTGTCTCCAGTCCTCCGGCGCATTCTGGTAGAGGACGGGCAGCATCAGGACGGCGACCAGTGCCCATGCCACTTTGTGTCGGGACGTAAGCCAGAATGCGAATGCCAGTACCGCAAGACCAATAAAACCGCCACGGGAAAACGTACCGACAATGGCGATAATGTTCAGTGCCAGCAAGCCCCACAGGCCCAAGCGTAACCACCGGTGCCGGGTGACCTGCGTTAGATACAGGATGAAAGGTATGCTCATGTTGATGGCTGTCGCCAGATCATTACGGTCAGCGATCGCGCCTGCACGGCCACTGATGCGGTGACCACCGCCGGAGAGAATGAATTTGACCGCTTCCATGGCAGCATAAGCCGACACCGCCAGCACGATGGCCCAGATGAAGGTGTCAATCTGCAGAGGCTTGCGCAGAATCAGGATGACAAACAGGAACAGCAGCAGAATCTTGATGAACTCCTGCCAGTCGGCCCATACCCGGGCGGGGTTGGAGCTGAGGCTGAACACGGAGGTGACCAGTGTCCAGAAGCCGAACATGAGCACCCAGAAGGTGAGGCCGGTCATCGGGAACGATTTATGTTTGGTAACGAACATATAGGATAGCGCCGTTACCAGCACAATGGTCAGGTTGAGCCGGAAACTCTGGGAAAAACCAAAGGCCCACTCGGCGGGTGCTGTCAGCGCAATCCAGATCCAGGCCGCCAGCCCGAGGTAGGGCCGCTTGAACGAATAATAGATGGCAACAAATAAAAAACCGACCAGAAGTAAATCACGCATCAATCTTCATCCTGATTACTCGACCAATAGAACAGGTAGCAGACAGAGCAGACAACCATCAAAAGATACAGGCTGTCGATCATGAGCTTATCACTGGGTGCTTGAGTATCAGGCGACCCGTTACGGGCCGGTTTCCTGGTGCATGCATGGCGTCCATACCGTGCTTTCTCCTTTCCCTGGTTTATCCGGGCCTGGTTTGTGTGGCAGGTTCAACCAGGGCTACATCTTTTCCTTTAACTGCGTTACCGCCTGATGAACCTGCGCAAAACAGGCGCGGTAGACTTCTTCCTCGTGATTATAGGGGTCGGCAATCTCCGCGTCCCCCTGTCCGGCCTCGCGAGATCCCGGGCCCAACAGAAAAGTCCTGTCTGCCGCTGCCGGGTGCTCATCAATCAGCCGGTCATATTGCCGCTTCTCCATGACAAAGATGACATCGCTTTGCGCCAGTAATGCATCAGTGATGCGGGCAGAGCGGAATCGCGACAGATCAAAACCGTGTTCACTGGCGACGGTCTGCATTGTCGGGTCTGCCGGGCGATCATTGTCATGGTGGAATCCTGCCGACAAGACGCGTGTTTGGCAACCCTTTGGCAGCAAAGTTGTCAAAATCACTTCGGCGACGGCGCTGCGATTTATATTGCCGTAACAGATAAACAGCACCTGGTTTGCCGCCCGCACTTTTTCCCCGACCGTGCCATTGCGCCACAAGTGACGCTGACGCCGGACAAAGATCTTCTCGCTGATCACACCCGACGCACGGTTCCTATATTGACCCGCCAGTCGAATAATTTCAACCAGGCCAGGTAACGGATCGCTGAAGCTCTGGGTATCGAAATGATGCTTCGGAGAAAAGCAGCGACCGAGATCGCGCATTACAGCGCTGACAGTCGGTGGTTGCACCAGGGCGTTATTGTCCTGTGTTCCGCGATGGCGGAGTACCATTTCATGCCACATCAGATCACGGCCCAGGTTTCTGCAATAGACGCCCGGACGATAGGCCGGGTATTCGCTGATGGCACCCGTCAGGCACAATTCCGCCAGCATGGCCGGGAAATCGGCGCCTGCGGCTGCAGCAAGCGGCAACGATCCCCAAAAGCGGCCATTGATTTCCATCAGGCAGTAGTCGCCACTTTGCGGATTCCATTTGAATTCCACCATCGCTACGCCGGTCCAGTTCAGTGCCTGTATCAGTTTTCGGGTGGCTGCCAGCAATACCGGTTCAACTGCGGTGCTGATACGGAAACTGCTGCCGCCACCGGTCAGGGGTGTTTCGTGCAAACGCAGGTGCTGGAACGGGTAGAGAATTTCCCCGTCCCGTGCAATCAGCTCAATGCCCGTGCCAAGGCCATGGCAATAACTCTGCAGCAATATCGGCGAGTGGCGGAGGCCCGATTCACACTGGCGATACAGTTCCGCCCCGGTTGCGGCGTAGCTGACGTTTCGTGTGCTGTAACCGGACCCGGCAGCAGCGACCGAGCGGCTGGGTTTGACCACCACCGGATAAGTCAGCTCTGACGCGTGGCTGGCGAGTTGCCCGATATCACTCAGGCAGACACTACGGGGAACGGTCACGCTCAGGCTTTCGGCCAGCCGGCAGGTTTGCGCCTTGTCGAGCACCTGATTCAGACTCCGGGCGTCAGGCATGGCAATCCGGGTCTCGCCGAAGCGATGTCGGTGAGCTGAAAGCGGCACCAGGGTGCGCTCGGTCACGGGAATCACCAGGTCGTAATGCCTTGCCGCCAGCTGTGCCTCCAGCCAGGTCAGGAACGGCGCTTCGCCGGCCAACGGGTCCGGGTATCGCCATTTGTCAGCCACCCGCCGGGAATAAGAGGCGATGGGAGCCTCGACCGCGCTGGCGATATCAACAAGATAACCTTGCTTCACCAGAGAGCGAACAACGGTCAGGGCAGGTACCAGGTCTGCGTCGAGCACCAGGATACGGATGGGCTTGGACGGATTCTTCACTGCCAGAGTGTTGCCTTCTGTTCCAGAATCAGGCAGATTTTACCCTTGAAACACCATGACGTCCACGGAGAGGGCGACAAACGATGGTATTTCCCAATATCACTCACGGTGCAGGAACGAATCCGATGAATCAGACTCACTTGGCTCCCTTTTTTAACCTGGCTCCCTTGACTCACTTGCAGCGCCTGGAAGCTGAATCCATTCATATCATGCATGAGGTAGTGGCCGAGGCCGACAACCCGGTGATGATGTATTCCGTCGGCAAGGACAGCGCTGTCATGTTGCACCTGGCGCGTAAGGCGTTTTATCCGGCGCCACCCCCGTTTCCGTTGCTGCATGTGGATACTACCTGGAAATTCCGGGATATGTACGACATGCGCGAGCGGACAGCGCGCGACGCGGGCATGGAGTTGAAAGTCTGGCAGAATCCCGAGGCGCTGGCGCAGGGCGTGAACCCGTTTGATCACGGGTCGGCGCTGCACACGGATATGTGGAAAACCCAGGGTCTGAAACAGGCGCTGGATCACTACGGCTATGATGTGGCGTTCGGCGGCGCGCGTCGTGATGAAGAAAAAAGTCGCGCCAAGGAACGCATTCTGAGTTTTCGCAGTGCCCAGCATCGCTGGGACCCCAAGGCCCAGCGTCCCGAGTTGTGGCATCTGTACAACGGCCTGAAACAGCCCGGCGAGTCAATTCGCGCGTTCCCGCTTTCCAACTGGACGGAACTCGATATCTGGCAATACATTCTGTTGGAGGATATCCCTATCGTACCGCTGTATTTCGCCAAGGTACGCCCGGTGGTCGAGCGCGGTGGCACGCTGATCATGGTCGATGACGATCGCATGCCTCTGCACGACGGCGAAACGCCGATGATGAAGAAAGTGCGCTTCCGTACATTGGGCTGTTATCCACTGTCCGGTGCCTGTCTCTTATACACATCTGACGCTGCCGACGATCTACTCTGTGTAGA
>OLID01000210.1_pt1 | contig 32125 bp, 26 predicted proteins | sample 1609361 | NCBI WGS metagenome assembly OLID01 (sample SAMN05416778, study PRJEB24817) | seawater metagenome | isolation source: Sea water | place: Canada:Atlantic | collected 2013-07
CGAGATCTACACAGGGTAGATCGTCGGCAGCGTCAGATGTGTATAAGAGACAGGAGTCTCCAGCGCAATGGGAATGCCGGCATACAGCAGGTACATGCCCCAGATCGTGGTGGGAATAAGGACAAGAACATTGACCAGCACATTGGGGAACAGGTGGGCGGCGCTGGCCACCGCCAGGGGCTGGCCCACGATGGTGATCAGGGCCATGTGGCGGCCCAGCGAGGCACTGGCACCGTAGGTTTTGGCCATCCAGCGGCTGATGATGGCGGTACTGAACAGCCCAAACAGCAACGCCAGGAAGTAGCCGATGCTGATGGTCAGCAGATCGCCAGTGGCCATGTACAGGGGTTGGTCGGCGCCCAGGCGCCAGCCGAAATTGGCGGCGCCGATCAGCGAAAACAATGGTGGCAAAAGCAGCAACCAAAGAGAATAGCTCAGGAATACGCGGCGTGTCGAAGGTTCTGACCTGGCCAGCTCGGCAAATGCCTGATGTGGCTGGTACAGAGATCTGAACAGAGTCAGACCGGAAATGTTTGAGCTCATATGTCTTCCGCTGGTTGTGGTCGACGTCTACACACTATCAGACTGCTACCACGGTGCCAGTGAGACATGCTTACCGTGAAATCAGACCGTAACACATTAACGCGTTCTGTTGCGACGGAATTATAGGCGCAAGCAATTCCCCTTTTATTGATCCAGCGCAACAGAAAACGGGGGCGGAAGATATTGCCGAGCACCAGGGACACCACGCATGTGTAGCCAACTGGCCCGGCAAGCGTGCACCGGGCCATCGGCCAATGCGCCTGGCATTTTGCGGATTGGGCAGCCTCAGGAATTGACGCTCACGATCCTGTCAGCTTCAAAGACGCGGCCTTCAAACATCTGCGTGGAGATGGAGCCGCGTACGGTGACCACATCCTGGACGTCCAGTTGCATGTAACCTTCATCGTCCAGCGGGTTGTCGTCCAGATCGTCCACCTTCACGGTCAACATGTTCACGCCGGTATTAAGCGTGAACTCCTGTGCATCGTTGTCTACTGCCGTGATGGTGCCCTGAAGTGTGGTGTCTCCCTCAACAATGGGCCCATGCACGGTGACCACCGGATCGTAGAATGTCATCGATTCGTCATCCAGCGGGGACGCATGGAAATAGCTATTGATGGATTCTACATAGACGCTGCTGGCTTCGATCGTGGTCATCTCGAAAAAATCATCATCGATCAGCCCGTTTACCACCACTTTGTCGCCCGAAGTCAGGACGTAAGCGTCCGCGTCACGGTCGCCGTCATCCATTTCCACGAGCACCGAGCCGCGGCCGTAATCCAGCAGGAACTGGTCTCTCTGGACCGTTTCAACAGTACCGCTGAGGCTGATCCAGGTGTCATCGGGTTGCAGATAGGGTGACTGCGTTTGAGCAGCGGTTGATACTGAGAAAACTGCGGCGCCAAAGGACGCCAGTAGCTTGACGCTATTCATAATTGGCTCCTTTTTCTGTCTGTTCAAATTCAGGTTGCCAAAGACAAAGTGGCCTGTCAAATGCCGGCGGCGTGCTCTAGACCGAAACTTTGTTTCCCGCAGAGGTCCATGCTTTCATCGAGCCAAGGTAAACATCGACCTTGTTAAAGCCCTGGCGCCTGAGAATAGACGCCGCGATGGTGGCACGAGCGCCGGTACTGCACATCACAGAGACCGGCTGATCCGGATCCAGGTCCTGCGCAGCATCAGAAAGCTCGCCGATATAACGATGGTGGCTACCCTTGATGTGACCGCTCTCATATTCTTCTTTCGCCCGCACATCCAGCAACGTCCAGCCGTTTTGTGAGCGATCAAGTCTGGCCGCAATGGTCTCGGTATCCGTGAAGTCCAGTGTGTCCAGCGGACCGTTACTGACCGCCAGCGGCATGACAGAGCTGACGTAGCCCTCTATACCATCAAAGCCGATGCGTCGCAGTGTTGTTGCGGCCGCCAGGGCCTGATCAGCGTCGCGGGCAATAAGCAGGATCGATCCGTCTATGGGCAGAAACCAGCCAGCAAAGGCCGCGATCATGTCGTGAGGTATGCACACCGAGTCACGGCGGTGTCCTCCGGCAAAGTCAAAAACGCCTCGCACATCCAGACAGATGCGCTCGCCCGGATCCAGCATTGTCGGTGGTGCACAAGGCAGCGGAGCCGGCGGTGGAGTCCGGGTGCCAACTGTATTGCATCGTTCCATGTGTTCGAAATAGGGCGGTTTGTAATGGTGCTCGGCAACTTTGGCATTGATGAAAATATCCCGGTCCGCAATCTGCAGGCGAGGATTGTTTCTTCTTTCATGTCCGATCGACGAGAACTCACGATCAGCCATACCGCTGCCGCAAACCGAACCGGCACCGTGAGCGGGATAGACCAGGCATTGATCGCCGAGCGCCACCAGTTTTTGCAAACTGTCAAACAACAGGCCGGCAACCTCTCGCTTGCGATCCGGATAGAAGTCTGTGCGTCCCACGTCACCGATAAAAAGCGCATCACCTGTGAAGACGCCAATTGGGCTGTCCTCAAAGTCCTTGTCATACAGGACAAATGACAAACTGTCGTCGGTGTGGCCGGGTGTCTCAAGTACCGTCAGCCGTGCCTCCCCAAGATCGAAGGCTTGTCCTTCGCTGGTCTGCCTGGCATAGGTGACCGGTTGTTGCGGATCAGGCCCGTGCCAGATCTCGGCCCCCGTGACCTGTTGCACAAGTGGCGCGCCCGAAATCAAATCTTCGTTACGATGGGTCTCGAAGACATGCTTGATGACGGCCCCTTCTGCGCGCGCAAGTTCAAGATAAACGTCGATGTCGCGGCGTGGGTCGATGATGGCGGCCTCGCCTCCGCTGCTCAGAAAGTATGACAGGTGGGCCAGCCCTGGGGTCTTGATCTTGACAAGTTGCATGTGTCGCTGCTCCTCCATGATCGGTTTTGTTCCGTGTCGTTCACAAATTTCGACCGGGCGAGGCGACGAAAGTTCAGAACGATCAGGAGCCTGATCCGTGGTACAATCGCTGGTTTTTCGAGTCGCCCTGATTTATGTTCGCCTCCGCCAAACGCCCGCCCATACTCCTGCTTGTGCCCATCAGCATGCTCTGCACGCTGGTGGCCGTGGTTTTTGGCCGTCTGGCTTACGGGCTGGTACTGCCGGTGATGCGCGAGACGCTTGGCCTGAGTTACTCACAGGCCGCCAATCTGGGCACGGTGACCGCGCTGGGATACCTGGTGTTGCTGCTGTATGCCGGTGTGTTCGCGGGCCGCCACGGAGGCAAGAAGGCCATCCTGCTGGGGTTGTCGTTAGGCGCCATCGGTTTTGCCGGACTGAGTCAGTTCTCAGCCTATCCGCTGCTGATGTTGTGTATGACCTTGATGGGCTTTGGAACGGCGTTTACCTTCACGCCGCTGATTTCGCTGCTTGGCGCCTGGTATCCGGAGCGCCGGGGCATGGTGATCGGGTTTGCCGGCAGCGGTGTGGGTATCGGCATTCTGCTCGCCGGTACGCTTGTCCCGATTGTCACAGAGGCAGGCACCGAGGCCTCGTGGCGAGCGATATGGGCGACATTCGCCGGTATTGCGGTGCTGGTTATCGCGCTGGTCGCATTGTTTCTGCGTGAACCTCCGCAGCATGAAGAGCCGGTGTCCATGCGCCAGGGCCTGAAGACTGTGTATCACAACCCTCATGTGGTGCGTATGGCGCTGATCTACGGCGTAGTTGGCCTGACCTATATCGTGCAGGTGCTGTTCATGTACAGCTTTGCCCTGGATGCCGGCGTTGCGCCGCAGCTCGCCGGGCGCCTGGTGGCGGTCATGGGGTTTGTGTCGATCTTTTCAGGTCCCATCTGGGGTTGGCTGGCCGACAGGGTGGGTCATGGCCGCGCCCTGACCTTTTGTATGACGGTGGCCATTTTCGCCACGCTGCTGCCGGTATTGTGGCCAGTGACCCTGGCATTTACCGTGCATTTTGTGCTGACAGGACTATCGGTGACCGGGCTGTTTACGTCAGTGCTGGCTGCCGCCACCAGCACAGTCAAACCGCAGCATGCCGCCATGGCTGTCAGTTTTGTCACCGTATTCTTTGCGCTGGGGCAGCTGATCGGTCCCGCGCTGGCCGGTCTGCTGATTGACTGGCAGCAGGACTTCCGACTGACCTTCGCCCTCAGCGCGCTGCTGATGCTTATCGGGGCAGTGGTCAGTCACGGCAGCACCGCAGTGGCAAAACCCACTCACAGCTAGCGCTCACCCAATCCTCCCCAAATGCCGTCTCCCGAGGCAATAGTTTACTATTGCCTGTCGATCCGCGATGTACCCGACCGACCAATAAAAACTTAACGCAACCAACAGGTGAAACGTATGTCTTACATTGATGGCTTTGTGCTCGCGGTACCCAAGACCAACAAACAGAAGTTCATTGAGCATGCCAAACTGGCCGACCCGATCTTTATGGAATACGGCGCCATCCGGGTGCTGGAATGCTGGCAGGATGATGTGCCCAAAGGGACGGTCACGGATTTCTACGGAGCCGTAAAAGCGACCGAAGACGAAGCAGTCGTGTTTTCGTTAATTGAATGGCCGGACAAGGCAACACGCGACGCAGCCATGGCAAAGATGATGGATCCCAAAAATATCGATCCAAGATTGAGCCCGGAAACAAACCCGATGCCATTTGATGGCAAGCGTATGATTTTTGGCGGGTTCATGCCGGTTGTAGAGCTGTAGATCGGTTGAAGCACCACTGACACCAAGGAGAACAACAATGAGCAACAAACAGGGCGATTTTGTCTGGTACGAGCTGCTGACCACGGATTCAGCCAAGGCCAGAGAGTTTTATGGCAAGTTACTGGGCTGGACCTATGCTGACAGCGGCATGGATGGCTTCAGCTATTGGCTGGCGGCGGCGCAGGATGCCGATACCGGCGACAAGCATGAGATTGCCGGGGTAATGGAGATTTCACCGGAGATGCTGAAAGACGGCGCTCAGCCGGCCTGGATGGGTTACATCGGCGTCGACAACACCGATGCCACCGTGGCGGCTATCAAGGCTGACGGCGGCGGCGTGCATGTCCCGCCAACCGACATTCCCGGTGTCGGCCGTTTTGCGATGATTCACGATCCGCAAGGTGTGATGTTCTACATCATGCAGGACACCAGCGGTGGCCACAGTCTGGCATTTGCTGACGATAAACCCCGGGTCGGGCACTGCGCCTGGAACGAGCTGTATACAACCGATCAGGCGGCTGCCTGGGCCTTCTATAGCAAGCACTTCGGCTGGACCAAAGACGGCGAAATGGACATGGGGCCGCTGGGCACCTACGACTTTATTCGTCACGGTGGCATGATCGGCGCGATGATGCGCAAACACGACGAGCAGCCAGTGGCCTGCTGGCAGTTCTACTTCCGTGTGGCCAGCATCAAAGCGGCACAGGACGTTATCACGGCCAACGGCGGCCAGGTCATGATGGGCCCGCATGAAGTGCCGGGCGGCGATTTTATCATTGTCGGCATGGACCCCACAGGGGCTGCGTTCGCGGTGGTGGGGCAGTAAGGCGCCCACCACCGCGCAACGGTTACTGATTAACCGAGATGACGTAGTCTGCAACAAACACTCGGTCTTCGAAAAAGCCCTCGGACATTCGTCCGCTTACCGACACGGTGTCACCGGGATCGAGTTGGATGTAGCCCTCGTCATCCAGTGGGTTCTGAGCCACATTGTCTACCTCTACGGTCAGCGTGCGTGTGTCGGTATTAAGCACAAATTCATCCTCGACCGGATTCACCGAGGTGACCGTGCCCTGCAGCGTGACCTCGCCATCGACAATGGGATCGGTGACAGACACGATGGGATCGTAGAATGTTGAATTGTCGCCGTCTTGCGTGCTGGCGTGGAAAAACGCGCTGGCTCCCTCGACATACACGCTGCTCGCATCAATGCTTGTCATTTCAAAAAAATCCCCGTTAATCAGTCCGCTGACGACCACGCGGTCGCCAGAACCCAGCTGATAGGATTCGGCGTCGCGATCAACGTCGTCCATCTCGACAGTCACCGTGCCACTGCCGTAATTGAGCATAAACGCGTTTTGCTGCACCGACTCGACGGTGCCGCTCAGGCTGATCCAGGTGTCTTCAGGTTGCAGATAGGGTTGGGGTGTCTGGGCGGCGGCTGATGCGGAAAAAAGTACGGCACCGGCAGACGCCAGCAAGTTGATATTCTTCATGTCGGACTCCATTCGTTAATGAAAAATTGGGTGTTCTCAGGTTCAGGTTTCCAAAAATAATTTTTTTTGTCAAATCTCCGACAGTTTGGGATTCTCTCGCCGGTACAAAATGGCGTCGAAATATGCGGGAATGGGATAGTTGCCAGCAGCTCTGGCTGTCAAACTTCTTCAATTTTTCCACTCATCAGGAGATGACAAAGAAGGTTGTCCAGCCACAACCGACTTTGCCGCGTAGACCATGAAAACCAGTAAACCTGTTGCTCGAGGCATTTCCCGCGCGCTTTCAACTCCCTTGACTATTGCCATGATGCTACTGGCGACCGCACAGCAAGGCTGGGCCGGCAGCGACACCTGGACGGGCACCACGAGCAGCAACTGGCATACTGCCGGCAACTGGGCGGGTGGCAGTGTTCCTGCTGGTTCATCCGATATTGCCAGTTTTGGCACATCTACAAACACCGGTGTCTCCATTGGCCAGGGGACGAATATCAGCGGCATAAATTTTAATGCAGGTGCCGGCAACTTCACCATCCGCCAGACGACTGCGGTACCGATGACTTTTCGTGACCAGGGTGTCATCAACAACTCGGGTGTTACCCAGACCTTCGAAATTGCTCCATGGCTCTATCTCGAGAAACAGGCTTTTTTGGATTTTCGGGGCAACGCTACGGCTGGCAGTAAGACAAAATTCGTGTTTGCTGGCGCCGTTGATGGCGTTCTGATTGGGGGTTGGTCAAGGTTCTACGACGATGCATCGGCAGGTAGCGCTGTGTTTGAACTTAATGGCGCGAACACCGACCTGGGCATGGGTGGCAGGGTTAATTTTTACCGTTCTTCAACGGCAGGCGATGCCACATTCTGGTTGCTAGGCAACAAGGGGGTAGGCAATGACCTGGAATCTGTAGCCGGTACGCTGATCTCATTTCACGAGACGACAACTGCCGGGAACGCTGTGTTTAATCTGGGTGCCGGCATTGATCCACTGAGCAGAGGCTCGATGCTCAGCTTTGAAGGACACTCGTCAGCCGAAAATGCCACCATCAATGTTCACCCGCTACCGCTGGGGACAGGACAGACCGCCCGAGTCGTATTTGAGGCCAATGCGAGCGCAGGCAACGCAACCATCGTGCTGGCCTCCATATTTGGTAACGATATGCCTAGCACGCTTGACTTCCTGGGTGCGGCCACGGGCGGTACATCTACAGTCTGGCTGCGCGGCATCAATCAACTCAGAATCGACGGCAGCGCAGGCGTCAGCATCGGTTCACTGGAGGGTGACAGCGCGTCGCGGGTCAAGCTCGGCAGTAAAAAATTGACCATAGGCACCAACAACAAATCCACGATCATGCGTGGGGTGCTGGAAGGGGAAGGTGGTTCACTGGAAAAAACCGGTACCGGCATGCTCACCTTGAGTGGCACCAACACCTACACGGGCAGCACCAGTGTGTCGGGTGGTGAGTTGCGTGTCACCGGGCGTGTGGCCGGAAATACGACGGTAGGCATGGGTGCGACGCTATCAGGTACCGGCACGCTGGCCGATGTTGAGGTGGGTTTCGCCGCGAAGATTGCGCCGGGTGCTGGTGTCGGTACGTTACGTACTGGCAATCTGACGCTGTCGCCAATGGCGGAACTAAAATTTGACCTGGTGGCGCCGGGCGGTGCCAACGATCTGATCGCGATAGAGGGAGACCTGACTCTGGATGGTATTCTGGATATCGGCAATCCAACTGGTCTGGCCGATGGCAGGTACACATTGTTTACCTACACCGGCGCGCTGACGGACAATGGGCTGCAGATAGGCAACTCGGATGGTGATTACCTTTATACCGTTGATACTTCCCAGGCTAACACCGTTGTGCTTGACGTGCGCCGGGAAAGTGCAGCGTTGGGCACATCAACCAGTAATCTGGACTTTGGTGTGCGAGTGTATAATGCGGAACCCACGTCCCGTGAACTGACTGTACAGAACGATGGCAACGTGCCGGTCAGTATCGCGGACATTTCACTGAGTGGCACACACATCGGGGAGTTTGTGGTTGCGAGTGATGCCTGCAGCGATAGCACACTGCCGGTCGCAGCAAGCTGCAGCATCACGCTTAATCATCAGGGCGAGACGGCGGGCGTGTCCACGGCCACGCTGTCGATAGCGTCGGATGCCGATGGCAGCCCGCTTGCGGTGGCGTTGAATGCGCGCGTAGTAGCAGCGCCAGTGCTGGGCGGCCTGCACGGAAAGGTTCTGGAGTTTCAGGCGGGTTCGGGCCCCTTGCTGATTGATGCTGATGCTGCGCTGACATTTCCAGGTGCCCTGACCCTGGCGACGGCCAGATTAAGTGTAGAACTGATCAGCGGTGTGGATCCAGGGGGCGATCTGCTGTCATTCCTGACTACTGGTGTTGTCAGTCTGTCGGCCAATAGCGCTGGCAGCAACGTTTTGATAGACGGCGTGATTATTGGCACGCTGGTCAATCCCCTGTCAGTCGGAGAAGAGCTTGGTGTCATATTTAACGGCAATGCCACCACGGCTCGGGTTCAGCTGCTATTGCAGGCCATTACCTATCAGAATATCAATCTCAGCAACCCTGGCGCCGGCCTCCGTGAACTGCGTGTGAGCGTTTCCTATCTGGGTCTGCAAGCTTCAGCCACGCTGAGTGTCAATGTCGTGGTCGTGCAGTCCCTGAGTCTTTCCGTCGTAGCCATGGACTTTGGTACCCGAGCGTACAACGCCGACCCTGTTTCCAGAATACTGCTCGTTCAGAATACCGGCAATGTCCCGGTGAACCTGACCGAAACCGTCATCACTGGCACCGATGCATCCGACTTTGTTGTTGTCGATGGCTGCGGGGTGTCCGCGTTGGCAGTGGGTGCTCAGTGCAGCATGACGATAAACCATGGTGGTAACACCCCGGGTGAACGTAGTGCCATATTGCGTATTCAGTCCGACGCGGATGGTAGCCCGCATGAACTGACGTTGGTGGTGAGTGTGGTTGGCTTGCCCATAGTGCAGAACCTGGGCGAAACCACCCCGTCCTTTTTTGTGGGGAGCGCGCCACTGTTACTTGATGCAAATGCGCAGACGCTCGTTTCAGTGCCAGGTGCGCCAACCCTGGAGGGCGCTCGTTTGCGCGTAAACATGTTGACGGGCGCCGACGCCGATGACGATCTGCTGTCATTTGCCGTGGATGGTCGGGTCACACGGTCGGGCGATGAGGCGGGCAGCGATGTGCTGGTCGATGATGTGATAGTCGGTGAGTTGGGCAGTGCGCTGATAACAGGTGAAATACTTGACGTGGTGTTCAACGCAGGCGCCACACCTGAGCATGTCCAGTTAGTAATACAGCAGCTCACCTACCAGTATGTGAATGACGTCAATCCGGTGCCGGGCGTTCGCGAGATCGGTGTGACGCTCCGTTATTTAGGGCTGGAGGCAGCGGTAACAGTTGCCGTCAATGTGCAGCCTGCACCGTCGCCACCTCAGCCACCTTCTGGTGGCGGTAATATCACTACCGAGGTAGTGAATCAGACCTTGAACGGAACGGTTCAGATTGGTGCTGGTGGTGTGATCAATGGTGGCAACATTAACGGCGATGTCACCGGCAGTGGTGAAGTCACGGGTGAAATCGTCATGGGCGCCGGCGCAACCATTACTGGCGCCAGAATCACTGGTAACATCAAAGGCAGTGTCTTGGCCCCCGCACGGGTCAGCGGCGGCACCGTCACGGGTAATGCGGTACTGTCCAATGTTGTCATCGGGTCGGATGTTTTACTCGAGCCGGGTCTGACACTGGGCGAGGGGGTTACGTTTGAGTCACCTGGACTCATCGACGCTGTGCAGTCCGTAGATGTGTTTAACTCAGGTGGAGCAACGGTGACACAGTTGTCCAGCGGCCAGATTACGTTCAGCGGTGACGGCTACATGGCAGTCTCTCTGCCAGTGGCGATTGTGCAGGCGGAGACCGGACAGGCGCCAGGTGTCTACTATGGCGATAACGGTGATATTCTGCTGATCACCGCCGACGGGCTGGGCATCCGTGCGTATGCCAGACATGCAGATAGCGCCAGCTTGCAGAGCCTGTTGTCGCACATGTCCCTGCAGATTACGTTCACCCCGCTGGGCCAGATGCTTGTAGCGTCTAGCGGCGCAGGCAGTGATGCGCTGCAGAACGGTCGTCAGGCGATGGCGTTACAGACTGAGAGCGGGTACTTCAGCGCACGCCCGGACGTCATGGCAATACCGGCGCATCGTGGCAACGGAGTCGGGCTGCTGTCATACCCAGTGCCGGGGCTGGGCACAGTGGAGCACCTGTCTTCTCTTTTTGTAACCAGCGATGGCATTTTGATGCAGCAAGACCTGGTACCGGCGCCGGTAGACTGGCTAGCGCTGAAGACAGCGATACTGAATCTGCCGGGTGTCACCGTGGTCAGCATAGACACACGTGGCATTATCCAGGTGAATGTTGACGGCATTAGTTTGCGCGGCGTCATGGACTACGCGGTTGCCCGTGGCGGACAGGCCATCACCGGGAACATTGCCCTGGTGATGGCGGGTGATCTCTCTGGCAATGGCATGGACGACTATCGAGTCACGTTTGGCAATGGTGACAAACAGGTGCTGTATGTGTACCAGCTGGAGTAGGCATCAGACCCGTTCCGCCAACTTGGCCTGACTCCAGCCTTTTTCGGCGCGCAGCACGCGGATGCGATTTTTCATGATGCTCCCCGCATGGCGTTCATACCGACCCTCTCAGGAGAAGTCTCCACCAGACGGTGCCGGGAACGATAAACAGCGGCGACAGCCAGAGCGCCCGCTGGTCGGTCCTTCCAGGAGAAGTCTTGGTAAAAATGCCTCAAAGTCAACTTTTCATGAGTGCATGGAAGTTACAAGCTTCTCCCGGACAACCTGAACCTGAGCCCTGGACAACGGGCAGCGTTGCCCCCGGTTCAGGACCAACTCATACTTGCCCGCACCGAGTGACCGAAGTTCACTTACCTCATTCAGGTTGACGATGTGTGACCGGTGGACCCTGAGAAACGACGCCGGCAACAACGTCAGGAGAGCCTTTAACGGCCGATCATCCAGCACGATGTCGCCCCCCGCCAGCTTGATCTCGGCGTAGTTGCCGGCGCCCTGAATTGCCAGTATTTCACTGATGACGATTATCCGCTGCCGGCCCGCAGAGTGGACTATCAGGCGCTCGGGCTCGGTGCCTGGCTGCGTTGCCGGTTGCTGTTGTGGTAAGCACAGAACCGCGATTAAGGGTATAACAGCCACATAAAGGTACTGGTCAAAAAACAGGTCTTTATCCAACAACAGGCTCAGCAACAGAAAGGACAGAGCGCCCAGTAATCGGGCGCTGCCATGGACACCCTGCCTGACGGCACGGGTGGCAAAGATGATGGCAACTGGCACTGTCAGCCAAAGCGCTGCATGCACGATATCCTGAGGCGGACCAATCCAAAGCGTTGCAGCGATGCCTGCCAAAGCCAGCCCCGGCAATGCGATGGTCGGCAGCACAACGCCGGCACGTTTGGCAGCGTGCAAAGGCAAGGCACAGGCAAAAACCATCGCGGCACTGGCCAGCAACCCCAGGCGCAGCATGTGCCAGGAATAGGGGTAGGCGTAAAAGGCCCGAAAAATCTCCGCAGCAGCCGCTGACATCAGGGCGGTGACCAGCAATAACGCCAGGTCCCATTCATATACGTCCGCCCGCAATATCACCAGTGCCCCCACGCCCAGCAGCGCGAACACCAGGAATGGTACGGCATAATAACCGATGGGCCTGCGCACCTCAGCGGAGTAGCTGGCTAGGCGCAAACCGGGCAGAGCATCACTGCCGTGCAAAATGGAGTTCAGACTATCCTGCCGGTAGTGACTCGATATCTCCACCATGGCTGTATTGTTGCCCGGCTGAAGTGCGCTGGCTGGCAGGTAAATAACGGCATCCACCGGGCCGGGCGTTTCTTGTTCACGGACAGCCGCAGGTTCGCCCTTTTGGCCAACCTCTTGCCCGTTCCACAATACCCGCGCCGAGAATGTCCCCGACAGGTAAAGTCCGAGCGGCGGTGACTCATCCGCCAGGTCGGCCATCGACAGGGTAAACACTGCACGTATCCATCCGGCATTGTCGGGCAGCACCAGAGATTTGAGCTCGGCAGGTTGCCATGGGCCACTGCGACTGTCAGCAATATCGACTGAGATCAACTGGCCAATAGTATTGGTACTGGCCGGCTGCAGCAACGATGGCAGCGCCAGCATCAGCAGGGCGATTACATACGGCGCAATCATCCAGCTGCGCTGCAGCAATTTATATGAGGAAATCTGCAAACCAGTACCTGGTGCATTTGACATGGAAAAAACGACAGTTCACGTATTATGCATTGCTGCCCATACCAACATCAAAGAGTATTGCCGTACTCGCAATACACATCAACCGGAGGAATCCATGAGTCGCCAATACAGGAACAGTCTAATAACCGTCACGTTGCTCGCCAGTTGCTGGCTCCCGTCACCTTTGATGGCCCAGCCAGCATTGAGCCAGCCACAGGTGACGCAAATGCTGTCAGTACTGGAAGGCATTTTTGCTGAGCAGCAGATGGTCGGCATGCAGGGAGCCATCTTTGACGGCCAGCAGGTGCATTCGCTGAGTCTGGGTTATGCCGATCTGGAACATGAGGTGGCAGTCACTGCAGACACCCGCTTCGAAGTCGCGTCGATCAACAAAGTGTTCACCGGGCTCGGGCTGCTCATGCTGGAAGCCGCAGGTAAACTCGACCCGGACGCGCCAGTTCAGCGCTATGTCCCCGAATTTCCGACAAAACCGGAAGGAGTGGTCACATCACGCCAGCTTGCCGGTGCCATGGCGGGCATACGTCACTATCAGGACGAGCGTGACGAGGCGTTTTATGCCAGGCACTACGATTCAGTGATTGCTGCACTGGACGTATTCAAGGACGATCCACTGGTCGCCGTCCCCGGGACAGAAAGCTACTACTCAAGTTACGGCTTTAATTTGTTGGCTGCCGTCATTGAGCGGGCCAGTGGTCAGCCATTTACAACCACGATTTCTGAATTGCTGTTGGAGCCCATGGACCTGCAGAACACCGGTTTCAACGATGTACGTATTCCGCTGCCGCACCGCAGCAGGCACTATTCCTTTATTGACCTCCACAGTCGGGAAGTACTGCCAACACTGCAGATCCTGCCGACACGCGATCACAGCTACAACATGGGTGGCGGCAATATGTATTCAACTGCCGAGGATCTGGTCAGTTTTGGCCGGCAGTTGCTCACCCCCGGGTTGTTGCCTGACGATGTTGTCAACGAAGTGCTGGCGCCACACACGCTGCCGAACGGTCAGCCAGGCGAGTTCAGTGATGGCTGGGTCATGTTTGGTCAGCAGGCGAGTCCCCGATTCCTGATGGCAGGTGGAAGTTATCCCGGCACCCTCGCCCTGCTGCTGGTGTTCCCTGATATTAATGTTGTTGCGGCCATGGTGAGCAATTCCTGGGGTCCCGACGGTCCGGATGTTATGGAGAGACTTTTAATGCAGTGGGCGTTTATACCGGCAGGCGAGTGAGTGCATGTCCGCGACACTATCGGCAAAAAATGTTAGTGTGAATGAGATGGAGCAGTTTCTGTAAAGGAGGATTTATGACCAAGTCAATGAATTATCGCCTGAAATTTAGTGCTACGGCGCTGGTGTTCGTGCTCTTCAGCGCTTGTGCAGCATCCGACGATGACTACACCGCGCCATCGTATGCATCTATGTACGATGGCGACAGCTATCGGGTCATCTGTACCGGTGGGGAAGCCAGAGAAATCTACGTCAGGTACAACGCTCTGGACACCTTCTATCGCCCAGATGGCACGTTAAAAACCCGGGACGAGTTTTGCCGGGAGAATGCTGTCGGGGTCAATCGGCGCTGATCGAAGCGCGAGCAGATCAGCTGCCAGGCGCTCGAGCCCATCAATCAGCCGGGGTCCGGCCCGGCTGAAATGGGCGTTGCCATCGCCGACGATGACGTTGCCGCTTTTCACCGCGCGCAATAACAACCACTGCGAGTGGTCTGCGAGCAACGCCAGCGCCTGGTCAGACTCGGCCTTTGAGTATCCGCAGCAGCCAACCACAATAATGTCGGGATCGGCCTCTGCAATTGCTTCCCAATTGAGAGTGCCCGAGCGCTGGCCGGATTCCACCAGGCAGCTGACGCCGCCCAGAGTGTGGATCAGGTCAGGTATCCAGTGGCCGCCACTGAATGGCGGGTCCAGCCATTCCAGGAACAGCACTTTTTCACCGTTCAGCACGTTTTGCTGCTCGATGGCTTCTGCCCGCGAGCGCAGTTGTGAGACCAGGGTCAGCGCTTCGCTACGTGCTCCCACCGCATCTCCGACCCGGATGATGTCACCGTACACATCTTCCAGGTTTGAAGGTGCCAGTTCGACGAGCTTGCATTCACCAGGCAGCGAGGCCACGGCCTGATATACATCGCCGGACGATACCGCGCAGACATCACACAGGGTTTGCGTAACAATGACATCTGCTTTCAGTTTCTCCAGCAGTTCCAGGTTCAAGGCATAAAGCCCACGGCCGGCTGCCAGTTCCTGACGCACAAACTGGTCAATGTCGAGCTGGCTTTTGTGTACCGGCACCCGGGTACTGGTGAGCACCGGATGCGAGCAGATTTCCGGCGGGTAGTCGCAGCTGTGCGAAATGCCTACCAGCTGCGAGTTCTCCCTCTGGTGCGCGCCCAGCGCACAGACAATCTCGGTGGCGCTGGGCAGCAGAGATACGATTCGCATGGGCGCCGCCTCAGGCCGCTTGCCAGCGTGGCTGGTAGCGGCGCACAAACTCATAGGTGCCAAACAGCAGCATGGTGTACAGCGCGTCACCCAACAACGAGCGGCCGAAGAACGGTATCGCGCTGAGATAACACTGCACAAATCCATCCAGCGTGCGCGGGTAATACATCAGCCACGCACTCAGGTTGGAGAGGACAAAAAACACCGTCGCCGAGGCCAGTACTGCGCCTACCAGTCGGCCGGGCGAACGCTTTTGCGCCAGCCAGACACGACCGATTACCGCGCTGCAATAGAATCCGAGGTAGACCAGTGCCATGGCCGGCAGCGCGTAAAAGCCACTGATCGCGTCACTGACCAGCAATGCCGCAACCGGGACCAGCCAGGCCATCCGATGAGGCAACAGCGCGCCGGCAAACAGCCCCAGCGCACCGATCGGTGTCACGTTCATCGGATGCGGCAGCAGGCGTATGGCTGCCACCAAAACTATCAGTGCAACGATGGTCAGCAGCTGAGACTTTCCCATATTTCTGATTATGGTCGTGGGCATGTTTTGCTCATCAGAACTGGTAGCGTGTGGTCAGCAGCGCCGTGCGGCCATAGGTGTTGTAGCCGTCAACGACCTGATAGTCCTTGTCGAAAAGATTGCCAATCTTCAGCTGCACGCTCAGGTCGTCAATCAGCTGATAGGCAAGTGCCAGGTCAAACACAGCGTTGCCGGCCACCGTCGAGGTACCGTAGGTAACCGGATCAACATCCTTCTGGGCACCACGCAAAAGCCAGGTCACACCCACATCCAGTTTCTGAAACCGGCGCGAGATCCCGGCGCTGAGGATTTCATTGGGTCGGCGCAATAACTCTGCGCCGGTGTCACTGTTCTCGTGATCCAGCAGCGTCAGCGCGGCGTTGGTATCCCAGCCCAGCCAGTTGCCCTGGATCGCCAGCTCGACACCATTGATGGTGGCGCGATCGACATTGGTCAGGCTGGTAAAGGACGCATCGGTGGTGATCAGGTTTTTGATCTCGTTGCGAAACGCATTCACCGACCAGCGCGCACCGCCGTGGTTACCGTCCAGACCGATCTCGACATTGCGCGAGGTCTCCGGCTGCAGGTCCGGGTTGCCGAAAAAGAAGAAGCCGGGGAAGTCGACATAAAGCTCTACCAGCGAAGGCGCCTTGTACGCCGTGCTGTATGAGGTCCACAACTGCATGCTGTCACCCAGGTCGGTGCCAACGGCCACCTTGCCCGTGGTTTCGCCACCAAACTGTTCATTGTCGTCGTAGCGCAGCGACAGAGTGGTATCGACCGATCTGTTGCTCAAGGCAAACTGCGTATCCAGCACGGCAAACACAGCGCTGTTGTCGCGTGCGGTGTCGGTCTGTGTGGCGCCGCTCATTTCGTACAGCAGATCTTCGGATTCGAAATCCGCACCCAGCACCACGGCGTTGTTGTCACCCAGCTGCACATGGTTTTGCCAGTTGATGGCATCGCGCTCGGTGCGGCTGCGTGAGGCGAACGTGCTGTCGTCAACGCTCTCATCACTGAAGCGGGACAACTGCAGATCGCTTTGCCAACTGTCTGTCACCGGCAAACGCACACCCACGTGCGCAGTGCGGCTTTCACCATTGTTGATACCACCGTCGTATTCCAGCTGCGAATCGGTCAGATTGTAGCTGCCACGCAGCGCCGCGCCATTGCTGAACTCATGGGCAATGGACAGGCTGGCCGCGTCATTGTCGTAGGCACTGGTGCGCGCGCTGGGCGTGGGAGTATGGATGGGCTGGATGCCATCAGTCTGATGGTGCGAGACATTGACGGCGAGGGCAGTATTATCGCCGCGCAGGTTGAACCCGCCGCTGCCATTGTAGGTAGATTCGGTGCCGGCAGCCGCGCTCAGGTTGCCACTGAAGCCGGCATCAGCATCACTGCGCGCGGCCTGTTTGGTGAAAATCTGTATCACGCCACCAATGGCATCGGCGCCATAAAGACTGGACTGTGGGCCGCGCACAACTTCAATGCGTTCGATCTGCGCCACCGGGATATTCTCCAGCCGGGCGAAACCCTCGCTGGCGGTGTTGGCCTTGACGCCATCTATCAGAATCAATGTGTGGTCAGAATTTGTGCCGCGCATGAACAGACTGGTCTGCGTTCCCTGGCCACCGGTGCGGGCCATCTGGATGCCCGGCGCACCGGCCAGCAGATCAAACAGACTCTCGGCCTGCGATGCTTCGATATCGTCCAGCGTAAAGACGGTGGACGCGGCCAGGGTTTCTCCCAGCGGTTGCGCCAGCCGGTTGGCAGTGACAATGACTTCCTGGGTTTCGATGTCTGTGCCTGTCTGGGCGGCAACGCCGGCAGCCAGTGGCAGTGTGGAAAGCAGAAAAGCGGCACAGCTGAGCGCTGTGGTATATATTGTTTTAGAAGATTTTTTCAACATTATGCAATCTCTCACCCGAGTGCGTGTTATTAAACGCCGGGAAGGAAACTGCAACGGAAGCGGGCCATGAGAGTGCCGGAAATCCAGGGGAAACCGGTACCCGTGCACAGGGAACAACATCCGCAGCACTGCCCTCCGCAGCGTGTCGTTGGCATCAGGCCGGTCTCCGGGCTTACAAGTTATAACTGTCGTGGTGCTGACAGCTATCAAGCCGCATCGCCTTCCCATCAAAAATAGCGCAGGCGCTGAATGACAGTGGCATATCGATTTGGCTTACTTGCTTACCGTTGCGGGGGCAGCGTTGGCATTGACGGTGGTCGCACCAACTTCCCGTTTAATTCTGCTGTCTGAAAGCAGAACACCTGAAGCGGCGCTAATGGTAGGTGATTATGGGGGGGAAGGCAACTTTGAGTGAGCCCCTTCAAGAACTGAAGGGGCCGCCAGAAGCAGTATCTTATGGTTGAGCCAGTTTGATATCTGCTTTCTTCCAGACTTCCTCGAACTCTTTCTGCAGCGCCATGGCTTTATTGCGGTTACCCATTGATTGCTCCGCCCGAGCCAGGCCATGCAAAGACCAGCCGTTGCCGGGGAATCGTTCCAGATCCTGGCGGAAGGTCTCCGCGGCAGCGTCGTGTTCTCCTGCCGCCAACAGAACCTCGCCGAGTTCCTGTCGCACGGGCACCGACCACTCTGGCGGCTCACCGTAGAGCATGGCATCTTCGTTACGTACCGCTGCACGCATATGGGTTTCAGCCTGGTCAAAATCCCCCCGGCTTTCCGCAATCCGGCCGGCCAGTACTTCCTGAGCCACTGCCAGAATGTCCGCAGAGCGGTTGAACTCCATCCTCAGGGGCTGTACCTCGGTTCCACTGGCTATTGCCTTCAGCTTGTCCAGTTCCCTGGCCGCAGCATCAGTGTCGCCGGTGGCCGCCAGTGCCCGTCCGGTGGCGTAGTGCCACATGGCCTGAGCATGGGGCAACTCAATGCCCGGCTCTGGCGTGGCCAGTATTCGCTCCCAGTCACCGGCTCGAACCCGCATCTGCAGGTGACGCGTGCGCCAGTGTTGCAGGAAGTCCATTCCCGGCGTGCCCATCATCTCGTAAGGTACGAGGCTGGCGACTTGCTCGGCCGCCTTGACGGCATCCTGACCTCGTCCGATCATGAGTGAGGCAAACCCCAGGAAGTCGTAGTTGTGTGGATAATAACCCGCCGTGTACATCCCTGCGCCAGGGCGATGATCCCGGATATAGCTCTCATCGGCATGGGTTGCGTGTTCGTTGGCGGCAATGGCGTCCTCATAGCGGCCCACCCGAACATAGATGTGCCCGGGCATGTGCACAATATGGCCGGCCGCCGGCATCAGCGCTGCGAGCCGGTCGGCACATTCCACGGCGCGTTGCGGATAAAGTTTTTCAACGGCGTGAATGAAAAAGTGACACGCCCCTGGATGTTCCGGTGAACGGGCTACGACAGTCTCCAGGCGCTGCAATGCTTCCTCAATGCCCTCCTGGGGCTCGCCGGTTTCAGTCCAGTAATCCCATGGCCGCAAATCCATCAGCGATTCCGCATGCAGTGTCTGGATCTCGTCGTCAGCGGGGTGGCGCGTGGCCAGTGTGCCCATGGCCGTGGCATATGCCTGGTCCAGATGCGAGCGGTTAGCTGGCGGCTCCGGTACATAGCGCACAGCCTGTGCGTCTATCAGGCTGCGCTCTTTCGCTGATTCATCGTCCAGCACCTGCTGCGCTTGTTGTATCGCTGCAAACGCGGCCATACCGGAAGCGGCGTCCATAGGCATATTGATATTGGGTCCAAAGGCCAGCGTTTCTCCCCAAAAGCACATTGCGCAAGACGGATCCAGGCGCTGTGCTTCCCGAAAAGCCCGGATAGCTTCGGCGTGGTTGAATGCATAGTACAGTCTCAGGCCCTGGTCAAAATACGCCTGCGCCTGGTCACTGCTGGTGGTGATCGTGTAATGGTGGTTACCAAGGCCATCCAGCAGTGGCACGTCTTCAGCGGCCGTGATGGAAGCCATTGGCAGTAATGACAGCAACAGTGACATGGCGTAAAATTTTGGTACGCGCGTTCGATATGTTCCAAACGGGTGCATGTCAGGTTTTAATGGAACGGTGTTCTGTGGCAATTTTTTCAGTAAATGGAACATCACTTATTCTCCCGAATGTGTTGAGTGCGTTTATCAAGGTGTAACGCTGTCGGGCAATTTAGCCCTCCTTGACGAAAACCACTAAAGCCATTTGCGCCACTAACTGGACGGATAGGCCATGGACAAGCAAATAAAGACCAGAATTGGCATTCTGATATATCCGGAAACCTCAGCGTCAGTGATCCTGGGTATGTATGATCTGTTTCGCTCTGCCGGCCGCGACTGGGGACTGGTGATCAACGGTCAGCCTGGGCCGGAGTTGCTGGAGTGCCTGCTGGTAGCGTGCGACGCGGGGCCGGTGCGGGTGATGAACGATGTGGTCATCGTGCCTCACACCACCCTGGACGACTGCCCACACCTGGATATCGTCTGTGTACCGGAAGTGGCATTGCCGCCGCATACGCCACTGGCGGGACGTTTTGGCCGGGAAATTGAATGGTTTAGTCGACGTTATCAGCAAGGTGCTGTACTGGCCGCGGTCTGCTCTGGCGCTATGTTGCTTGCCGAAAGTGGCCTGCTGGAGGGCCACGATGCCACCACCCATTGGGCCTGGTGCGATTGCATGACACAACGTTTCCCCGGTATCAATGTGCAACCACGTCGGGCCCTGGTGGTTAGCGGGGAGGGGCAGCGCCTGGTGATGGCCGGGGGTGGCACCTCCTGGATGGACCTGACTCTTTATCTCATCGCTCGCACCCTGGACGTGACTGCGGCTATGCAGGTGGCCCGCATGAACCTGATTGACTGGCACCATGTCGGTCAACAGCCCTTTGCGACACTGTCCTGCAATCGGCAGGTGGAGGATTCGGTGATCGCCCGCTGTCAGCAATGGATCGCCGAACACTATCAGGAGCCTAACCCGGTCAGCGCGATGACCGCATTGTCAGGCCTGCCAGCGCGTACGTTCAAAAGGCGCTTTCAGCAAAGTACCGGCATGATTCCGCTGGAGTACGTCCATGCCATGAGGCTGGAAGAGGCGAAACAAATGCTGGAGGCTACCAGCCTGCCGGTTGAAGCCATTGCAAACGAAGTGGGATATGAGGACGCTGGCTTTTTCAGTCGCCTGTTTCGGCGCAAGGTTAATCTCACGCCCGTGCAATACCGCAAACGTTTCGGGGCACTATTGCAAATGAGGATGCTGGACAGCGGTGTCGCGGGTCTTAACGGGTCTTCCATACAACGGGATGTTATGAGTTAGGTTATGGGCCGCATCTGGCCTGCACGGACAATAAGCAAACCTGATCGCGACCACCATCTTTAGCCTGGTACAACGCCTGGTCGGCGACTCGCAGCAAAGCGGACAATGCAGCCGGCGACCCGCTGACAGCAAGACCGATACTGACCGTCGGCGCTGGAGAGATGGTGACTCCATAAGCAGCAAAACCACATCGAATCGCCTCGGCAATTTTTACCGCCGCCGCCTCTTCATGATCGGGCAGCAGAACTGCAAATTCCTCGCCCCCAAGGCGCCCGGAAATTGCGGCGTTCCCAGCCACCTCTGTGATACGGCGGCCAATTGACTCTATGACCGCGTCACCAGCAGCATGGCCATGGGTGTCGTTTATACGTTTGAAATGATCCAGGTCCGCAATCATCAGGGCAGCGGGTTGGCTGTTTTGCGCACAGTGCTCCAAGGCCACGTTTGCTGCCGTTTCAAACCCGCGACGGTTCAGCAGGCCGGACAACAGATCGGTGTTGGCCTGACGATGAAGTTCGTCGGTCAGGTCGAGGGCGATGGCCACAAACAGCGCAATGGCCAGTGTTACCGTCATCAGCACATAGGTGAAATGGACCATTCCCCAGTAAAAGGATTGCTCGAGCGCCGTGTAGTTACCAAAACTTTCCGGAATCAGAAATGCCAGTACTGGCCGCAGGATAAAAAGCGCCAACGTAAAACACAGCACGCCGAAAACCAGTCGATCGGAATAACGATGGTTTTCGATTCTTGCGAGCTTTGCAACGGTGATGATCACCGGAATGGTCAGACTGACACTGACAAGTGCGATCCGGGCAACGAGGTTGGGCTGGATAATCAGATACCAGGACAGGATGGCCATCGTCATCGTGATGAGCAGCGTCAGTGTGCGCACTGACGGCGTAATATGACGGCGCTGCAGCGGTGCAGCCATCAGGGTACTCACGCCGGCAAGGAAACACAGGTTTGAAAAGATACGCTGCAGATCGTACGGCCAGGCCGGCAGGATATCCTGTATGACAAATCCGGTGGCGGAAAGCAGAAAACCGATAGCGGCGCTCAGGCTGTAATTCAGTTCGCGTTGGTTAAGCCACAACAGGAAAAAGGCAGCACCGAACAGGAAGCCGATACTGGGACTTAGCAGTGAAATCAATAATTGTCCCGACAAGACGGACTCCCTTGCCCCGGCCGATAACAAGCAGGCGGGGACAGCATACTGAGCGTACCGGGCTGTTGCGGTCTCTCAAAAATGCAGTATACCGCTGCCGGGCTTTTATTTCATTTTGCCAATGTGGCCACTAACTTGCCATGTAGTTGACTGCTCAAGCAAATAGCAATATACTTGCGCGATCAAACATATCGCAAGGAGTATTCTTATGACGACCTCACCACAAAGCGAGCTCATTCTCAAACTCGCAGCGCTCCACGCCAAAATCCAGAAGCAGATCGCCGGTCCGCTGTCATTCCATGGCATCAGCTTTACCGAGTATCTGGTGCTTCGACAATTACACGCCGCCCCGGAGCGCAAAATGCGCCGGATCGACTTGGCCCAGCAGGTCGGACTCAGTGCATCGGGCGTGACCCGCTTGCTTAATCCCATGGAGAAAGTGGGACTGATCAGCAAGGAAGAAGCTGCGCGAGATGCCAGGGTCAGTCTGGTCACGCTAACAACCGCCGGCGAAACCATTTTTACGGATGCCGATGCCACCTTCGGGCAGGTCGCCCAGGCAGTTCTAAGGCCGCTCAGCGGCGAAGATCAGAAGCGTCTGGGGGCTCTGGCCGGCTCGCTGCTCTGATCCCGCGAGCTACAACCCGAACGGGAACGTATCCGGTGTTCCCTTGCCGCCGCCCGCATCGCGGTCCAGCGGGGTGATGGCTGTAGACTCGTCAAACCACACGGCTTCGTCAAACTGGTTGCTCAGTGACGCCTGAAAATAGTGGCTTTGCAACTCGGTCTGCGGTCGATAGATCACCCCGATTGCACGCTCCAGGCGCACATCCGCCAGCTCCTTTTTCAGATCCTCAGGCGCATGCCGGCGCAGCGGCAGCATGAACCGTGCCACGCCGCTATCGTGCATCAGCCGCTCGAAACTGTTGTGCCGCGATGGCTGTACCTGTTTTACCCGCATCGCACCGTCCCAGTTGTCGGCGGCTGCGACTGTGCCGTGGTCGGTGAACATGCCGATGGCATAACACTGATCGCCGTATTCGCGCTTGGCCAGCTGGCCCAGGTTGTGCTCACCGCGCACGCCCATTTCCGTGGCAGCAGCATTACCCAGGTGAGAATTGTGGGCCCACACCACGGCCTTGCCGCCCGGATCATGATCCAGTAACGACTGCAGGGTTTCGAACATGTGGCTGTCGCGCGCGTTCCAGGAGGAGCGCTCGCCCATGTACAGGGTGCGGTAGTAGGCTTCAGCATTGGCCACCAGCCGCGCATTGTGAATGGCATCGCGGAAGCGCTGGCCGTCGTGCGCGGTCAGTTCCATGCTGTTTTCCAGCAACTGGGTCAGCACATGCACGACATCGTCGGTACAACCACTGAAGCGTCCGCTGATCGTGGCGGCACCGTAGGCAGACGGGTCGCTTTCATAGGGGCTCAGGCAGCCGTAGCGGCGGATTGCCATCTCCGCCATCTCCGGGTCAACCTGGCGCAGGTAAGCAATCACGGACGCCAGCGAGCTGAACAGGCTGTAAAGATCCAGTCCGTAAAAGCCGACCTGCGTCTGATCAGCGTCCGCTTCGTTCGTCAACGAACGGTTGTGGTCTCGTAGCCAGCGCACCGGCGCCCGGGTTTCCTCGTTGCGCCACATCCATCTGGGGAAGCGATCAAATGCCGGTTGAGCGGGCGGCTGTTGTTGGCTGCCGCGAATGACCCGATGTACCTGCGCCGCATCAGGCCAGTCGGCTTCTACGGCAACGATGTTGAAACCCCGCTTCTCGACCAACTCTTTCGTGATGCGTGCGCGCATGCGATAAAACTCGGAGGTGCCATGGCTGGATTCGCCCAGCAGCACCAGACGGGCATCACCGATGCGATCCAGCAGGGGATTCAGGTCCGCGCTGTCAACGTCGTCAAACGGTTCCGCCGTGTCGCGAATCATACCGACGATATCGTCCCGGCTTTTTGGCGATGGTTTCTGCATCGGGCCTTTGGCCCGGGTGGGGTAATCGCTGTCCCGGGCCTTGCCGGGTTGCGCCGGGTCGGCCACCAGTGGCACAAACCGCACCATGCCCAGATCCTTCCTGTCGATGGCACCGTTGGTGCGCGTCAACAGAATCAGCCGCTGGTCGCGGGTGTCGGCGCCCACGGGAATGATCAGCCGGCCACCTTTGGCCAGCTGCTCCTTGAGCGGTTCAGGGACTTCGGCGCCGCCGGCAGCCACGGTGATGGCATCAAAAGGCCCATGCTCGGGCCAGCCCTGAGTGCCGTCGCCGTGCAGCACCTCGATATTGTCCAGGCCCAGCGCCGCGAAGCGTTTTTTGGCAGACTCGGCCAGCACGCCGTGCCGCTCCACGCTGTATACCTTGTCGGCGATCCGGCTCATGACGGCGGCGGCATAACCCGAGCCGGTGCCAACATCAAGCACGGTATCCCCGGGCTTGATGCTCAGCTCCTCAATCATCAGGGCGACAATATAGGGTTGGGAAATGGTCTGTTTTTCTTCGATGGGCAGGGGCGTGTCATCGTAGGCCAGTGCCACCAGTTCGCGGCTGACAAATTCTTCGCGGGGGATTTCCCACATCGCTTTCAGCACCTTCGGGTCGCGGATACCGCGACGCTTCAGGTGCTGCTCGATCATGATTTCCTTCTCTCGTCTCAGGCTTGTCATGGTGACCTCCTTTTGACGCTAGTGACTATTTTTCGCTAGTGGCTATTCTTCGCTAATGGCTTCTCGAGTATTTAGCGCTCCCACACTTCAATATGACCCCGCCGACCGACGGAATATCCGCGCTCGCCGGGCAGGGCCTGGTCCAGCCCGTGGCGTTGCAGGCCAGCGATGACACGTGACCGTTCCGACTCATCCAGGGTTTGCAACACCGCATCGGCGCGTCGCAATATGTACAGCAGGTAGGGCTGCACACCGGCGCTCACCGGCACGTCATGGAACAGCGTGTCCACTTTGCCAATATAACGCTGATGCGGTTTGTCGGAAACCGGCTTTCCGTCAGCGAGCCGGTGCTGGTCTACGTACACATCCATGAACACCAGCTTGTCAGTCAGCTCAGGAAATATTTCCGCTGCAATATGGGCGAACAGGGGCGTCAGTGTTTCCGGAATGTGATCGTCGCTGAAGTAGTGCGTGTCGTAGTTGACGAACTCGGGTGCATCCAGGCCCGGCGCGGTCATGCGCTCAACCCAGCGGAACACGCGCGGGGAACGGCGTTTCATCAGGTCAGCCGGCACCGGGTCGCGGCCCAGGTGCGCGAACATCGGGCCGATCAGGCCGTAGTCGGCCACCGATGGCCGCCCGCCAAACAGATACGGGTGCAAGCGCAGATGCTGCTCCAGCACATCCAGTAACGACTCAAATGAATGCTCGATCAGCGGAATGCTGGCCTCGGTAACGCCGAGCTGGGGCAGGTAGGACTGCATGCGCGACATGATCTTTTCCGCCAGGTCTGGCCCGGAACCGGCCGCGAAGGCATCCTTGAGAAAGGCTTCCTGCCTGTCCAGATACGACCAGCGGTAGTGCATGGCGTGACGCAGCATCGCCTGGCTGCCGTAATACTGCACAATAATGGCCAGCACCCGTTGCAGGGGCCCTTCGGGATACGCGGGCCAGGGAACCCCGACGCGCTCGAAGTGATCGATAATGTCGACACTGTCCTGGATGATGGTGCCGTCCGGCAGCTCCAGCACCGGGATAATGCTGCGACCGATCGCCGGCAGAATATGCTGCGCGAAGTCGGGGTGTGAGGTAGGGCGTTCAATATACTCGATGCCCTGCGTGCGCAGGTAGCAGCGCACCACACCGGTGTACAGGGAATGCGGAACGCCGTAGAGGATCAGTGGGTCAGAAAATGGTTGTGTTTTTGTCATACTCAAGACGTCTCCCTGTGATGGTTGAGGTTGCCGATGATGGGCTGGTTCTCTATCGCTCCTTGACTTGCCAGTGTGCTCGCAATGGTCCCCGATTGATCTCGCAATCCATCTCCCGCAACCATTTTGCGACCTTGTTATTGCTCTGGCTTTGCAGCCAACAATCGCAAGTGCGGTCAGTGCCAGGACAATAGGAAAATTCATTGTTCGATGTTAATCGAGGTGCGCGGTTTGTCAAATCGGGTAAAGCAAACGGCCAGCGCCAGAAAATAGATCAAAAGTCGTCTTTGCGACACAGGCAGAGTGGAAAAGTCGCGGTGCATACGCCATAGTTTAGGCCTCTGTAAAACAGACCGTCCTGCGGCCAAATCCAACAGGAGAAAGCTGATGCGCATGAAACCCCGACAGTTAGTGAGCCTCTGGCTGTGCACGGGCCTGATCGCCTGCAGCCCCGATTTACCTCAGCCACCCGCAATGGACGTGGAGTTCACCTCACCGCTGATAGAGGCGCCGGACTCAACCCTGCGCAACATTGATCAGGGTCAGCTTACCGGTCTGGTGCAGGACAATGGCAGCCTTGCGTGGAAGGGCATTCCCTTTGCCCAACCGCCCGTGGGCGAGCTGCGCTGGAAGGTGCCACAGCCGCCCGAACCCTGGGCCGGAACCTTCAGTGCTACCGACACCATTCAGCCGTGCCCGCAGTTTGCGTCCACGCTGTCGGCCGGTATCGCCGATCCGGATGGGGATGGCATCGTCGGCAGCGAAGACTGCCTGTACCTGAGTGTCTACGCACCGGACAATATCCCGGAAGGTGAAAGCTTGCCGGTGATGTATTGGATTTTTGGCGGCGGCAACAACAGCGGTTATGCCGGTGACTACAACGGCGGCGTATTGGCCCAATCTCAGGATGTCATTGTGGTGACGGTGAACTACCGTCTGGGCAGCCTGGGCTGGTTCTATCACCCCGCCATTCTCGAACCTGGTGCCAGCGGGGCGGCGGCCAGTGGCAACTGGAGCACGGTAGACACCATCGCGGGCCTTCAGTGGGTGCGCGACAATATTGCAGCCTTTGGCGGTGACGCCGACAACGTCACCATTTTTGGTGAATCCGCTGGCGGCGGCAATGTCATGAGCCTGGTGACCTCGCCGATGGCCGAAGGGCTGTTTCACCGGGCTATCGTGCAGAGCGGTGGCATTGGTACAACACCGCTGGCACAGGGCGTGAACTTTCGCGACGACGATGTGCCCGGCCACGAGCACAGCTCGCAGGAAATCATCAACATGATTCTGGTGCGCGACGGGCTGGCAGACGACCGCGACAGCGCCAAGGCGCTGCAGGCGTCGATGAGCGACGAAGCCATTAGCGATCTGCTTTACAGCCAGGATGCCGCAGCGTTTCTGAAGCTGTACAACCCCGAGGCCGCACGCAATTATCCGGCACCAAAAAAATTCACCGATGGCACCGTGTTTGTCGAACAGGATCCGCTGGAGCAGCTGGCTTCCGGTGAATACAACCAGGTGCCGATCATTCTGGGCACCAACCGCGACGAGCGTCGCATCTATCTGTACGCAGCGATGACCGACGTCATTCGCAATGATCCGCAAGAGTACATCCGCTTTGCTCATTATCCCTCGGTGCAGTGGAAGTGGCGTGGCGTCGATAATCTGGCCCGCCGTATGGCGCCTGCGCAGGATGAGCCGGTCTATGCCTTCCGCTTTGACTGGGATGAACAGCGCACCAGCGACAGCGGCCTGGACATGGCGGTTGCCATCGGCGCGGCGCACTCTACCGAGATGGCCTTCATCTTTGGCGACTGGGACGTGGGTTTTATCAGTGGCGATGCGCTCTATCATGCCGAAACCAATCCCGGCCGGGACCAGCTGTCAGCGGCGATGATGTCCTACTGGTCAAACTTTGCCTACACCGGCGAAACCGGCACTGGCCGCGATGGCAACCTGCCGCTCTGGCAGCCCTGGCAAAACGGTGAAGGCAGTCCGAAAACGCTCATTCTGGATTCGGCCGCTGATGGCGGCATCCGTATGATGAACGAAGGGGTAACCCTGGACAGCATCAAGGCCGATTTTATGGCCGAACAGTGGAGCGACCCGCAGAATCGTTGCCGCGCCTACCGGGCGACCTTTGCCGGCACCACGGCGTTCGACCGTGATGAATACAATGGGCTGGTTGAAGGCGGCTGTGCAGCGTTGTGATTGACATCCATCACCCCAGGGACAGGGCCCGCCTGAGGCGCATTGCGCTGGCCGCCCAGGGGCTGTTGCAATCGCAGCCCTTCGGTCGCGGTGTAAGCGGTGCGCGCAAGGCCATCCAGCATCTGGGTTACGTACAGATCGATACTATTTCGGTGGTGGAACGCGCACATCATCATGTGCTGTTCTCGCGGGTGCCGGGATTCAAGCCCGCCATGCTGGATCGGCTGCTGCAAACTGGCGACATATTTGAGTACTGGTCTCACGCCGCCGCGTTCCTGCCCATGGACGACTTTCGCTTTTCCCTGCCCTATAAACATGCCATCAAAAGCGGGCAGACGCACTGGTTCCGGCATCGTGACGACAAGATGATGCACGAATTGCTGGCCCGCATCCGGGCCGAGGGGCCGATACGTTCCCGCGACCTGGAAGCAGGCGAGACAAAGCGGGCAGGCTGGTGGGACTGGAAGCCGGCAAAAAAAGCGCTGGAGCAGTTATACATGCAGGGCGATCTGATGGTCAAAACACGCGAAGGTTTCCAGAAAACATACGATCTGACCGAGCGTGTGCTACCCGCCGGCGTGAACACCGCAATGCCAACGCTGGAAGAGTTTGCCGAACATCTGGTCGATCAGCAGTTGCGTAGCCATGGCCTGGTGTCACACAAAGGCCTGACCTACCTTCGGCGCAATGCGGGGCTGCGCCGCGCCGTCAAAAGCGTGGTAGATGAGCGGCTGGCACAAGGGCGGTTGCAGCAGATCCGTGTGAGCAGCGGCGAGGTGTTTATGCTGTGCGCCGATGCCCTCGACCAGCGGTTGCCTCGGGCACCGGACAGATTGCAGATACTGTCGCCATTCGACAACAGCGTGATCCAGCGCGAACGCCTGCAGGCGCTGTTTGACTACGATTATCAGATCGAATGTTATGTGCCGGCGGCCAAACGGCAGTTCGGGTATTTCTGTCTGCCCCTGCTGTATCGTGATGAGTTCATCGGGCGCATGGACTGCAAAGCACACCGCAAAACCCGCGAGCTGGAGATCAGATCCCTGCACATTGAGCGGCACGCGTTTAATGAGGACGACGTTAACAATGCACTGGATGATGCATTACAGGACTTCTGCCAGTTTCAGGCGTGTGACTCGGTGTCCTCCGCGCCGCGTTAGAAGACGTACAGACTTTCTGGCCCGCCGACTAATAGTGTTGGACATCGGCGCTCCGGAAACGAAGTGCGTTAACGCACGTAGGAAGGATTCATGGATAAAGAGGTCAACCAGGTAGTTGTTATTGGCGCCTCGGCCGGCGGCAAGGATGCGCTGAAGAAGCTGGTGGCGCAGTTCCCGCCTGATTTCCCGGCGCCCGTGTTTATTGTCCGGCACATCAGCGCGGAGGCGAGCGGCCACACGCTTGTCAAAGACCTGAATGACAGTGGCAGCCTCGCCTGTGTGCAGGCAAAACACGAGCAGGCGTTCACGCGCGGTTGCATCTATCTGGCGCCTTCTGATCATCATATGCTGATCGAGCAGGGCAGGATTCTGGTCACCAAAGGAGCGCGGGAAAATCGTTCCCGGCCCGCGATTGATCCGCTGTTTCGCTCTGCGGCAGTGGCCTATGGCAATCGGGTAATAGGTATCATCCTGACCGGATATCTGGACGATGGCACCAGCGGCATGGCGGCGATCAAACGCTGCGGCGGCATCTGCATTGCCCAGGACCCGAACGATGCAGCCTATCCTGACATGCCGCAGTCCGTCATTGCCAATGTGGGCGCTGACTACTGTCTGCCGGTAGCCGGCATGGGCGCAGTGTTGTCCGAAGTGCTGGGCCGGGAACCGCCGCCGAAAACAGAAATACCGGATGATATAAAAATCGAAGCAAGAATCGCGCAACGTGTTGTCAGCGATGTGCCGACGGTCGAGGCCCTCGGTGATCAGGTGCCCGTCAGTTGCCCTGAGTGCGGAGGGTCACTGTGGGAAATGGCGGCAGGCGAGGTTCCGCGCTATCGCTGTCATACAGGCCATGCGTTTACAGCCCTGTCGCTGCTGGCCGAGCAGACAGACAAGATCCAGGAAACACTCTGGGTGGCGCTGAGGCTATTTGAGGAGCGACAGCATCTGCTGGTCAGGATGAGCAAGAACCAAACCGGTAACGCGTCGTCCTCCGTTGCCCGGCGTGCCCACGACTCGCAGGTGCATATTGAGCGCATACGGGCAATGCTGCAGGCCAGTGACGAAAGTCTGAAAGACGCTGGTTGATGGTGCGACAAGGCCCAAGACACCAATTGTCCGTGCTACCATGTGGCACAGGGGAATATTGTCGGAAACCGGCCAACGGCTCTGGAGAGTAAACATGAAGCGCAATTCGATGGAACCCGAAAGAAAAGCGCAGACTCTGCGGCACGACGCGGAGGACAGGTTAAGAAAAGGGTCCGCGCCGGTCGCTCGCGCGCCATTGGACAAAGACGCGCTGTCCCTGCTTTTTGATATGGCCAGTGATCCCAAGCGCAGCAGTGATGCGCTCAAATTACTCCACGAGCTGCAGGTACATCAGGTAGAACTTGACCTTCAGCGCGAAGAGCGGGACAGCTGGGAGCGCGACATCAGTCGTGAGCTGGTCACTTACCGGGCGCTGTTTGAACTTACGCCGGATGTTTGTCTGGTGACCACGATTGAAGGTTGGATCGTGGAGGCAAACCCCGCCGCAGAAAATACGCTGAAGACCCCGCATGAAGACATGGTGGGCCGGGCACTGCAGGAATTTGTGGCACGGGAAAGTCAATCGCACTGGCTGAACCTGTTACAAATTCTGGACGCCACGGGGCAGGCGGCCAATTTTGAACTGGTGTTGAATGCGAATAGTGGCGACCCCGTACAACTAACGTTTTCCGGAAAACGACTGGCTCATGGTGACGTGTTACTCTACGGCGTTATAGGCTAGCGGCTGATATTCATGAGTTCAACATCCACCGAATCCAGTGGGCGCGCGGAACCTGCCATTCGTGTAGTCGGTATTGGCGCGTCAGCGGGCGGCCTTGTGCCGCTTGAACACTTCCTGGCCGCCGTCCCGGCCGGCAGCGGCATGGCTTACGTTGTCGTGCAGCATCTTGACCCTACACATGAAACCGTGCTCCCGGAACTGCTGCAGCGGGAGACGTCGATGACGGTGCGTAAGGTCGAGCAGGACATGCGCATTGAACCTGATACGGTATTTGTCATTCCTCCCGACACCGAGCTGCGGATTGTCGATGATCACCTGAGTTTGTCCGGTATTGAGACGCGGCGGGGAGTACGATTACCCATCAATATAATGTTTTCTTCGCTGGCCAGCGCCCGGGGGGAGCAGGCCATCGCTGTGCTGCTGTCTGGCATGGGTTCGGACGGCACAGCCGGTATGCAGGCTATCAAGGCAGTAGGGGGCCTAACGCTGGCACAGGATCCTGACACGGCGCAGTTTGATGCCATGCCGCGCAGTGCCATCAACGCCGGTGCGGTTGATATCTCGCTGAAGCGGGTGAGTTGCCTGCTCGGCTGATGTCCTATGTCGGACATGAGCCGGAGCTGGCTGGTGACATAGAGCCGGAAGACCTCGAACCTGAAACCGCCGCGCTGGAACGCATCGTCGCCGAGTTGCGCCAACGCGTCAGGCACGATTTTTCGCAGTACAAACCCGGCACCCTGTTCCGGCGCGTAGGCCGACGCATGGCCATCCACCGTCTGTCCTCCACGGCATCGTACGCCGATATGCTGGAGCACAATGCCTTGGAGCTCGACCTGCTGTTCAAGGAGCTGTTGATCGGGGTAACCGAGTTTTTCCGGGATACAGAAGTATGGCAGGTCTTTGCTCAGTCGACCTTGCCGGCCCTGTTGGAAGAGCGTTCCAGCGGCCGCGAACTGCGTGCCTGGTGTGTAGGTTGTTCGACCGGTGAAGAGGCCTACTCACTGGCGATTGTGTTTCGCGAGACCATCGAACGGCTCCCTGACGCCGGTAACTTCAAACTGCAGATTTTTGCCTCCGATATCAATCCTGTCTCTTATACACATCTGACGCTGCCGACGATCTACTCTGTGTAG
>OLID01000211.1_pt1 | contig 32122 bp, 28 predicted proteins | sample 1609361 | NCBI WGS metagenome assembly OLID01 (sample SAMN05416778, study PRJEB24817) | seawater metagenome | isolation source: Sea water | place: Canada:Atlantic | collected 2013-07
ACGAGATTTCTGCCTGTCTCGTGGGCTCGGAGATGTGTATAAGAGACAGATCAGGGCCTGAACGCTGCGGGCACCTGGAACCTGCAACGTATTTTCCGTGACGACCTGGCCGGCAACCTGGCGGTGGACACGGATGGCAACGGCAGTTTTGACAGCCTGGCCCTGATGGATGTGCTGCACACGCAAGTGCTTAACAAGTGCGACGCGCTGGACGGCGTGCGGGATGGGCTGGTGAGCGACCCGCTGGCCTGTACCTTTGCGCCCGCAGCAGATCTCGCTGGTCTGATGTGCCCGCCCGACAGTGCCTCCGACCAGTGCTTCACCCAAGCCCAGTTGCAGACCATCAGCGACTTCTACAACGGCCCGCGTGATGATGCCGGGCGCCAGGTGTATCCAGGCAAGATGCTGGGCTCCGAACCGCACTGGGCGGGTTACTATATCCCCTGGCAGGGTAATAACATGGCACCTGGCAAACTCACCGGCGTCGCCGGGGATCATATGAATTATCTGTTTTACGAAGTAGATCCCGGCATCGCCGTGCCCGACCTGAGCGACATTGACTATGAACCGGATACCGATGCCATGATCCCCGAATTCCACTGGTTTCACTGGGACATCAATGATTTCCATTCAGGCGCCGGCGATCTGATGAAGTCCATCACCGACGCCAATGATCCCGACCTGCACCGCTTTGTCCGGCGCGGCGGTAAACTGATCCTCTACCATGGCCTGATGGATACGCTGATCGTCGCGACCGACACGATCGACTATTACCAGCAAATAGTTGACACCACGTTTGCCGGCAGCCTGGCCGAGGCTCAGGCGCACGCGCGCCTTTACCTGGCACCGGGTATGGGCCACTGCGCCGGCGGCCCGGGCCCCAATAATTGGGACAAACTGGCGCCATTGGTCGACTGGGTGGAGAACAGCCGTACGCCGGACAGCATTACCGCTACCCATGAAACGGACGGCCTGGTGGATAATGAGCGACCGCTGTGCACGTATCCGCAACAGCCGCGTTATGTCGGCCCGGCAGGCGGCGCGGACGAACCTGCCAACTGGGTGGCGTCTAACTTTGAGTGCCGTCTTCCATGAAAAATCCTGGCGCGGGCAATAGCCGATGACAGAAAAATCTCCACTTCAGGTTCTGTTCGATACCCTGCCACAGACAGGCTGCGTTGAATGGATTGGATTGCGCCCGGCACGCGATGAAGCCATGGTCGCAGTAACCCGGGTACACGCAACGCCCGATAACGGTCTGGAAGGTGATCGCTACCAGAACCGCAGGGGAGGTAGCGGCAAGCGACAGGTCACGCTGATCCAGCAGGAGCACCTTGCGACGATCGCGGCGCTGGCCCACCAACCGACAGTAACGGCGGCCATGCTGCGGCGCAATGTAGTGGTATCCGGCATCAATCTGCTCGCGCTGAAAGGCAAGACATTCCGCATAGGCGAGACACTTCTGGAATACACGGGCCCCTGCGATCCCTGCAGCAAGATGGAAGCCCTGCTGGGCCCGGGCGGGTATAACGCCATGCGCGGCCATGGCGGCATCACGGCCCGGGTGCTTAGAGAAGGCAGCATGGCGATCGGTGACGCTGTCAACAGTGTCGAGCGTGAAAAATGAAGCCTCCCCTCGGCTATCTTTAATGTTGTCGGTAGGTGCCGTTGACCCTGCTCAACGCACTTCGACCACCTGGAAGCGCATCTGTCCTTCGCCCGGCAACAGCTGTAGTTCGATTACAAAAGTTTCTGTACGGTTGCCCCAGTCAACATCCAGTTTGGGCACAGTCACCCTGCCGGACTCGGAAACAAAACGGGCGGGCGTGTCTGTGCCCAGTGGTATCGCATCAGCGCGAGTGAGCTCAAAAATCAGCGCCGCACCGTCAACCAGTTTCATGTCGACTTCCAGCACACCCATGCCGGGCACGATAACAAATGGCAGTCGTAATACACCGGTCGGATCCGCGTAGTTCGCGTCTATAGGATTGACCGGATACCCGAGATCGGCAAGGACCGCCACATCCAGCGCGGTGATATGGGCGCGCCCAGCCGGGCTATAACATCCGCGCATCAGGGCCTGTTTAACGATCGCAGGAGATTCGCAATCGCCCAGATGGTAAAAATTGGTGGGCCGCCAGGTGTCGTCGTCTTCACGGGCGTGGAACAGTGGCACCTGTTCGCCGAGCAGGGCGGCGGCGGTGGGACCGGTAAACCTGAGCGGGGTCGGATTGCCGGACGCGTCGGCAATCGCGCCGTTGCCTGCCAACTGACTGAAACTGTCAAAAATGCTCATGTCGTTATTAGTCAACTTGCCATAACCCACCGTATTGGGACCTCGGCTTCTGAAGCCGTCGAAGCCAAATGCATGGCCAAGCTCGTGCATGATGATCCACACCAGGTCGGTCTTGTTGGTAGGCGCTTCCAGCAATCGGGTCTCTGGTTCCGGGTCTATCCAGTAATTGGCCAGCAGAAACGCCACGTCAAAACCCACCCACAGCTCGTAATCCTTTGTGTTCGGGTTGGTCCCCGTGCGTATGCGTGACAGTGCACTATGCTCCCAGACTTTGTGCCCGTCCGGCCGTTGCTCGAGGAAATGACCGAGCGGACCGCTGCCACCCGCGCGCAGGACCTGCGAGCTGTTGCTGGCCTCTACATTGACTCGCAGCACCACATCGGTGTTCAGGCGTGCGCCCCACAGGCGCAACGCTGCCTGCACATTGCGCTGGAACGCCGAGTCAGGTGTCATCCAGCCTTGTGCAGCAAACTCTCCTTTGTCATTATCTACAAATCGTACATCGAATTCCGTACCCCAGGTACTGGCGGAGAATAACAATCCTGCTACTAGAACGATCCAGCGGGGTTTTGGCATGATCAGAAATTCCTTAGGGTGGCAGGCCGTGGATTGGCTGCTGCATTAGATCATCACATGCTCATGCTTGCCAGACAAATTGGCGGCCGAGAGCCCCTTCAGACCCAGTCCCGCGGATCCACGCCATAATACTGGTACAGTTGCTCAAAAAGTTGCGGATGCCGCTGGACCAGTGGTCCGGGTTTTTCGAAGAAGGTTTCGGTGGCAACAGCAAAAAATTCTGCCGGGTCTGTGGCGCCGTAGATATCCAGCACTTCGTCATTCACCTGATGGAAATCAGGTGTCATTGCCAGCTTTTGCAGCCTGTCAAACTCCTCACTGAACACCGCCGACCACTGTTGGTAGGCACGGCGGCTGCCCAGCAACGGCGCGCCATTGGTGGCGCCGCTCTGGTGATCCAGCTGATGCGCGAATTCATGCAGCACGACATTGTGGCCATCGCTGAAATCGCTGGCACCGCGCTCGACGCTTTCCCAGGACAGCACAATACGCCCGTCATTCCAGGATTCACCGGCCAGAATGTGCTCATCATCTGACACCACTCCGTGCTCGTCGACCCCGGCATGGCGGACCATAAACTCGGTGGGGTATACCAGTATAGCGCTCAGATCGGCATAGTAGTCACCGGGACGATTCAGCACCAGCAGGCTGGCCTGCGCCGCAATACTGACGCGCACATTGTCGTCTATGTGTTGCCCGGCACAGCCGTAAAAGCGCTTGTTGGCGATAAAGTGGGTAATGCGGTTCTGCAGAGCGCGTTTAACCTCGTCAGGCATGCGCGGATAAAAGGGCAGGCGCTGTGCGATGATCGTTTCCCAGGTAGCGGGAAAGGGCTTGCTGTCCAGCCGTCTGCGGCGCCAGACCGGCACCGCAAACAGCCACAGCGCAACCGCTACCACGAGTAAAAACAACGATGCAATGATCAGTTTACTGGTCAGGTCCATGGATTGCGCTGTCTGCTCCGCTCACCGGTCTTGCTCGAACACATCTGTCAGCGAGCGGCCGTCTGCAATTTGCCGCCTTTGGCGGCCGCCATCAACTCGATGATGCGCCGGGTTACCTCAGGCTCCAGACCTTCGGTATGCCCCTTGTCCAGCCGCACAACGTCAGCGACCACGCGGTCATCAGTGCACGCAGGGTACGCAAACACATCTGCGGTACCTGGCGCGGCTTCACGGCCCCAAACCGGATAACCGGCACGACCGGTGTCATAAATCCAGCCCGGCTGAGTATCAACGACCTGGCTGTGCTCCCGTGCTTCACACTGATAGCGTTCGGCCCAGGGCGAGGTATCCGGCAATGACTCGATCTCGTACTCGCCAATCGCGAAGATATGCGAGAAGTCACAACCCGGCAACGTCTCTTCAGTGTTACCACGGGGTCTTGGCGGCGGTGGGGAGCCATCGGCCAGGGGCGGCCCGAAACTGTCGACAAACGGTGCCTGGCCAATACGGCCACCGGACAGACTGAGCATGCCATCGACCTTGTCGGCGAAGAACTCGCTGCACACCAGGCGACGTGAAGTCATGCCGCCCTGGCTATGGCCAGCCAGCCAGAACGACTTGATGTTCTCTGCCCCGAAAGCCGCAGTGACCTGATTGGTTATCGCCTGCAGGTAGGCGTCATCGGTTTGAGGTGTCCACACCCGCACGCCGCTGCCACTGCCCATGGACGCCGAACCGGCAGCACTGGGTGTAGCAACCACCAGGCGGTACTCGTCCTTGTAGTCCATGGCCGGGAAATAGTGCCGTTGCCAATTGGCAATAGAGCCGGCACCGTGAATATTGAGGATAAACATCACGTCCTCGCCCGGCTGCAGATCGCACGGGTAGTCCAGAAAATACTGCCGACCACTTTCCGGCTCGGTCACATTGCCGGGCGCTGCAGTCTTGGCAGCGCAATCACCGCCCGCGCAGTGCATCGGTGGCGGTGTTTCACATGCCACACCCAATACATCAGCCGCCAACGCAGTATGGCTGATCAATAACAAACACAGCGCCAGCGCACTGCTGCCTGATCGGCGCAATCCGACTATTCCGTTCATGGTTCCCCCCTCAGAATTAAAGTACAGCTGCTCTACTCTACAAAGTTGCACGCTGCAAACCAGTAGCCTACTCAGTTGCACTCTACACAGCAGGGACCTGCCACGGTAGCAATAAATCGTCAGTCAGCTGTAATGTTGCGACCACTGACCACGCGCTAGAATATCAGCGCAAAAAATCCGATCACGACAAGCAGGCCAATAATAAAAATAATGCCTACTGCACTACCCAGAAACTTCAACATATCCACCTCCAATTTGTGGTTTCCTCTCGCGGGTCCTGATCAGTATTACATAGCTGTCAGCCAGACCTCAACTGACCCGGACAGCATCGCGGCGATGGCGGGAAGTTGTCATCCCGCGAACAGTGCAGTACGCTAGTAACTGCGGCGAGCGTTACCGGCAGGGCACTTATCCCTCCGAGTGAGCGAGCCCGGATCGTAACCGCGCTTCATAAGGAGCGCGTATCATCAGGAGGATGTACCGATGGATATTCAGGTAACCGGTATTTTGGGATTACTTTGGTTGCTGGTGGTCATTTGGGCGGTCATTCAGGTCGCGCAGAGTTCCGCCAGCGGGACCGCCAAGCTTGTGTGGATTCTGCTGATGCTGTTTTTGCCCGTACTGGGCGTGATCATCTGGTTCCTGCTGGGACCCAAATCAGCCAAGTCCTGACAGTCTGACAAGCCACGGAGGGGGAATCAGAGTGCCACAGGAAAATCTTTCTTCCGCTGAAAATTTCAGCCGGCTGATGGATCAGGCTATCCGGCTACCGGGCGGTTTTCGCATCGGTCTGGATGGCATAATCGGTCTGATCCCCGGCGTCGGGGACGCGGCCACAGGCCTTGCCTCGTTGTGGTTGCTCAATGAAGCTCATCGACAGGGACTACCCAAAAGTGCGCTGATGCGCATGGGCGGCAATATCCTGATCGACACGACGCTGGGCGCCATCCCGGTGGTCGGCGATGTTTTCGATTTTTTCTGGAAATCCAATACGCGTAATCTGCGGATCATTGAAAAGCACCGACTTAAACAGGCCAGGGCAGAATCTCGCACAGCCCGTTAAGGCACCGGTAATTCCTCATCGGGTTCGTCGGTCGGCAGCGTCTGCGAGTAGTCCTCAATGATGCTATCCACCACGACGCGGAACGACGGCGAGTAGTTTTGTCGCGTGGCCACCCAAATGCTGCGTACCATCTCATTACGCATGGTGGCTCGCCAGCGAGTCAGTCGAGGCTCAAATTCATCACGATCAAACAGACCCTGCTGATATTGGTAATACGAGTTTTCCCATTCCCGCCAGACCCCGGCCAGAAAGTAAGCATGCATCATGCGCTCACCTGGCTCCAGCGGCAGGTTGGCATTGACCTTGGCAAGTGTGTTGCTGAGATCGGCTTCCGTAGCCACCCACTCCGAGAACATCATCTGTTTCTCCGAAATGGAATCGCGCGTCTGCGATTTCATCATTTCGGTGTTCTGGCGAATCTCCACGCCAAGAAACAATATGCCCATGATAACGGCAATGCTGGTCGCAAGATTCAGCCAGTTGGTCACGTGTTTACTCATGCAAGGTTCCACTATCGGGTCGTTCAGGGCCAAACGCCATCAGCCGCACCAAGGTGTCAGTCAAGTTGGGTAATGTCCCGCACCGCACCTTTGTCGGCGCTGGTGGTCAGTGCCGCATAGGCCTTCAACGCGGCCGTTACTTTACGCGGACGATCTTCAACAGGCTTCCAGGCCATCTTGCCTTTTGCGCACATGCCGGTGCGCCGCTGCGCCAGCTCTTCATCACTGACTGCCAGCTGAATGCTGCGACCGGGGATGTCGATTTCGATGATATCGCCTTCCTCAACCAACGCAATGGCACCGCCCTGCGCCGCCTCAGGCGAAGCATGGCCGATTGACAAACCGGACGTACCCCCGGAGAAGCGACCGTCTGTGAGCAAGGCGCAGGCCTTGCCCAAGCCTTTGGATTTCAGGTAACTGGTCGGGTACAGCATTTCCTGCATGCCAGGACCACCCTTCGGCCCCTCGTAGCGGATGATGACAACATCGCCGGCCTTGATCTGATCGCCCAGAATAGCCTTGACCGCGCTGTCCTGACTTTCAAACACGCGTGCTGGTCCGCTGAAGGTAAAAATGCTCTCGTCAACGCCGGCTGTTTTGACAATACAACCGTTCTCGGCGATGTTGCCATACAGAACCGCGAGTCCACCTTCCTGGCTGTATGCCCACTCAATATCTCGAATGCAACCCTGCTGCCTGTCATCGTCCAGGGTGTCCCAGCGGGTGGACTGACTGAAAGCAGTCTGTGTAGGTATGCCGGCAGGACCAGCGCGGAAAAACTGTTTCACCGCTTCGCTGGCATTACGCTTGATGTCCCACTGCTCCAGTGCCGCCAGCATGCTGTCGCTATGGATGGTGGGCACGTCGCTGTGCAACAGGCCCGCTCTTTCCAGCGCACCCAGAATTGACATGATGCCTCCGGCACGGTGCACATCCTCCATATGATACTTTGGCGTGGAAGGTGCCACCTTGCACAGTTGCGGCACTTTGCGCGACAGACGGTCGATGTCTTTCAGCGTGAAATCGAGTTCAGCTTCCTGCGCTGCTGCCAGCAGGTGCAAAATGGTATTGGTGGAACCACCCATGGCGATATCGAGCGACATGGCATTTTCGAAAGCCTTGAAGCCGGCAATACTGCGCGGCAATACGCTGGCATCGTCCTGCTCATAGTAGCGCCGGGTAATATCGACGATGGTGCGACCTGCCTGCAGGAACAGCTCGCGGCGATCCGCGTGTGTCGCGAGTGTCGAACCGTTGCCTGGCAGGCCCAGGCCGAGCGCCTCCACCAGACAGTTCATGGAATTGGCGGTGAACATGCCGGAACACGAACCGCAGGTCGGACAGGCAGAGCGTTCATACTCGGCAGCCTGCTCGTCGCTGACACTGTCATCGGCAGCCGCGACCATGGCGTCCACCAGGTCCAGCTTGATGACCTGGTCGGCCAGCCTGGTCTTGCCTGCCTCCATCGGCCCGCCGGATACAAAGACCACCGGCACGTTCAGACGCAGCGCAGCCATCAGCATGCCGGGAGTTATCTTGTCACAGTTGGAAATACACACCAGCGCGTCAGCGCAGTGCGCATTGACCATATACTCAACCGAATCAGCGATGATCTCGCGCGACGGCAGACTGTACAGCATGCCGTCATGCCCCATTGCAATACCGTCATCGACGGCAATAGTGTTGAACTCTTTGGCCACGCCGCCGGCCTTTTCAATCTCGCGCGCGACCAGTTGCCCCATATCCTTGAGATGAACATGGCCCGGTACAAACTGGGTGAAGGAATTGGCAACGGCAATAATGGGCTTGCTGAAGTCTTCGGTTTTCATGCCCGTGGCCCGCCACAGTGCGCGCGCCCCACTCATATTGCGGCCCTGGGTCGAGGTATGGGAACGGTATACTGGCATGTCGGCATCCTTCCTGTGGTATGCATTCAAGTGTGCGGAAACTGTTCACAATTGTGCGGAAAACCATGCCATGACGGAAGTGAAATATTGTCAATCAAGTATTGCGATATTCGCAACGAAGGAGCCGAATCAAGCCAGCAATGACGCCGGAGCCCGGCGCTCACCCTGAAAGGGACGGCGACCGGCTAAAAATAACCTTCGCGCTTCTTCTTCTCCATCGACGCTACCTGGTCTTTATCCAGTGTGCGGCCCTGGCGCTCGCTGGACTTGTCCAGCAGCAGTTCCTGGATAATATCCTGAACGGTCCGAGCATGGCTGAGCACGGCACCGGTCTGCGGATAACATCCCAGGGTACGAAACCGGATGTGACGAATGGCAACGGAGTCACGCTCGGCAGCATCAAGATAGGTCAACATGCGCTCATCATCGAGCGCAAATATCTGACCGCTGTCACTGGCCACCCAGCTCTTTCTTGGCGCAGAAAAATACAGGTCGACCAGATCGATCTTCTCCAACATGATGTATTGCCAGACATCGAGCTCCGTCCAGTTGGACAATGGGAAAACGCGGACGCTCTCATCCCGGCCGATTCTGGTATTGTAGATGTTCCACAACTCAGGGCGCTGATTTTTGGGATCCCAGACCTGATTTTTGCCCCTCACCGAAAACACGCGCTCCTTCGCCCTTGACTTCTCTTCGTCCCGGCGAGCGCCACCGAGAGCGGCATCAAAACCATATCGGGCCAAGGCCTGTTTAAGAGCAACGGTTTTCATCTGATCGTTATAATGCACAGAGCCCGACTCGACGGGATGCACACCGGCGGCCAGTGCCTCGGTGTTGGTATGTACGATCATCTTCAAACCATACCTGTCTGCCAGCGCATCCCGGAAGCGCGCCATTTCGGCAAATTCCCAGGTCGTGTCAATGTGCAGCAGCGACAGCGGTACAGAGCCCGGGTAAAGTGCCTTGCGAGCCAGATGCAACATCACCGTGGAGTCCTTGCCAATTGAATAAAACATGCAAGGATTGTCAAAGCTGGCTACAACTTCGCGAATGATATGGATGGATTCGGCTTCCAGCGTGCGCAGATGGGTAAGATTGAACATGCCTGTCTCCTGTGATGAGTTCCTGCGGTTGGCCACGGCGCCTGACCACACACCAGACCAGCCACGGACCAGCACCTGCTCAGCGAGGAGCGGTGGCCAGCACCCGGCAATCTTCAGTCACAAATCATCTTCTGTAAAATAGATATTAGCGCCCTATTCGTTCTATTTTTAAGCACAACCATCGTGCACGAGCCAAGCCTCTGCCTGCCTGGTCTCGACCGACCAACGACTTAAGCTTGACCTTTCGTTTATATGTATCAGATTATACCAACTGATCTGCTGGTCTGGCGTTACGGCGGCGCACACTCTTTAACCAATCCTCTGGTTCTGCCCCAGGCAGCGAGACTGACACTCATGAAAAACGTTTATCTGGCCACTGGCTTGTTTTGCGCAACTTTGCTTTCGCTCCCTGCATATTCACAACAACAGACTCGCATCATCAATGGCAAGCCCGCATCCACGGCAACCTACCCCTGGATGGCCAGTATTTTCATTCTGGGTGGCAAGGACAGTGACAACGGCGGCGGTTGCGGTGGCAGCCTGATCGCTCCAAATTGGGTACTGACCGCGGCACACTGTTTCCTCAACGAGGCAGGTGATGCGATCGCCGACGACCCGGCCTCTCTGACCACGGTCACACTGAATACCGACAATATCGTTGACCTGGCATCCGGTGCAATCGAGCGCAGCGCCAGCCGGGTGCTGATTCACCCCAGCTATCAGCCCGATCCTGAGACCAGTGCCAACTCCAATGACTACGACATTGCGCTGGTTGAACTGTCATCAGCGGTCAGCGTAGCGCCGATCAGACTCTATAACGGCGCGTTGCCTGCTCACCTGCCGACACTGGTTGCCGGCTGGGGTGCAACTGTCGGAGATGGCACACAGGCGTCCGACGCCTTGCTTCAGACTCAGCTGCTGAGCACAACAACTGAGATATGCGCTGCGGCTCATGAAGGCCTGATTACATCGAACATGTTCTGCGCCGGCAGTTATACCGAGTCCGATACGTCGGACACTTGCCAGGGCGACAGCGGTGGCCCATTGTTCGTCAACCTTGAGCAGGGCGCCATGCAGATCGGTATTACCAGTTTCGGCGGCAGCGAGACCGCCAATTGTGGCACACCAGGGTCACCGGGCGTCTATGCCAGCATCGCCGAGCTCTACAGCTTCATCAGCGATAACGCCTCCGGCATCACAACCGTAAACTCTCTTTCTGATATCCGCGCATTACGCAATGCGTTTGATGGTGCAACCGATATCGTCACCATACCCAAGGTGTATGTCGACAGCCAGAATTACTCCGTCACCCTTAAGCACACCGGCGACCTGAATTTTTTCCTGGCTACCGCCGAAGAGAATGCTACTGATGACCCGGATGCCATCCCTTCATTCTTTGATGGCGCCAATAACAAATTGATATTGCCGCAGGTAAAGGTAGGGCTGGAAACCTTCAACGTCACCCTGCGACATCTGGGCGACTTCAAATTTACGGTGGAGACTGCGAACCCGATCTGACTCAGTTCTTACAGCCCGCCGACCCACGCATTAGACATTCGTAAATACAGACGGTATCTTGTTAGCGTAGACATACACCGGACAGCCACCGGCAATCAATAGTCGATTGCCACGGCAGGGATAGTGCCAGTGATGCGACAGAAAAACCGGAATTCGGCCTCTTTCATTTCCACAGCCCGCCGGGCCTGGCCCGATGGCTGCGCGCTGACAGCGTGCTGCCTGTGGTCGGGCGTCACGGAAGCCCAGCGGAGTGCCAGCCAGTCCGCCCTGCAACCGGCAAGCACCCAGGCACAAGGCATTGAGCTGCTGTGGTGGATCATGCTGTGGAGCGGCGTGGTCATTTTCCTGGCTGTCATGGCCCTGCTGATCTGGGCGCTGTGGAGCGGTCGACAACGAGAATCCCCGCTTAGCCTGACCGCCAGCAAAAACCTTGTCCTCACTGCGGGCGTGGCCATTCCGGCCCTGACCCTGGTCATCCTCGTGGGCGGCAGCCTGTTTTTGGGTCGCAGCGTTGCGTCGGCTCCGCCTCCCGATGCCATGCAGGTTCGAATTACCGGCTGGATGTGGTGGTGGGAAATCGAATATCTCGACAGCGCCGGCAACATCACTGCCACCACCGCCAATGAAATGCATGTGCCCGTGGGCAGACCGGTGGCGGTAGAGCTGGCCTCCGGCGATGTCATTCACAGTTTTTGGGTACCACAACTGCAGGGCAAAACCGACATGGTGCCCGGCAAGGTCAACAGCAGCTGGTTTGTAGCCACCGAAGCGGGCGAATACCGGGGGCAGTGCGCAGAATTTTGCGGTCTGCAGCACGCCCTGATGGCGTTTGTCGTGGTCGCGCGACCCGAAGCCGAATTCGATGCATGGCTGGCACACCAGGCTGAGCCTGCCGCTGCCCCGGTAACTGCCGCCACGCAGCAAGGCCGTGATGTTTTTGAGCAATCCTGTGGGCATTGTCACCGCGTGCGTGGCACCGATGCCACTGGCAATATTGGCCCGGACTTAACGCATATAGCGTCGCGACGCACACTTGCGGCGGCTACGTTGGTCAACAACCGGGGGCATCTGGCGGGCTGGATCGGTGATCCTCAGCGTATCAAACCCGGCAATGCCATGCCCCGCTCGCTGCTCACCCCACAGGAATTGCATAATTTGCTGACATACCTCGAAACACTGGAGTAAGTAGCACACCGGCAAGAGACGCGCTGGAAAGATACGACCGTTAACAGGGAGAGTTCGCGTTGAAGACGCAAGCAATATATGACCAGAACCCCGAGGCAACGGATCTGCTTTCGCGGACCTGGCGCTCCCCGCCGGGGTTCTTCGGCTGGTTCACCCATGTGAATCAATCCCGGATCGGTTACCGCTTTATTGTCACCTCAGTCATATTTTTTGCGCTCGCCGGTGTACTGGCGCTCGTCATGCGCCTGCAACTGATAAGCCCGGAGAATACGCTCCTGGGTGCGGACTTTTACAATCAGCTGTTTACCATGCACGGCACAACAATGATGTTCTTCTTTGCCGTGCCTGCGATGGAAGGGCTGGGCATTTATCTGGTGCCGCTCATGATAGGCACACGAGACATGAGCTTTCCCCGGCTGAATGCGTTTGGCTATTACGTCTACCTGATAGCCGGCATCTCTCTTTACGTTGCGCTGTTTATGGGCATGGCCCCCGCAGCGGGCTGGTTCAGCTATGTGCCGCTGGCGAATATCGCCTTTTCCCCCGGCAAAGGCATGGACCTGTGGACCACCATGATCACCTTCATCGAGATCTCCGCGCTGGCAGCTGCCGTGGAGCTGATCGTGACCATACTCAAACAGCGGGCACCCGGCATGACGCTGAACCGCATGCCGCTGTTTGTCTGGTCCATTCTGGTCATGTCGTTCATGATCCTGTTTGCCATGCCCACGGTGATGGCTGGCAGCGTGCTGCTCGCCCTCGATCGGGCATTCGACATGCAATTTTTTGTCGCGGCGGGCGGCGGCGACGCGCTGCTTTGGCAACACCTGTTCTGGTTCTTCGGTCACCCTGAGGTCTATATCATCATGGTACCGGCACTGGGCATCGTGTCGACGGTCATCACCACGTTCACGCAAAAGCCGGTGTTTGGTTATACCGCACTGGTACTGTCACTGGTCGCCACCGGCTTTGTTTCGTTTGGTCTGTGGGTGCATCACATGTTCACAACCGGACTGCCGCACCTGGGGCTGAGCTTTTTCACGGCCGCCAGCGCCATGATCGCTATCCCAAGCGGCATTCAGATCTTCTGCTGGATTGCCTCCCTGTGGGGGGCCCGCATCCGTTTTGCTACGCCCATGCTGTTTGTTCTGGGATTTTTTGCCATCTTTGTTATAGGCGGGCTCACCGGTGTCATGGTCGCCTCCATTCCATTCGACAGCCAGGTGCACGACAGCTATTTTGTGGTCGCGCATTTCCATTATGTACTGATCGGCGGTGCGGTTTTCCCTTTCTTTGCCGGGCTGTACTACTGGTATCCCAAAATGACCGGCCGCCTCATGTCCGAGCGTCTGGGAAGATGGAGCTTCGCCCTGATCTTTGCAGGGACAAACCTGACTTTCTTCCCCATGCATCAATTGGGTCTGCAAGGCATGCCCCGGCGAGTCTACACCTACCTGAGCGACATGGGATGGGGAGAACTGAATTTCGCGATTACCATTGCTGCCTTCATCCTTGCCATCGGATTTCTGTTGACGCTGATTAACGCAGTAGTCAGTCGTACGCGCGGCGTGGCGGCTGGCAATAACCCGTGGCAGGCAGAAACACTGGAGTGGGCAACCACGTCCCCACCGCAAAACTATAATTTCCGCCACCTGCCCATCGTCCACAGCAGAACACCGCTTTGGGACGAGCCAGACAGCTCACATCGGCAGGTTGTAGCCGGTTTGCGCGCCGATCGCCGGGAATTGCTGATCACTACATTGCTGGAAGCCAAGCCGCAGAGCGTGCTGATCATGCCCCACCCCAGCGTCTGGCCGTTTTTACTGGCGCTGGCGGTGGGCTTCGGCTTCCTGGGATTCATGTTCCAGCCGCTACTGTTTGTCGCTGGTTTCGCGTTGAGTTTTTTCATGATCGTCGGCTGGTTGTGGCCCCGGAAGCCATGGCTGGACACCGGCGAGACATAATGGAGGCGATGATGTGCCCAGCTGAAACGACCCGTCTGAACTTCGCTGTTGACGCGACCCATTTCAGTCGCTTTCACAGTGGCAGTGATGCGCCAATATGGTGGGGCATCATCGGCCTGATACTGATTGAAATGAGTGTTGTGGCAGCATTTGTCATCAGCTATTTTTACCTGGTAATGATCAATCCGTCCTGGCCACCCATCGGGCACCCTGCGTCTGAGCTGCTGTGGCCAACGGCCTCTGTCGTTATTCTGCTGATGAGCTGCGTCACCATGTACCTGGCGAGCAAGGCCATCAATCGCGATCGCATCACCGCCTTTGTTACCCACACATCTATCTCTGTGGTGCTGGCCTGCGCAGTGCTGGTCATTCGCTGGCAGCAGTTCCAGACCTTCGATTTCCGCTGGGATGAACACGTTTACGGATCTCTGGTGTGGACCATCTCCGGTTTTCATTTTCTGCATGTGGTGTCGGCAGCGATCGGCACAGCCGTGGTGGCCACTCTTGGCGCCCTGAAATTTTTTAACAGCAAACAGCGCATCGCGATCGTGGTAGATACGATGTACTGGAATTTTGTTGGCCTGGCATGGATCCCGTTTTACCTGGTTCTTTACATAGTGCCACGTCTAACGTGATAGAGGAGGGTAGGCACATGCAAAAGCACTCCCGGCAGATCAGCGACCGGCGCCTTTGGCTGAGCGCGTTTGCGCCCGCGCTCGCCTGGGCATTGCACGTGTCTGGCAGCTACGCCTTTGTGGAACTGTACTGCGGGCAACTTGCATTCATGGGGAGCGCCGCAGCGCTGTGGATCCTGTTTTCGTTCACAGCGCTGATGTTGCTGCTCGCCATTGTCGGTTGCGTGCAGTGTTACCGTAACCGTGATGTCATCAGTCATGACCAAACCGGGCACCGACGCGGTCTGTTTGTTGCCACCTCCGGTTTGCTACTGGGGATATTCATGGTGGCCTCTATACTGATGCAGACCTTCCCGCTCATGGTGTTGCCGCCATGTATATAGCAGCGTGGCTCAGGGCAGGCGCAGCGTCAGGTGTGCTGTTCACGGCAACCCGGGCTTCTGCCCATACGGTCGGTGACAGGGCGGATTTTAATCCCTGGATCCCCGACGTGCTGACAACGCTACTGCTACTGGCAACAGCACTGATCTACTGGCGTGGTCAGCGCGCTGGTAGAGCGCGGACCAGCCAGAAGACCAGACAGCAATACTGGTTCTGGTGTGGCTGGATGCTGCTGACAGTGGCCCTGGCACCGCCGATCGACCCCATGGGCAATGCGCTGTTCTCGGTACATATGATTCAGCATGAACTGATGATGCTCGGTGCAGCCCCTCTGCTGGTGGCAAGCCGACCCTCAGCCAGACTGTTACGCGGTTTGCCGCGCGCGGCCGCGCGTGCCGTCGGCGCCCTGCTAAGAGTGACTGGCGGTTCACACTGGCTCGCCTGGCTGAGCATGCCCCTTAATGCCTGGTTCATTCACGCCGCCGGCCTTTGGGCCTGGCATATCCCCTGGCTGTTCAATGCCGGACTGCGCAATGACCTGGTGCACACCGCGCAACACATCAGCTTTCTGTTTATCGCGCTGGTATTCTGGTTCGCGCTGCTGAAACCCAGTCCCACCAGTCCGGTGGCCAATGTCATCTATCTGTTTACCACAGCATTGCACGCGTCCATGCTCGGCGCATTGCTGACATTCTCCCCGCAGCCCTGGTACTCACCTTACGAAGCGACCGCACCGCAATGGGGATTCACCGCACTGGAAGACCAGCAACTGGGAGGGTTGATCATGTGGATGCCTGCCGGTACCGTCTTTTTGGTCGCGGCCCTGGTGTGCCTGGCAAAAGTCCTGAGCACAGTCGACCCCGACCCAGCCGCCAGCTTGCAGACAGTGGACAGCCGAAACGCCCACGGGGAGCGCACACACTCATGACAAGGCGCGTGACCCGGATGACCATGATTTTTTTCTTGCTGACAGGGCTGACGGCCGGCTGCGGGCCCGAGTCTGCCACCCATACACCTGCAGGCGATATCGCTCGCGGCGAGCGCGCAATTGAGATCGCCGGCTGCGGCAGCTGCCATGCCATTCCGGGTATCGACAGCGCCAACGGTCGCGTCGGCCCGCCTCTGCATAATCTTGCGCGCCGCGCTTATCTTGCCGGTGTGCTACCCAATAATTTCACCAACCTGGTGCGTTGGATACAGCACCCGCGCGACATTTCGCCCGGCACCGCGATGCCGGATACCGGGCTGGATCAACGGACCGCTGAGGACATAGCGGCGTATCTGTACCATATGGAACCGTGATGAAAGTCGAAAACCGATACATTTATATTGTTCTCGCCTCATTGGCACTGGCAGGGTCTGTTGCTGCCGGTGTTTTTGTTTACGCAGGCGGTTACGACACTTCTGCCCTGAAACAGCACACTGCTCTTGTTTATCAGATCATGACCACGGTGCGCTCCCGCTCGGTGGCAGTGCGGAGCGATTTCAGCACCCCGGATCTTGACGAGGTGGACTGGCAGAATGCCGGCATTCTGCAGTACGAAAACAATTGCCGCCAGTGTCATGGCGCGCCTGGCCGTCCACCGGACAGTTTCTCGCTGGGCATGAAACCGGCCCCTACCGCCATTGTTGAACTGGCCCGCAGACGGACGCCGCAGGAGATATACCATGTTATCGAACACGGCATAAAGATGACCGGTATGCCCGCATGGGCGTATCGCATGAGCGCAGCGGAAATGTGGCAGGTGGTCGCCGTGATCAAACAGGTTGCCAATATGACCCATGACGATTATGACCGCCTTTTGCGTCAGGCCCGCGCACAGACAACTGACGTAGCGACTGCACAAACGCAAAATCTGTTGCAACGGGCCACGGCGGAAGAATCAGCCTTTCCCCAGGCTGATGAAACCGGATCACAGGTGAGTATCGGGAAAGTGGCGTTTCAGCAATACAACTGCGTCAGCTGTCACGTTATTCCCGGCATTACCGCGGCGCGGACGAACGTGGGTCCGCCACTTGAAGACGTTACCCGACGCAGCTACATCGCAGGTGTTCTGGCCTACAGCGATGACAACCTGGTGCGGTGGATCCGCTCACCAACAGCAATAGACCCCGACACCCTGATGCCGGATCTGGGCGTTAGCGAAGCGCATGCGCGGGCCATGCTCGCCTACCTCAAATCGGTGGCGCAGTGACAAAAAAAATGGCGGCACTGCATTTACAGTACCGCCATTCGTTTGGTTTTCGTCAAGCCGGGGTCATAACCCGGCACTCACCGTTATTTGACGTCGAAGCGATCCAGTGTCATCACCTTGGTCCAGGCGTTGATAAAGTCCTGCACGAATTTTTCTTCGCCATTATTGATCGCATAGACCTCGGCGACCGCGCGCAGCTCGGTATTGGATCCGAAAATCAGGTCCACCGGCGTTGCAGTCCACATCAGGTCACCGGTATCCCGGTTGCGACCTTCGTAAATGCCCGCGTCGGCGTCCGACTGGGACCATACCGTCGACATGTCCACCAGATTAACAAAGTAGTCATTACTCAGTGTGCCGGGCTGATCGGTAAACACACCATGATCCGCACCACCGACGTTGGCATCGAGGACTCGCATGCCACCGACCAGGGCTGTCATCTCCGGGATAGTGAGATCCAGCAGGGCAGCGCGTTCAATCAGTGCTTCGGTAGGCGAGCGCGGATGCCCGGCTTCAATGTAGTTGCGGAAACCGTCAGCGGTGGGCTCAAGCGGCGCAAACGATTCTGCATCTGTCATTTCCGCCGTGGCATCGGTACGCCCTGCCACAAACGGGACTTCAACATCATGGCCGGCACGTTCGGCAGCCTGCTCAATGGCTGCGGCACCGCCCAGAACGATCAGATCGGCCAGCGACACGCGCTTGTCACCTGACTGTGCATTGTTGAAGTCACGCTGTACGCCTTCCAGTGCATCCAGCACGCGCGCCAGTTCATCGGGCTGGTTAACGGCCCACTGGTTCTGCGGTGCAAGACGGATGCGGGCACCATTGGCGCCGCCACGCATGTCCGTGCCACGATAGGTAGCCGCCGAGGCCCAGGCCGTTCTGACCAGCTCAGCCGTTGACAGGCCGGTTGCCAGAATGTCTGCCTTCAGCGCCGCTACATCCGCCTCATTGACCAGCGTGTGATCAACCTCCGGGACGGGATCCTGCCAGATCATGTCTTCCTGCGGTGCCAGGTTGCCCAGATAGCGGGAAGAAGGGCCCATGTCACGGTGCGTCAGCTTGAACCAGGCCTTGGCGAAAGCAATTTCAAACTCCTCGGGATTCTCCAGCCAGCGCGTGGTGATCTCACGGTAGGCTGGATCTTCCTTCAGTGCCAGGTCAGTAGTAAACATGATCGGTGCATGACGTTTGGTCGGGTCGTGTGCATCCGGCACGAGGTTGGAGGCCTCTCCGTCAGCCGGGATCCACTGGAGCGCACCTGCTGGGCTGCGGGTTTGCACCCATTCGTAACCGTACAGGTTCTCCAGGTAGTTGTGAGTCCAGGCGGCCGGGTTGATCGTCCAGGCGCCTTCCAGGCCACTGGTGATGGTGTCGGCGCCACTGCCACTGCCATAGCTGTTCTGCCAGCCCAGACCCTGCTGTTCAATACCGGCTGCGGCCGGCTCGCGACCGACATTGCCTTCAGGTCGGGCGGCACCGTGTGCCTTGCCAAACGTGTGCCCGCCTGCGATCAGCGCAACTGTTTCTTCATCGTTCATGGCCATGCGGCCAAAGGTGCGGCGGATTTCTTCTGCGGCTGCCAAGGGATCCGGGTTACCACCGGGACCTTCGGGATTAACGTAGATCAGACCCATCTGGCTGGCGCCCACCGGCCCGGCAAGGTCGCCATCGTCTGTGCGACGGTTATCGGCCAGCCATTCGCCTTCGGGGCCCCAGTTCACAGCTTCAGGCTGCCAGGCATCATCGCGACCGCCGGCAAACCCGTAGGTCTCAAAACCCATAGAGTCCATGGCCACAGTTCCTGCCAGTACGATCAGGTCGGCCCAGGAAATGCTGTTGCCATATTTTGCTTTCAACGGCCACAACAGACGTTGTGCCTTGTCCAGGTTGGCATTGTCAGGCCAGCTGTTCAAAGGCGCAAAGCGCTGCATACCACCATCGGCGCCACCGCGGCCGTCAGTTATACGGTAGGTACCGGCGCTGTGCCAGGCCATGCGGATAAAGAACGGACCATAGTGACCGTAGTCGGCAGGCCACCAGTCCTGCGAGGTTGTCATCAGCTCTTCAAGATCAGCAATCAGCGCGTTCAGGTCAAGCTGCGCAAAGGCTTCTGCGTAGTCGAAGTCGGCGCCCAGCGGATTGCCGTGCACATCATTGTAGCGCAAGGGCTCCAGGCTCAGCTGATTGGGCCACCAGTATTCATTGGTGGGTGGGCCGTCCTGCGCGAACACAGGAGACGTCACGGTTGTCGACGATACGGCAACCGCCATGGCTATGGCGAGAGAGAGGGTGTGTTTTCGCATTGTGGTTTTCCTTTTTGGGTGTTGATTTTTACGACACCCGATATATTAAAACGAATATAGAATTAGTTTTAATACGAAAAACCTATGATATTGATTCGGAAAACGAATGCATGCGCCAAAGCAGCCAGAGTGCGCGCTGTCAGCACGCACCGGCTGGTTTGCCGACGCCCAATCAGCGCTTGACGCGCGACTTGTATTCGCCGGTGCGGGTGTCGATTTCGACAGAATCACCGATTTCGCAGAACGAAGATACTGACAGCTCGTAGCCACTGTTGAGGCGCGCTGTTTTCATCACCTTGCCAGAGGTATCGCCGCGGGCGGATGGTTCGGTGTAGGCGATTTCGCGGACGATCGAGTTGGGCAGGTCAATGGAGATGACTTTGCCGTTGTAGAACACCGCCTGGCAGATATCTTCCATGCCGTCTTCGATGTAGTCGATGACATTGTCCAGATCGTCTTTTTCAATCTCGATCTGTTCGTAGTCGGTGTCAACAAACACGTACATGGGGTCAGCAAAATAGGAATAAGTCACTTCCTTTTGCTCCAGCACCACGTTTTCCAGCTTGTCGTCTGCCTTGAAAACAGTTTCGGTTGCAACGCCGTTGAGCAGGTTCTTGAGTTTCATCTTGCAGACCGCAGAGTTGCGGCCTGATTTGTTGAACTCGGTCTTCTGCACTTTCCAGGGCGACCCGCCGACCATGATGACCTGACCGGCACGGATTTCTTGTGCGATTTTCATGAATGCGTACTCAAATAATGGGGTAACGGCTAGGGCCGGTTACGGTAGAACTGCATCAGACTGCTTGCCAGATCGGGCAAAGCAGCCAGTTTCTGCTGCCAGTTCCGGGCCCTGTGGGTCAGGTCCGGGAGTTGCGGGCGCAGATCATGCCATAATTTTCGACAGTCTGCATCAAGATTCCAGAACCGTGTGAATCTTGCCAGTTTGTCGGCGCTGGCGGGCGACCACCGGTCTTCGCCATAACGCGCCAGAAACGCCTCGAGTTTGATCTGATGTGCATCATCCTGCTGCGGATAGATATGCCAGATCAGCGGCTTGGCCGCCCACTGGGCGCGAACAAAAGAGTCTTCTCCACGCACCAGGTTCAGATCACAAACACTGAGCAGACAATCGTAGTCGTCCAGCGACAGAAAAGGAATGATCGCCACGCTGAGCGAACCTTGGGTAAACACTTCGCCCGCGACCGGGATCTGAGCCAGATCCAGAGCATCGGCAACGTCGGCCACCAGACTGCCGGCCGGCACCAGACACAGCACCGGCCCTGCACCTTCTGCCATGGCCGCAAACCAGCTTCTGAGTGCAACATTGCCCGGCGGCTTGGGATAGGCAAACAGCGATATCCACAGCGCACTCCCTGGCGCTGATATACTCAGCCTGTCTGCCGCACAACCCATCACCGGTATCAATGCCGCCCGCGTCCGCGCCTGTTCCGCCTGCCAGGACTGATGCGTCTGCAGCAAATCACGCTCACGCAACAAACCACCTGTGCCTTTGGTAAACCCTGGAAAAAAGAAGGTTTTGCTTAGTACTGCGGACGATGTTGAACCCTGGCCTCCGGTCACAGACTGCAATGATCGTTGACCATGGTAGTCCTCCACCCATGTTTCAGCGCTGAGGTATTCCAGATTGATCCAGCATAGGGGCCTACGGCCTGCGCTGAATTGCGCCATGGCAGCGATCAGGGCATCCGGCAGCCTGCAGCCGAAGGCTTCGAGCACAAGCGTGGCAGACGCCAGGATGTCGGGCCAGTCAATGCCGTCCTGCCAACGGCGAAGTTCAACGCCCTGTTCCTCGATTTGTGTCTGCGCATGGGCATCCTGACGCTGCAGAAAGTCCAGAGCCCTGTCCCAGTCATCGACATAGAGCACAATCGGTTGGCCGTGTTCACGCACCAGTTGCCGGGCCAGACGCCAGCACACCCCGATATCACCAAAGTTGTCGATGACGGCGCAAAAAATCAGCCAGGTGTCGCGATTGTCGGACGTGGCTGGGGTGGCATCGGGAGATGATTGTTCTGACACGGACATAAGCAGCGCCATGGGGACGCGATAAAGCCGACGGGACTACAGCATAACGCAGTCCTTGTGACATCGCCACGACAGCAAAGGCCAGGCCAGATAGCCAATCAGCTACTGTCGTCCGGTGGCAAATTGTGGGACGATGGCTTGAGGCAAAACAATAAGGCTACGACAAGCACCATGCGACGCTCTGCAACGCCCTTGACCCATTTTCCTGACAAACGCAGACCCCGGCGGACCCGTCTGCAATCACGGGCCTGGCGTATTGCCGGTGTTTATGCCGTCGTCGCCGTGATATGGATTGTGTTCTCCGATCAGGTGCTGGCGTTTTTTGTCTCCGACCCCGCTGTATTGGTCCGCTGGAGTGTCTATAAAGGTATTGGTTTTGTCGCCTTCACCTCGCTATTGCTGCTGATCATGATGCAGCGTGCCTATGGTGCCATCGAAGACGGCTATGCCAGCCTGAAAGCACACAAGCACGAGATAGAACACGGCAACCGCCTGTACGAGGCACTAAGCCAGATCAATCAGTCAATTGTCACCGCCGCCGACCGCGACGAGCTGTTCCGGCACGTTACCCAGGCGCTGGTAAACCACGGCGGCTTTCGCATGGCCTGGATTGGCTGGCACCTGCCTGAACAAGCGACGCTGGAACCGCTGGCAGCATTTGGCCATGGCACAGACCACATAGACCATATTATCCAGCAGACTGAAGGTGAGGCCCGGGGACATGGTATCTGGGACAGCGTGATCAACGACTGTGTGTCCTATGTTTGCAATGATGTGCTGTTCGATCCGGTATCGCAGGGCTGGCGCCACGAGGCCATCAAACAGAATCTGCAATCGTTTGCAGCGCTGCCGCTGCGGATTGCCGGTGAGGTGCAAGGGGTATTGAGCGTCTACGCTGGCGAACCCGACTTTTTTGGCGACAAGGACATCAATCTGCTCGAGGAAGCGGCCCGGGATGTGTCGTTTGCACTGGACAACTTTGTCCTGGCGGAGGAGCGGCGGGAAGCCGAAGCCATCGCTCACGGGGAGAGCCAGTTTTCACAAGCGATGATCGAGAGCATGCCCGGCATTGTATATTTTTATGATGAACAGGGGAGATTTCTGCGCTGGAACAGGAACTTTGAAACCGTGTCCGGCTACAGCGGAGAAGAAGTAGCACAGATGCACCCTCTGCAGTTTTTTGACGTTGACGACCAACCCGCGCTTGAAGCCAGTATTGCCCGGGTCTTCAGCCATGGCGAAGCGTCAGTGGAAGCCTCGTTCCGGTCCCGGAGTGGAGCTAAAAGGCCCTACTTCTTTACCGGCCGCAGCCTCATCTTTGAAGGCGAGCGCTGCCTGGTCGGTGTTGGCATCGACATCTCTGATCGCCGCAAGGCTGAGGATGCATTGCGCGAGCTTAACGAAAATCTGGAACACCTGGTTACCGAGCGCACGACTGAGCTGAGAGCCGCAGTGATCCGTGCTGAGGCCGCCGATCGTATAAAGTCAGCGTTCCTGGCGACCATGTCACATGAACTTCGGACGCCGCTGAATTCGATTATCGGTTTTACCGGCATTGTGCTGCAGGAACTGGCGGGACCGCTGACCGGCGAACAGAAAAAGCAACTGGGGATGGTCCAGGGCAGCGCCCGCCACCTGCTGGAACTGATCAACGATGTGCTCGACCTGTCCAAGATAGAGGCCGGTCAGCTGGAGGTTCGCTGCGAACCGTTTGATATCAGGGCATCGGTAGCGCAAGTAATGGAGTCCATGAAACCCATGGCCGAGCGCAAGCGAATAGACCTGCACTGCACACTGGACGCTGGGGTGCCTGATACGATGCGCGGCGACCGGCGCCGCACGGAGCAGGTACTGCTGAATCTGATCAATAATGCCATAAAGTTCACTGATACCGGTAGCGTGACGCTGGAAGTGTCCGTGACCCCGGATGCCATGCTCAGTATCAGTGTGGCTGACACGGGCATCGGTATCAAAGCGGACGATCTGGCCAATCTGTTCCAGCCCTTTCAGCAGGTCGACTCTGGCCTGACCCGACAGCACGATGGCACGGGGCTGGGCCTGGCCATTTGCCGGCGACTGACCGACCTCATGGGCGGTTGCATCACCGCAACCAGCGAATGGCAGGTCGGCAGTCGCTTCACGGCCCTTTTGCCGATGAATGTGGCGGAGGCATCATGAACAAGACCGTCCTGTTGATCGAAGACAACGAACAGAATCGCTACCTGACTACCTTCCTGCTGGAGAGGCACGGATACACCGTGATCTCTGCGCGTGACGGTATGAGTGGTATTCAACTGGCCAATAGCAGTGTTCCGGATATCATTCTACTGGACATCCAGTTACCAACCATGGACGGTTATGAGGTGGCACAGGCGCTGCGTCAGTGCGGACAGCTGAGTCAGGTGCCGATTGTCGCTGTTACGTCCTACGCCATGGTCGGCGACCGCGAGAAAACCCTGACTGCCGGCTGCAATGGTTATATCGAAAAACCCATAAACCCCGACACTTTTATCAGCGAGATCGAGCAGTTCCTGCCCGACCAGCGCGCAGCAAACGAGGTTTCATAAGTACGCCATGAAACTCATACTGCTTGTTGACGATAATGAAGACAATCTCTATTACCTGGAGGCTCTGCTGGGCGGGTATGGCTATCAGACCGTCACTGCGCGTCATGGCGCCGAGGCACTGGTCAAGGCTCGCAAACGCCCACCCGATGTGCTGATCTCGGATCTACTGATGCCGGTCATGGATGGGTATACCCTGCTGCGTCACTGGAAGCACGATCCGACTTTGCAGGGAATACCCTTTATCGTCTATACCGCCACCTACACGGAACCGGAAGACGAAGAGCTGGCCATGAATCTGGGCGCCGATGCCTTTATCCTGAAACCGGCAGAACCGGATACCTTCATGGACAAACTGCGTGCCGTAGAACAGCGCGTTGTCGATAACAGTCTGAATACCCCGGCGCAGCCGTCTGGTAACCAGCAGGAACTGCTCAAGGTTTACAGCGAGACCCTGATTCGCAAGCTGGAAGAAAAAATGTTGCAGCTGGAAGAAGCCAATCGCAAGTTGCAGCTGGATATCACCCGGCGCAAGGAAGCCGAGGACAAGATCGAGCAACTGGCGTTCTACGATCCTCTGACCGGTCTACCCAACCGGCGCTTGATGCAGGACCGGCTGCAACACAGCATCGCGGCCAGTTCACGCCTGCAACGCTACGGCGCGCTACTGTTCATTGACCTGGACAATTTCAAGACGCTAAATGATACGAAGGGCCATAACGTCGGCGACAAATTGCTGATGATGGCCGCACAGCGCCTGGACAGCTGTGTACGCGAAGGAGATACCGTTGCGCGCTTTGGTGGTGACGAATTCGTGGTAATTCTGGAAGCACTTAGTGATAACGCTGACCAGGCAGCCGCGAGGGCTGAAGTCGCTGGCGAAAAGATCCTGCGCGCGATGAGTGATGCCTACCAGCTTCAAGGTGAGGACTATCACGGCAGCGCCAGTGTCGGCGTCAGCCTCTTTCGCGACCGCAATATCAATGCCGATGAGTTGATACGCCGCGCCGATACCGCCATGTACCAGGCAAAACGCAGTGGCCGCAATACGCTGTATTTTTACGATCCCGCCATGCAGGCCGCGCTTGAGGCGCGCCTGCAAATGGAAACCGACCTGCGCACAGCGTTAGAGGAGAAGCAGTTCTGCCTGTACCTCCAGCCACAGGTCGACAAGGAAGGCAATGTGGTCGGCGCCGAGGCACTGATTCGTTGGTTATCGCCACAAAAAGGCATGATTTCGCCCTGTCAGTTTATTCCTCTGGCAGAAGAAACCGGGTTGATTGTGCCCATCGGCAACTGGGTACTCAACGCCGCGTGCAGAAAGCTCAAGATTTGGGAAAACAACGCAACGACCGCGCATCTGCAGCTGGCAATCAATGTCAGCGCGCGGCAGTTTCACCAGGATGATTTTGTTGACCAGGTGCTGCTCGCCATTAAAAACAACCGGGTTCGCCCTGGCAGCCTGAAACTGGAATTGACCGAAAGCCTGATTCTGGACAATGTTGACTCCGCTGTCGGTAAAATGAACGCCCTGAAGGACGCTGGTGTGCGGTTTTCCATGGATGATTTTGGCACCGGCTATTCGTCGCTGTCATACCTGACGCAACTGCCGCTGCATCAATTGAAGATTGACCAGTCCTTTGTTCACAAAATGCATGACAAACCGGTCAACGCAGTCATTGTACAAACCATCATCGGCATGGCCGACAACCTGGACATCGAAGTGATTGCCGAGGGCGTGGAAACGGCCGCACAATTCCAGTTTTTAAAAGACCACGGCTGCCCTCTCTTTCAGGGTTACTACTTCGGCAAACCGGTTGACGAAAAAGAGTTCGAGCAGGCACTGACCAGGTAATTGCGTCAGCGCCTGTTCTTGTGTCAGTTGGATGCACCGCTGTCGATGGTATGCCCAAAAAATACAGCATTCATAAACAGGCGCGTGGTGCCAAACCAGAACGCCCGAAAGTTGGGGTTGTCTGTCATGGCAATGACCCGGCCTGACCCGTGGGCCGTGACCACAATTGCAGCCGTGCCGGCCATCCGGTCAATGTTTTCCTGTGACACGTAACCACTGGCCAGCGGCGCATCGGTATATTGCAGCGGGGTTGCGTAGGGGTTTTCTGCCCGTTCCATGAACAGGGTGCTGTCACGGAACACGCGTAGCAACGATGAGTTGTAGCCGTAACCCAGCGGATGGCTCAGATCCAGTGTGGTATTGAATATGCTGCCACCAATCAATTGCTCGCCACGGTCGCGCGTCATGTCCGCATAGGGTCTGGTGGTTTCACTGGCCTGTTCACTGTCATCGATCAGGGTGATATTGGCCAGCTCGTTCTCGGCTGCCCAATTCAAGGCAGTTTTGTAGACTATCAGCGTGCCGCCCGCCTCGACCCACTGCTTGACGCGATCGGTCTGCACCTGGGAATAGCTGCCGCTGGCCATGATCAGTACATTGTAGCGGCTCAGGTCAGCCTGACGCATGCGTGACTGGGTCAGCAGAGTAATGGGTATCTGGAACTTATGGTCAAACGTATGCCACGCCTCACCCACTTCCGAGGACCGGGTTCCTTCGCCTGCAATCAACGCAATGCTGGGGCGACGCAGATCACTGAAACTCGGGCTGCCCAGGTCTATGCCGGCAGAGGACAGGCCGGTTCCCATGGCATACACAGTCACGCCGTCTTCTTCACTGGCCTGACGCATCAGCGCACGAATCTCATCCGCCGACACTTCCTGGGGCCCGACCGGCACCATGATGGTGCCATAGTCGAATACCCGTGGCCCGTCAGCAGTCGGCGCAGTAAACGGTTCAGTGGCGACCTTGGCCCGGATACCCGCATCCAACAGCCGATACATCGCACGCGAAGCATAAAACTCGTCCCACTCGAACAGGTAGGCATAGGCGTTGTTGCCGCCGACAAATTCGCCGGCCGGGAACTCACCGACCCCTACGAGATCTCCGAGCAGACCATCACTAAACTGGCGGCTGCCCAATTCGGCGAACGGTGTATTAAACGCATAGGGAAACGTCCATGTGGACACATCGTAAAACAGAGTATCGGGAAAACTTGTGCGCCGCTCAAAGATGGACTCGATCAGGCGGTGCTGGCCCTGGCTGGTGGGCACAACGTAGGCCTGCCCTCGCTGGAAGGTCTGTTCGTCCGCTGTCACATCTTCATCAAGCAGGTGCACGGCAATCTGATGCTGACGCAGAATTTCCGCCATGCGGTAAGCACTGCCACTGTCGTCAGCATCACCAAACACATAGGCTTTGGTATCGGCAGCATCCGCCATATCCAGCGCTTCCTGATAGAACTCGCGCTGATACTCCAGCAGTTCTGTTCGCAACGCCAGGGCGCCTTCCAGGGTCGACAGCGAACTCAGAAACTGATTCTGGATGGTGAATGGGAAGCGCAGCACACCGTGGGCCGTGTCACGGGCATGGCCACGCGAACTGGCCTGTTCGAACAGAATACCAACCGCGCCATTGATGTCCGGGTAGGTCGACCCCTTGCCATAGTAAAAATCATCAAAACTCTCGCGAGCGTAATACAGCCGCTGATCAGCATCCAGTATCTGCGCATGGTATTGCGAGATAGCCTCGGTCAGCTCCTGGTTACGCGCGGGCGTCATCGGGTGGGTACGCGAGGGGATGCCAGGCTGGAAGAAAAATGTGTTATCCGACCCCATCTCATGATGATCAGTCAGCACATTGGGGCGCCAGCGATAAAAATTGGACAATCGGGCCCGGCTTTCGGGGTGACGCAAAGGCAACCAGTCACGGTTCAGGTCAAACCAGTAATGATTGGTGCGTCCGCCCGGCCATGGCTCATTGTGTTCCATGTTGTTGGGGTCTGATGTCAAAGTCATGGCACGACGGCTGTTGGCCCATTGTGCAAAACGATCGAGCCCATCCGGGTTGAAGGAGGGATCCACCAGAATCACGGCGTTAGCCAGGGCCTGTTCCATTTCCGGCCCCTGGGCAGCGGCCAGGTGATACACGTATAACAGCGCGGCATTGGCGCCGCTGGGTTCGTTGCCATGCACGCTATAACCCTGGTACAGCACTACCGGCATATCAGCTGTGCTCAGGTCTTCCCCACGGGCCGGATCGCTCAGTGCCAGGTGCTGTTGCCGGATCTGCTCGAGTCGACCGTGGTTTTGTGGTGAGGTGATAGTCAGCACCAGCAATGGACGGTCTTCGTAGGAACTGCCGAACCGTTCTATGCTGACCCGATCGGACGCCTCAGCGACCGCGTGCATGTAGTTGACCAGTTGATCATGGCGCACATGCCACTCGCCTGGCACCATGCCCAGCACCTGTTCTGGTGTCGGGATGGCCGGGTCATACTGCACACCCTGCGGCAGGTAGTACGCCATGGTGGCTTCGGCATCGGCAGGATTCTGCGCGCTGGCCAGTGGTGCATATACACCCATCAATATGAGCAGCGCAGCGCAAAAGCCGGGTATGCTCGTGCGCAGGCAATTACCAGGCAACTGCCTGTCGCCAGTGCCTGGGTTCCGGAAACGGGGTAATTGAACGGTATTCATCATGGATCAACGCCTTGTCTTGTTGTTGGACGGAAGATCAGGCAAGCAGACTCTTTTCAGACTGAGCGTGCCAGGCTTCGAGCTGTTATGGGTCAGAATATCGTCTTGCGCCCGCAATGGCTATACGGAATTTGTCCCCTGCTGGCGCCGGGCATCACGAATCAGATCATAGGCGCTGGCGATATCCCGGGTCTTGCGCTCAGCCATTTCTCGCATGCTGTCTGGTAGCCCCTGGCTGGCCAGCTTGTCCGGGTGATTCTCATTCATCAGTTTGCGGTATGTGCGTTTGAGTTCGGCATCGCTGATGCTGGCGGGCACACCCAGCACCTGATAGGCATCGGCCAGTTGCTGGTCGGGTGACCGGGCATTGGCGCCACCTCGCCCGCCGCGCAACATGGCTTCCAGTTGTGCCACCTGCGACTCCGGCAAACCAAGCCCGCGCGCGATATGCAACAACATCTTGTGCTCTTCAGGGTGCACCTGCCCATCGGCGGCCACAGCGCTGATCTGAATCTGCAGGAACATGCGCAGGATGGCCGGGTGGCCACGACTTACCTGTCGAAAACGCAACAGTTCAGCGTCCAGATCGAAACCCGGCGCCTTGCCGCGATTGAAGGCAGCAATAGCATTCTCGCGCTGCTGAGCCGACAGTCGCAGCTGCGCAAACACGGTCTCTGCCGCTTGTACCTCATTCTTGGTGACGACACCGTCAGCCTTGCACAAGGCACCCATCACCGCGAACATCGAGTCCAGAAAACCGGATTGCACACGTGCCAAACCGGCGCCGGCCTGTTTCCTCAGATAGGTCGACAAAAACCAGCCCGCCAGCGCGCCCAGCACAAAACCCAGCGGCCCACCCATCAGTGATCCGACAAACCCACCCAGCAATACTGCAAACAAAATGCATCTCCTGTGACCAGGCTGGCCACGACAATAGTTAGAATCAGACTTTTTCCAGACGGCGCTGCCGCTCATCAAACCACAACCGCCCGACCGGCGCTGCTGACTTGTGCACACGATTATTGACGATATCAAAGACGTCGCCGTTTTTCCCCTGTAAACATACTGGCACCCCGGAGTTTCTCGCGATGTCCGCATTGCAATGCATATGTCGGGCCTCGCCGTGCACGGGGATGGCGATGCGCGGTTTGACCCACCGGTACATCTGCGCCAGCTCATCCGCATAGGGATGTCCGGAGGCATGCAGGGCGCGGTCGCTGTGATCGGCATGGGTGACCTTGATATTGCGCGCCTCGAAACCGGCGATCAGACGTGCAACATCGGCTTCATTGCCGGGAATGGTCTTGGCACTGAAAATGATGTGATCGCCGGCGGACAGATTAACATCAGGATGGTTGTCCATGGCCAGACGATGCAGGGCCGCGCCCATCTCACCCTGACTGCCGGTTGCCAGCAACAGCATTTCCTGTGGTTGCAGAAATCCCAGATCGGCGTTATCCACGACGGAGAAGTTTTCCTGCAGATAGCCCGCGGCGCGGGCACAGGCAGTCATGTTGTGCAGTGAGCGGCCAATCACACCCAGGTAGCGTTTGGCCAGCCAGGCCACATTACCCAGCGTCTGCAGACGGGCGATGTTACTGGCAAAACAGGCCACCACGACCCGCCCTTCACTTTCCCGCACCGTTTTCAGCAAATCCTCGAACAGTTCCGACTCCGATACCGAACTGCCGGCGTGGGTGGCGTTGGTCGAGTCGCACACAATGGCATCGATGCGCGAACGCCCGGCTGCCTGAAACAACGCCGGATCAATAGCCTCCCCAACGACCGGCGCTGAATCGATCTTCCAGTCAGCGGTATGCAGGACCTGCCCTACCGGCGTGCTGATCAGCAGAGCATTGGTTTCCGGTGTCGAGTGAGTGATTGGCAACCAGCGAACCCGGAACGGACCCAGCTCCAGCGTTTCGCCGGGCTGCACGGTGACCAGCGGCGCATCAACGCCGGCCTGACGCAACTTGCGCTGCAGTACCTGACGAGTGAACGGCGTTGTGTAGATAGGACAGCGAAACTGCTGCCACAGGTGTGGAATGGCGCCGATATGATCCTCATGGGCATGCGTGGCGATGATGCCTACCAGGGTCTCGCTGCGGTTGGCGATGTATACCGGGTCAGGCATTTCCACACGGTTGCCGGACAGGGGCTGGTCATCGATTTTTTCGAAGGTCACCCCGCAGTCCACCATCAGCCACTGGCCGGCATGGCCATACAGGTTCAGGTTCATGCCGATTTCGCCGCACCCACCCAACGGCAGAAACCATAAATCCTTTTGCCCCGGACTGCTAGTAATACGGGTAACTGACACAACTGACCCTTGGGAAATTATTGAATCGGAAAATCAAAATACTGGTCCGGAAATGGCTCGTTACGTAACGTATAGTGCCACCACTCCTGGTCATAGTTCACGAAGCCGGCGGCCTCCATCAGCTCACGCAGCAGATGGCGGTTGGCCAGCACTTCCTCCCCGACCTCGGGGTTGTCAGTGTGTGAGAGGGCATCGAAGCAATCGTAACTGGTGCCCATGTCGATACTGTTGTCGGGAAAGCGTTGTGCTTCGCCAGCCCTGCAGTCGTAACCTGCCATCGGATCCGCCTCTGGCTGGAGCGTGCCCAGCCGTACCAGGGTCAGATCCACTGTACTGCCGCGGCTGTGACCGGAACGCTCGGCAATATAACCGCGGGAGAACAATTCGTCCTTGGGTACATCAGGATAAAACGCCGCTTTCATTTTCTCGTCATTGGCGTCTGCCGCCCAGGCCACAAAATGGTCCACTGCCCGCTGCGGTCGAAAACAGTCGTAGACTTTGAGAGAATACCCCTGAAGATTGGCCTGGGTTTGCACTTGCGCCAGTGCGTTTGCCGCCGGTGTACTCAGGATGCAGGCAGGCGCCAGGTAGCCGTTAATGGGACGACCGACAAAATTGTTGTTGCCCACATATCGCATGTCCAGCTCGATTGAATCATCAACCCGCGTCAAGGTGCTGAAGCCGGCGGGCATTGCCGGAGCGTCAATCGACCCGGCGCAATGCGTCAGTAGCAGAGCCGCGCCGGTGCCGATAAGTGTCGCCCGCATCCTCATGACACGTCTCCTTTCTTCGCCACCTCTGGTTTTAACACCCCTGGTTTTAACACCTCTGGCTCGCTCTGATGTCGACATCTTAACTGTATTGCTTTCAGGAAGTTCCGCAAAAGCTGGTCCTTGCACTCCCGGTAGTGTTTCTGTCTCTTATACACATCTCCGAGCCCACGAGACAGGCAGAAATCTCGT
>OLID01000212.1_pt1 | contig 32076 bp, 23 predicted proteins | sample 1609361 | NCBI WGS metagenome assembly OLID01 (sample SAMN05416778, study PRJEB24817) | seawater metagenome | isolation source: Sea water | place: Canada:Atlantic | collected 2013-07
CGAGATTTCTGCCTGTCTCGTGGGCTCGGAGATGTGTATAAGAGACAGACGTAAACGTTTTGCACCTGAAGTGAAAGCCGAACAACTTGAGTTAGTTGATTATTACAAAGAACAACTCAAAGTAGATAATTTACCAAAATTTGAAGAAACGGGATTCAAATTGTTCTCACAATTCGAAGAGGATGGATTGTTACTTTTCATTTTTTCTCTTCTTGAGAAACCAAATCGAACGTTTATTGAATTTGGTTCTGACGATGGAATAAATAGCAATACGGCGAACTTGTATTACAATCACGATTTTACAGGATTGTACATGGATGGGAATGAAAAAGCATTGGACAGAGGTCGTTATTTTTTTCGAAGACATGCAAATTCCAAAGTAGCTCAACCGATTTTCAAACAAGCGATGATTACCGCAGAGAATATCAACGAACTAATTTCTTCTACTGGAATTAGCGGTGAAATTGGTCTCTTATCAATTGATATCGACGGTAACGATTACTGGGTATGGAAGGCAATGAATTGCATTTCTCCACAAGTCGTAATTATTGAAACGCACAACGAATTTGGAATGAATGACATTATTGTTCCTTACGATCCAGACTATTTTTATCCAGGAAAACACATAACATATCATGGTGCTTCACCAGTTGCGATGACAAAATTAGCCAAACATAAAGGCTACCGTTTAGTTGGTGCGAATGAATTGGGCTTCAATTTAATTTATGTTCGTGAAGATTTAATTCCAGAATTATTGCCCGAAGTTTCAGTTGAATCCGTGCTGCAACATCCTTCTAACAAGGAAGCTCAAGCACGTTTTGAAGAGGTGAAAGATTGGGAGTATACTTCAGAAAATTTCAGTTGATGTCTCGAAAACAAGAACTTATTAATACGCTTGAATTAATCCCTCATCCAGAAGGTGGACTTTACAAGGAAACGTACCGAAGTGAAGGTGGAATTCCCAAAAACGCTTTATCGACTGACTATTCAGGAGATAGATCTTATTCCACTGGAATATATTTTATGCTCACAGCCGATACTTTTTCTGCATTTCACAAAATAAACCAAGATGAAATGTGGCATTTTTACGATGGTTCACCGATTGAATTGCACATGATTAAACCGGATGGTAAATACTCATGCGTGTACATCGGCCGTGATATTGAAAACGGAGAACACTTGCAATACGTTGTTCCAGGTGGAGTTTGGTTTGCTTCTCGCGTAAAAGACAATGCTGAATATTCACTTTTAGGCTGTACTGTGTCTCCTGGTTTCGATTTTGCCGATTTCATTCTGCCAAATACAACTGAAATGACAGCTCTTTTTCCGCAGCATACTAAGATAATTAGTAAGTTGACGAGAGACTAATTTTTTCGCTATCTTTAAATCAATCTGAACATTTTTAGAAAAATAAATCGAAATGAAAAAGCTACTTCCGTTATTGTTCTTAACGCTCTTTATTAGCTCCTGCGCGGAAACGGTTCAAGAGAAAAAAAAGAGTGAAGAGGAGGAATACAGCGAAATTGAACAAACACCCGAATCAGAAAACTCAATAAGCGAAGAAGAATCTGTCGATGCAACAACAAATCAAGAGGATGACTACCTATGGATTAAGGTTAAATACAAAGATGTCTCCATTGCTATAGCAGAGTTTGAATTAAATTGGCCAGATAAATACTCTTTTGGAAGTAGAAACGACAGTGTTTATAAGCCGAAAACAGATACGGCATACCTTGATTTATTTCCTGGAGTTTCAGTGGACGATTTAAAGTTTAGAGTTGAAAATTCAGAATACGATGAAATTGAGCTCTTCGAGAAAATCGTTTACCATGTATCGATGGATTCAAAAAGAGAGATGGAAGTTCCCGTGTGCATTATGACTGATTGGAAAAAGTTTGAATCGAAATGGAATCGAATAAAACTAGATTCAACAAATCCCATGTTCAATAAAAAGGAGGTGAATGTGAAACCAGTAATTAACTTTACAAAAGATGAATTCCTTTCAGCCGTTGATAAGCATTGCGGAAATGATTGGTTGAATGAAATAAGGTCCATTTCTTCGGTTGAAAAAATGCCCTCAGATATCTTTTTAAGTTATCACTTATTCAAGGTTGTACTTCGAAATAGTAAAACCGGAAAAACAAAAGAAAAATTTATACAATTTTATACTCCAACAAGCTGTTAAATTAATCTCGACAACTATGAAAAAAACAATTTATATTACTTTAAGTCTTGCTGCAGCTTTTACAATTGGTGCTGTTTTTACTTCAATGACAATGAACAATAAAAAAATGGAAAACGAAAATATTAGATTAGGCGTGTTCTCAAACAGCCTAAGCGTAAAAGATTTAAAAGTTTCAAAAGCATTTTATGAAACACTTGGATTCACCGAAATGGGAGGATCAATGGAAGCGAATTACCTCATCATGAAAAATGGAAATTCCATCATTGGATTGTTTCAAGGAATGTTTGAAGGGAATATAATGACTTTTAATCCTGGTTGGGATGAAAATGCGCAAAACGTAAAGGAATTCGACGACATTCGTAAAATTCAAAAAGTGATTTCTGATAAAGGAATTCAATTGGAAAACAAAATTGACGAATCTACTTCGGGTCCAGCGAGTCTTATGTTTACTGATCCAGATGGAAATATGATTTTGATTGATCAGCACAGGTAATTAATCACGAAGCTCTACATTGTCGAGCTCCTCCCAAAACGTGGGATAACTTTTCGCTACCGCTTCGGCTCCATGAACAGTTATTCCTTCTTCAATAAAGGTTCCTGCAATTCCCAAACACATAGCGATACGGTGATCGTTGTGCGAATTTACAATGGCACTTTTCATCAGTGACCCTCCGTAAATATGCATTTCATCTTCGTTTAGTTCAATTCTCACACCGAGTTTAGAAAATTCTTCTTGAAGTACTATTCCTCTATCGCTTTCTTTATTCTTCAAACGGCGAACACCTTTTACAATCGACTTTCCAGAACATCCAAGAGCTAAAACAACCAACGCTGGAAATAAATCTGGACAATCTGTTGCATCAAAAGTAAATGCCCGTCTATTTTCTCCGTCAACACGAATTGAATCGACTAAAAATTCGACAGTGCAATTTGCAGCATTTAACGCATCCAACATGGCAACATCAGCTTGTTTACTCGAAATACTCAATCCTGATAATTCTATTTTCTGTCCCAGTGCCGCAGCTGCCAACCAACAACTCGCAGAACTCCAATCGCTTTCAACTTTATACTTGGAAGCTGAATACATCTGGTTTCCAGCTAAGATGTAATGATTTCCTTCAACTTCAATTGTAATTCCAAACGCTGCTAAGGTCGCTAGCGTCATATCGATGTACGGCTTGCTTCTCAAGTTTTCCACTATCAGCTCAGAATCAGCTTTTAATAATGGCAATGCCATTAACAAACCAGAAATATATTGAGACGATTGACTTCCATCTACAGTGTATCTCCCAGCTTTCAAATGCCCGTTCACTGTTAGTGGTAAAAAGCCATTATTCGATTCGATTTGCCCCCCCATTTTCGGAAATTCTTCATCAAAAAACAATTGCGAACGTTTCAAAATAGAACCTTCTCCAGTTAAGGTATGTTTTCCGTCAAACACTGCACAAACAGATGTCATTAAACGCATTCCTAAACCACTTTCACCACAGTTGAATTCAGCTTCACTTGGAAAAACAAAACTACCGTCAATGGTAGTTTCCTTGTCATGAACTTCAACCTTTGCTCCAAACTGTTGAATATTGCGAATCATCGCCAATTCGTCATTGCTTGCTCCTAGATTAGAAATAATTGATTTTCCAGCAGCCAAACCAGCACACAAAACTGCACGTTGACCATCACTTTTGGAAGGCGGAACGCTGATTCTACCACTGAGTTGAATTCCTTTTATTTTCTTTTCCATTACTTCTTATCGGAGTTCATGATTGAAGTTTGGTGACGGATAGATTCTTGGTGAATGGCGTCCATTAATTGTCTCACAAACTTTTGAGTTAGCCCATAGTCATCACTTTTTTCCAAGCGAGAACCAATTACTTTTTTCCAATGTTCTTGCTGTAAAATGGTTATATTATTCTCGCGTTTCAATTTCCCCACTTGCTCACTCAAATTCATTCTTTCACTGAGAATATCAAAAATTCGATCGTCCAACGTTGCTACTTTTTCCCTTATATCGTTTATGACATCTGCAACATCCGTCGAAAATTCTTGAGAACGCAACACCAAATCATTTAATAAGATTACCAAGTTACTTGGCGTCAATTGTTGTGCGGCATCCGACCACGCTTTGTCTGGATTTGGATGTGTTTCAATCATCAATCCATCGAAATTCAAATCCATTGCTTTTTGGCTAATCTCTAACAATAAATCTCGTCTTCCACCGATGTGACTTGGATCGCAAATCAAGGGTAAATCAGGACGATTTTCTTTCAGTGCGATTGGAATTTCCCAACTTGGTACATTTCTATATTTCCTGTGATTGTATACCGAAAAACCCCTGTGAATTGCGGCTAAATCATCAATTCCTGCTTTTTCGAAGCGTTCAAAAGCTCCCATCCACAATTGCAAATCAGGATTTACGGGATTTTTAATCATTACAGGAACATTAGAACCGCGCATCGCATCTGCAATTTCTTGAACGGCAAATGGATTAACAGTCGTTCGTGCACCTATCCATAAAACGTCTACTCCAGCTTGCAAAGCTAATTCAGCGTGTTTAGCATTCGCAACTTCAGTCGTTGTCGGTAATCCCGTTTTCGCGCCAGCATCGACCAACCATTTTAATCCAACCTCTCCAATTCCTTCGAAACTATCAGGACGTGTTCTTGGCTTCCAAATTCCGGCACGTAGCATTTGAGCAGATTGATTTTTACCAATCTCATCACATACGTTCATCATTTGCTCTTCTGATTCCGCGCTGCACGGTCCAGCGATTACAAATGGTCTTTCACCATTACCGATTCTTTCTGATAATTTCATTTCAAACCTAAGTTAATCATTATTCATAAAAAAACCCGTCTGCTTGAAGCGGACGGGTTAAGTATATTCCATCAAGTCTCAAGCAACTTTAAATTAAAGCGCCCCAAGACCAAGATATTTGTGTTCTGTTCATCATTTGATTTTACAAAGGGAAAAAAAATATTTCACATATCAGTTGTTTTTCTGAATTTTATTTTGTCATCTTTGTGTCTCATGAATGTAAAAGTACAAAATACAAATTGGTGGTGGCACTCAACGAACTGTTGGTGTGCTTGGTGCTAATTTGTAATTTTTAAACATATTACAAAAGGCTTGTCACATCGACAAGCCTTTTTTTGTTGCCCAAACTTTTATTCTCCCAATCTTAATTAATCAAATTAAAATGAAAATATATTCTAACACAATTAAATTTAACGCGGACGTATATACGCCCGTTAAACTTTATCTTTCGCTTCGAAATAAACACAGAAAAACATGTTTGCTTGAAAGTAACGACTATCACTCTAGACAAGAAAGCAAGTCGTTTATTGGTCTCGATCCTCTGGTTGAATTCCAGCAATTCGAATCATCTCTATTCATCGACTGCAATGATAAACACGAAAAAATAACTTTACATGGCGATTCCAGTTTTGCGTCTCAAGTTCAAACACTTTTAGAGAAGTATGAATTCGAAAACGAACAATTCAACGGTTTTTTCGGACGACTTGGATTTGAATACAACCTGAAAGATGAAACGCATTTACAATCTTCAAAAAGCAATCTTGACATTCCCCTTCTTCATGCATTCATCTATAAATATGTAATTGTTATTGATCATTTTACCAACGAAGGTTGCATCATAGAAAACAGTTTAACAAATGTATTTGAATTAAAACATCATACAGATTTATTCAAAAACGAAATCTATACAGCACTTCCTTTTGAAACAATTGGAAATGAGCGTGCTTCTTTCACAGATCAAGAATTTACTCAATTAGTAACTAGAAGTATTGAGCACTGCAAACGCGGAGATGTATTTCAATTGGTGGTCTCCAACGCCTTTGAACAATCTTTTTTTGGTGATGATTTTCAAGTTTATCGCCAGTTGAGAAGATTGAACCCATCTCCGTATTTGTTCTATTTTGATTTCGAAGAATACCGCTTGTTTGGTTCTTCGCCTGAAGCCCAATTAATAATCAGTGATCAACAAGCTGAAATTCACCCAATAGCCGGAACCATTCCAAGAACCGGAATTCAACAAACAGATGACGTTCAACTTGAGTTTTTACTCAACGATGAAAAAGAAAATGCAGAACACACGATGCTCGTCGATTTGGCAAGAAACGATTTAAGTCGTGACTGCGCAACGGTGAAAGTTTCGAAATACAAGGAAGTACAGCATTTCAGTCATGTTACCCACTTGGTTTCAAAAGTAACTGGTGTACTAGAAAACGCGAATAATTTCACAGCGCTCTGTCATTCCTTTCCCGCCGGTACTTTATCCGGAACACCCAAACCACAAGCGCTCGAATTAATTCACACTTACGAGAATTCGACACGCGATTACTATGGTGGCGCAATTGGAATGTTTACAGCGAAGGGCAATTTGAATATGGCCATTGTAATTCGAAGTTTGTTGAGTAAAAACAATACGCTTCACTACCGAGCTGGAGCTGGAGTTGTATTGGATTCAATTCCTGAACGTGAAACGAAAGAAGTTCATCACAAATTGAGTGCAGTTCGAACAGCTATAGAATTGACACAAAACGAATTTAAAAATAAAGCGATATGCAAATAGCAATAATTGACAATTACGATTCATTCGTATACAATATTGTACGATACGTGAACGATACAACAGGTCGAAAAGCAATCGTAATGCGAAACGACAAAATTGACTTTGATTTACTCGAAAAAGTAGATGCGATTGTTCTTTCTCCCGGACCAGCAATTCCATCGGAAGCAGGTGAACTAATGAAAGTCATTGATCTATTTCATACCAAAAAACCAATCCTTGGAATTTGCTTAGGTCATCAAGCAATTGGCGAATATTTTGGAGCGAATTTAGTTCAAAATGCATTTCCGTTACATGGGAAATCAACAATGATAAATAAGCTAATTGAAGATAAACTATTCAGTGATTTACCCCCGAAATTTGAAGTAGGTCGCTATCACAGCTGGTCAATAGAAATCAATTCATCTGTGTTGGAAGTTACGACTCAAACCGATGAAAGTGAAGTTATGTCATTTAGACATTCTTTTCTACCGATTTATGGTTTACAGTTTCATCCAGAATCAATTTTAACCCCGCATGGTCGACAAATAATTAAAAACTGGGTTGCGACCATTCAACTTAAATCTCAGTAATATGAACAGTTTACTAGAAAAAATAATCAACCACGAAGTCTTGAATTTTGAAGATGCCCGAGATTTCATTTTTGGAATTGAAGAAGAATTAATAACATCTGATGAAGCAGCAGGAATAATGGTTGGAATTCAGATGCGAGGAATTCAATTGGAGGAATTGGATGGTTTTCGTTCAGCGCTTTTGGAGTTGTGTATTCCTGTTGAATTGGATTCCGAAAATGCAATCGATTTATGCGGAACTGGAGGAGATGGGAAAAACACCTTTAATATTTCAACGACAACGGCGCTTATATTGGCTGCGATGGGGAAAAAAGTGATTAAACATGGAAACTACGGCGTCAGTTCGATGTGCGGTTCGTCTAATGTTTTGGAAGAGTTAGGATTTAATTTTAAATCGAATACAGAAGCTCTAAATCGTGAATTAAGCGAAACCAATATTTGCTTTATTCACGCCCCACTATTTCACCCAACGATGAAAAAAATAGCCGTTACGAGACAGCATCTTGGCATTCGTACATTATTCAATAGTCTCGGTCCGATTGTAAATCCGACTCAGCCTGGATATCAATTAACAGGCACGTATTCACTTGAACTAGCAAAAATGTATCAGCATATACTTAAAAAGAAACGCGTGAATTTCAATGTTGTTTATGGAATGGATGGTTACGATGAATTGACCTTAACCGATAGTACACGATTACTAGGGAAATACGACGATAAAATTTTTACATCGGAAAGTTTTGGAACGGAAAAAGTGGCTCCAGCTGAAATTTTTGCGGGGAATACAATCCAATCCGCCGCTAACATAATTGTATCAATTCTTTCTGGGAAAGGCAGTAAGGTTCAAAATGATGTTATTGCTGCGAACGTTGCAACAGCACTTCAACTGTATCAAACTGAAACTTCGATCACAGAATTATTTAACGAATCCATCGCTTTCATTCAAAGTGGACAAGGTTCCAAACATTTTAAATTCAATTAAATGAAAACAATATTAGATACTATCGTTGACATGAAGCTCCAAGAGGTAGCTGCAGCCAAAACAAAAATCCGTTATTCTGATTTCGAACAATTCGAACATTTTGGAAGAGCCTGCAATTCGCTTAAAACAGAATTAGTAAAGCCAAACTTTGGAATAATCGCAGAATTAAAGCGAAAATCACCGAGTGCAGGAATTATTAATGCCACGTTAGATATTCAGAAACAAGGTGAATATTATGAGAAATCGAATGTCGCGGGCATCTCTTGCCTAACTGATTCAACATTTTTTGGAGGAAGTTTAGAAGATCTTTTACTTCTTCGTAAATCCGTAACAACTCCAATTTTGAGAAAAGAATTCATTCTAGACGAATTTCAAATCTTCGAATCAAAAGCATACGGAGCAGATGTTATCTTGTTGATATCTGAAATTCTTAGCGCCGAAGAAATTCTTCATTTCACCATCATCGCTCAAAGTTTGGGAATGGAAGTTATCGTTGAATGCAACAGTAAAATCAGTCTTGAAAAAATAAACGACAGCGTTGATATCATTGGAATTAACAACCGCGATTTACACATTCAAAAAACGGATATTCAAACATCAAGAGATTTGTTCAAGTTCATTCCTAACAATACCGTTTGCATTTCTGAATCAGGTATAAAATCAAAAGATGAATTGTACGAATTAGATAAAATTGGCTTCAACGGGGCGCTCATCGGAGAAAGCATTTTGAAGTCAACTGACACCAATTTCCTATCTCAATTAACTTCAATAAAAAGCTCGGTATGTTTGTAAAAGTATGTGGATTAAAAGATCCGAATCAAGTAGAATCGTTGGACTTTATGGTTGAGTTTGTAGGGTTTATATTCTATCCTCATTCCAAACGCTATGTGGCTATTCCGCCCAACTCTACTAAGGCGAAAAGAGTAGGCGTTTTTGTAGACGAACTATTCAATGAAATTGAAACCCGAATTGAAACACATTATCTGGACTTTGTTCAGTTACACGGCGATGAAGCCCCAGAACGATGCCGGGAAATCCGTAAAATAGTTCCTGTAATAAAATCATTTGGGATGGATTCATTTTTTGATTTCAAATCTCTAATTCCCTACGAAGGAAATGTCGACTATTTCCTTTTCGATACAAAAACGCCATTAAAAGGAGGTTCCGGAATTCAATTCGATTGGACTATTTTAAACCGTTACAATTTATCAACACCATTTATTTTGAGTGGTGGAATAAATGAAGATTCAATCAAATCCATTAAACAAATTTATCATCCCAAACTGGTTGGAATTGATCTTAATAGTCGTTTCGAAATTAGTCCAGGAAACAAAGATGTAGAACGTATAAAAAAATTCATTCATGAACTCAACAATTGACACGCACATACCAGATGAAATGGGTTTTTACGGAGAATTTGGAGGAGCATTCATTCCTGAATTACTTCACCCAAATGTAGAAGAACTAAAAACTGTTTACTCAAATTTGAAGAACGATTCTTCATTTAAATCTGATTTTTTAAAATTACTGAGCGATTATGTCGGTCGCCCTACTCCACTTTATAGAAGTGAAAAGCTAAGTATTGAATTCGGCTGTGAAGTCTACCTCAAACGAGAAGATTTAAATCACACTGGAGCACACAAGATCAACAATGCACTTGGACAAATTTTGCTTGCGAAGAAAATGGGAAAAGTAGAAATTATTGCAGAAACAGGAGCAGGTCAACACGGGGTCGCAACGGCCACAGCTTGCGCTTTAATGGGTTTGCGTTGCAAAGTTTTTATGGGCGAAATCGACATAGAACGACAAGCTCCAAATGTTGCGCGAATGCAATTTTTAGGAGCAGAGGTAATTCCAGCTGTAAGTGGCAGCAGAACGCTGAAAGACGCAACAAATGAAGCAATAAGATATTGGATAAATAATCCCAATTCTTACTATTTAATTGGCAGTGTTGTCGGGCCACATCCATATCCACAAATAGTTGCAGATTTTCAATCTATCATCTCTGAAGAAATAAAAAAACAGTTATTCGAAGCAACGGGGAATATGAATCCAACCAAAGTAATTGCGTGCGTTGGAGGAGGAAGTAATGCAGCAGGAGCGTTTTATCATTTTTATGATCAGCCAGAAGTTGAATTGATTGCTGTTGAAGCGGCTGGACTTGGATTAGGCTCAGGGAAAAGTGCAGCAACATCAATTTTAGGAAAGCCTGGTGTACTTCATGGAAGTAAAACTATACTAATGCAAAACGAGTTTGGACAGGTAACCGAACCGTATTCCATTTCGGCGGGTTTAGATTATCCTGGAATTGGACCCTTGCACGCGCATAGCATAACGACCGGTAGGACGATTGGCGTTTCGGTGACAGACAATGAAGCATTAGAAGCCGCAAAGTCCTTATCTAAGAACGAAGGAATCATTCCAGCTTTGGAAAGTGCACATGCATTGGCGGCTCTTTCGAAAATCACGTTGAATTCAACAGACGTTGTTGTCGTTAATTTATCCGGTCGTGGAGACAAGGACATGGCGACGTATATCAATCATTTTACCGTTTAACTCTATGAATCCATTTATCAAAAACCACAAGCAAAAAAGTATATTCGTAACAGCTGGCTACCCTAAGTTAGATAGCTTGGCTGGTCAAATTAAACTTCTTGAAAAGTATAACATCGATTTTATCGAAATTGGAATTCCATTTAGCGATCCTTTAGCGGATGGACCAACAATTCAAAAAACGAGTGAAGTAGCGATCAAAAACGGGATGAATTTGCCGTTGCTTTTTGAACAACTTGCTAAAATTAAAACTGAAACCCCTTTGGTATTGATGGGATATTTAAATCCAGTTCTCACTTACGGAATTGAGAAATTTGTTTCTTCTTGCAAGGATTGTGGAATAGCATCTGTTATTTTGCCCGACTTAAGTTTTGAAATTTACGCCCGATTTTACAAATCTATTTTTGATCAATATCAATTGCCAATATCATTTTTAATCACTCCCCAAACTGAAACTGAGCGCATTGAAAAGATGGTAACACAATGTAAAGAGAGTTTTATTTATTTGGTTTCTGACAATTCAACTACCGGAACGGACTCAGAAATGAATTTGAATGAGTGCCGTTTAAAGTCGATTTATGCATTAATGGATAACACTCCATTAATGATAGGCTTTGGTATTAAAACAAAATCGGACATTGAAAAAGTTCATCAGTTTGCCGATGGTGCGATAATTGGGTCAGCTTACTTGAGAGCACTTGAAGTAGGCACTGAAAATGCTTTTTTGGAACAACTTTAAACTGCTTTTTTTCCAGCTATAAAATCTTTTAAATAAAATGGTTCCCAGTAAGCAACATCTTCAAATTTATGCTCTAAGAATTTTTGAAAAGCCAGTTTCACTTGACCAGAAGCAGAAGATTTTATGGAAGAATCGATGCTACAATTTTTATCCGACCAAATTTCTTGTAATTTTTCGGCACCATCACCAAAATAGATGAAAGGTTCAAATTCAGAATACGAATTTTCTTCGATGATATCCGCTGATATTTCTTTTAGCAACGTTCCATTTTTATGGTAAAAGAGATTGTACACTTCCATTCTACGTGCGTCAATAACTGGACAGAGTGTAGAATTTGGATAAAAAGCTCGGGCTTGTTCAGCTAAACAAGTCAAAGCATCAATAGCGATGAGCGGTATTTCAAGAGCGTAGCACAATCCTTTTGCCGTTGCGGCACCAATTCTCAGTCCCGTATAAGACCCAGGTCCTGAAGCCAACGATATAGCTGAAAGTTGATTGATTTTAATGGATGCTTTTGACAACACATCTTCGATAAAACAGTTTAAATTTTCACCATGTGAATAACCGTCTTCTTCAATTTCTTTTAGAGCGATTAACTGTCCATTCAACGATAAGCCAACAGAACAAACTTTTGTGGCTGTTTCAAGGTGTAAAATATAGGTACTCACAATTATTGAATTTCAAGTTTAAAACCGATTCCATGAATGTTTGCTATTTGAATACGTTCATCTTCTTTCAAATATTTTCTAAGTTTTGTGATAAACACATCTAAACTTCTTCCAACAAAATAATCATCTTGTCCCCAAACACCAGTCAAAACAATATCTCTTGCTACAACTTGATTTTTGAATTTGCATAAAATCTTCAGAATTTGCGCTTCCTTTTTTGTCAAATGTTTTTCAAAATTAGGGTGTTTTAGATTGAAATTCAATGTATCAAAAACATAATCTCCTAAATTATAAATGGACTGGTCTTCTTCAAGTACTTCTATATTTACTCTACGTAACATAGCTGCAACTCTTAATTGAAGTTCTTCTACATTAAATGGTTTTGTTAAGTAATCGTCTCCACCAGATTTAAATCCTTCGATTTTATCCTCATCATTTGATTTTGCTGTAAGAAAAAGAATTGGTATTGATGTATTTATTTTTCTTACGTCCCTTGCCAATGTAAAGCCATCTTTCTTAGGCATCATCACATCAAAAATGCACATATGAAAACTGTTTTCATTGAATCGTTGAAATCCTTCGGCACCATCAGTGCAAAGTGTTACTTCATAACCATCAGATTTTAATTGATCTGAAATAATAAATCCAAGGTTCGCGTCGTCCTCAACTAGCAATATTTTAATTTTCATAGACATGAATGTGAAGTTGAATACTAAGATATTAAGAAAAGTTGAATAAGATATAAAAAAGAATGAGAGCCGAGGACTGGCGTCCAAGGCTCTCATTACACTAATCAACCTAACCTACTACTACACGTCAAAGATACAATGCATTAGCCGATTTCCAAGTGAAATAACTATTTTTTTTACACCCTACTTTTTTTTAGCTTCCTAAGAATTAAAGGGTAAAGATCATACAAATTGAAACGAAAAACATCTACAAAACCCGTTAAGTAAAGAAAACAAAGGATTTAATAATTTAACAGAATGTAATATTATTGTTTATTTTTAAAATCAATAAAAAATAAGAATCCAAGAGTAATACTTATCTTTGTCCTACTTATTACGTTCAATTTTGTAAAATCACACAATGGAAACCATTTTAATAATCGACGACGAAGAAGATATCCGTGAAATAATTAGCTATAATTTATCAAAAGACGGGTACACCGTACTAAAAGCAAAAAACGGGTTAGATGGAATAAAGAAGGCGAAAAAGAATATTCCTAACTTAATTCTTCTTGATGTTATGATGCCAGAAATGGATGGAATTGAGGTATGTGAGCTATTGCGGGCAGACGAAACAACTAGAGATATTAAAATTTGCTTTTTAACTGCTCGAAGTGAAGATTATAGCCAAATCGCTGGTTTCGACGCTGGTGCTGATGATTATGTGACAAAACCCGTAAAGCCAAAAGTTTTGGCCAGTAGAATTAAAGCTATTTTAAGGCGCAGTTCGAATCCTCAAGAGCAGGTTGAAATCAGTGAAAAGGGCATAGTAATTAATCGTGAAAAATACGAATTATTAAAAGACGGTGTTGCAATTCACCTTCCAAGAAAGGAGTTTGAATTACTGGCTTTACTTCTATCAAGACCAGGTGACGTTTTCGAACGTGAAGTAATTCTTCAAACGGTCTGGGGCTCCGAAATTGTAGTTGGAGATAGAACCATCGATGTTCACATTCGAAAACTCAGAGAGAAAATAGGTAACGATTCTATTAAAACGGTAAAAGGAATCGGTTACAAATTTATTTCATAATCATCACTAGCGAATCATATTAATGTGACCCACATAGTTGTATTTCTCTCCCCTTTGTCCATCTGTAACACTAATCTTCCAAGTATAGGTTCCATCTTGACATAAGATTCCATTATAGGTTCCATCCCATCCATATTCCGGATCAAGAGATTCAAATATTAATTCGCCCCATCTATTAAAAACCAACATGCTATAGCCTGATAATTGATAATTCGGTGGGAAAACCGGGAAGAAGGTATTATTGTATTGATCTCCATCAGGTGTAAATGTATTCGGAACATAAATCAAATAAGGCTCAATCATCACGATAGGTTGACAAATTTCATCTGTACAACCATAAATTGTAGATGCCAATAAGCAGGCCATAATAGTATCTCCTGTATTTGAATTACTCACCAAAATACTTGGATTAATTTCTGTGGATGTTCCATATCCCGAAAATGTCCAATCTGCATAATCGGCATCATGTGAGATATTTGTAAATTCAATATATGAATCTATAAAGGTTGGTGCATCTGGGCTATAAAGGAAATTTGCTACTGGATTCGGACGAACACAAAATACATCGTCTCCATATCCACTTAATGCGCATCCATATATAGACGTTCCAGTAAAAGTTACTGAATAACAGCCAAGTTCATCAAAAGTTGCTGTAATTGGACCACATCCGTTAATAACAGTTCCATCTGAAAACTCCCAAGCACAATTTCCTCCAAATATAGCAGGATCAATTGTTGACTCAATAGTCACAGTCATTGGTGTACAACCATTTAATTCATCTGCGGCAAATATGACCTCAGGAGTAAAAAACGTATCGACAACTACCGAATCAACTAGTGTTGTACAGAAGTCCGTGATTTCTATTACATAGGTCGTTAATTCAGAAGGAGTAACTAGTAATGAAGAATCAGAACTTATAGAAGTTCCTTGAACGCTCCAATCATAAAAATATGGCGATTCTCCAGTTAATACCTGTGAATTAAGCGAAACGGGACTTCCAGGGCAAACGATGGTGTCGTTTGAAACTAAAATTGACAAGGCGTCATATAGGCTCACCACCGTAGTATCTTCAAAAGTAGTAAAGCAACCAAACTCATCTTCAACAGTAACTATATAAAGTGTTTCAATAGCTGGCATTACTGTTTGATTTTGGGTGTTAACACCATTGTCCCAATGATAGGTTAGTGTTCCTGTACCACCTGTTGCCTCTGCCGTTAAAAAACCACTTCCACCAGGACAAATAGTTGTATCTGGTCCTGCAACAACTACTAATTCAGCTGGATTTATCATATTAACCGTTGTACTATCATATGCTATACAACCGTCAATATCCTCTACATAAATATAATATGGACCATCACATAAGTTTCCAATAGTTGATGAAGGTCCAAGTAGAGCACCACCATAGAAACTGTACGAAACTGCGGTTGACGCAAACACTTCAATTGTTCCATCGCATGCATCAAAACAAATAGGGCTTGTAAAATGAATGGAATCAATGACCATTGGAACTGGTTCAAAAATTTCAAAGTCTAGTGTGTGAGAGCAACCATTATCATCTGTCACCAATAAATTATAAGCATTAGGACAAAGGTCTTCAATTGTAGCTTCATCTCCTATTGGATTGCCCGCTTGCGTCCATTCATAATTATAATCAAACTGAACAGTACCGCCTTGAACAGTTGAAGAAGCCGTTCCGTCACAGTAACCAAAACAAACAGCATCGGTTGGATTAACATCCGTAATGAGTAACAATGGAGGTTCAGTCAAAGTTTCTGTTCCTATGACTTGACATCCATTTGCATCTACAACCACTAAATCATACGTTTGAGCATCTAAAAGATCAAAAATCGGATTAGGGCTAAAACTAATTCCATTATCAATACTATACTGGTAATTAGGAGTTCCCTCACTAGCATTAAAAACTATTGAACCCGTCGCATTTTGGTAGCATGATAAATCTATTAAGTCTGTAAAAAATTCCAACTGAGTTGGTTCAGTAATTTCAAGTGGTCCTGATGCATTGGTAACACAACCGTTATCATCAATTACCGACAGATTATATATTCCCGCACATAATCCATTGAAAACATTTGAAAGTTGGTAAGCGCCACCAATCGAATATTGAATAACTCCAGTACCACCCGTTGATGTAATTGTAATTTCTCCATCACAAACGCCATTACAAGATGTGTTTGAAGACGCGACACCTGTTATAACTGGAGAAGGCTCTGTATCTACAATTACATCGGTGCTACCTATACACCCATTCATGTCCATCGCATAAATTGTGTACGAATTCGTTAAAAGGCCTCCGAAAATATTACCTGCAACATAAGTTATGTCATCAATACTATATGTGTAACCTGGTATTCCACCAGCGGCACTTGCATTAATTTCACCATTAGGCAAACCACATGTTGAAGGTGAAGAAATGCCGAAAGCATTTACCTGTGTTGGAGTTGTTACATCGATTGAAGAAGTTATTGTACATCCGTTATCATCTACAACTTGAAGTCCATAAGTTCCAGCGCAAAGTCCTGTTGTTACTGGGTTAACTGTAAAAGTAACGCCATTATTTACTGAATATAGGTAAATTGGTGTTCCACCAGCGGCTGCAAATGAAATTTCACCGTCACATGTTCCAAAACAATTAACTGGCACAGATGCGTATCCTGAAGTTAACAATGGTGGTTCGGATACAGTTACTATTCCGCTCGCTGTACATCCTGTTATATCTTGAACAACTATATCATAATCCCCTGAAGCCAAACCGAAAAAGGTTGATACTGCCTGGAACGATCCACCGTTATTATTACTATATGTATAGCCTCCGTTTCCTCCTGATGCTGCCAATTGAATAACTCCAGAATTATTTTCAAAACACGACAGGTCATTGACTAAAAAGTCGAAACTTACAGGTACCGGTTCGAAGACTTCAATTGGATAAGACATTACACAAAAATTTGTATCCATAACGTAGGCATCATACATTCCAGCCGCCAATCCTGTAAATGTAGGTGAAGTTTGATACGTTATTCCATCAATACTATATTCATAAGTTCCAACACCACCTGTGACATTCGCTATCGTTACTGTTCCATCACTTCCGTTAAAGCAAGAAGTTTCAGTTGACGAAACGGTAAAGTCAATTTCATCGGGTTCATTAATTGTGAAAGGCAAGGTGAATATACATGCTCCATTATCTTGAATTGTTACAATATGACTTCCAAGTGGAACATCAAGAAAAATCCCACTTCCCTGTGGCATACCATTATTATCTAGTTCAAAAGTAATTGGATTAATACCACTTGTATTAGTAACTTCTATGTATCCATCTGCGCTACCATAACATAAAGCGTCGGTAATTTCTATAATAATTCCGTCCATCTCTATGTCGTTTACTCCATAAAAAGCTTGTGCTTGACAACCAAGAGCATCTGTTGCAACGAAACTGTAAGCTCCAGCAAACAAATTAGTATATTCTCCTGTTGGTTGCTGAGGCCCGCCTTCCATACTATAAGTAAAAGGTCCATTTAGTCCATCTGCAGCCACTTCGATTGCTCCATTATTGAAGCCACAAAATGAAGTTGCAGTATAAACGAGATCGATATTAAATGACGGTGGATTAGTTAAACTTTGAACAGCACTCACCTGACAACCATTCGCGTCCTGAACAAGGATAGTATTATTTCCTGCACACAATCCAGTTAGATTTAGACCAGGTTGAAGCGCTCCCCCATTTGCGGAGTACTGATAAGCTGGAGTCCCACCAGCCGCTGTTACGCTCACTTCTCCATTACAATCATCATGACAAATTGGATCTGTTAGAGCATAAGATGCTGTAAGTTGTGATGGTTGAGTTACATTCACATTCAAATTCGTTAAACAACCATTATCATCTTGAACAACAACTCCTGCAACACCTGCACACAGATTACCTAATATATTCGACGCGCTAAAAGTCGTACCGAAATTACTAGAATACAAGTAGGGAGGAGTTCCTCCAGACGCTGCAACGGTTATTGCACCATCGCATAAACCGAAGCAACTAACGTGTTGAGTGGCTGGCACGAAAGTTAATTGATTAGGCTGCGAAATAGTAAAATCAACTTGGCCTTGACAACCAGACATATCCGTAATCACAACAGTGTATGGACCAGCCGTTAATCCGTTAAAGAGATTCGAAGCGACACCCGGAGCTCCATTTAAGGAATAACTATATGGCCCTACTCCTCCTGTTGCATTAATAAGTGCACTACCATTGGCTCCTCCAAAACAAGTAACGTCATTAAAGTTCTCCAAAAAAGAAGAAACTTCGGAAACCGTTATTGTCATTTGATCTGCATCTGAAGGACAGGTCCCATTGTTTGTTGTTGTAAGCGTTAAAGTAACGGAACCTGCCGCTATTTCTGCAGCAGATAAAGTATACTCTAAACTTAAATCTGTAGCACTTGTACTATAAATACCTGATCCACCGGACCAAACACCAGTTGAAACACCAGTAACACTTCCATTGATTTGAACATTTGCAGAAATTGCTTCACAAACAGTCAAGTTAGGTCCTGCATCTGCTGTAATGGGGTCAACAAATTGAATTACATCAACATTATCGGTTCCATCAGGGCAGCCTGTAGCATCAGAAACTACTACAGAATAATTTCCGCCACTCACAACATTAATCGAGGGAGTAGTTTGTCCGTTGCTCCATAGGTAACTTAAAGGAGCTAATCCACCAACCACATTGGCAGTCAAAGTAACAAAAGGTTGTCCAAAACATAAGTAGGGTGTGTTGGGTGTTACATCTACAGTAATAATTGGAGCAACAGTTACTACCACTTGATCAGTAGCTTGACAGCCATTGGCATCAGTGCCAATTACATTATATGTAACTATTCCCGGTGCTTGAACAAAAGGAACTCCATTTGTAACTCCATTATCCCAAACATAACTTGTAGCTCCAGCACCTGAAAGAGTAACGTTACCTGGTCCACAAATTTCTTGATCTGCTCCTGCAACAACAATTGGCAAACTATTTATTGTAAGCGGTATTATGATATTATCTGAACAGCCATCTGTAGATTCTACATAAAGTTCAACATTGTAATTTCCCGGTGCGGCATAAAGGTGAGTCGGCGCCGTATACGTTCCAGATGTTGCGGGAACAGCGCTAATCGTTCCGCTCGAGAGCGGCGTGCTTATTCCATCTCCAAAATTCCATTGATAACTACTAATTGTTCCTGGGAAAGGAATAGTTGATAGGTCTGTGAAATTTATTGGATCTCCAAGACAACCAGAAACCGTATTACTATTGAAGTTTGCATTTGGCGTTGGATTTTCAACTAAAACATAATCCAATAACAAACTACAACCTCCTCCTTGAAGTGGAGTTAATTGACATGAATAATTTCCTCCAGTGGTCACTGAAATCGATTGTGTAACAGCGCCTGTACTCCAAAGATAACTCTCAACTCCAGCGGGCGCTGTTAAGATGGATGTTTCACCAGTACAGATTGTATCTTGTGTTGCTGTTATAGCGTCTATCTGACACGAAGCATCAACATAAGCATAACCATAATGACCAGTCAAAGAACAATCTCCCGATGTAAATTCAATTGTCACGTTCTGCCCAATATATGCACTTAAGTTAGTAAATACCGTTTCCCAATCCTTATATAAAACCGATCCAACCGATTGGTAATCTGCAGCACTTGATGCGTCAGCAATAACAGAGTATTCTCCACAGGGAATACCTGAACCTGAATCATCAAAAACACGAACAACAAAATAAGGTAATTCTTCAAGGTCGTGATTATTGGGCGATTGAAAAATAACTGCGTAACTATACTGAAAAAGGTAATTAGTTGCATCAACCAAAAATGTTTGCCTCATTCTAGCTCCTCGTGCCCCTGTTCCTGTACCATTTCCAAGTCTTACAGAAAAGTTTCCACCCATCGGGTTTACCCTCGGTATACCTGTCACAGGATCATTACCTCCTCCCATAATAGTGTGATACGCACCTGGTCCCACGACGAACTCGCCCACATAACTGTACGGAACCGAACCATCAACATTTCCTCTAGTCAACTCCCAACCAGAAAAATCACCTGTTTCAAAATCCATATTTACACAGGGTCCGTTCAATATCTTTGGTGTATTTGAAACAGGAGGCGGTGGTGGAAATGTTGTAATATCTTTAAGTTGTTGCGTTGCAGAAATAAAATCTAAATACTCATTTTGAAATTGAATATCTGAAATTACTTCGTTCGCATTCAGCCTATCTTTAATTCCCGCTTGAAATTCTTGATATTGTTCATCAATGAATTCCATTATAAATTGATTGTTATAATCGTTGATTGTTAGTCCTAGGTCTTGTTCAAAAACAACCAACGGAATTGATCCAAAAAAATGTTCAATTTCATCGTGCGTATGATTATGAATTTCATTCTGAATTACTTGTTGAGAATTTGATGCTATACTGAATAACAAAAACACTAAAGTAAGGCTTAAAGTAGTTTTCATAATGGAGAATTAATTGTAGTTTATATAGTCCAAATATTAATAATTACTTTTTCGGTAATAGTAGAAGAAGTAGCATTAACGGTTGTTTTTAAATTTAACGAAACATTCCGAATTAGGTTGCTATTACTGAAAACAATGGAATTCTGTGCAAAATATCATTCATCCACACAAATCACCTGTTGGTAGATTTAATCAATGTGTTCATCGGCTGATTTACTATGCACGAATAGAAAATAATTTGAATTTAAATTATCAAAACAACGAATTACATGAATATTTCTTTAGTTTCATCGACTAAATATCAGTCCACACTAAAATATTCAAGTACCCAAACTTTAGACGAATTCGTTTTAGAATATTCTTTGCGTTGGTTAATCGCTTCACGATCGTCAGTAGAGTAAAAAATAATTACGTAATAAAAATGATTCGTTTTATTCAACAATAAGTAGGCATTTTCAACTCCCCCATTTTTAGTTGCTTCTAGGTGATTTATAGCATTTGATCTACTTGAGAATACACCATTAATTACGTAATAACCTGAAGGAGCTCTACTATTCTGCAGGTCAACAAAATTGTAACCTGCTGAACGGATAATTTTTTCATCTTCTGGTATATTTTCTACTTCGGGGGTAAAACTTGTTTCCAATGAGTCTTCCGCAGCTATTTGATTTAACGTTTTTCTGTAGGATTCAACTTCCGATATAAGGTCCTTATTTTGGTTAAGCAACAATTGATACAACAAATTTAGACGAGCTAAAGAATCCTCCAACATTAAATTTCGTTCGATTAATTGAAGTTCACTATTACTAATAACCTTTTCAAGATTATTGTGTGATTGATTCAATTCTTCAGTTTGCATTTCCAATTCTGCAATTCTATTCTTATACTTATCGTTATTAAATGTATATCCCAACATTATCTCATGATTTACGCCTGATCTAAAAGCATTTAAAGAGCCTACGATATATTCATAAGAATATCCTATTTGAAATCCATTCAAGACCTTGACACCTGCATTCATCTCAACGGCATAATCAGATTTATAACCAACAGCTAACCATGCCCATTTACTATGATCTGCTTGAAGTAGAACATCATACTGTAGTTTCAATCCGGGTAAATAGCGCAACATGACATTTGGCGTTATGCTCCATACTTTATCCTTTGTTAGAGATATAGGCTGCGAAATATTGAGCATATAATGTCTTTCCAACTGATAAAATCCTCTCGGGTCTTCCGTGCCATATTTTACTTTGTTCCCAATTAATTGGGGAATAGAAACTCCTATTCTCAATGTTTTCCATGTATATAGTAATCCAAATGTTCCATTGTAAGTTAACTTGTTGCGACTCAATTCTTGTAAAAATGGATCATCGGTCATTTCCACATTAATTGCCGAGGCGTCTAACTGATTATCTAAAAAGCCCGCTTGAATTCCTAAACGAAAGGAATGATCGTTATTAACTTTCAATAAGTACGAATAACTAAGACCGGCACCTAACTGTTGTTGAATACCCTGAGTTTGATAAGCTGCACTCAGTCCGAAACCATGTTTGCCGTCTTTTATTGCCCCATCTACGGTTAGATAATTATTAATGACTCCACCATCAAAAGAAGAATTTCTACTATTTCTAACTAAAAATGCACTTACATTTTCCTTATATCCAGTATATCCCGGATTATAAATAAAAGGGTTCACAAAATGGTGATTATAAAATGGTATTTGTTGCGAAAAACTAAAGTTCGTCAAAAACAATATGAAAAACAGTACAACTTTATTCATTACCTAAAATTGTTAAATTTCCTTTATACAGTTCATCTACATCCTTTATTTTAACTATATAATGATATGTTCCGTTCGGCAATTTATTGCCCCTGAAGGTCGCATCCCAATCGTTTTGATAATCCAAATTTTTATAAATCTCCTGTCCATAAATATTAAATACATGTACCTCAGTCTCAGGAAAATCTTCAATTCCGGTAATCAACCAAAAGTCATTATAACCATCTCCGTTTGGTGTGACTACGTTTCTAATATTTATTGACGGTTCTATATATGGGATAACCGTTATTGTAATGTTATCAGAAGCTGTGCAGCCTTGAGGTGTTGTAACCTCATATAAATAGGTAGTTGTGATATTTGGCCATACAAATGGATTCGAAACCGAAGAATCCGAAATATTAAACACAGGTGACCACATTACACTTGATCCTGCAGATCCAAACAACTGGATTGTATCAAACTCCGTTATGGTAACATCTACTCCAGCATCAACAATTGGCAAAGGGTTCACTGTAATTTCCAGCAAATTTGTAGTATCTTCAACACAGCCTTGATTCTGGACAATTACGCGGTATGACGTAGTGACGACGGGTGAAACAGTTTGACCTAACGTATCACTAGCAATGGTATTCCAAACAACAAGGTCTTCTGATGATTCCCAAAATAAACCTGTTCCGATACTTCCAAGAGTTGCCAAATCAACTGATTCTCCTTCACAAATAGTTGAAGCAAAACCTAAAATTCCGGCATCTGTATCCTGCCAAATAGTTATGATTGCCGTATCTGAATATACATCAGGACAGGCATAACCTTCAATAAATACTCGGTACCAAACAGTATCCGTCAAATTCACGAATATCAAACTATCATTTATTCCGCTTGCCGGAATCCACGAAATTCCGTTATTGTTAGATTGTTCCCATGAAATGTTTGATCCCTGATAATTAACAAGAACAAGTGTATCAGTAGCATCAATTTCGCATAAAGTCATCGAGTTATTTATATTACCACCGACAACAAGATTATCAACAGTTATTTGCACCGTATCCGAATACTGATCAGGACAAACTCCATTTTGAAGGTGCACGCGATAATATGTTGTAGTTGTAAGCGGTGAAGAATCGTGATCGCCATCAAACTCTCCAAGTGGTGTCCAAATTGCCAAATCTTCAGATGATTCCCAATCCAATACATTACCAAAATAACCGAGCAAGGTCAAAGAAACTGTATTTCCTTCACAAATTGTTGCGTCTGACATCAAGTTACCAGCAACCGTAACCCCATCAATGGAAATAACCGCAGTGTCCGAATAAACATCAGCGCATGCGCCTCCTTCAATTTGAGCACGGTACCACGTTTCAGTTGTCAAACCACTATACATATGCGAGGTTGTTGTATTTGCAATCGGATTCCAAATCGCTCCTCCATCGTCAGAATATTCCCAAAAATTAATCGATCCTGAAGAGCCGACAAGGTTTAAAGTACCAGAAGCGCTAGTTTCGCAATGCGTAGTTGAAGAATTTATTGTGCCTCCTACAGGTTGCGGATCAACCGTAATTGAAGCTATTCCCGATGTATCATCTAGACAAAAACCACCTTCGAGAATAACTCGATATTGAGTCGACGTTGTTAAATTATTATACGAATGATTTGTCGTCGTATTCACAATATTTGTCCAACTAAATCCAGCATTCTCAGAGTACTGCCAGTTAGAAATAGAACCATTTGTCCAGCCGACTAAATTCAATATGTCCGAATTAATTCCAGAGCATACAACAGCATCATTCGTTACATTTCCAGGAACAATTATGCAATCATTTTGAACTATCCAATTGAGTGTATCATTCAGTGGATTAGGGTCAGTTGCTAAATTAACCCATACTTTAACTGCATGAGGTCCACATGCAGAAAGGTTTGCGTTGGTTCCAAATGTGAAATTCCAAGTTGCACCAGAGGCAAGATTTACACCCAACAATTCTGAAGTTGTGGGGCCAGCATCGATTGTATAACTCACGGTTATGGAATTTGAAGGAATAAAAGAACCTGAATTGTTGTTAATTAAAACATTCACCAGTTCAGAATTACTCAGTACGCATCCACTATTAGGCGAGAAATGATTCTGAAGCCATACATCTTGAGAATAAGACAATTGACTAATGAAAATCATTAACACAATTTGAAGTAGTTTCGATTTAAGCACTTTCACAAATTTTGAATTTCAATGCTAGTTAAGTAGCGTATTAAATTAAATGTAACAAAATAATATTAACGAACCTAATGTCGTGCGTTTAATATGTTTCATCTTGTACAAAGAAAAGAAAACGAAAATTTCCAAAAACTAAAAAATAGAATGGATTTAATTGTGAATCTTCCAAGTGATTCTACAACAGAAATGAACTACTAAAAATAAAAAAACCCGACTTTCCTTGGATTGGAGAAGTCGGGTCAGATTTATTAATAAATATATTCTATTTATCCCTTCCTTCCAAGGTGTATGATATTGATCCAGAAATAGTCATCCCTTGATTAAAGTAATCATATACTTGGCTATCAGAATTGTATGATTCATAGTGTTTTTGTCTAACACTCATGAGAATATTGCTCGCTGTTAAACTCGCATTCCATCTTTTTTCTTTACCAATCGTTTTTGAGACTTTTAAGTTTAAACTATGAAATGGTTGTTCGTACACATCAGGAACACTTCCGACTCCTATAACCGCTAGTTTTTTTCCTTGTACATTGTAACTCAAGTTCACGTTCAAGCCAAGTGAATCATTTCTAAAAGAAACGAATGCATTTACGATATAAGGTGATTGACCGTACATTGGCCTATAGTTTCCAATAGTTTCACCTTCTCTTTTATTGATTTCTCTAATTTCTTTTTCTGTTTGTGTTACTCCCCCTGTAGAAATTTGAACTTGATTCATGTCAATTCTTGAAACCACATAAGTGAAATTTGCTCCTATCATAAAGTTAATGTGCTCTTTTCCTCTTCGATTAAAACCAATGGCTTTTCTAATTTCAATTTCAGCTCCGTAAATATCCGCCTCACCAGAGTTTATCGGTTGTGTTTCGTTAGGAGCAGAATTAAAAGCAATCAATTCTATCGGATCAATAAATCTTTTATAAAAAGCACTTGCTGAAATCAGCTCTGTTCTTCCGAAGAAGTACTCCCATCTTAAATCTGCATTGTAAATTGTAGTTTGCTTCAAATCGATATTACCGTTAAAAGTTCTGCCTTGAATCGGGTCATAAATTTGAGCAATCGATTTTTCTTTGAACGAAGGTCTTGCTACAGTTGTTGCGTATGCTCCTCTTATATTTGTATATCGTGCATAATGCAGACTATCTGATTTTTTTTCAATTTTATAAACCATATTTATTGATGGTAAAACAGAAAGCTCATTCAATACTAACTCATCGTTGTACACAACAGTACCTGTATTATTTTGTCCTGAGTACCAATTCTGGGCATTTTCTAACCTTACTCCATAAGTTGCAGTAAAACGATCTGACAAAGGAGCTTCGTTCATAATATATGCTCCCATAACATTTTGAGATGCATAATATGTATTTGCAGGTTCTCTATTTCCTTTAGCATAAGTTCCTGTGTCTGATTCTGGAGTCCATATGTTTTCATCTTGAAAATACCAATTGGGATCAACACTATATTCCGATGCATTTTCAACATCAAATAAATAGTCCAATACTTTAAAACTTCTGTTTTTGTAAGTGTTCAATACACCAAATGAAAGTTCTCTTTCTCGCCCAGCCCATGATGCTAATTTAGGTTTACCATTATCTTTGACGAGTTTGGAGAAAGTATATTTCTTGCTCAAATCAACTCGACCGCTTAAACTGTATTCGTTTAAAGATCTCCAAATACGTCTGATTTCAGACCCTACCGCTGGTGTATACATGTACGACACATTTCCATCAATATCTGTAACTTGTTCTAAGGCAGTTGAACGAATATCTGGATCCTTTATTAAAGAATAAGTTGGGCTGAGTTTCCAATCTACCTTCCATTTACCAAGACTATCTAAAAAGTGACGCCCAGAAAGATTTGCATTCGACACCGATCGCTGCGTATATTGTAAACTCTGTTTAACAAGGGTAGACGGATTTTGTTCAAAATTTCCATCTGTTAATCTTGCAGCTGATGATTTTCCATTTTGTGTATGAAACAATGCTAATGAAATTTTTGATCTTCTTATTTTAAATGATTGACTTACTAGGGTTGTCCAAATCACATCATTTTCTGATAAAGAACCTGTTGATTCTCGCCATTTATCAATCTGATTTACTGGATTACCATTGTCATCATAAACCTTTCTAAACTCACTATAGCGCACATCTTCATAAAAAGTATGTGTATTTCTATAATTGGCAACAATATTATAACCGTAAATTGCTTTTGACTTTTTAAATGCCTTTTTATCTCCGAATGATAGTGAATAATTCTGGTTTAAGAAGTTATTTGAGTTTTCTGTAGCCATTACCTGACCAAACATGCGCGTTCTTGTCTCTAAAATATCCTCTCCTAAAACTGGGTGTGGTAATTTATCTGTTTCTCTTAAAGGTAAGGCTCTTGTTCCATCGTCAAAACCAAGAAAGTCAAGTTTTCCTCCTTGATAAGAGTAATAATCTTTATTAAATGTTGCAACAGAATTGTAACCAAGCCCAACGTTAACATATAAGGTTCGATCATTAGGGAAATCTTTGGTCGTAATATCGACTAATCCACCAGTGAAATCTCCTGACATATTTGGTGTAAATGTTTTATATACTGTGATGTTATCAATAACTGACGCTGGGAAAATATCCATTTGTACTGAATTCCTATCAGGGTCCAATCCAGGAATTTCCATTCCATTTAATATTGTTTTAGTATAACGATCTCCCAATCCACGTACGTAGACACTTTTTCCATCTTCAACAGATAAACCAGGAGCCATTTGAACCGCCTCTACTGCGGTAGTAACACCTCTTTCTTTCATTTGTTCCGTCGTTACTCCTTCAGTAGCTCCTTTTTCATCTCTTCTTCTTGCATCATCTGCAGCAACAGTTTTAGCGCCTTCGATTCTATTCGCCGTAACCTTCATTTCTCCAATTTCAACTACCTTCTGATCCTTCGAAAGTGATGCATTGACCGTAATCACCTCCGCATCTTTTACTGTAACTTCCTGAATAAAATCTATAAAGCCTTCAGATGACATGGAAAACACTAATTCATATGTTCCTGCTTCAACATTAACTTGATAAGCTCCATCAAAATCGGTGTTCGCTCCTACATTAACCCCTTGGATTTTGACTTTAGCAAAAGGAATTGGTGATCCATTACTATTATCAGTAACAATACCTTTAATTGTTCCTTGGCTATATATTATTCCTATTGATGAAACTACTATTAAAAAAGCCACTATTTTACTCAACATACGTATGAATTTATTTTTTTACACTACAAAGGTATAGCAAATGTCCACCTCAATTGGGTGGACATTTGCTAATAAAAGGTTATTAAAATGTTATGTGATTTTTACAGTTTTCCGTTTACTCCTGACCACGTCCATGACATAAATGATGATGCACTGAATCCTGTTGCAGGAATAGATGTCATCACAGCTTCAGCGGCAGATTGGTCTGCCGAAAAAACGCTACAGCCAGTTGCCGGGTTACCTCCATCATCCGAAGCAGTATAAACAGATATGCTTGAAAATTCAGATCCCGTAAAAATCAGTTTAGGACTACTTGCTGTTAAATAAGTGAAGGCATCCGTTTTAGGATCTACGCATGAGTTCTGGTAGGATGCTCTTATTTTTGCGACTCCAAATTTTACATTCGTTACTGTACCTTGAGCTTTCGATTTGAAATCACCCGATGCACCTGAACCTCCGTATGTGTAACAAGTTCCATTGATTAAGTTAAACAAGCCAGAAGTATTGGTTGTTCCTTCAGGACCGTCTATTTCTAACGCCACATCCGAATTAGATCCATTAACAATTACAAAATTCGAAACTGTTCCTGCATAGTTCATATCTATATCAATTCCGTCATCTCCTTGAAAGCCAATCAACACGTTCGAAACGTTTACTGTACCTCCAAAAAATTCAATTCCATCGTCGAGGTTTGATACGACTTCTATATTTGAAATCGATGTTCCTGAACCAACACCTCCTAATGTTAATCCGTTTATTTCGTTTCCAGCCCCAATCAAGGCTCCGCCATGTCGGATAGAAATGTATGCTAAATCACCAGAGTCATCTGAAGGGTTGGATCCTCCATATGCTCCGAATGCGTCTGTTGCAGGGATTCCTTCGACTTGAGCTAAAACATCACCATCAGCCGCAGAGATTGGCGCATAACCTAGAATAATAATACCTCCCCATAGTCCTTGATTGTTTTGATCCAAATTAGACCCTGACAATTGACCAGGACGAATATTATCTAGAATCGAAGTGAAAATAATTGGTTTTGAAACAGTACCTACTGCATTAAGTTTTGCTCCTTGCGCAATTATCAAAGCTGAAGCCAATGTTCCTTGTCCTTCATCACCTTTTATTATCGTTCCTTCTTGAATCGTTAAAGTAACACCACTCTCTACTACAACTTTTCCTTTAATAACATAGACATTGTTTGAAGTCCAAATTTCATTCGATGTTATAGCACCTGTCTTAACTATAGCATCTATTTCATCTTCGTCAAAAAGACAGGTCCCATCGTCCTTTTTTGCATTACTGTTAAAATTTTTCGCGGTTTCATCAGTACATCCTCTTTTTTGGCAAGAAACAGCAGTTAAAGAAAATACTGTGATCATTGCAATCATACCGAATTTAAGATTGTTTAATTTCATCTTTTTTGTTTTATCGTTTTTGTTAATGCAAATATCCGATCTAAATGTAATTTGCAGCTTTTCTAAACTTTAACAATCAATCAAGTTTGTATTAACTTAATATTAACTCATTACCAAAAGGTTTTCATTTTTTCAAGCGTTAGTAATGAAATTGGTTTAATTGTTAAGGTTAACGTAACAAATGATGTATAATTAATAACATAAGAGTAACTTGATTTTTTTCGTTTACGCTTAACGAGAATCTATCTTTGACTTCAAATAATGATTGATATGGCACCAATTAAAACAAAGACTATTCTGTTGATTGATGATGATGAGGATATTTTAGAGTTCCTTTCGTATAATCTCAAAAAAGAAGGCTACAAAGTTTATACAAGTAACAACGCTCTAACAGGAATTCAGTTAGCAAAAGATTATTCACCATCTTTAATAATACTAGATGTAATGATGCCTCAAATGGACGGTATTGAAGCTTGTCAAATAATTCGAAACGAACTTCAAATCGAACAACCTTTAATCGTATTTCTTACTTCAAGAGCTGAAGATTATTCACAAATTGCAGGATTTGAGGCAGGCGCAGACGATTATATACCAAAACCCATTCGCCCAAGACTTCTTGTGAGTAAAGTTGAATCCCTTTTCAGAAGAATTGACAAAATGGAACCAGAAGTAAGTAGCTCGAAGCTATCAATTGATAGAGAAAAATACATTATCCAACTATCTGGTAAAAGTATGATTCTTCCTAAAAAAGAATTTGAACTTCTTGAATTGCTCGCTACAAGACCCGGTAAAGTGTATTCTAGGGATCAAATCTTAAAAACAGTTTGGGGCGATGAAGCTATTGTTGGCGAAAGAACAATTGATGTTCATATTAGAAAATTGAGAGAAAAAATCGGGAATGACTATATTCGCACTATAAAAGGAGTTGGATATACATTTGAAGAATTTTGAGAAATTTGAAACCCGCATATATCGTACTTAGTGGCAGCATCGCAATAGGCTTATTCAGCCTTTTAATTTTGATGATTTTAAATTTTTTCTTTGAAATTAATTCTAAAGTACTCTTTATTAGTCCACTGATAATTGGGCTTTTTTCATATGTTACTTTTTATTTTTTTATTAAAATTTTTATCACTGAAAAGTTAAAAATATTGTATCGGACAATTAGAAAAGGGAAGTTTGAACCAAATGGAAGTGCAAGCTTCAACCTTCATGATGATTTAATTGCACAAGCTGAATTCGAAACAAAAAAATGGACTGATGAAAAAATTAGTGAAATATCTAAATTAAAAGAGCAAGAAGCATTTAGGAGAGAGTTTTTAGGAAATCTTGCGCACGAATTAAAGACTCCTGTCTTTTCTATTCAAGGATATATTTTAACTCTATTGGAAGGAGGTTTAGAGGATAAAACTGTAAATCGAAAATTTCTTGAACGAGCTTCTAATGCAACTGAACGAATGACACTTTTACTCGAAGACTTGGACAATATTACGAAAATGGAAGTCAATCAAATTGAGTTAGAATTGACATCTTTTGATATAGTAGAATTGGTTGAAGATGTTTTTAAAGAACTGGAATTACGTGCTGAATCAAAAAAGATTGAATTAAAATTCGCGAAAGAATATGATCGAATTAAAGTTAAAGCAGACAAGCGAAAAATAACTCAAGTTTTAATGAATTTAATCGGGAATTCAATTGATTACGGAAATAAGAAAGGAACGACAGTCGTCCGGTTTTATTTAATGAATGATATCGTAACTATTGAAGTTTCAGATAATGGTCCAGGAATCGATGAGGCAGAATTGCCTCGACTCTTTGAACGTTTTTATCGAGTCGAAAAAAGTCGCAATAGAAAAGAAGGTGGTTCGGGTCTAGGGCTAGCAATTGTAAAACACATTCTTGAGTCACATAATCAATCAATTAGTGTTAGAAGTACCATTGACGTAGGTAGTACTTTTATCTTTAGTCTAGATAAGGTAAAGAAATAATTCCCTTTTTAAATTTGTTGCATTTCAATAAAGCGAAATTACAACTATGATTGCATTTACTTTTTGTTAAGAACATCAATTGAATCACTTCACATTGCAATCAATTTTCATTAAATCAAAAAATAGTACATAGCTGTAAAGAATCAAGCTCATCTTTATTCTAAAGTGAACTGTATAGTACATGTTTGGTCGATTTACCACAGAACTTTCGCACATAAAACTTTCGAAGAAGAATACTCAACATATGAAATCTATCTAATGAAAGGGTTAAAATTTGATTTAGAAATTTTTCATTCATAAAAAAAGCCCCACCAAATACATGGAGGGGCTTTATAAAAGCGGCGTCGACTTACTCTCCCACCCTCAAAAGGGCAGTACCATCAGCGCAAGTAGGCTTAACTTCTCTGTTCGGAATGGGAAGAGGTGGACCTTACTGCTATAAACACCTAAAATTGTCGACTGCATTTTTAATTAGACAGTCAAATATCTTAAAGTCTTGACAACTGGACGATTGAAGTAATAATTTTATAAAATTTGAGAAACTATAAGTCTACGGGTAATTAGTATCACTCGGCTGTGACATTACTGTCTTTACACCTGTGACCTATCAACGTAGTAGTCTTCTACGGCCCTTAAAAGAAATCTCATCTTGAGGCGAGTTTCGTGCTTAGATGCTTTCAGCGCTTATCTCATCCGAACGTAGCTACCCTGCGATGCAGCTGGCGCCACAACAGGTACACTAGAGGTTCGTCCACCCCGGTCCTCTCGTACTAGAGGCAGGTCCTCTCAAATTTCTAACGCCCACAACAGATAGGGACCGAACTGTCTCACGACGTTCTGAACCCAGCTCGCGTGCCACTTTAATGGGCGAACAGCCCAACCCTT
>OLID01000213.1_pt1 | contig 31974 bp, 28 predicted proteins | sample 1609361 | NCBI WGS metagenome assembly OLID01 (sample SAMN05416778, study PRJEB24817) | seawater metagenome | isolation source: Sea water | place: Canada:Atlantic | collected 2013-07
TACGAGATTTCTGCCTGTCTCGTGGGCTCGGAGATGTGTATAAGAGACAGGCCCGTATCAATCGCACGGCACATTTCGCCGCTGGAGATCTCATGAACGGGCCAAACAACAAAGAGTCAAACAACAAAGAGCCAATTAACCAAGAGTCCGGCAACCATAAAGCCAGCCGGCCTGCCGATAGCGGAAAACTGCTGCTCTTCATCATCGTCGCCGTACTGTTCGCCTCGCTGATCGCGCTGGCTGGCAGCCAAAGCGGCGCCCGGACCACGCTGGGTGGTGTCAGCATACCGGTGTTCGCGCTTTGCGCCATCATCGCTTTTGCACTTAACTGGCTGATTTTTATACCATCTTACCTGGCGCAGACTGAACACTACTTCGATTTGACCGGCAGCCTGACCTTTGTCACTGTCATCCTGACTGCGCTGGCACTGTCGCCCGAGCAGGATTGGCGGGCCGCGATACTGGCCGTGCTGGTGTGCATCTGGGCCACCCGGCTGGGCGGTTTTCTGTTTATGCGTGTGCGCAAGGACGGCTCAGACGGCCGCTTTGATACCATCAAACCGCATTTTACCCGCTTTCTGCTGACCTGGACCTTACAGGCCGTCTGGGTGTTTGTCAGCAGCGCTGCGGCGCTGGCGGCCATCACCACCCTTCGACGCGTAGAAATAGACACCATCGCCATCATCGGCCTGATCATGTGGCTGACTGGTTTTACCATCGAAGTCGTTGCCGATGCACAGAAACGCGCCTTCCGCGCCGATGCTGCCAACGAGGGGCAGTTCATCAGCAGTGGTCTGTGGGCCTGGAGCCGACACCCAAACTATTTTGGTGAAATCCTGCTATGGATAGGCATAGCGGTGATCGCGCTGCCAGCGCTGAGCGGCTGGCAGCTGGTGGCGCTGATCTCACCGGTGTTCATCACCCTGCTGATAACCCGTGTCAGCGGCATACCCATGCTGGAAGCCCGCGCCGCAAAGCGCTGGGGTGATGACCCGGCCTGGCAGGCCTACACAGGCAGGACGTCGCGTCTGATTCCCCGACCACCGCGCTGACCGTGTGCTTTTTTTCTCAATGATTCGCTAATGATGCCGATACGCATGCCCGAATCTTATGACTCCAGGCTATCCCACCAGCATTTTCTTCAACGGCGCTTTCTCTTATGAACAGTATCCAGGCACGACTCATGGCCGCTATTATCAGCGGCATCACTCTGTTATCCATCGTCAGCCTGGCAGCCATCTGGTCGCTCACCGGCAAAGTCGGCGAATACCGGGAATTGATTGATGTCCAGGTCGCACAGGAACGCGAAATCCACATTATCAACCTGAATTTCAAGATCCAGGTACAGGAATGGAAAAACGTGTTGCTGCGCGGTCAGGATGCTGATCGGCGTGTTGACTACTGGAACCGTTTTACCCGCTTACACGGCGATATACAGGCTCGCAGCCTGGCATTGCTGGACGACATGACACCCGGCACGGCGCGCAATACCGTGCAGTCATTTCAGCGCAGTCATCAGCAATTGCTGGCGCAGTATCAGACGGGCCTGGAAGCCTTCAATGCCAGCGGCTTCGACCATACTGCTGGCGACAGTGCTGTTTCAGGTATCGACCGCGAGCCCACGGCTCTGCTGCAGGAAGCGGCCGATGTACTGAGTGAACAGAACGAAGCCATCGCGGTCGAGCTATCGCAGAGCAGCCAGCAACTGGCAACGCTGGCCATGATTGCTGTGCTCTGTGTGGCGCTCCTGATCCTGCTGGCGAGCTGGCAGACTATCAGGCGTGGCTTTATTGCACCACTGCAGGCGCTGATGCAGGCCATCCACAACCTGTCTGAAGGCGATTTCCGACAGTCGTTGTCCAGCTCGCGCAAGGACGAACTGGGCAGGCTCACGCGCGACCTGGCATTTATGCAGTCGCAAATTGCCGCCATCATTGGCGCAGTGCAGTCCACCAGCGACGAACTTAGCGCGGCGTCAAAGGACATCAACCGCTCTGCCAATGAGATTGCCCGCCATACCGGTGATACCGAAGCCTGCACGGATCAGGTCGCATCGGCTGTCACCGAAATGAGCCAGACCGTGCAGGAAGTGGCCGGCAACGCCAATAATGTCGCCTCGTCGGCCGAGCAGGTGGGCAAGGCATCCGCCGAGGGCATGGCTATCATGGATCGTACCATCACTGCCATGAACGACCTTTCCGGGGAAGTGGATAATGTGTCGCAGGCCATGGCCAGACTGGAGCAGGACACTGCGGCCATTGGCAGCGTGCTGGACGTCATCCGGGGCATTGCCGAGCAGACCAATCTGCTGGCATTGAACGCCGCCATCGAAGCCGCACGGGCGGGTGAACAGGGTCGCGGATTCGCAGTCGTTGCTGACGAAGTCAGGGCACTGGCGAGCCGCACTCAGGACTCGACTGCCGAGATCCAGAGCATGATCGAGACGGTTCAGGGCGGCGCAGCCAGTGCTGCGGCAGCCATGCGAAAAGGCCAGGAACGAACCCTGCGCACAGTCGATCTGGCGCAGGCCTCGGGTCGGTCGCTGCAGGAAGTGTCGCAGGCCATTACCCATATCAAGGATATGATCACCCATATCGCCACCGCCGCCGAAGAACAGACCTATGCCACTGAAGAGATCAACAAGAATGTCATCAATGTCGTTAATCTGGTGCAGGCCTCACGGCGCTCGGCTCAGCACTCTACCGAAACTGCCAATACGCTTGATGACACATCCGCGCGGATGACCGACCTGGTGCGTAAATTCAGCGTGTAGCAGTCCTGAATGCGGTGGTGACTGCCCTGCCTTAGTGCGGTATTCTTGCGGGGCTGGCGATATTGCAGCAGGCCCACAAGGATCCAATAACAAGATGCACACGCACGACGCACAGAGCGAAGCCACTGCAACGCCCTCCTATTCCAAAGCGCAATCCATCGGGCTGGTGCTGGGTCCCCTGCTGTTTACCGTGACCATGCTGATGTTTTCCCCGGACGGTCTGAGCTTTGAAGCTCGTGCAGTGCTGGCTACCACGCTGTGGGTCGCCGCGTGGTGGATCACCGAGGCAATCCCCATTCCGGCCACGTCCCTCTTGCCGATTTTCCTGTTGCCCATCACCGGTGCGCTTGATGTAGGCACGGTCACCTCGGCCTATGGCGACGATATCATTTTCCTGTTCCTGGGCGGCTTTTTTATCGCCACCGCCATGGAAAAATGGAATCTGCACAAACGTATCGCGCTGGCCATCATTGCCTTTGTCGGCACCAGCACGCAGCGCATTCTGCTTGGCTTCATGATCGCCACCGCCTTTTTGTCGATGTGGGTGTCCAACACTGCCTCGGTCATGATGATGGTACCCATGGCGCTGGCCATTACCGCACAGGTTGCCCACTCGCTGAAAGGCAAACCGGAAGCCAGCGATATTCCCGTTTTCGAGAAAGCCCTTATTTTTGGTGTGGGTTACGCCGGCACCATCGGCGGTCTGGGCACCCTTATCGGCACGCCACCCAACATCATCCTCGCGGCTCAGGCAAGACAGCTGTTTGACGTGGACATCACGTTCGCCAACTGGATGATGATCGGCGTCCCGGTAGTAATCATCCTGCTGGGCATCGCCTGGCTCTATCTGGGCCGGGTGGCGTTCCGCATGAACATCAAGGGCCTGCCCGGCGGTCGCGCCCTGATCCGGCAGGAGCGCCATGCCCTGGGTCGGATTGGGTTTGAAGAGAAAGCCGTTGCCCTGGTGTTCTCGTTTGCCGCCTTTATGTGGATTACACGCGGCTTCATCTGGACCGACCTGGTACCGCAAATCACCGATGGCATGATTGCGGTGTTTGCAACCACGCTACTGTTTGTCATTCCGACCTCCGCCGGCAAAACGTCCCGCGTGCTGGACTGGAGCGATTCCGTCAATATCCCCTGGGGCATATTGCTGCTGTTCGGTGGCGGACTGGCCATTGCGGCCGGCTTCCGCGGCACGGGCCTTTCCGAATGGATGGGCACGCAATTGACGGTGCTGGACAGCTTCCACCTGATCATCATTATTGCCAGCGCCACACTGCTGATTCTGTTTCTGACCGAGATCACCTCCAACACCGCCACGGCCACCATGATTATTCCGGTAGTGGCGGCACTGGCGCTGGCGCTGGACATTCACCCGTTTGCGCTGATGATACCGTGCGCCATGGCGGCCAACTGTGCCTTCATGTTGCCGGTGGGCACTCCGCCCAACGCCATTATTTTTGCCACCAACAAACTGACCATTCTGGAAATGGTGAAAACCGGGTTTGCCATGAATGTGATTGCGTCGCTGCTGATTGTCATGGCGGTCTACTTTCTGGTACCGATCATCTGGAGTCTCGATCTGACTTCAGTACCCGCTGCCTTCCGGCTCTGACCCATGACCCAGCTACCCTACACCCCGCCGGTCGATTTTCTCGACCTGCTGCTTGATGCAGTTTGTGTGGTTGATCCGGACGGCCGTTTTGTCTATGTATCAGCCGCCAGTGAGCAGATCTTTGGTTATCGCCCTGACGAAATGATTGGCCGCGTCATTTTCGATTTTGTGCATCCCGACGACATTGATTACACCCGACAGACTGCCGAACACGTGATGAATACCGGCTCCATACGCCAGGTAGAGAATCGTTATATCCGCAAGGATGGCAGCGTTGCTCACATCATGTGGACCGCGCGCTGGCTGACCGGCGACCAGTTGCGTATCGGCGTTGCGCGTGACATCACCCAGCGCCGGCGCAATGAAGCGGTGCAGGGCGCACTATATGCGATATCGGAAGCGTCTCACACTGCAACCGGTGTGGAAGATCTGCACCAGCGCATGCATGACATCGTGCGCGCACTGGATATACCGTCCTTCCAGGATGCCGATAGTCAGAGCGACGCAGACCGCGACCACTGGCAGTTGATCGCCACACAAATTTCCGAGGCACTGGCTCGTCGTGAGTTGTTTGATCGACTCAGGTACGTGGCCCAGTATGACCCACTGACCGGCCTGCCCAATCGCGAGCTGTTGTCAGACCGCATCCGCACCACGCTGGCACGTGCACGCCGACAACAGACCTCGTTTGCACTGCTGTTTATTGATCTGAACGGCTTCAAGCGGGTGAATGATTCGCTGGGCCATGCGGCTGGTGATCAGTTGCTGCAGCGGGTCGCCCACCGGTTGACCAAGTCGGTCCGTGAATCCGACACTGCAGCGCGGCTGGGGGGTGATGAATTTGTCATCCTGGTGGAGCGCATCAGTGAGCGCCACAGCGCACATGACGTCGCCAACAAGCTGCACATGGCATTTAAAAAACCCTTTGTGGTGGATGGCGCAGAGCTGGACATCATCCCCAGTATCGGCGTCGCCGTCTATCCTTACGATGGTGAAGACGAGTTCTCATTGCTCAAGCATGCCGACAATGCCATGTACACGGCGAAGGGCCGCCCGCGCCCTGGCTGAGGCGGCTACCGATCAGCGTGGCACATACTGCGGCTGGATGAGCAACCGCGGGTCAGCATCGACCTTGGGCACCAGCTTTTGCGGACGCGCATACTGATTGTCCGTGCCGTAAACGTTGCCGTCAGCATCTACCGAGAAGGAATGCATCTCCAGCCAGGCGGTCGGACCTTCACCGGGCAGCAACCAGGTGTAGACAGTGATTGCCCTGCAGGTCAAACTGCAGAATCTTGGGCGGCCTGATATCTGTTACCCAAAAGTAATCCTCACTGACGATGATATCCAGCGGAAAATTGGGCCCCGTGACCCGCATTTTCAACTCATAGGTCGGGTACGGATCGTCACTGCCACGGTTGGTCTGCCGGAATACCTGTACGTTCATGTTGTTGCGATCCACCACGTAGACGTCGTGATCCGGCCCCATGGCGATGCCGTGAACACTGGCAAATTCCCCCGGCTCTTCGCCCCGGCTGCCGAACTCGGACAGATACTCGCCGGTCGGACCCAGGATCACCACGCGCGTGTTCTGCAAGCCATCAGCCACCAGCACTTTGCCGTCAGGCAGAAACGCCACATCCTGCGGTAAACCAAAATGCGACTCATCGTCGCCGGCGACGCCTTTCTCACCCAGCGTCATCAACAGCTGCTGGCCGTCCTGCGAAAACACATAGATGACATGATTGGTTTCATCCACCACCCATATGCGGCGCTCCGGATCGTAGGGGCTGACGCGCAGCCGGTGCGGCCCGGGACCGTCAGTGCCAGCGAACAGATAGTCCCAGTGATCCCAGACCTCCAGTACCTCGCCCTCGCTGTTGATCACGTACATGACATTCTGCCAGGTGCGCCCCTGGCCCTGGATCACATTCCAGCCCATGGAACCGGGGAAGTTGGTGTATTCGGGAGGTATCGGATCAGGCAGTTCAGTTTCACCGCGCTGCAGCACGATGATGCGGTCTTTGGACTCGACGTGGATGCCGGAGTTGCCGCCCCAGGAGTAGCCGGGCCGGGCAAAAGGCTCTATCCAGTTGACAGGAATATCGTAGGGCATGGGGCCGACCGGCTCCAGATCCTGTGCCGTTAACGGGCCGGTCCAGGTGACAACCATTAGCGCCGCACAGGTGGTGACGACGAAGCGCACAGGGTTAATGACTCGCTCGGTTAATTTACGCAGAATTCTCATCAACAGCCACCTTCATTGTTTTTGTGTTGGCATTGCCCCGAGCCTAGCACAGCGCACACGATGGTCGCTAATGTTTTGCGCGCACTGACTTGTGCGAATCCGCTAACACTACTGGCACGACGGTGTTGATAAGCATCAGCTTTGCCGATACGCTCAGCGGATGAAATTTATCGAAATGACTTTCGGCTCGGAGGCCTATGAGCGCGCCTGGCTGTTACGGCAAACTGTACTGAGGGCACCGCTGGGTCTGACCCTGGACATCAGTGAACGGGCGGCCGAGGCATCACACCGGCACTTCGCCCTGTTCACTGACAACGATGAACTGGCCGCCTGTGTCAGTATGGTGCCGCTGCCCGACGGCCAGGCCAAGCTTCGCCAGATGGCGGTCAATGAAATCATGCAGGGCATGGGCCTGGGACAGAAACTGATACGCAGTGTGGAAAGCCTGCTCGCCAGCGAGGGCTTCTGTTATCTGTACATGCATGCCCGTCAGAGTGCCATCGGCTTTTATCAGAAACTCGGCTACCGGGCGGAAGGCGAGCCCTTTACCGAGATCACCATTCCGCATGTGCGCATGAGCAAAACCCTGTCTACTGCGTCCCGGCAGCCCTGACGCTGTCTACCCATCGCATCACCCGGGCCTCAAGAATGGGCAACGGCACCGCGCCACCACCCAGCACCGTGTCGTGGAAACCGCGATAATCAAAATCATCGCCCAGTTCCTGCATGGCGGTGGCGCGCAATTCCTGAATCTTCAGCATACCGATCTTGTACGCGGTGGCCTGCCCCGGATTATGGATATAACGCTGGATTTCCGACCGTATCGCTGATTCGGGTTGCGGCGAATTAGCCAGGAAGTATTGTACTGCCTGCTCTTCGGTCCACTGCTTCGAATGCATGCCGGTATCGACCACCAGCCGGATGGCACGCCAGATTTCCCCGGCCAGACGGCCGAAGTCTGAATAGGGATCTTCATAAAAACCCATGTCCTTGCCCAGTGCTTCGGAGTACAGCCCCCAGCCTTCGGAGAAGGCGGTGTAACCGTACTGCGTGCGGAAACGGGGGATATCAGTCAATTCCTGTTGAATGGAGATCTGCATGTGATGGCCGGGGCTGCCTTCATGGTAGGAGATATTCTCCAACTGGTAGCGTGGCATCGCGCGCATGTCTGACAGATGCGCGTAGAACACGCCCGGGCGCGACCCATCCGGCGTGCCGGACATGTAGTGCTGGGCAGCGCCATCCTGCTCACGGAAGGATTCGACCCGCCGCACTTCCAGGCCGGCCTTGGGCAGAATGCCAAAGTACTGAGGCAGCACTTCGTCCATACCTTCCAGGTAATCGCGTGCCAGCTGCAGATAGGCTTGCCGACCTTCGTCGGTATTGGGGAAGTAGAACTGGTCATCTTCACGGATAAAAACAAAGAACTCGGCCAGGGTGCCATTAAAACCCACCGTGTCCTTGATCTCTTCCATTTCCGCGCGCAGGCGCTCCACTTCTGCCAGCCCGATGTTGTGAATCTCATCGGCTGTCATGTCGAGTGTGGTCATCAGCGACAAACGCATATTGTAGTAGTCCTCACCATTGGGTAGCGCCCACACACCCATGGCTTCCTCACTGGTGTTGGCGCGGTCCTCCTGTAACCAGATGCGCAATTCGGTGTAGGCAGGCTGCAGTTCATCCACAAATACTGCGCGGGCCTCATCCATCATCTGCGTGGCGGTCGCCTGATCAATCTCGTTGTTCTCGAACAGAACGGTGATCTTGTTTTCCACGTCATTCCACAATGGCGAAATACCGTCTTCGGTGAACGGCTCCCCGCTGGTCACCCGGTCGATTTCAGCTATGGCATAGTCGTAGTTGAAACGCGGCTGCCGGACACCGTCTTCGATCGCCCGGACCGCGCGCTGCCGGTACTGCGCCAGCACGTCGTCGATCTGCGACAGGCGGGAGATGTAGGCCGTCATGTCAGTGGCCTGATCTACGCGATGGAAGTTGATCATGAAATTGGGCAATGATGAATGCGGACCGCCGCGGCCAAAAATATAGCCGTAGCGGCGGTACGGCGCGCTCATCTCGGCACGCTCCAACGCATAAACCCAGGTGTCCCATGAGGTTTTGGCGTCTTCACTGAGCAGGTCATAGGAAAACGTGGATTGCATCTCCGCAACGCTGTTGCGGCGCCATTCCAGCTCCTGCTCGTCCGCTGCCTCGGACGGGTCATTCAGTTGGCCGTAATCACTCTTGTCGCCCAGCCGGGTTTTCCACTGCGGACTGAAATCCAGCTGCTCGGCAAATTGTTCGTCCAGCCAGGCCGTCAGCGCGGCCGACTCATCGGCCTCGGTGACTACTGCATTGCTTACGTCGGTGCCGGCCTCGACGGCCGGTGACATAACCTGGTCCGGCGGTGCGATGGAGCCGACGCTGCTGGTGTCCGGGGCCGGCTCGCTGCACGCCACCAACAGTGGCAACAATAACAGTGCAAATCTGGATTTCATCATGGTTGCCTTCACTACTGAGTTTTGGGGTGCATCTGTCATTGCGCTGCCGCCAATCGTTCGACGATGTCATAGTGCGCGCGCACAAAACGGTAAAGCTCGCTTTCGATTATACGTTCCTGATCGCTGTGAGCACCAAAGCCCAACGGACCATCTTCGGCATCAATCGCCGGGCCAATGCCGTAACACTGGATACCGCGCGCCCGCAGGTAGGCCATATCGGTAGCACCGGTGCTCATGGTCGGGATTACCGTGGTGTCATAGTGCGCCTGCATGACCTCTTCGATCACGCGGAATGCTTCGGTGTCCAGACGACTTGAAGCGCCCGGTCGCACATCACGTGCTGCCCAATTGACGCTGACGCTGGCATCGTTCACGACATCACGCAGTGCCGCCAGGAACGCTTCCGGTTCTTCCTGCGGCAACAGGCGCACATCCAGTGTGGCGGTGGCATCCGATGGGATCACATTGACCCGGTAGCCGCCATCAACAATGGTCGGAGAGATGGTGCTGAACAGCACGGCGGCGTTGCGCGGTTCGTTGGCTTTCAGGTACGCCAGCGCTCGATCGAACTCGGGCGTACCGGGACTCAGCAGCGCCCGATAACGCGCAGCCGCGTCCGGCTCCGAGACCGCCGCCAGACGTGAAAAATAAGTGCTGATGGTGTCGCTGAAACGTACCGGCGGTTGCCAGTCTGCAGCCGCGGTAATGGCGCGGGACAATGCGACAATGGCATTGCTTTGCAGTGGCACTGAACCGTGACCGGCAACGCCGGTGCTACTCAGTTCGATGGCGCGGGGCAGCTTCTCACCGGTCTGCACGCCAGCATAATGCACCCTGCCGCCCTGTCGCACCACACTGCCACCTTCAGCAATGCAATGCTCGGCATCAATGGAGGCAAAATGTTCGTTGACCATATACTCAATGCCGATGCGGGTGGCACCTTCTTCGCCGGACTCGGCCAGGAATATCACATCCCGGTCCAGTTCAACGTTCTGCCGCTTGAGCAGCAGCATGGTCATCAGTGCCGCAGCAACATTGTCCTTGTCATCAACGGTGCCGCGGCCGTAGATCCAGCCGCCGTCACGCTCGGCGCTGAACGGCGGGAACACCCATTTGTCGGGGTCAACATTGACAGTATCCTGATGGGCCATCAACAACAGCGGACGCTTGCTGCCGTTGCCACGCAGGCGGGCCACAACATTGGGTCGATCGGCCTCCAGTGCGTAAACATCGACTTCAATGCCTTCCGCTTGCAGTACTGAAACCAGATACTCGGTCAGCTCTATTTCCCGGCCGGGTGGATCTGTGGTGTCCATGCGCACCATGGTGCGGAAATGTTCCAGTACTTCTTCATCAACCTGGACCCAGTCAGGGCCCTGATTCTGAGCCAGTCCCTGGCTGGCAGTTACACTCATCAGCACGGCACTGGCGGCCATGGTCAATCGCTTGAATACGCTCACGCGGCGCTTCCTCCAGGTCAAACCGGTCATCGGCAAGACCTGAAGCGTATGCCGGATTCAGTTGCTGCGCAACTCCAGTCGACCGGAGACTGAACTCATGTCGACCGTACCGGTGCCGCGAGCCGTAGAGAAGTCCAGGTTCCGGCGGGGACCGAAGCGAGCGCGCACCACTTCATCATCAGTGATGTTATTGACCAGGTTACCGCCGGCAAGGCTTTCCAGACTGAAGCGGGCATCCACATCGGCCGGCAGGGAAAGGACTATTTCCCCACTGACGGTGCTTCCGGAAATGCGTGGCGAGCTGGATTCCGTGAGCACAACTTCGATGTCGCCGTTGACACTTTTCACGCTCAGTTCACTGGTGCCCTGCAACCGTGCCCGCACCGATCCATTGACAACAGTCACTTCAACTTCGTCGGCAGTGGTGTCAATGTCGATTTCACCGTTGACCGCTTCGTAGTAGGCGCGCCCAGCAGAGTCACTGTCGCTGATCTCGCCGTTGACAGTTTGCAGGTCTATCCGGCCACCGATATTGCGTGCGGTGATATCGCCATTGACGGTGCGCAGCTCTACCCGCTCACTCAGGTTGCTGGCGGTGATGTCACCATTCACCGTATTGATTTCGGAGCCACCGGCCACCCCGTCAATGTCGACTTCTGCATTGACACCGACGTAGCTGACGCGACTGCCTGCCGGTACCACAAACTCCAGATCTGATTCCTGGGCGCGACGAAAACCCGAGCTGTTGACGTTGCGGGGCATTTCCACCTCAAAGTAGGTAAACCCGTTTTCGGAGCGCAATTCAAAACCTTCCGCAAGCTCGTCCAGTGTGCCGGATACTCTGAAGGTATTGTCGGACCCGGTTCGAATAACGACCTCACCGCGCATGACTTCCAGCTCAATACGCTCGTTGCTGCTGACCTGCCGGGTTTCATCGATGACCAGCGGGGCATCGGCCGCCCTGACGGCCTGACTGACAGCAATCAGCAGGCCCAGTGTGGCAGCGCTAATCCATGGTGTTGTTGAGTTCATAATTCCTCTCCTGAAAAGTAGACGGTCGAATCGACACGGCCAATCAGCCGCAGATAATCGAGTTGCTGTTCATACAGACCCTGCATCTGCGCCAACAGACGCGGGTCGTCGGGGTAATATTCCAGTGCACCGCTGACCTGGTCGATCGCCTGATCCCATGACACCATTTGATACTGCCAGTCACCAAAGGTCTCGCTGTGCGGCGAAATCTGTGCCAGCTGTTCAGCCTTGATGGTTTCATACTGCTGCGCGATCTCATATTGCACCGGCAGAGTCATGGCGTCCGTGGTCGGCGTTTCGTTGACTGCCATGGGCACGGAACTGTTGTCCGGCACCAGCATCACACGCCAGCCAACAACGACCACCAGCGCCAGCGCAGCGACCATGGCCAGCATCCGGTTCGGCCGTGACATCTGACGCTTTTTAACCGGCCGGCGCTCCGGCAAGCGCGCTTCCAGGGACGGCCAAAGGTCCTGCTCCGGCTCGATTTCGCGGGGCAGCGCTGCGGTCAGCTGATCCAGTTCGTGTTCACTCTTCACTCAAAAAACCTCGTAATAACTGCCTGGCCCGATGATACTGCGCCTTGCTCGAGCCTTCGGCAATGTTCAGCAGTACCGCAATTTCATTGTGCTGGTAACCTTCCAGCGCAAACAGCACAAATACTGCCTTGGCTTGCGGCGGCAAACGCTGGATGGCCTGCTCCAGGTCACGTCCGTCTATGTTCGCTGCGGCTGTGGTCTGGCCTCCCTGCTCTGCCAGTCCGTCGGCTGTTTCCGGATCGACAAAGGTCAGTCTCTTGTCGCGGCGCCAGCAGTCAATCGCAGTCCGGGTCGCTATCCTGTGCAGCCAGGTCGCAAAGGTGCTGTCTCCCTTGAAGTCGGGCAGGCTCTGCCACACCTTCACAAAACTCTCCTGGCTGGCATCCTCGGCCTTCTGTCGGTCTCCCAGCAATCGCCAGCACACGGCGTACACACGCCCGATGTGTTGCTGATACAGCTGGTGAAAGGCCTGGCGATCGCCTGCCTGCGCCCGGCGGATGGCCAATGTATTGTCTGCAGACATGTCCAGTCTTATATTCCGTGTTTAATGGTTAGACGCCGCCTCACCCATCCGGGTTTAAAGGCGCGTCAGTTTTTTTCGGTCTGTGGCTGAGGTATCATCCACGCCCTGATTTCCAATACCGACGGACACCCATGGCCGCCAAAGCAACTGTTTTCAAAGCGACGCTGCAAATCTCGGATATGGAGCGGCACTATTACCAGGAACACGTCCTGACCCTGGCCCGCCATCCGTCCGAAACCGACGAACGCATGATGGTGCGCCTGCTGGCCTTTGCCCTGAACGCGCATGAGCGCCTGGAATTCGGCCGTGGACTCAGCACCGAAGACGAGGCCGATTTGTGGCAGAAGGACCTGACCGGCGCCATTGAGCACTGGATTGATGTCGGCATGCCTGATGAGCGGCTGGTACGCAAAGCCTGCGGGCGTTCGCAACAGGTCACAGTTTACTGTTACGGTGGACGTATTGCCGAGATGTGGGTTGAGCAGAACAGCGCCCAATTTGCCCGGCAAAACAATCTGCGCATCATCAACCTGTTGCCCAATCATACTCAGGCACTGGCGGCGCTGGCGCAGCGCAACATGACGCTGCACTGCCTGGTGCAGGACGGCCTGGTTTCATTCAGCGATGACAGTCAGTCCGTGGAGCTGGAACCGGTGCAACTGTACCCGGTCCCATAGCTCATTGCGTCGCCGCATTTAATAACCAAACCACACGGCCCCGATCAGAATCGCCGAACTGGCCAGCAACAGCTTCAGCATCAGCGGCATCAAAAACCGGAACCAGCGATCATAGGGGATGCCGGCAATACCCAGAATACCCATCAGGATGCCGTTGGTGGGGATGATCATATTGGTGAAGCCATCACCGAACTGATAGGCCAGCACCGCCGTTTGCCGCGAGATGCCCAGCAGATCGGACATGGGCGCCATCAGCGGCATGGTGACATAGGCCTGACCACTGCCCGACGGGATAAAGAAATTGAGCAGGCTCTGCATCAGCAGCATGCCCACCACGGCGAGCTCTGCGCCCACCATGGTCAAGGGCACCGACAGGCCGTGCACAATGGTGTACAGCACGTCGCCATCTTCCAGAATCAGCGCGATACCCCGCGCCATGCCAATCAGCAGCGCCGTGGCGGCCAGGTCAGTGACGCCTTTGGAGAACGCTACCGCGGTATCATCGGGCGTAATGCGCGCCACTACGGCGGTAATGATACCCAGTGCTACAAACAGCGCGCTGAGCTCAGTCAGGTACCAGCCATAGAATATGACACCCGCTACCAATGTCATGATCCCCAGCACCATGACCAGCAGCACCAGTTTGCGTGTAGTGGTCAGTGGCGGGTATTCATCAACCGATGCCTCCGCGTGCTCGTGACGCAGATCGTAGACCAGGCTGGCACTGGGGTCGGCTTTCACCCGTTGTGCGTAGCGGTACACATGATGAAAGCCCAGCAACAGCAGCGGCAGGAATATTGCCAGCCGTAAACCAATGCCCGAACCCGGTGGCAGGTCAGCCACATCCTGGGCTACCAGCACCGTAAACGGATTCATGGCCGCGGCACCGTAACCAATGCCATAGCCGATCACCAGAATGCCCACTGCGGTCATGGCGTCCAGGCGCATGGCCAGACAGAACGTCATCAGCAACGCAACCAGGGTGATGAATTCTACCGCCATGCCAAAAGTGCTGGCGCCGACAGCAAACGCAAACATGGGAAAAAATATCAGCAGCCCGGTGCGGGTACTGAAGCGCTGCAGGATACGACCCAGCAACGCTTCAATGGCACCGGTATGGCGGATAACGGCCAGTACACCGCCGACGATCAGCACAAAAAAGATAACGCCCTGCGAGTCAGCCATGCCCCGGGGCACCGCCGTCAGCAGATCCACCACGCTGAGCGAAGGACTTTCCTCCAGCAGCGCGAAGGTGCCGGGAACCACTAGTTCCCGGCCTGCCTCGTTCAGTGTGGTGTCAAATTCGCCAGCCGGCAGCACCCAGGTGATGACCAGCGCCAGCACCTGCATGGCGAACAGCAGAACCAGCGTATTCGGTACCTTGAATGTTCTCACTGAGGCTGCAATCCGCGACGCCGCAGCATATGCTCGATATCAGGCTGGCGACCGGCGAAGTTTTGATACAGATCCATGGCTTCTACACTACCGCCGCGCGACAGCAGCGCATTGCGGAACTGATCACCGTTTTCGCGCAGCATGCCTCCGTTCTCGATAAACCACTGCACCGCATCGGCGTCCAGCACTTCACTCCAGATATAGGAATAGTAGCCAGCTGAATAACCACCCATGATGTGGGAGAAATACGGCGTGCGATAACGCGGCGGCACCGGATCGTAGTTCAGACCGGCCTGGGCCAGGGCGTGCGCCTCAAATGCCATGATCTGGTCGGCATCGGGAATCTGTTCCGGAGGAAGTTGGTGCAGTGCCTGATCGATGATGGATGCACCCAGGTATTCCGTGGTAGCAAAGCCCTCATTAAACTGGCGCGCCTCCAGTACACGGTCAAGCAGATCCTGCGGGATGCGCTCACCGGTCTCGTAATGCAGAGCGTAGTTGGCCAATACTTCGGGCCATGTCGCCCACATTTCATTAACCTGGGACGGGAACTCAACAAAGTCACGCGGCACCGCGGTGCCGGCAAAACGCGGATATTCAACATCCGAGAACAGACCATGCAACACGTGACCAAATTCGTGGAACAGGGTAGTGACCTCGTCGAAGGTCATCAGTGTTGGTTCGCCGGCCGGCGGCTTGGTGATATTCAGGTGATTACCAATCACCTTGCTGCCGCCAAGCAGACCGCTCTGGGTGTTGTAGCTGTTCATCCAGGCACCACCGCGCTTGCTGCCGCGCGCGTAAAAGTCGCCCAGCATCAGCCCGAGGCCGGAGCCATCGGCATCAAACACTTCCCACACCTGCACATCCGGGTGATAGGTAGGCAGATCATCGCGACGCTCGAACGTCAGCCCGTAGACCTGCTCCGCCGCGTAGAACACACCGTTTTCGAGCACGTTGCTCAACTCAAAGTAAGGGCGCACTTCGGACTCATCAAACGCATATCGTGCCTGACGTACCTTTTCAGCGTAGTAAGCCCAGTCCCAGGCCTGGAGTTCGAAGGGCTCAGCCTCGGTCTCGTCAATCATGCGTTTGATTTCTTCGCCCTCAAGACGGGCATTGGCCACGGCCACCGGCGCCAGGCCACCCAGCAACTGATTGACCACGACCTTGTTGCCGGCGGTCTGCTCGGACAAGATATAGTCGGCGTGCGTCTCGTACCCCAGCATTTGCGCGCGCTCGGCACGCAGCTTCAAGGTGTCGGAGACGATCCCGGTGGTGTCATATTCGTTTCCGCGGCTACCGCGCGCCACCGATGCTTTCTGGATGCGTTCGCGTAGCGCCCGATTCTCCAGTGATGTCAGCGGTGGCTGCCCGCTGGTATTGCGCAGGGTAATGACATACTTGCCTTCTTCACCGCGCTCGGCCGCTTCGTCGGCCGCTGCCTGAATCTGCGCATCGGACAGGCCGGCCAGCTCTTCACGCGTGTCCACAACCACGGCGGAAGCGTTCACTTCCGCCAGCACGTTCTGGGTGAACTGAGTACTCAGTGTAGCCAACTCGCTGTTGATTTCGCGCAGGCGGTCCTTTTGTTCTTCGCTCAGTTGCGCGCCGGCGCGAACAAAGCTGGTGTGATAACGTTCCAGCAGACGATCTGACTCGGAATCCAGTGCCAGTTCCTCGCGCTGCTGGTAAAGACTGTCGACACGAGCGAACAGCTCAGGGTTCAGTGAAATGGAGTCGCTGTGCGCTGACAATCGGGGGGCCATTTCGCGCTGCACGGCCTGCAGTTCGGGATTGGTGTGGGCACCATTGATGTTGCCGAATATGCGCGCCACACGGGTCAGCGCCTGTCCGGTACGCTCCATTGCAACAATGGTATTTTCGAACGTCGGCGGCTCCGGATTGTTGGCGATGACGTCAATTTCTTCGCTTTCCATCTCCATCGCGCGCTCGTAGGCGGGCAGGAAATGTTCGTTACGAATCTGATCGAACGGCGGCATACCATACGGCAAGGTGCTTTGCGCCAGTAGCGGATTGGCTTCGGTTTCCACAGCCATCGGTGTGTCATCCTGCATGTCGGCCTCGGTGACTTCGGGCTGATCGTCGCTACAGGCGCTCAACAGCAGGCTGAAGCCGATAGCCGGAAACAGCGCCGGTTTCAGCGTGGATTTGATGGAAGGTAGCCTTGCGGCAAAACTGAGAACAGGTTTCAAAATGCGCTCCTGATATAAGAATATGTAATGATCATGACCGTTTCGGTCGTCGTTTCGGTCACCTTTTCGGTCACCTTATCCGTCATTGGGCCTGCGCCGCGTAGATTTTCACCCACTCGGTCAGCAGGCGGACACCGTGGCCCGTGGCACCGGCCGGATGGATACCGCTGGCGCTGCTGGCCAGGGCCTGACCCGCATTGTCGATATGCAGCCAGGGTGTGTCTCCGGCAAAATGTTGCAGGAAGATAGCGCCGGCCTGCGCGCCCGGCGAACCGGTATTTTTGATATCGGCGATACGGCTGTCGATGATGCCCGGATATGGACCCAGCGGCAATTGCCAGACCAGCTCGTTGGTCAGCTCACCGGCCTGGCGCATGGTTGAGACCAGAGTATCATGTTCGGAGAATATGGCTGACATTTCCGTGCCCACGGCAGTGACCTTGGCGCCGGTCAGCGTGGCGATATCCACGATTACGCGTGGCTCAAACCGGTCGCGGGCATACCAGATACCGTCGGCCAGAATCAGCCGGCCTTCAGCGTCGGTGCTGGTCACTTCGATAGTGGTGCCGTCGCCGGCGGTGAGCACATCGCCCGGCAACATGGCTTCACCCGAGATGGAATTCTGCGACAGGGGTACAACCCCCACCACGTTGATCTGCACCTGTTGTGCTGCCAGGGCCTTCAGGGCACCAACCACCGCGGCGCCGCCAGCCTTGTCGCTCTGCATCTGCAGAATGGAGTCCGTGGTTTTGAGATCGTAGCCGCCGGTATCGAATGTGTTGCCCTTGCCGACCAGGGCAATAGGCGCTTCGCTGCTGCCGCGCCAATGCGCAACCAGCAGATGCGCCTTGTGCTGACTGCCCTTGCTGACACCCAGCAGCGATCCCATGCCGGCCGCCTCGACCTGTTCGGGCCCCAGAATGGTGACCTCCACGCCCAACGGTGCCAGCTGCTCACGGGCATATTCGGCAAAGGCTGCCGGATGTCCATCCCCGCCGGGCAGGTTGGTCAGTTCCCGCGCAGTAAATACACCCTGCGCCACCGCATCAAGCATCGCATATTGCTGCTCGGCCTGTGCCTGCGAATGCACTACCCAGCGATAGATCTGGGAGGGCCTTGGCTCCGCGCTGCTTTTCAGTTGATCAAACCGGTAGTTGCGCAGATCAACGCCATGCGCAACGGCGGCGGCAATCCCGGCATTGCGGGCCGGATCAGTGATCAGGCGGGTGTTCACTTCTATTATGTCAGCGTTGCTGCCATCGATATGCACAGACAGCGCCGCGCCAATCTCTTCGGCGACATGGCGGGGCAGCTGTGCCGGGTCACCTACGCCCACGGCAATCAGTCTGTCAGCCGACAGACCTGCCGGTGCCAGCAGCTCAAGCTGTTGGCGGGCACTGCCATCAAAATCCCGCGTCGCCAGCGCGCGGTTGACGTGATCAATGGTCGCCTGGCTCCAGCCGGGCAAACTCAGTTGCTCCGTGTCTGCGGGCACCAGCACCACCAGGGTATCGGCGTCGGCGCCGGGCGTTTCGGTTGCGCTCATGGTGGTCTGCAGATATTGCGCGGATGCGCCGGTGCCCAGCAACAGCAGCGTCGTCAGTACGGCCAGCCCGCGCGCGGCACGGGCCAGACTCTGGGGTAGTGACTTCATTGTTGACGTTCCTTTTCAATTGACCGACAAATGTTGAACGCATTCAGTCAGCGTTCTAACCATTGAGTATAAAAGGCTTTGTCAGGCGCTTCCACCCAAACCTCAGTCTCTGAAAAGCATGCACGGCACCCGTGTCAGGGTACCGTCACGGATCGGCGATACAGATGCCAGGTGGCATGGCCAAGAATCGGCACCACGATTCCCAGCCCGACGAACAAGGGCAGGGACCCCAGCAGTACCAGGCCAACCACGATCAGATACCAGGCGGCCATGGCCTGCCAGTTAGACTGCACGGCGCGCAATGAGGTCATCACGGCTCTGCCCAGGCTGGTTTTCTGCTGCAGCATCATCGGCAGCGACACCACGGTTGCCATGTATACCGCCACGCTGTAGACAAACCCGACCAGGGTGCCGGTAATCAGCAATTGCCAACCGGCAGAGGTCTGGAATATCTGCTGCATCATGGCCACAACATCCGCCGGGGCCGGTCCCGCAAAAAATACCCCGTAAAGCAGTTCGGCAGTCATCAGCCAGACCACAAACAGCGCTGCCAGTATCAGCGCCATGGCAGCAATCGCGCCACGCGACGGCGCCTGGGCGACATCAAAAACGTGATACCAGGAATAGTCCAGGCCCAGTTCGCGGCGCCGGCTCAGTTCATACAGGCCGCAGGCTGCCAGCGGGCCCAGCAGCGCCAGGCCGCCAACCAGCGGGAACAGCAGTGGCAGGAAATTCTAGCCCAGGCCAAACAGCGCGGCAAACAGGGCTATCAGAAGATAGATCAGGGTCAGGAAGACCCCATGGGTGGGTTTGGCTTCAAAATCCGCCAGCCCCTGGCGTAATACCGAGCCCAGCTCGGCGGGGCGGACAGTGTGGATGACAGGCGTCTCACTACCTCGGGCGTCTGTTGATACTTCGGTTCGCGCACTCATCGGCATTCTCCTCAGATCACAGCTTGCGTGTTGTTTGTTTTACCTTTCTTACACATAGAGTGGACAACATAACATGAGACCCGTTCCAGAAGCTTTTTATTGTGCGGGGCAAAGGGATTGGAAAAGGGGACGGAGGGATTTAGCGAGCTAAATCCCTCCGTCCCCTTTTCCAGTCCCTTTATAGAATACCGGTGTCCTTGCCATCCAGGCTGACCGTGTTGCGTTCAGCCCAGTAGGCTTCCACGCCTTCGCGGCCGCGCTTGTCGGCCCACTTCGCCAGGGTGATGCGCTCGCCCTGATAATCGCAATGCGGCACTGCGTAGCCGCAGGAGGTTTGCACCAGGTCCACGGCCAGCCGGAAAATCTGCCGGGCGCCGACATGGTCGTCAAATTGCGTGATCAGTGCATTCCAGTCCGCATCGCGCGGATGAATCACCTGCGCCTGGCCATAAAGTCGCAGTATCAGCGGCTGCTTGCCGAAGGAACAGAACATGATGGTCATACGCTGATTTTCCAGCACATGTGCAGCTGTTTCATTGCCGCTGCCAGTCATGTTCAGCCAGATAACCTCATTCGGCCCCAGAACACGCAGACTGTCCATTCCTTTGGGAGACACATTGATGCGCCCCTCGGCGCCGGCCGTGCCAACAAAATAAATGTGCTGCTCACCAATAAATTTAATGAGCTCCGGTGATAAATCGCTGAATTTTTCCGACATGTCCGGCTCCTTGCTGGCCAGAGTGGGTTCGTGAAAGCCCCGGTATAACGCGGGGTCTGTGCAGCCGCCGCGACATAATATCACCAGCGCACAAAATACGTCCTGCTTTACACCCGGTGCGCAACGGTCTGGTGTAATACAAGAGCCGTTTTCAGGGTCTGTTGTCGTGTTATGATCTCAGCCATCAATTCAACTTCCACCCGGCTTCAAGAGCGCGCAATGTTGTCAGGTTTCAGTCGACACAATGCCATCCTTTCCCGTCTGCGCCAGACGCTGGGCGGAATGGCGCTTGTGCTGGGCGCAGTCCCGGGCCTGAGTCACGCCACCGAAAGCAGCCAGCCGGATGCCGGCCTGGACCAGCAACGCGCCCTGTATCAACGTGCCCGCGACGCCCTGGCAGAAAATGACAGCGACACCTTCAACAACCTGCGTGAGCAACTGGTGGGTTACCCCCTGCTGCCATACCTCGACTACACCGTCCTCGGCAAACGCCTCAACCAGCTGGCCCGCGCCGACAGTGACGGCGAACGCACCGATGGCCAGTTCTTCGAGATTGATCAGTTCCTCGCGCACAACGGCAATACTTACCTCGGCGATCGCCTGGAGCGCGAGTGGGTAGCCGCGCTGGCCCGCGAGAATCGTGGGGCCGAGCTGCTGCGCTACCACAACCCGGATAACACCACGACCCAGCTTACCTGCCGCGCCATGCACGCCAACCTGGAGCTGGGCGACTACACCACGCTGGCGGATGCTGACCGCTTGTGGAATGTTGCCATATCCCAGCCTAATGATTGCGATCCGGTGTTTGACGCCTGGATGGCTGAAGGCTTCCTGACTCCGGACATCGCCTGGCAGCGGTTCAGCAAAACCCTGCAGGCCGGCCACCTGGGGCTGGCCCGTTATATCACCACGCTGATGCCCACACGCGAACGCACACTGGCCGAGCTTTATTTGCGCGTGCATCGTGAACCAGAGCGCCTGCGCGACTTTGACTCGCTGCGTGCCGACAACAGCGAAACCCGCGAGATTATCCTGCACGGCATTCGCCGCCTGATGACCATTGACGCGCCGCTGGCCATGCTTCTGCTGCAAAGCCACCACGATATACACGACTTTGCTGCTGACACGCTGGTCGAACATCAACGTCTTATCGCCCAGCGCCTGTTGCTGCAGGGGTTTGTCGGTGAAACCGAATCGTTACTGCGCAACACCCCCAGCCTGGTCACCGAAACCCTGGTAAGCTGGATTCTGCGTGACGCGCTGCGCAACCAGGATTGGCCACGCATCGAGGAATGGATCGCCCGCCTTCCCGACGATGCCCGTGACAGCGAACGCTGGCGCTACTGGCAGGCCCGCATGCTGGAACAGAAAAACTTACCGGCAGCGGACGCCCGGGCCCAGGCATTGTACCGCGAGGTCGCCGGTACCCGCAGTTATTACGGCTTCCTGGCTGCCGACCGGCTGGGCCTGGACTACGAGCTGGAAGACCGACCCGTGACCGTTGACCAGCCGCAGCTGACCGAACTGTCCACCCTGCCCTCCATCCTGCGCGCCCGTGAATTGTATCTGCTTGGCGATGAAACCGGCGCCCGCAATGAATGGCAATACGCATTGCAGCGCATGACGCCGGAACAGATCGCGGCCAGCGGCAAACTCGCCAACGAATGGGGCTGGCACCGCAACAGCATTCAGGCCATGATCCAGATCGGTTACTGGGATGACATGCAGCTGCGCTTCCCGCTGGCTTACGGCGATCAGTTTGGCAGCGTGGCTGCCGAACTCGACATCCCACCACAGTTACTGTTTGCCATCGCCCGCCAGGAAAGCGCCTTCATGCATGACGTACGCTCGCCCGCCGGCGCCCGCGGCCTGATGCAACTGATGCCGGGGACGGCGCGGGAAACCGCACTGGGCGCCGGCATGCGCGTGGCGACCGCTGACCTGTACCAGCCGGAGATCAATATCACGCTGGGCAGCCGCTATCTGGCCGGTCTGCTGGAAGAGTTCGACGGCAACCGGGCACTGGCCGCTGCCGCCTATAACGCCGGTCCCAATCGCGTCAAACAGTGGCTGCGCAGAAGTGCGGACAGTCCGGTGCCCATGGACATCTGGATAGAAACCATTCCGTTTCTGGAGACTCGCGGATACGTACAAAACGTTTTGGCCTACTCGGTCATCTATGGCGTGCGCATGGGCCAGCCGGTGCCCTTCCTGACGCCAGCGGAGGCTGAAGCCATTCTCTAGCAGACGCCACTCATTTTTCAGGGACCGCTCACTATTCAGGAGCCACTCGCTTTTTAAGGACAGCCAGGTATGACACACGGAACACCGGCAACATCGGCGACACCGTCCGCCACAACCACGCAGCGCACCCGCGCACTGCTGATCGTCAACCCCAAAAGCCGTCAGGGTGCGGAGGCCGTTCTGGATTACGGCCTGCGGCGTCTGGAAAAGGCAGGTATGGACGTCGAGCAACTGATTTCGCACAGCCCCGAAGAAAGCCATGCGGCTGTGAAGAAGCGCCAGGCGGCGCTGGACCTGGTGATTGTCGGAGGTGGCGACGGCACGCTCAGCTCGATGATCGATGTGCTGTTAACCTGCGACCTGCCCCTTGCCATATTGCCGCTGGGTACGGCCAACGATCTGGCGCGTTCACTGTGCATTCCCGAAGACCTGGAGCTGGCCTTCGAGATTATTGCCGCCAATCACCAACAGCGCATCGACCTGGGCGAGGTGAACAACCACTACTACTTTAACGTTGCCAATATGGGCCTGGGCGTACACGTCACCGAGGAACTCACCGACGATGTGAAGAAACGCTGGGGCGTGTTCAGCTATGTTCGCGCACTCGCCGGCGCGATCATGCGTCACGATCAGTTCCGCCTGTGCGTGACCCTGGACGGCAAAAACCATCAGCTGCGCTCCATGCATCTGGCTGTCGGCAACGGCCGCTTCTATGGCGGTGGCAATGTCATCAGTGACCATGCCCGGATCGACGATGGCAAACTGTCACTGTACAGTCTGCGACCACTATCAACATGGGAGTTCATCACGCTGGCGCCCCTGCTGCGCAACGGGCATCAAAGCCGGGATCGCCGTGTGTTCTGCGCACAGGCCACAGAAATTGACATCCGCGCCGGCAAGCGTCGCCTGGCTATTCATGCTGACGGCGAACCCGTGAGCCAGACGCCGGCCCGCTTTCGTGTCCTGCCCCGGGCGCTGTCAGTTGTTACACCGGAAAATCATGAATACAATCAGTCCACGGAGTAAGGGAGACCGTCGTCCATGAGCATTCTTCGTTCAGAGTTACAGGTGGCGCTGCAGGCGCTGCATCGTATGGCGCAGGAATCTGTCGATCATTATCACGATGCAGCAGAGTTCGTCGATGATGAGGACACTACCTGTCTGTTCAACCGCATCGCCGATGAACGTGAAGACTTTGTCCGGCAGTTGAATGCGGCGATACGTGATACCGGCGACCTGCCCGCTGCACCCGATGCTGATCGCGAAGCCGGCGAGCAACTTATCCATCGGCTGCACGCCCTGTTTACCGCCGACCAGACCCAGGACGTCCTGGAACAGCGCCGGAAAGCTGAACTGGAACTGGCGCAGCAGCTGGACGGCAATCGAAGCGATGCAGCGGACGACATCTACCGTCGTCTGCACGACACCTTTTCCCGCCACGTCGATGACACAATAGTGCTGCTCAACAAGCACCCGGTTTCCCCCCGATAGGGCTGCCTTTGCTGTCCGACCGTTTTTCAGCTAGCATCCCGGACAGCAGTAGTATTGTTAACAGGACGTCACAATCAATGCAGCCATTTCAGGACCTCGTACTACCCTTGCTGGAAACCCTGTCCGCCTACCCCTACCTTGCCCTTTTTGTAGGAATGATCGTTGCTGGTGAGCTTGTTCTGCTGCCAGCCATCTACCTTGCTGCCACGCATCGCATGGACCTGATGTCTGTGCTCGCGCTGGCCATGCTGGCCACCCTGCTGTCGGATATTCTGTGGTACAGCCTGGGGCGCCGCTTCCCGAAACCAACGCTCAAACGTCTCACCGGCAAGGTCGGCCAGCATTTCCTTGAAGGTGTCGAGAGAACCTTCAACGCCGGCGGCAAACGCGTTCTGTTCCTGTCCAAGTTTGTTTACGGAACACGCACATTGATACAGGTACTGGCTGGCGTGCATGGCATGCCGCTACGCACCTATCTGGCCACCAATGTGGCGGGTGTAGTGACCGTCACGGGACTGCTGACAGTCGTCGCCTATGCGGTCATTGGCACCACCTATCAATTCGGCGCAATCATGCAAACCATAGAGATCGCCTTTCTGCTGTTCGTTCTGGTGATTGTCTCTGCCTATCTGTTGGCGGGCAGCAGGTTGCGCAAACAATGGTCTCTGTAGTTATTTCGGCATTCAACGAAGCGCAAACGGTCGCCGAAAGTGTCGCTGAGGCGCTGCAGTGCCCGGGCGCCCGCGAAGTCATCGTGGTGGACGATGGATCCACCGACAGGACGGCCGAGCTGGCCGCCAGCGCAGGGGCGACGAAAGTAATTCGGCTGGCGCAGAACAGCGGCAAGGCGGCGGCGATGGCGGCGGGCGTAGACGCGGCCAGCGATGACATTATTCTGTTTCTTGATGCCGACGTTACCGGTCTGACGCCCGACAAGCTGTCAGCCATCGTGCAGCCGGTTGTTGATGGCCGCTACGAAATGTTTGTCGGTGTACGCGCAAGGAAAACTATTTTGCTGAACAGGTTGTTGCACTATACCCCGATTATTGGCGGTGAACGCGCGGTGACACGGCGATTGTGGAACTCGGTGCCGCAGCGCTATCGTGAGGGCTTCAAAATCGAGATTGCACTGAACCATCGCGCCAAGCAGTTTGAGCGCAACATGGGTTTTTCACTGATCGCTGGCACAATCCATCAGATCAAGGAAAGGAAATACGGCCTGTTTACCGGGCTACTGCGCCGTACGCTGATGATTGGCGACATACTGTTCATTTCATGCCAGATCTATCTGTGGGACGCGGCGAGACAAAAACTCTTCGGTCCCAGGCACAACGACTGAGCAGTTACTGCGACGTGTGCGTACCCAATGGCAGCACCTCGGCAGCGTCCGGCTCATCCAGTTCATCCAGCTCATTAAAGCGGATCATCGCCTGCAATTCGCGGATATATTCCTGACCACGCTGAGAGTACTGCGTCAGACCTTCGGCCAGCTCCAGGCCGGTAATCAGCTCGTCGTTCTCACGCAGCTCGGAGCGCTTCAGCCGCAGGTCACGGTAGGCTTCATGACTGTTCAGATTGCGAATATAACGCTGCACCGATTGCGCCGGCGAATCAAAGGCCGCCACTTCATGCTGGGCGCCGGCCGGCCGTGAATCCGGAATCAGTCCGCAACCTTCGACATAACACCAGTGACCAAAATAATTGTTGCCCTCCTGGGCAAAGCGGGACAGGCCCCAACCGCTTTCATTGGCAGCCTGGGCCAGGGCCAGCGATGGCGGCACGACATCTACCCGGCGCAGCAGTGTGTCCCAGTCGCCCGGCTCGTTAACATCAAAAGCCTCGATCTCGTAGTCCTCTGCCAGTTGCACTACGCGGCGCTGCTGGCGGCCGGACAAATCGTCCATGTTCTCGCGCATGCCCAGCAGCTCGGCGCGCAATTTAAGAATCTCTTCATTGCGCATTTCTACCAACGGCAAAAAATACCCGAAAAAGGCCTCTTTGCGCTCCTCGATATCTTCATATCCAGCAAAATCCGGCAGGGGTTGATCGGATTGCGTCGGCCAGTAGCGCCACGCGAGCAGTAGCAGGATCACGGCGGCTATAGCCAGGATAGAATATGCGGCGACGATGTGGCGTTGAGAGCGGCGCTCTGATTCGGTGTCAGCATTCATGGTGGTCAGTCAATTTCCTCCTGAAAGTGTACGAATATTACTTTAACATGGGTGCCAGGTTTCACCACGCCACATGGACCAGACCGAGCCTGATCGGTTTTATCTTCATTACGCCGGGATTGGCGAATTTGACCAACGGCTTGGCAATTTCACCAGTCCGGTGGTGCGCAACCCGAGCCCGTCCCGGCAGGAACGCATTTAAATCCTTTTAAATACAAAGACATACTGTTCCTCTCCGAAATTGGCCCCACTTTTGCAGAACTTTCCCTTAAACCATGATCTGCTGTAACACCGAAAAATCAAAAAGGATAATAACTGTGAAAAAATTCATTATTCTCGGCTTACTGCCCCTGTGTCTGCTCGCCAGCGCACATGCCGACGAGTGCAAGGACATCAACTTCAATCTGGACAGCAATGACATCCGCACGCTGGATCTGGATGTCGGATCCGGCTACCTGAGCATCATTGGCAGCGACGCGGACAACGCGCCGATTGAAGTACAGGCACAGGCCTGTGCCGGCTCGCGCAGCGAGCTTGACGAGATGGACATTCTCTATGAACGTCGCGGCGACACCTGGATCGTGGAGACAGAAGTAGGCGACAGCAATTTTAATATCTTTTCACTGTTCAACGGCTTCAGCGACACACGCATCGATATAGACGTGATAGTGCCGGCAGGATTGCTGCTGAACATTGATGACGGCAGCGGCGACATGGATATCCGCGATGTGCGCGGCGAGCTGAACATTGATGACGGTTCGGGCGACATACAGATCCGGGATATCACCGGTCCGGTGCGTATAGACGACGGCTCCGGCGACATTGAGCTGCGCAATATCGAAAACCGCGTGGAGATCGAGGATGGTTCCGGTGACATTTATATCGATCGCGTCGGCGGTGATGTGATCATTGAGGACGACGGTTCAGGCGACATCGATGTGCGTGACGTACGTGGCGACTTTATCGCCCGCGACACCGGTTCGGGCGACGTCGACTTCCGCGATATTGGTGGACGCATCGACGTGCGCGACTGAACGCCAGGTCAAACGGCAACCGGCCACACCGGCGCGGGCCCCTCGGGATCGTCGGGCTCGCTCTTGCTGGTCAGGTAGGCCAGAATGGCGTCCCGGATCGCAGAACCCTGCCCCAGCCCCTGATTGCCAAACAGGCGGTTGAACTCCAGCACATAGGGATGATTGCCCACCAGGGCAATGTCGAAACCGGCGTGGTCCACACCCAGCTCCCGCGCCAGCCGCAGGGCCAGGTCGGTCACCTGGGCGGGCACCGGGCTGTGCTCAATCCGCCCACCCTGGGCAACATTGTTATAGAATCCGCGATCAGACCGGGTACGCCAATAGGCGGTCACTACCTGCTCCCCGATCACAACCACACGCACGTCCCGGTCAATGGGCAGGTATTCCTGCACATACAGCACCGGTGTGCGCGCACAGTAGCGCTGCCAGTCCTGACGGTTTTCGATCAACCAGACGCCGTCTCCCATGCTGGCCTTGGGCAACTTGGCGACAAAGGGTAAGGACATCAATTGCCAGAGCCGATCCTGCGCTTCCGGCGTGTTGGCGTCAATCTCGGTCCACGGCGTATGCGCAGCTGCCACCACCTGAAAGGCGCGCGTCATTTCCACCTTGTCGTGGCCGATGCGGTAACTGGCCTCGCTGGGGAACACCCGGCAGTTCAGACCATATACCAGCGCATTGAGCTGCCAGTACTCGGGGAACAGCACCCAGTCAGCCTGGCGCAGCAAATCCTTCTGGCGGAACAGATCGTCCGGTTTCAGAACGGTTGTGTCCGGCATGCCTAAAGTACGAAAAATGTCGAACGACACCAGGTTCATGGAATGAATGGCACCCGCAGAAAAAAGCGCATTCTATGCCTAATTCGCCCGTTGGCAAGCGGTTTTTTCGCAGCTCCTCCGGGTGCGTATCGGCAGCCTATTGCGCCGGCGCCAGCCGCAGTCTTTCCGCCGTTACCGACTCCACCTTGTCCCGGCTGTAGAACAGCGGGAAATAACGGTTGTCGAGCCATTCCTCAAACAGGTTTTCATAGAACGGACTGTCCGGATCACCGGACTGGCCGGGCGTATTGGAGGCCAGCGTACGGTCAAAATCCTCGGTGTCCACGATCATGCGAAACGACGCGCCGCTGGTCTGGTTGTCGCCATAGGAGGTGTTACTGACGGTATAGCTGTAGCCGTGCCGGGGCGCCGGCCCCACCTCCAGCGAAGCGCGCAGTTCGTCGTTGACCGCATCGCTCATCGGGTGGCGCAGGTGCACATGTTTGTAACCCTCCTGACCATATTGCCAGGCCGCCATGTCGTTGCCGAAACGTTGCCGCAGATCGTCGTCGACCGCTGCGGCAAGCGCCTCGTGCAGCAGCCGATTACGACCCGCAGTGGGGTCGGAGCCAAAGCGGCCATCGGGTGACAGCAGACGATCAATGGTCGGCTTGATCTGCAGCAGGCCGATGTAGTCCTGCGCCGCATCGGGAATAAACATGGCCGACACACGCTCGCGCAGCTCACGCTCCCAGGCCATATAAATGCCCGCACCCACGGAGTCGATGTCCATGTGGTAGTCCCAGTTCATCAGCTGCTGACGCGCCCGCTCTGTGGCACTGTTGTCATGCGCCAGACCGTTGAGCAAGGGCACCAGCGTGCGGGCCGGAATCGACAGGGAGTCATTCTGTAACTGCGCCATGTCCTGCAGATTAAAGGTCTGCCCGGACGCCAGTACTTCACGCACCCGGTCGCTGCGGTAGGGATCGGTCCAGGTCCAGCCGACGGCATTACGATGCGGATAGTTATCGGGCACCAGGTTCTCATTGGAGGTGTTCCAGAATCCCTGTTCCGGGTTGGTCGCATTGGGCAGTGCCAGTATGGGTAAATAACCGTCCCATTCGTAACGACCGTCACCCGGCACCGGCAACAGGCCATCCCAGTTACTGCGCAGCGGTGCCACGCCCACCGCCTGGTAACCGATATTGCCGTCACGATCAGCCCAGACAAAATTTTCGCCAGGCAGGCGACTGTAAGCTGCGCCCTCCCGAAATTCCTGCCAGGACTGTGCCTGACTCATGCGCAGACCGGCCAGATACGGTGCCGCACCAATGTCCAGCCAGGCCAGGCGTAAGGCAAAGGCCGCCTGAGCATCAGGGCGCTCGTGCACAACCGGGCCATGCCGGGTGAATTTTAATGTTACGGTGCGGGTGCCACCGCCGCGCACAGCGATTTCGGCGTCTTCGGTGCGCATGGTTTCCCAGCGGCCCTGATAGCGGTAGCGGTTGGGGTCATCGGGGTGGGTTTCGTAGACGTAAAGGTCTTCGCTGTCGACCTGGAACACGGTCAGTCCCCAGGCACCAAACCCGTTATGACCAATGGAAATACCCGGCAAGGAGGGTTCACCCCCGCCCACAATGTTCCAGCCGGGCGCATTGAGATGCACAAAATAGCGCAGCGCCGGCGCGCCTACCACCCGATGCGGATCGTTGGCCATGATCGGGTAACCGCTTTCGCTCAGCTCACCGTTGACCACCCAGTTATTGCTGCCGATGTCGTGATTGCGCCCCAGCACCTCGGTCTGGCTGGCCGCCAGCTGATCACTGAGCCGTTCCGCCATACTTTCACGGCTGGTACTGTCGGTAGCCCGGTATTGTGCATCAATGTCTTCGGGCAGAAAGGACACACTGCTGCGCGCTGCGTTGTACAGACGCAGGATGTCATCCTGCAACAGTGAGGTATCAATAACGTCGTCAAACTGCAGCTCGGGCTCACCCGGGTGGAACCAGATCAGATCTTTGACTGTGTCCCTGTCAGTGGCTGCCACGGCGCGGGCAAGGTTGAGCTCCTCCCGGATATTGCCGACCAGCCCCTGGTGGCGGGAGATGACGATTTCCGGCGTCCAGTGCTGAGGCTGCAGATCCATCAGCCGGAACTCAATGGGCAACTGTGCAGGATCATCATGCATCTCGTCGATATAGGCATTGATACCCGCGACAAAGGCCGGAATGATTTCATCACCGCGCGGATGATAGTGCCGCATCTCCTGCTGCAGATCACCACGGAAGCGCATCAGCCGCGCGCCAATGTCGTGATCCAGCATGCGCTCGCCCATCAGTTCGGCCAGGGTACCGGTTGCCTGACGCCGCCACATTTCCAGCTGGAACAGCCGGTCGCGCGCAGCGTTGTAACCCTGGGCAAAAAACAGGTCCCGCTCGTTCTCGGCGTAGATGTGTGACACCCCCCAGGCGTCCTTGAGAATTTCCACCGGGGCCTGCAAGCCATCGATCACCAGCGAGCGTTCCTCAGCTGCCTGAGTTGTGGTGGCGGTGATACACAGTGAAAGCGATAGCAGGGACCGGACAAGGGACGGCAGGGCGCGATGCAATGCAGGCAGACGAGCGGACATGGCGAACCTCTCGATTGAGAATCATGGCAAGCCAGCTTAAACGCCGCATCGTGGCCTGTCTACTGTTCCAGCTTTTGCGACTCGTCGACTTCGACCATGGTGATGACCACGCCGTCGATGACATCATCTATGCGGTGGTATGGCATGATTGCCACGGTAAACCAGCGACCATCGCTGGTCTGCACCTGTTTTTCCGACACCTGCAGGTTGCGCAGTGTCTCCCGGGCATCGTCCTCAAGCGTTGGGTAGTCAAGAATGGAGGAAATGTCGCTCAACGGACGACCTGCATCGCTCTCGCGCAAACTGACCAGCTTCGACGCACGGTCGTTGAACCGTCTGACAAGCAGTTTCTTGTCGAGGAAAACAACCGCCATCTCAATGCTGTTGAGCAGGTTCTTCATGTCGCTCTGCTCAAGTGCCAGGTCAGTAACTCTGGATTTGAGCTCACTGTTGGTGTCTTGCAGCTCTTCATTAATCGACTGCATTTCTTCCTTGGAGGTTGTCAGCTCCTCATTGATAGATTGCAGCTCCTCGTTGGTGGACTGCAGCTCCTCATTGGTCGACTGCAGCTCCTGATTGGTCATCTGCAGCTCTTCGTTGGCAGCCTGCAGCTCCTCCCGCGTCGACCGGGCCTCCTCGCGCAGCGCCAGGATCTCCTCGGCACTTCGCTGCAGCTCGGCCTCGTAGGCGGCCACATCTTTGTCGCCGCTGGTGCTCTCGCTGGCCGCGCTGTGCGCAATATCGTTGAACACCACGATGGTCATGCCTGCCAGGGAAGCCGGTGAATGCAGCGCCTGCACGGTCACGTTTACCGGCTGTGAACCGGTGGGCGTTTCCACGTATAACGTGCGCAATTGCACGGGCTCTTTGCTGGTGAGCGCCACTTTGAGCGCGGCGGCGATGGGTGAACGTAGCCCTTCCCTGGCCATGGCATGAAAGTTCCAGTTGGCCTTGCCGGCGGCAGGTTCCAGATATTTTCCCGTACGACCACTGATATAGATGATGTCGCCATCATTGTTGAGTATCACTGCCGCGGGCGCATAGATCTGCAACAGCACCTGGTCAGCGGCAACCTGTAAACTGTCACCAGGGGGAGTAGAAGGTTTTTTTGTGGGCATCGTATTCTTCTTGGACGTTTTTGTCAGTGGTGGCAATGAATTCATCAACAGTGCCGGGCCGGGCACAGACGGTCTGTCACAGCGACGATAGAGGCGCTGTCTGCCGTCAATCGCAGCAAACAGGTAACCAGATCGCCCGATGGTTTCGGAGCTGCCCAGCATCAGTATACCTTCATCTACCAGGCAGTAGTGAAACCTGTCTCTTATACACATCTGACGCTGCCGACGATCTACTCTGTGTAG
>OLID01000214.1_pt1 | contig 31956 bp, 26 predicted proteins | sample 1609361 | NCBI WGS metagenome assembly OLID01 (sample SAMN05416778, study PRJEB24817) | seawater metagenome | isolation source: Sea water | place: Canada:Atlantic | collected 2013-07
CTACACAGAGTAGATCGTCGGCAGCGTCAGATGTGTATAAGAGACAGCATCAATAGTTTTCACCTAGAAATTCTTAATAAATAACTCCCTTTCACTCCCAAAAAATCAAAGGACTGATTATTTTTACAGTCAATTAAACAGCGCCATTTGAAAGAAATAAAACCATATCAAGTTACACTCTATATTTTGGGGATTTTGATCCTTCTTTCACCTATAGTGTATTTCATTCCAGAAGACGGTTGGAAAATCGCTGGGAATCCAATTAAATTCTTATCACAAGAACAATTTTACCATCCGCAAAAACAAGAAAAGACGGATATTACCGACATTCTTATGGCGGTTGATACAACAATGATGGATTCGAATAGTGATCCATTGATGACGCATAAGAATGGTTCAAATGGAAACCTTGGCGCACCCAATGGTGGTCCACTGAATGAAAATTCTTCTACTGAATTACAAATGAATGACAATGGGAGACAAAACCTACATGCTTTTTTTGAAATTTTGGATGCTGTGGCTGAATCAAAAAAGAAAATTTCCATTTTACATTACGGAGATTCGCAAATTGAAGGCGATCGTATGACATCGTATATTCGTCAAAAAATTCAAAACCAATTCGGTGGAAATGGGCCTGGCTTAATTCCAGCTACAAATGTCTATAGCACAATTACATTTAAGCAATCGTATTCTGAAAATTTTCAGCGTTACATCGCATTTGGTAAAGAAAAATTAAAAAATTCGAAATACGGTGTAATGGCATCTGCTTCTAGATTTACACCAGATTATAAACTGGATAGTTTGATAAAGTTAGATACACTTCCAGAAAAGACCGGTTGGATAGAAATTAGTCCATCAGCTAGCGCATATGAGCGTGCACGTTCATACAACAATGTCAAAATGCATTACAACAGTTGCATAGCACCTACATTACTTAAAGTTTATCAAGATGGGAATTTAATCCATGAAGAACAACTACGAACAGACGGTGCACAACATACCGTAAAGCTCTCCTTTCCAAATACGCCAAAATTAAAATTTGAATTCAAAGGAAAAGTAAGTCCCAACATTTGTGGCTTTTCTCTAGAAGGTGATTATGGCGTTCAAGTTTCAAACATTGGAATGCGTGGGTCAAGTGGAACGGTATTTAGAGCCATGAATCAAACTGTAATGAAAAAAATGTACGATGAGTTAAATACAAAACTCGTGATAATGCAGTTTGGTGGAAACTCGGTTCCTTTTTTCAAAGACAGCGCCTCAGTTCGTAATTTCGCGAGTTTCTTTAAAAGTCAAATTAACACTGTTAAAGCTCTGAATCCAGGTGCTATGGTTATCGTTATTGGGCCAAGCGATATGTCCAGCTTGAACGAAGGCATTTATTCTACTTACAAATTCCTACCTTATTGCGTTGAGCAAATGATGGAAGCAACCAAATCAACAGGTAGCGCCTATTGGAATTTGTATGCGGGAATGGGCGGCTACAATTCGATGCCTTCATGGGTTGATAAAGGATTGGCAGGAAAAGACTATATCCACTTCAGTAACGGTGGCGCAAAAGTTGCATCACAAATGTTTTATGATGCTTTTATTGCTGAATTTGCCAAATGGAAAAATAACCATTAATTGAAATTCATTTTAAACATATCCTTTGTCGTGTCAATTGTGTTTACCGCAGTTGGTCAAAATGATTCCATCATCAAAAAGAAAAATGATTCGTTAAGCTCGTACGTATTTCCTGATTTTAGGGATATGGATACGAACATGAGGAACGTTCATTCTTTCGTAGACTACAGTAAAAATAACTACCGATTTTATACAAAAGAAAGTCCAAATTTTGAACATTTATATTCAAAACTCAATCAGCTCATAACCACAAAAAAAGGGAAACTTAATTTCTACCATATTGGCGGCTCGCATCTCCAAGCTGATATTTATACGAATGACGTGAGAATGTACCTACAAACACGTTGGGATGGTATTTCAGGTGAACGTGGGTGGGTATTTCCGTTCGATTTAGCCAAAACGAACAACCCTGGAAACTACGAGTTTAAATCGCCAAACTCATGGACTCCATACAGAAGTGTTACGCAACGACCTAGTAAAGTTGACATCGATTACGGAATTTTAGGCTATGCAATAACATGTGCAGATTCCTCAATACAAATTTATTTTCATCACGATAGAACAAAGGTAAGGCCTGAATTCAACCATTTAAGAATCTTCCATAACATAGGCGAATTTCCATTTTGGATGCACTTTGGTGAAGATGAATTGCTCGTTGAAAAAATCACTCAAAATAAGGAAAAAGGTTATTCCGATATCTATTTCACCGATCCATTAGATTCTATGGATTTACAAATTGCGCGTTTACAAAAAGAAGCTCCAGATCTGGAAATTTATGGTTTCTTAATGATGAATGATGACCCAGGAATTTCCTATACTTCAATCGGTGTAAATGGTGCTGGACTATATACATATTTGGACAATATAAAATTTGAAGAACAACTTAAAACGTATCCACCTGATTTTTTCGCGTATTCGGTTGGTACAAACGATGGCAATGTCCCTTATGCTGATTTTCGGCCAGAAGTTTACAAGAGAAACTTAGAGAAAATGATGCAGATAGCGTTGCGCGCAAATCCAAAGTGTGCCTTACTTTTAACTGTTCCAAACGATTCATATTATCGAAGAAGATACTTAAACAAAAATATTGCTCGCGAGAGAGAAGTAATTATTGAATTGGCTGAAAAGTACCAAATGGCAGTTTGGGACTTGTATGGATTAATGGGTGAATTAGGCTCCAGTAAAACCTGGAAAAATCATGGTTTAATGCAGAGTGATATGATTCACTTTTCATTTCCAGGCTATCACTTCAAAGGAGAATTATACATTGACGCATTTTTAAAATACATGGATCAAATGCAATTAAATAACACTTTAGAATAAAATGGAAAGACTTTGGAATATCTTTTCGTTTGAAGTTGGTGATGGAAGTTCACTGGTTTTTACAAAGCTAGACTTTTGGCTATTCTTTCTTCTAGTCATGATTCTCTTCTCCTTTTTGCATAAGAACAAATTGGTAAGAAGTATCTTTTTGACTGCCGTTAGTGCATTTTTCTTTTACAAAACTTCAGGACTTTATGTTCTGCTCCTACTCATTAGTGTTTGGTACAATTATTTTCTCGGGAAGCGAATTTTCAATTCCCAAAGTGATAAAAAACGTAAATGGATTATCGCTATATCCGCAATATTCAATCTATTAATTCTAGGTTACTTTAAGTACGCGTATTTCTTCACTGACTCGTTCAACGACATGTTTGGTACAAGTTTCGAACTCGTCAACCATTTTGCTCAATTTGGAAATGGCTTTTTTGGAGACGGAACTTTTGTCGAAAAAATACTTCTACCAGTCGGAGTTTCATTCTTCACTTTTCAAAATATTAGTTATGTAGTTGACATTTATAGAAAAGAAATTGAACCCGTAAAAAACTTTTTTGACTATACTTTTTTCGTGACCTTTTTTCCTCAATTGGTGATGGGACCAATCGTTAGAGCACGTGATTTTATTCCTCAAATTCGTGAACCTTATCAACTCGATAAGCAAGAGTTTAGTTGGGCAGTTATACAAATTGTTAAAGGATTAGTTAAAAAAATTGTAATCGCGGATTTTATTCTGATGCACTTCATTGACATTATTGTCTTTACTCCCGAAGCCTATCCTGGTTTCGTTAGTGTATTGGCAATGTGGGCTTATTCACTACACATTTACGCCGATTTTTCTGGATATACAGATATTGCAATTGGACTTTCGCGTTTAATGGGGTTCAAGTTAAAACCAAATTTCAATTCACCATATAAAGCCGTAAACGTGGCAGACTTCTGGAGAAGATGGCATATTTCTTTAGGTTCATGGTTGAAGGATTATTTATACATCCCACTTGGAGGAAACAGAACAGGTAGCGTTGGATCATACATTGCCATTTTTCTGATTTTTACTTTTCTGATTTTTATTACCCAATGGTATGAATTACTTTACGTGTATGGAGGATTAACAATTGTCTATATTATCGGAATGTTCACCATAAAAGATTTCAAACGTTACGTGCACCGCGATTTAAACCTCATCATTACAATGGTAGTTGGAGGTTTGTGGCATGGCCCAAGTGAAAATTTTGTTATTTGGGGCGCAATGAACGGTTGTGCTTTACTTATTTACAAATATTGGAGTAAAATAAGCTTTTACGAGAACAGTAAATCATGGATTGCTCACTTTTGGAAAATATTCATTACGTTTAACTTTATTACATTCACCCGTATTTGGTTTAAGTTGGAGGACGATGGCTTACCATTAGTGATGTTAGATCAAATATGGAATCACTTCGAATTTACATGGGATCTTTTCGTAAAAGTTTTGGTTACGTACGACAAAGTATTTTGGGTAATGTTAATTGGTTTTATTATTCACTGGTTACCTGATAATGTGAAAGAGTTATGGGAAAAAGCATATACAGCTTTGCCTATTCCGATCCAAGCTATTTCTGTTGCGGTTATTGTTGTTTTAATATATCAAGCACTTGGGGCAGAACAACCACCATTCGTGTATTTGCAGTTCTAAAACTCCATTTTTAATTGAACTGAAATCATTTTAGTATCTACTTCATTATCTAATTTAGTAAGAGAAATCCCTAACAATCGCACCGATTGTTTTGGCTCTTCCTGAAAAATTAAATCTTTTACAATAGGAAAGAACTCTTTTTTTAACGAAATAAAATCATTCACTGTTCTGCTTCTAGTTTGTTGTGTAAAGTCAGAGAATTTTAGTTTTATGGTAATCGTTTTTCCCTTAACTTTCGATTTCACAAGTCTTCGTTCCAATTCGTCAGCAATTTTGTCCAGTTGTTCTATCATAAAATGAGACGAGCTTAAATCTTTATTAAAGGTTCGCTCTGCGGCTATGGATTTACGAATTCGATCTGGTTTCACTTCGCTGTTCTGCTCTCCGCGCACAATGTTGTAAAAATGTATTCCAGATTTACCAAAATGCGTTGTTAAATACTCCAAAGACATTTCTTTTAATTGCTTACCAGTGAAAATCCCATGTTTGTTCATTTTAGCAGCAGTTACTTTTCCAACCCCAAAGAATTTTTCAATGGGTAGCTGCTCCAAAAAGACTAAAACATCTTCAGGTGGAATTGTTTTTTGACCATTTGGTTTATTGATGTCAGATGCAATTTTCGCAGTGAATTTATTTATTGAAATACCAGCTGAAGCATTCAATCCTACTTCTTCTTTAATTCTTCTTCGGATCTCTTCAGCCAACAAACTTGCTGACGGATTGTTCATTTTATTTTCAGTAACATCCAAAAATGCTTCATCCAGCGACAATGGTTCCACTAAATCAGTAAAATCATAAAAAATAGCTCGGATTTGATTTGAAATCTCTTTGTAGCGCTCAAATCGCGGTTTAACAAAAATTAACTCTGGGCATCTTCTAGCCGCCATTGCACTAGACATAGCGGACTTAACGCCAAAGTTTCGGGCTTCATAACTAGCTGCTGCCACAACTCCTCTCTCTCTGCTTCCTCCCACTGCAATTGGCTTTCCTCGAAGTGATGGATCGTCCATTTGTTCCACCGAAGCATAAAAAGCATCCATATCAACATGTATAATCTTTCGTATGAATTCTTCGTTTATCATCATAATAACCCTATTATGCGAATTTAAGATTTAATTAATTAGTCGTATCTTAGGGAGATGGCACAGGAATTGTCTCTATGTGATTAAACCTTTTAAAAGTTAATCGGTCAAACAATAGAATTTAAAAAACAAACGTCATGAAAGCAATTACATTAATTATCGGACTCGTCTTTTATTCACTAACAAGCTTTTCATTTGCAGCTGATGGAAAAATGCCTGGTGATAATTTAGACTTGAATGCTGTTTTAGAATTATTTAAAGACTCAAAAAGTGTTGAAGACTTTGAAAATAAATTAAACTCTGAAAAATCAAACATCAATAATTTAGATTTAAACGAAGATGGCTTTGTGGATTATATACGTGTGGTGGATTATGTGAAAGACAACGCGCATTTAATTACATTACAAGTTGCATTTAGTTCTGATGAGATACAGGATGTTGCTGTAATTGAATTGGATAGAAAAGATGATAAAACGGTTGTCCAAATTGTTGGTGATGAAGCATTATACGGAAGAGATTTCATCGTGGAGCCCGTTACGGACAACGCAAAAATGGCGTATAATGCCAATTCGTGGTCAAGTGTTCAATATATTTATGGACCCACTTACGTAGTATACGTTTCACCTTGGTACTATGGATTCTATCCGCATTGGCACCACAGATGGAGACCTTATAGCTGGGATGTTTATTACGGTTACGTTTATCCATATCATGCACATTACAGACATTGTGGGTATTACAGATCATATCATGCGCATCATCACTATTATGGCCATAAAAGTTATTCTCATACTTATTATAACAGCCATATGCACAAAACCGCACAACAAAGTTTACCTGTGAATAAGAAAGCAATGAATGAAGCTCAAATTAAGAATTTACAAGCGCAAAAGATTGATGGCACTTTAAAACAGAATTCTAATCAACGTGAAATAAGAAAAGTTGACACAGCTCCAATGAGAACAATTGAAGGAAGGAATGCACCAACGAACCGAACTGTAACCCATGGAAATACTCCATCAACGCGTTCAACTGTTGATTCACCAAATAGAAATCAGACAACAACTCGAAGTACACATTCAACTACGAGAAGTCCTCAGAGTACAAGAACACCGCAAACTCGAACGAGCCCAGCACCTGTTCAACGAACTCCTCAACGAACGTCAACACCAAGTTCAACACGTCAGCCTTCAAGTTCACAACCAAGTCGCTCAACGAGTTCACCGCAAAGAAACTCGAGTGGGACAAAGAAACCAAGGTAAAACAAATGCAAGCGCGGATTATCAAATTCGCGCTTTTTCTTTAACCAATTTTCGTTGAATTTGTATTCACACTAGTCAACCAATTGCAATAAGTTGAAGTCTTAAACGCTTAATAACTAATACTGCATTAAATTCCGTAGCTTTGCACCTCAAATCTTGAGAGATGGCGCATAAATCTGGTTTCGTAAATATTGTTGGAAGTCCAAACGTTGGTAAATCGACGTTGATGAATAGACTAGTGGGGGAAAAATTGTCGATTGTAACATCGAAAGCACAAACCACTCGACATCGTATACTTGGCATTGTAAATACGGATGAATCTCAAATCGTTTTTTCCGATACTCCGGGTGTTGTAAATTCAGCGTATAAACTACATGACAGCATGATGGGTTATGTAAACGCTTCTATTTCAGACGCTGATGTTTTGCTGTTTATTACGGATGTCAAAGAAACAGAGATGAATCACAAAGAAACATTAGAACGAATTCAAAAATTGGAAGTTCCGGTGCTGTGTCTTATAAATAAAATGGATCTTTCTGACCAGGAACAAGTAAAAGAAAAACTCGAATATTGGCAATCGCGTTTACCAAAAGCAAACGTCTTTCCTATTTCGGCATTGCACGGATTTAATATTGATGGAGTTTGGGAGCAGATTTTAGCACATATTCCTGAAAGTCCTCCATATTTTGATAAAGAGGCTATTTCGGATAGACCAATGCGATTTTTCATCTCTGAGATGATTCGTGAAAAGATTTTCATCCATTGCAAAAAAGAAATTCCATATTCAACTCAAGTTGAAATTGAAGAATACTTGGAAGAAGAGGATATAGTTCGAATTCGAGCACTCATCATTGTTGAACGCGATTCTCAAAAGGGAATTATAATCGGTAAAGGTGGCGAAATGCTGAAACGCGTTGGTCGCGAAGCTCGCATCGAAATGGAAAAATTTATTGATAAAAAAGTGTTCTTAGAAACCTTCGTAAAAGTCGATAAAGACTGGAGGGGTTCTGAACAAAAACTGAAAAAATACGGATACTAGAACTGAATTACAAATTGCAAATTACAGATTTCAAATTAATCTGCAATTTGCCAATCTGTAATCTGTAATTTAAATAACATGAGTAATATAATCGCAATTGTTGGACGCCCAAATGTAGGGAAATCAACACTTTTTAATCGACTAACAGAATCTAAAACAGCAATCGTTAAGGAAGTAAGTGGAGTTACGCGTGACCGAATTTATGGAAGAGGTGAATGGGTTGGTGTTGATTTTTCGGTGATTGATACTGGTGGATATGTAAAGGGTTCTGACGATATTTTTGAAGAGGAAATTCGCAAACAAGTAGAAATTGCAATTGATGAGGCACATGTAATAATTTTCATGTTAGACGTTACTACGGGAATTGTTGATTTGGACGAAGTTGTGGCAGGAATGTTACGAAAATCAAAGAAAAAAGTATTTATTGCAGCCAATAAAGTGGATAATACGCAACGTGTTGGTTTATCGGCAGAATTCTGGTCACTTGGTTTGGGTGAAGTATTTGATATTTCCGCAACCAATGGAAGTGGAACGGGTGAAATTCTGGACGAAATCGTTAAGGAATTTGACAAAGAAGATACAAGCGTGCGCGATAAAGACGGATTACCACGAATTGCAATAGTTGGAAAACCAAACGTTGGTAAATCTTCATTGATTAACGCATTAACAGGGCAAGAAAGAAACATTGTAACGCCAATTTCTGGTACGACGAGAGACACAATCAACACGCGCTACAACGCCTTTGGTTTTGATTTCATGCTCATTGATACTGCGGGAATTCGTAAACAAGCCAAAGTACATGAGGACATTGAATACTATTCTGTACTTCGATCTGTGAAAGCTATTGAAACTTCGGATGTGTGTATTTTTATGGTCGACGCGGAAGAAGGTATTCAAAAGCAAGATTTGACCATTTTCTATATGATTGAAAAGAACTCAAAAGGAGTTGTAGTATTGATTAATAAGTGGGATTTGGTTGAGAAAGACCATAAAACGATGTTGGAATACGAAGAAAAAGTGCGTGAACAGTTGGCACCGTTCAGAGATGTTCCAATTATTTTTACTTCTACGGTTACAAAACAGCGTCTGCATAAAGCAATTGAAACAGCGATGGATGTTTACGAAAATAGAGTTCGTAAAATTCAAACTTCTAAATTGAATGAATTAATGCTGGGTATAATTGAAGCAACCCCGCCTCCATCAACAAAAGGAAAATACGTCAAAATTAAATACGTTCAGCAATTACCAACGCACTCGCCATCGTTTGCCTTTTTCTGTAATCTACCTCAATACATTCCAGACAGTTACAAACGGTTTTTGGAAAACAGATTGAGAGAGGAATATAACTTTACTGGTATTCCGATTCGGATTTATTTTAGGAAGAAGTAAGTGTTATTGTTTGTAAAAGGTGCCTGCTCGCCACATAACAGTTGAATTGAAATATTTAATATGCGTATCTATTTCTATTTCAGTTGAATTAATATTAAAAACCCATTCTCTAGGTTTTGCATTATCATAATAACTATAATCCATTGTTTTACCTCTATTATTATTAATCCGAAGAGTGTCAATTATAGGTGGCTTATTATCTTGGACATATGTCATTTTTAATTGCATGACTAAAGAGTCTTGTACCTTACTTTCTCCGATAAATACCTGTTCAATAAATATTGAAATAGAATCACTTATATTCGAATTAGCACTATACATATAACCACGGTACTCACCTTCTAAAGATTTGGCATAACCACAAAGTTCACATCCAGAATTACTCAAATCTGCATGTTTAAATTTATTACATCCAAATAATACAATTACACTTAAAAAATAGATTATTCTCATTTCCTTATATAAAAATTTTTATAATCTTCTAATGGATAATCCTCTAACATTATCATTTCATTTTCAAAAATTAAATAGAACAGTTTTTCATTCGATTCAAATTTTAATCGATAACCATCATAGTATTGATCGATCTGTGTAATAAATCCTGTAAATTCTTTCTTACCATTTTTATAAATCGTTATTCCAGTTTTATCCTTAATTCTAATACCATAAAAGTCCGCGGATTCATTTTGAGAAACAGTAGCATCCACTTCTGATGTAGAATACGCCCACTCATAATCACCCACACATTCCTTTTGATCAGATGTGAACTTGACCTTTTTACATCCCGCTAGGAAAACTATACTAAATACCAATACTGTATATTTCATTTAAATATTCTTATATCAATAACGTCTAATACTATACATTAGTTGGATAGCTTTTTTTGTTTTTCAATTTACTTCCTTGATTTTCTTCTCCTTTTTCATTGGGAATGTATATTTTAATGACATTTCATAACCGATACCATATTCAAGATGTTTAGCGTAATAAATCTGCTTATAAGTAGTATAATTATAACTGTAATATTGAAAAATATAAGTCCCGTAAGTTACACCAATCAAAACCTCCAATCCCATTCTTTGAAAACTCAATAGAATTTTAGCTTTTCCATAATACAGTCCTGTTAAACCTTTATAGTGACCATAATCTTTATACGAGTACAAAACAAAATTTTCCAAATCAGTGTACTTATCATATACATTATTGGCTATTTCAATTCCAGCGTCATAAGCAATAACTGGACTAAACATAAACTTATTACTTAAAATTCGGTATGAAGGTTCAAGAGAAATAACTCCGGTTTTAAAATTGCTATAAGGGGTTCTTGAAAATTCGCGTACACCAAAACGACCGTTTAATCCTAAAGAAAAATGGTCATTGAATTGTGCGCCACCTCCAATTTCAATTTCATTTAGCCACAAATCTGAAAGGAAGTTTTGATAAAACCCTGCTTTGACAAAAGGTCTAATCTTGCTCTGCGCATTCATTCCAAAAGACAATAAACAAAATGCGATAAATAGTTTCATAGGAAATTTTCTATCTGAAATTTATAGAAAAAAATCCAAGAATCGAATTTTAGCCTAAAAAATGTTCTAAATGTTGAACAAGTCTTTTCTTTTGTAGTCTTGAGCTCCTACTTAACCTGAAACTGAAACGGCAATGTCATGTACACCGGAATTTTTGTTCCGTTATTTTCACCAGGTGTCCAAAGAGGCATTGAATTAACAATTCGTAAGACTTCTTTATTGAAGTTTTTAGATCCTTCAACAGATTTCATGATTTCTGGTCGCGTGATTCTACCATCTGCTTCAACGACAAAACGGACATAAACGTTTCCTTGAATATTGTTCTCTTTTTCGTACTTCGGATATTCCAATTTATTTTGAATATACTTGAACATCGCATCCATTCCACCTTTAAATTCAGGCATTTTTTCGGCAAACTGAAATACTTTTTCTGTTTTTGGATTGTCTTCTTCGGGATCATAAAATCCAATTCCTCCTTGAACAACAGGAGCAATATCTCCAACCATAACGGGTTCAACTTCGCCGACATCAATTGGTTCACAAACCACTTTACCTTTTAATGGTCGAGGCGGTGTTTTTACTATAGAATCTTGTTTCGTACTGTCTTGTTTCGTTGGTGGAACAGAAACTTCACCCAAAGTATGTTCAATAACCGGTGGTGTTTTTATATTTCCGGATTGGTCCTGTGCACAAGCAGATAAACTCAAACAAACCAACGCCATGATTAAAAATGGGTTTGGATTACGCGTTTTATGCAACGTTTCAATTAAAATTGGAATGTCTTCGTGATGAAAATCAAATTGGTCACGTGTCATTCGTCCACACACGTTATCGTTTGGATTTGATAAAATATAGGTGATGATTTCTGCCCGGTGCATCTTTGTAAAATCCATAACGCTTTTATCGCAGGAAGCGCAATGACGAGAGATCATCCCAATTTTCATTTTGTTCCAATCTTCGTGACAAGGTTCTTTGATTTCCAATTTCATAGCGAATGTTTTTCTTTTCTGTACAAATTTCAAACCATTTGGTTCAATACAACTTTGTCGTTGCCCAAAACATGTCTACATTAGAAAAACGCACGCACCTCCATTCCACCTGCATGAATGAATTTTGTGTTTTCTGACTTTCGTCCATTGTACTGAATTGACAATTGCAAATTCTTCGAAATAGAACGTTGATACCCCAAATTCCACGTGTAATTCTGTCCCGGTTTTAATCCTTCTAACATTTCAAATCCCAATGTAGAATTTTGAATTCCAGTATAGGTGATGTTGACCATTTTAAATCCACCTTGTAAACTTCCCTTTTGCGCTTGATTGAGTTTAAACGTCGTTCCTAATTCATAAACTGTTGAACGTTCACCACCAAGATTTTCTGCGTTTTTCTTCTCAGATGCTCGTCCATCCAAAGTGACTCTGAAAACTGTATTGGGTTGATAAATAAAACTTGGCTCAACAAAATAATAAGCCAATTGATAATTTCTTCCCGAAGTATAATCTGCACTCGATTCTTTATCACCCATCTTTCCAGAAAGTTTAATCGTAAATTTTCGTTTGATGTTCCAACGCAATGAAACTTCATGATACTGATCTGACCTTGAGTCAAATCCACTTGCCAGAAGCGATTTCGTTCGCACATCCTGAAAACTGTAATCTGCGCCAAAAATACTTGAAGTTCGGTTGAAAAACAGCGTATTTCTCAAGTTCGAAGTTGTTGAAATTAAACTCGTATCGTTAATTCCAGTTCTAAAAGGATTAAACGAATTTGCTCCATCAAAAACGTTTGTCTTTCTGTTAATACGTGCTCTAGCTTGATCAGAAAAACGCGACAAAAACTTCAAAATTCCCTTTTTCGAAGCCCAAATACGTTCAGGTCTCCAATAAATCGATTGATTGTACTCATTGGAATACGTTTTTACGTATTCGTTACTTGGCGTAAATACACGAATGTATTTTGCTTGATCGACGAATTGTGCAATTTCAAACTCATTCAAATCTTTGATTCCGTCACTGTTGTAATCGTTCCACGTATAAATTCCTTGACCAGCATTTACTTCGATGTATAAGAATTCACGCTTCAATTCTAGTCCTGAACCAATTTCATAAAATGTATTCAATGAAAGAGCGCCTTTCCATACACTGACATCGTGTTCAATTCTCCCTAACAAAGTGTTTTCCGGAGCTTGGGTAATTAGCAAAGTGTCCTGGACTTTCAACTCACGATAACTTGTAACCACATTTAACTTTTGATTTTTCCATGTATTGATACGCACTTCTCCTCCTATCGAAGTTGCTTTTGCTGCACCTTTTAAGCGCGTACTGTCAGAGCGTTGATCATAGCGCTCTCGATAAAAAACACGGTATTGATTTTTGCTTGTATCCCCGTTAGCAATGTAAAATTGATAATCAAAAAACTGATAGCTGTTGGTATTTAAAATATCGCTTTTAAATTTATTGATTTCATGATCGTCTTTGTATCCAATACGAATCGGCCCGATTTTTTGAGAAATATCCGCTCTGTGACGAATAAACTCATTTTTATCCACTGCATCACTCGATAAATAACTAAAATCCCAAATAGCACTAAATCCCTTCTGATTCCATTTTCCATCAAATGCACCGCGCAAGCCTTGGTAATCACTTCCAATCAAAAATTGTTGTCCTTCCAAGTTAAAATTTCCGTGTTTTTTATTGATGAAATTTGTACTTAAAATTGTAGAAACTTGATTGCCTTCATACCCTTGGTTTCGTGTATTCCAATCTCTATCAAACTCCACAGATCTGTATTGTTCAATTGGATTAAAATAACGGTCTCGGGTTTCAAATTCCAATGCTGTTTTCAGCGACCAGCGTTGAAGAGAATCCTTTGAAAGAGGAATCAAACCTGTTAGCTTTGTTCTTCCCGCTGCACTTCTATCGTCTTTTCTGTCAAATTTAGAAAACGTATTAATATCAACTTTTGAATACGCCAATTCAGTTTCCAAATTCAAAAATTTGGTGAGATTTATGCTAACTCCTGAAGTTATCATTTGACGTTGTTTCGGTGTAATTATTAAACGTGATGGTTGATAATCACCTTGTGAAACTCCTGCTATTGGTTCAACCCATTTGTACACTTTACCGAGTGCGTTGAAGTTACTGAATATATAATCTCCATTCCCTGCACCAACAAATTCGAATGTAGCACGATAAACGGCAGTCACTGGATTAACCGAATAAACGAGCACAGAATCAACACCTAATGAATCAATCATGCGGTATAAATTCTGGTTTTCGATAAATCCAACAGAATCCGTACTAGTAATTCTCGCTAAGGATAAATCATCACCAATACTCGCCAATAACTGTTTTTGACCAGTAGTTAAATCTTGTTGCAAGGATTGATTTTTAGCATCTTGTTCTGAATATATATTGAACCAAAACTTCATTTTTTTTGACGAGTATGTGGTTGAAGTTTGAATCAGAGATCGTGCGTAATTTTGATCTGAATATTGAAACTCAACTACAATTCGTGAATCTTTTGTGATTTGATTGCGGGACGTGAACGTAACTTCCGCCGTGTTGTAATTGATTACATAATCGAATTCCTGTCCACGTTCTTTTAATCTTCCGTCAATGTAGACTTTTTCGGTCCCGGACAATACAATAATAAAAGGTTCATTTTCTGCACCTCTTAAGCGATACGGACCTTGGTTTCCTTCAACACCTTGAACAATTTGACGTTGGAATTTCCCTTTGGAAAGCGCACCACTTAACTCTGTATTCCACACTTTAGTTGTGTCTTTTGTCCACCTGTAATTAAGCGTTAATCCTTGTCCACGTTTCTTGTATTTCAAAAAATATCCTTCCGGTTTCTCGAGCCAAAAATCTCCTGCAATCAGTTTAAATCGATCGTTGTAAATTTGGATAAAAACCTTGTCAAACTCCTGTAAGGTATTGGTGTTCCCATCTGCCTGGATTGGCAAATTATCATCAGTTACGGAAGCTAGTAATTTCAAATTCGGCGCAATTTGTCCCGATAACTCAAGGTTTAAAGAAGAATTAACGCCTAAATCTTGATTGTTACCAAATGAAATTCCGCGCGATATACTTCCAGACTTATTTAGTCCAACTCCTCCAAAGATATCTGCGTTCGCCTCATTTGTTCCAATTAAAAAACGTTCACGCATTCCTTTTTCTTCCGAGTAAATTATACTTGTATCACGTTTCGCATACACTTTGGATAAATCCATTGGTAACACGCGGTAAATTACATCCAAGAGTGGACAATCAATAAATAATTGCACAGATGCTTCAGCATAATTCAATTTGTATTCGCCAAACTTCAATAGTTGACCATTGCATCTAATTTCAAAAGAATTCGGATAAATACTGAGCGTATCCAACTTGATTATATTGCCATCGTTTTCGATTGTTTTGGCACGCAAATTAGAAGTCTGTGCCACTCCAAAAAATGGAATCACAAGCAGTAGAAATACAAATAATCGCCTATCGAATAATGACATGAACACGAATGTACAACGTAGAAGTAACAAAAATCGTGTTTTAAACGGATTAATGTGCGATTTTTTCCATGTTCGATTGGTTCGAAATCGATTTAATCCGCTGTTAAAAAAAGTTAAGCACGATTAAATGAAGGGCGATTCTTTTACTTTCGTTAAAACCGATTGATTGAAGACCATACGCGTAAATTATATCATTATTTTGGTGATTTTAGCAATGATTGCTTTGCTATTCATACAATTTGTGCAGTCCGCACAGATATACTACCGCAAATCAAATGAGTTCAATAAACGTTTTTCCACAACATTAGAAAGTATTGCCATTCACCATGAAAAGACGGAAGATCTTAGAAAGTTCATGCAATTGGCGAATAAGGATTTTAGTGGTCAATACAAAGACATTTTAAAGGCAGAGTTCCAAAATTTACTTTCAGCAAAAGAATCAATTTCAATTCAAGATACTGCCATTTTTGAGGACGGTGAATTGCAAAATTACCTCATCATTAAAGGAAAAACATACGATTCAATTTCTGGATTAACTGCAGAGCAAAAGGTTTTGGCGCGTGATGTTCGACAGTTGCGCGATTTGTTTCAAAACAACGACAACAAAATCAGCAAAGACTCTCTGAAAGTTGCCATACAATTGGACCAACGTGTTATTCAGCAAATATTTAAGAAGGCGCGATTTGTCAATGAAATGATGGTTGAAGCTTTTAGAAACAATGTGTACGAGGATCCATCAAAACGAATCAACATAAGTATTTTGGATTCGATCATTAGTCACGAAATCAAAGGCGATGAACTTCCAGATGATTTTGAATTTGTCATTACTGATGAATTTAACAAACCCTTGGAATTTGAGAATCCACCAAAACACTATGGAACAATTGTAGATTCTGCAATAACACATAAAACACTTTTATTTCCTAGTAATCCTCTTGACGAAGACTTGTACCTTCATATGCGTTTTCCGAGCCAGCATTATTTCCTTTTAAAACAAATGGGAATTCCGTTGGCAATAAATTTAACCTTGATTCTGATCATCGTTTGGGCCATGACATTTATGTTTAAGACCATTTTGACGCAGAAAAAATTCTCTGAATTGAAAAGTGATTTCATCAACAATATGACGCATGAATTCAGAACACCAATCAGCACTATTTCTTTGGCGTGTGAAGCAATGAATGATGCAGACATGGTTGGAAAAGAATCATCGACCATTCAACCATATGTGAATATGATCAATGAAGAAAATAAACGATTGAGTTTACTGGTTGAACGAATATTGCAAAGCGGCTCATTGGACAAAGGTGATTTAAAAATGCATGAAGAAACCGTATTGTTAAATGAAATCATTCATAACGTTGTGCAAAGCGCGGAGTTAAGGATAAGTAGCATAGGTGGAAAAATTAATTTGGACCTATGTTCTGAGTTGATTGAAACAAAAGGAGACCGAATGCATATTACAAATGCAATTTCCAATTTATTAGACAACGCAATCAAATACAGCAATGGTGCTCCAGACATCAACATCACGCTGAAAAAGGAAGGTAGAAAAATTTATTTGTGTGTCGCAGATAACGGAATTGGAATAAAAAAAGAACACATTGACAAAATATTCGATAAATTGTATCGTATTCCAACTGGAAATGTTCACAACGTAAAAGGATTTGGGCTTGGTTTAAGTTACGTAAAAGCAATTGCTGAACTGCACAATTGGAATATAACAGTAAAAAGCAAGCCAGAAATTGGTTCTGAATTCACCATCATTATAAAAGAATAACCATGGAAAAAGCAACAAACATATTATTAGCAGAGGACGACATTAATTTAGGTCAGTTGTTACAAACGTTTTTGAAAAACAAAGGATTTAAAGTGTCCTTGGCTCAAAACGGGAAGATTGCGTTTGAAAAATTCAATCAAGGCAAATATGACTTTTGTATTTTTGATGTGATGATGCCTGAAATGGATGGTTTTACTCTGGCAGGAGAAATTCGTGAAATCGATAAACACGTTCCAATTTTGTTTTTAACTGCAAAATCTATGAAGGAAGATAAACTTCAAGGCTTTACACTTGGAGCGGATGATTACCTAACGAAACCCTTCGAGATGGCAGAATTACTTGCGCGTATTACAGCCATTTTACGTCGAACCGAGAACAAATCAGATAACGAACAAGCAGAGGAGATTTCAGTCGGAAAGTTGAAATACGAGCCTGAATTCCGACTAATTCATTTGAAAGAAGGAGTTAAAAAATTGACGACAAAAGAAAATCAATTGCTTCAGTTATTGGTGAAGAATCAAAATGAGATTTTGGACAGAAACGCAACCTTAAGAGCCATTTGGGGTGATGACAATTACTTCAATGGAAGAAGTATGGATGTGTACATCGCTAAGCTCAGAAAAACATTGAAAGAAGACCCGAACATTGAAATAATGAACGTTCACGGAAAAGGTTTTAAACTCATCGTTAAATAAATTTGCTTTTTCATTTGTGAGTTGTTAGTGAATTTTATTGTACTTTTCTAACTGACATATGAAAAAAATAGCACCTATCTTTCTATTTCTAATTGCTTTCACTAGCAATGCTCAAACATGGCAACACATTGATGCGAGTGAATATCACGCAAGCGGAGATTTTTACGCTGGTAGTAATATTCAACGTAATTTCAACATTAACCCTTACGACAATTCCATTTGGATGACGGGTAAATGGGGAGGTAACTTTTACATTAATACCTTTGACCCAACCGGTAACTATATTGTTTACGATAAGGCTACAATTCCTGTTTTTGGGCAATTCACAGCGTTTGATCAAATTGAATTTACGCCTGCAAAAACGTTTGTGGTAAGCGATTATTCTGGGTTATTTTCATTTGACGGAGCAACATGGGTATTGGAAAGCAGTGTTCCTGATGGATGCAGTATTTCAGCGGATGCTGACACCATTTGGATGTCACGCACAAATCAAAATTTTTTGAAATGGGTTAATGAGGCCAATAGTTTAGGTACAAACTCATTTAGAAGAATCCAATCTAAAAATGGAATTACTTGGGTAAGCACTGGAGAGTGGCAAGGAACTTCAACGTTCGCAAATAATGTGTATACACTTTATTCACCTGACACAAGTAACCTGTTAAGTTGGAACAACTACGATTTTAAGTTTCCGCATTACACAGATACTATGTATACGTCTTCAGACTTGGGATTTTCTTTGGCTCACAATGGAATGTTTATAGACACTATTACACCAAATAACTCTACAAATATGCCAAGTTCAAGTGTAATTGAGTTTGAATTTGACCAAAACGACAATATTTGGGCGTTGTTTGCACCAAACTTTCAGTTGAGCACTCCACCAACGCACCTTGCTTTTTATGACCAAGCAACTAAAACATGGTCTAACATATACACAGGTGCAAATTCTCCATTAGATTTTGGTGCTTACATGACATTTGAATTAGATACTGCTGGAAATGTTTGGGTAATTAATAATGGGGATTTATTTATTTTAAAAATGAACAACTGGCCTGTTTGGTTGGATGTTTTGGAAACTGATAAAAAGGAAGCTAATCTTAGTTTTAAAATATATCCGAATCCGGCGTCAGAAGAAATACACGTGCAATTGGGTGAGAACGCCAAGGCGGATAAAATTGAAATTACTGACGTACGAGGTAGCATTATTCAATCAACTCCATACTTTGAAACCGTTAAACTCAAGAATAAAACTTCTGGAACCTATTTTATGCATTTATATCACGATGGTAAGGTAATAGGCGTAGAGAAATTTATTGTAGAGTAGGTTGTTTTTTGATTTGATTCAAACTCATCGTTAAATAGTTCCAACTTTTAGTACTTTTGCGCCGTTCATTAGAGAAGGTGTTTAATCACGACTTCACTGTTAACTGAAACAATGCAAAAAAAGTTTATTTCAAATCTTGCCTTTTTGGTGATCCTAAATTTTTTGGTGAAACCAATTGCTATTTTTGGAATTGACGCAACGGTACAAAATCAAGTTGGAGCAGACAGTTACGGAATTTACTTTTCCTTGTTGAATTTCTCCATGTTATTTAATATCATTCTCGATTTTGGAATCAACAATTTCACAACAAAAAACATCGCGCAATATCCGCATATAGCCTCAAAATACATTGGGAAAATATTGATCTTTCGATTGATTTTATTCCTTTTTTACGCAGTGTTCAGTTTTTCAATCGCGTTCGTATTGAATTGGAACAATTATGAATTGTATTTGCTCAGCTTTTTGGTACTCAACCAAATGTTAGTCACATTTATCGCGTATATACGCAGTCATTTTAGTGGTTTGCTTCTCTTTAAAACCGAAGCTATTCTAGGTATTTTGGACCGCCTCCTTCTTATTTTCATTTGCGGAGCCGTTTTGTATTTTCCAATTAGTAATGTTCCCTTCAAGATTGAGTGGTTTATTTGGATCCAAACTATTTGCTATGGACTAACCCTAATTGTTGGCTTCATCCTTCTTTTTGGAAAAATCAAGCTGCCGAAATTGCAATACAATGCAGCATTTTCAATTGCCATTATTCGCAAGAGTTTTCCTTATGCCTTACTCATTTTGTTGATGATGGTTTACACACGAGTTGATTCAGTGATGATTGAACGAATGCATATAAACGGAAAAGCTGAATCGGCATATTACGCCAAAGGATTTCGATTGGTGAATGCCTTTTTTATGTTTGCCATGTTGTTTTCCAACTTATTGCTGCCACTTTTTTCGCGAATGTTTCAGAAAAAAGAAGATGTTTCGCCGCTGTTTTCAACTGCATCTAAATTATTAATTGGTGGATCCATTTTGTTAGCAGTGATCAGCTTCTTCAACTCAGAATATATTCTAAGTTTAATTTATACGACAGAAATTGACGTCAGCAGTCCTAGCTTTCAATTACTGATGATCAGTTTTATTGGAATGTGTTCCACCATCATTTTCGGAACCTTGCTTACCGCTAAAGGAAATATGTTTTTTTTGAATACTGTGGCTGGAATAGGAATTCTGATCAATTTTGGAATTAATTTTTATCTAATTCCTATTTACGGTGCAACAGGCGCGGCCATTGCCACATGCATCACACAAACAATCGTTTCTGGAATTCAATTGGCGTATTGTATAAACGAATTAAAAATTCCATTCTCTGCATTGTTTATGATTAGATTCGTATTGTTCATTGGCAGTTTACTTGCTATGAGTTACTTCATTAAGGTTGATTCTATCTTACTTTTATTTACCGTTTTAACGCTTGCCTTTTTGTCAATGATTCTCTTTAGGTTCATCGACTTAAAAGCACTTTACGGAATTCTGAAAAGCAGTAGCGAAGAATAAAATTCGATTTTATTCCATCTTGCATAATAAATTGAACCTTTCTTAGTTAATACAATCAGTTATAAAAATTAACTTTGCTACCTAAATTTGATACTATGAGTGAAAACACGAATGAATTCGATCAAGAAAGACAAACGCTCTTGTTATTCATTTGGAGAAAAAGGAAGATTGTTTTAATCATTACTGGATTGGCGGCAATTACTTCCCTTGTTATCTCTTTATTTTTAACGCCTATTTTTAAATCAACCGCCATTGTTTTTCCTGCTGCAACCAGCACTGTTTCCTTTTCGGAACAGCGAAACGCAAAGGCTTCTTCAATGGACTTTGGAGAAGAAGAACAGGCCGAGCAATTGGTTCAAATATTACAATCATCGCGAATTCGTAACAAAATTGTTCATCAATTTGATTTGATGAATCATTACGAAATTGCTCCGGACGATGTAAACAAAAACTTTAAATTGGGTCAAGCTTGGGAAAATCACATTTCTTTTACACGTACGCGTTACGGTTCTATCGAAATTGATGTACTGGATGAAGACAAAGAATTAGCATCTCAAATTGCAAATAAAATTGTTGATTTAATTGATACGGTAAAAAATGAAATGGTTCGCGAGCGTACAGTTCCTGCTTTTGAGATTTCGCAACGAAAACGAGATATGCTAAACGCAGAAATGAATGCCATTTTATCGCAAATGGACAGTCTTTCTCAATTAGGAGTAGTGTCAATCGAAGGTCGTGCAAATTTGTTCTCAGCGTATAACCAATCGAAAAGTGAATCGGATAGATCGTTTTTCAAAAGCCAGATTGATATGAATTTACGTTATGGAGCAACGTTTGACGGATTGGAAACAATGCGTGATGAGAAAATTGTAAAGCTTTCCAAATTCGAAGATGCTTATGAACAAGCTGAATCGGACGCCAATACAAACTTCAATCACAAATTCGTTGTAGAGCCAGCGGTTGTTGCGGATAAAAAAGACAAGCCAAAACGTTTAACTATCATTCTTCTTTCAACGATTGGAGCATTCATATTTAGCGTTTTCGCTTTATTAATTAAGGAGCGAATTTCAGAGCTCCGCAAAACTGCCTAGGTGCAAGAACTGAAAGATAACAAAATTATCATCGGATTTAGTTTTTTATACATTGCTCTATCCGCGTATTTGGTATGGACGGACTTAACTTTTTTGGTCCTGGCTCCAATTGGCTTAATGGCGGTCTATTTTGCCATTTTTCATACAGAATACATGTATTTGGCCATTGCATTTCTTACGCCACTTTCTATCAATATTGAAGAGTTCACAGAAAGTTTCGGCTTGTATGTCCCAACTGAACCGTTGTTATTTGGGATGATGCTTTTATTGCTAATGCAGCAAGCACAGAAAAATCTAATTGAAAAAGACATTTGGAAAAATCCCATTATTTGGGCCGTATTGTTTTATGTTGGGTGGATATTTCTAACATCATTCACTAGCTCATCACCACTTGTTTCGTTTAAGTTTTTACTTGCTCGATTGTGGTTCATAATTCCTTTGTTGATTTTTGGAACCCGCATTTTTAACAAGCGCGAAAACATCATTCGTTTTATTTGGCTTTTCAGTATTGCAATGTGTATTGCTATTTGCTACACACTTGTGATGCACGCTGGTTATGCGTTTGGTGAAAAGGAAGGACATTGGGTCATGTGGCCGTTTTTCAAAGATCACACCATTTACGGAGCAACAATTGCCTTTACTGTTCCTATGGCTTTTGGATTGTATTTTTCTAAAAAACATACTCCATTAGTCAATGCGGTGTTAATGACAATCATTGGTATTGTTTTGGTCGGATTGTTCTTCTCGTACACTCGAGCAGCTTGGTTAAGTGTCATTGCGGCGCTAGGCGTTTTGGCATTGATTAAACTAAAAGTGAAGTTCAGTCTTATTGCTTCAGTCACCGCTTTTTTATTGATCGTTTTGTACTTTTCTTGGGACACAATTCAAATGGAATTAGCGCGTAATACACAAGAACACACCACCGAACAATTTGGTGAGAAATTACAAAGTGCTGCGAACGTAACAACAGATGCTTCCAACTTGGAGAGACTGAATCGATGGTCTTGCGCCATAAGTATGTTTGAAGAGCGTCCATTGCTTGGTTTCGGTCCTGGAACATATGCATTTGAATACGCACGTTTTCAGCACCCAGACAATTTAACGATCATTTCAACTAACTTTGGAGATCAAGGAAACGCACATAGCGAATACTTAGGACCAATGGCAGAAATGGGAATTTTCGGACTGCTTTCCATGGTTCTAATCGTCATCGCCATTTTTTACAAAAGCATAACGTTGTACAACAGATGGCCTGTTGAAGACAAACAAATGCGTGTGATTCTACTCGCAATGATTCTTTCTCTAGTTACCTACTTCGTTCATGGTTTCTTAAATAATTACCTTGATACAGACAAAGCTGCTGTTCCTATTTGGTCATTCTGCGCAGCGTTTATTGGATTGGAAATTGGGTTGAATAAAAAGCGGGATACTTCCATAAAGTAACTTATGCGCATCTCCAAAGCCAAAGCTTCTCACATCTCCTCCATGATGGAAATCGTCTTGGATGCGCAAAAATACTTAGCCCAATTAGGTATTGATCAGTGGCAGAATGGCTATCCAAATGAAGCTGTTTTACTCAATGATATTAATCACCGCGAGAGTTATTGCGTTCATAATGACGCTGGACAGTTAATGGGAATGACCATGTTTACAACACGACCTGAAATAACATATTACACAATCGATGGAAATTGGTTGACAGCAGAAAATGCTCTGTATGGCGTAATTCATCGTCTAGCGGTTAGCAATCGTTTTAGAAGTCATGGAGTGGCAAAGTTTATCTTTGAACAGTGTGAAGGGCAATTAAAGGCAAATAACATCTCATCGATGCGCATTGATACGCACGAAGAAAATAAGGGCATGCAAAAATTGATTGGTCAGCTTGGTTATGAATATTGCGGCGTTATCTTCCTAGAAAGCGGAGATAAGCGTTTAGCTTTTGAAAAAATTTTGTAGCTATCCTACCCTAAAGATTTTTGTCCCTTGTCCAACAGTTTAGCTCTGCGATTAATCAGTTCAATAATAAAAGTTGGTATAATTGGCATAAACCATATCGTCAATTTGTTTATAATCCCAGGTACACACTCTGCTTTTTTACGGTAAATCGTTTTTACTGCTTTTCGTGCTACGTATTCCGCAGTTTGCATAACACCTAACCGTTTCGCCAATTTTAAGTTGATACGATTTGGATCATAAAGTGCCGTTTCCGTGGCTCCAGGAAGTAAACAACTCACATTTACACCATGTTCTTTCATTTCACTGCGCAAGGCACGTGTAAAATAACGCATATACGTCTTTGTAGGTCCATAAAGCGAAATGCCAGGATAAGGCATCACGGAAGAAATTGAAGACACATTCAGAATGCTTCCACTTTTGCGTTCTTTCATTTGAGCCCCAAACAAACGACATAACATTGTGGGAGTGTTCATGTGTAACTGAAGAATCGTTTCTAAACGTTTTGTTGGAGTCTGAACCACCTCAGAAAAAATCAGCATTCCAGCATTATTTACTAAAACTTCTATTTCCAATTGATGTTCCACACAGTAATCGAAAACCTGTTGAGCCGCAGTTGTCGCACTCAAGTCTATATCTAAAATAAAACAAGTAACTGAAAAACGAGATTCTATTTCCGCTTTGCAAGTTTCCAGTTGTTCTGCTTGATTACTTATAAGTAAAATTGAGAACCCTTTAGCCGCCAATTCACAGGCTATTGCAAATCCAATTCCCGAAGAACCTCCTGTAACTAGTGCAATTTTTGTCTTTTCCACAGTGAATTTCTATTTCTTATTTTCCAATTGGATACATTTAAACGGCCCGTTATACATTACAGCAATACAATGATTACACGTGTCACATTTTGAATGTTTCAGTTTTTCGTCGAATAGTTTTTGAATGAAATCAGGGTCACGAATCAACGCACGCGCAATGGCAACGGCATCAAAGCCTTCGTTCATAACTTCATCAATATTTTCTTTAGAAAGAATTCCTCCCACATATACCAATGGCATTTTCAATTCACTACGGAATTTCTTCGCATCTTCTAGAAAATAGTTTTCTTTAAACGGCACTGCTGGTGCCAGAAATTTCCCGAAAAGATATGCAAAAACACCCATTAATTTATTGTCCATGTGAGACGCTAGCGTACGCACTGGCATGGCTCCACGCATTACATACATAGGTGCTCTACTCACAAATCCACTGCTTAAAACTAAGGCGTTTGCTCCAAGTCTTTCTAGTTCCTTTGCTACTTCAATCGACTCTCCGATTTCCATTCCTCCTTTGAAACCGTCACGCATATTCATTTTAACTAGCACAGCTGTTTTGCCAGCCGCCGTTTCCAATACTTCTTCCATACACATTTGCATGAAACGCATTCTGTTTTGCAGTGAGCCTCCAAATTCATCACGCCTACGATTAGTTCCAGGTGATAAAAATTGGCTAATTAGATAACCGTGACCGGCATGTACTTCAACGGCATCAAATCCCGATTCTCTAGCTAAATGAACTGCTTTCCCAAAAGATTTCGCAGTTTCTATCATAGCGCGCTCATTCATCCCACGAGAAAAAGAAGGTGCATACATATTGATGTGAGTACTTGCTGAATGAGGTCTACCTCCAATCAAATTGTGCTTAGCCATATTACCACAATGTCCAATTTGGATACTTGCAGCCGCATTTTCAGCGTGAACCGCATCCGTTAAGGCTTTCAATTGAGGAACAATTTCTTCACGCAACAAAAGCTGATGAGGAAACGAAAGTCCGCTTTTTTCTACTGCAGCATAAGCAACTGTTGTCATTCCAATCCCTCCTTTGGCTACAGATTGATGGTAGTTCACCAATTCTGTTGAAACATTATGATTAGGACTCATTCCTTCAAACGCCGCAGCTCGAATAGAACGATTGCGCAACTGAATCGGACCTATATTTATTGGATCAAAAAGCATTTAATGAAAGTAATAAAAACATGTTGTAAAACTGCTTTTTCATTATCAAAGATGATTCAACAATGACAAATAATAATGTTTTTCTATGAATGAACTACTTTTCAGCGATATAAAACAAATCAATGCAATCGTCTTTTGCCGTTGCTACAAAATAGTCTTCCATTTTAATATGACTTCCACTATCGCTTAATTTTTTTCTGTTTCTACGGTTCATAATGTCGTAAGGAACTTGCAGTATTTGTCGTGGTAAATTGTATTGTAAATTGAAAATATCGAATCGCATAATTCGCTGTACCGACTTCTTATTGATTTCATAATATTCCATTACTACATCATTTCCAAAAACGCCATTCGCTTCTACTGCTGAAAAACTAGACTTTAATAAGGTCGTTAGTTCATCCACTGTATATTCTCTAATGTGCCAAGGATTGCGGGTAAGTGACATTTTCCTATTCGGAGTAGTGACAATAAACTTTCCTCCTTTTTTTAATACACGGTGAATTTCCTTGACGAAATCACCGTCTTTTTTTATGTGCTCAATTACTTGAAAAGAAACAACAAAATCGAAATGATTATCTGGCAATCCCGTTAGTGGTGGAACATTCATTTGTTTAAATTCAACATTCTCCAATTTTTCGCTTAAATCCGTTCCAACCTGTGATGCAAACTTATCAATCGTTAAAAAAGACTCCGCCTTTTCGCTAAGCATTTCAACACCGTAGCCGCTTCCCGTTCCAATTTCTAGTACTTTACCATGGATTCGCTTTGCTGCTTCGACATAGGCCAAAACACTTCGCTGATACACATAATTATCAGAAACATCACTTTGAGAAACACGTTCTGCAGTTTGAATTTTTTTGCTCATATTAATTTTAATAACTGACATGTAAAGGTACGCATCTTAATGCGAAACCCAAAGTGTGGGATTTAAACAAGTTACATCACTTCCTGAAACATAATGAATTTCAAAATGGGCAACAGACATGTTTTGTTTATCGGTAGAAAGCAAAGAACCAATCACTTTTTTTGTAGTCACTTTTGAACCCACGCTAACATACGTATCTTTTAAATTGCTATACACAGTTCGGTAATTACCGTGTTTAATAATAACTACTTTTCCCGCCCCAGGAATATTAAGAACGCTCGTTACTTCACCGTCAAAAACAGCCCTTACTTGTGCATTTTTTGGCGAGCTGATATCAATTCCTCTGTTATTTGTATAAACATTGCTCAAAGTCGGGTGTGGATTTTTACCAAATCCCTCTGTTATACTTCCTTTATCAACCGGCCATGGTAATTTCCCTTTGTTTCCTTCGAAAGACGCACTCAACTTTGCAGACTCTTTTGTTTCTTCAAATGCAATTGTCTCAGCTTCCCTCGTTTCCTCAGGTTTTGTTGTTGTTGGGTTTTTGGCTGCAGCAGCAGCTGCCGCTTTTCTTCTTGCCTCTTCTTCCCTTTTTCGTTTTGCTTCCGCTTCCGCAATTTCTTTTTTTATGGCCGCATTAATTTGATCCCGCAAAACAACCTTTTTTCGTTCCTCTTCCCTTAACTGGGCAATGATTGCTCCTTCTTCCTCCTTGAATTTAACGTAAATCTCTTGTTGTTTAATTCTATCCAGTTCAATAGCCGCTTTCTCTTTGCTCTTCTCGCTCATGATAGAAAGTTTGTATTTCTTTTCCTTCTCTATTGCATCAATTTCTTTCTTAATCAAAGCCTGATTTTGCTGGATAACCAAAAACTGTTTTTGTTGAATCTCAGAAATACGTTCCAAGTATTTTTGTCGTTTTACTGCTTCGTAATAATCTTCCGACGAGAACAAATACATTAACTTCCCGTACTTATTTCTGTGCTTGTATGCATAAATCAGCAGCAATTTATATTGCTTTTTAAGTTCTGTGATTTTCTCACTTAACTCAGAAATTTGAAGCGATTTTTTCTGAACATTCAATTCTGCACCTCTAATTTGATTGTCGTAATTCTTTAATAATTGTTCACGAAAAACAATTTGATTTTCGATGACCTTCAATTCATTCAGAGACGAAGCAGTATTGGTCTGGGACTTACTTAATAATAACTTTGTGTCATTGATTTTCTGCTCCAAGCGATCTTGTTCACGTTTCAACTTTTCACTTGTAGATTGTGAAAAGCCAACTGTCGCAACTAAGACAAATACAAAAATCAAAAGTCTATTCACAGCGTTCATACGATTCTGGAATTACAAAATAAATCGGTTCTTCTTCGTTCATTCGTGTTTTACGGTATTCTAAACCAATATTTATTGTTTTTTTTGGTGTGGATAAATACAAGTTCACATCAGCTGGAACAAAATATCCATCAATTAATTCACGTGTAAGGTAATCCAACTGAATTACCGCTGTATCCTCAGGACTTTCGATTCTCAAGGATTTCAAATTAGATAAATCATCCGTTAACGTGTAATACGTGATTATTTCGCGCTCGTGATTTCTTTCATTTTTCTTAATGTCCTTCTTTCGATGAGAACTTATCGTATAGTTGAACGGATCATTAATTTGAAAATAGCGTTCATTCGTATCGTAATCTACGGGCAAGCCAAGTATCAAATCTTCAACGTTCTTATAACTGAAATCTATCGCGTAATTCTCTTTTATATAATCAAAACTTTCGTTTACAAAACATTTTGAGCGCTTGTCAGTTATTGTAACTGAATCCTTGGTTAACAAAGCATTTAACACTGGGATTTTTGCGAAAGTAATTAACGTGTTTATCGCGCTATCCGCTTTTATTCGGACTGAGGTTTTGAAGCTAACGTTTTGCGTAGAATCCTGCACCTTTGTCGAGATTTTCGAATAGAAATTTTGAAACTTCACTTTTGCCAAGCTGTCTAGCACTTCTATTAGTTGACTGTCTTTTACCTTAGGTAATTTTACCAAGGCAATTTCTGTTGTTTTATGAGAACAAGAGAAAAGCACTCCTATTGAAAGAAGGATAAAACAGTATTTAAAATTGAGGTTCATAGAATTTTTTCTCTTGTATTTTTTTCTCCAAATTTTTGTTTGAAGAGTTCAGTTTTTTTGCTTTTTCCCACCAAATAACAGCCTTCTCTACATTTCCAGTTTTAAAATATGTATCGCCAAGATGCTCAACAACCGATTTGTCATTTTCATCAAGAGCAAGTGCTTTTTCGAATTCAATTTTTGCTTTTGAATAGTCACCCATTTGGAACAATACAAATCCGTAAGTATCAATAAACTGAACCTGATTTGGAGAAGTTGTCATCGCTTGTTGCGACAATGAAACAGCCACATCTAAGTCCACTTTCGCCAAAGCAAGTCGATACGCATAATTGTTTTTTAACAAGCTGCTAAAAGCATCCATTTGAATCGCTTTAGTGTAATGTTCTTTCCCTTTTTTGATGTCAGAAATTCCAAAATAAGCTTCTCCCAATTGGCCATGGAATTCAGCCTCCATGCGTTTATCGTTAATGACCATTCCAATTCCAATTGACAAAATATCTATCGCTTCATTGTGTTTTCCAATTTGATTGGCGGCAACTCCGTACAAAAGTGAAACGGTTGTGTTGGTTGGAAAAAGGGAAGAGCATTCTTTGCCATCTTTATACAAATCATTGAACGCTTTCGCTTGGTATTCCATTATCAATACTTGATTCCAAATAGCAAAAACAGATTTATCCAATTCTAACGCACGTTTGTACGCGATCAACGCTTTTTCGTCATCCTCAGCGCGTAAAAAATAATCTCCTTGAATTGAATGTGCTTTTGATTGGTTGGGATAATCAATCACCATTTGGTTGACCAAGGCCGTGACTTTCGGGTCAATTTTGGGACTTGATTCGTGTACACGAATCAATATTTTCATTTTTGTATCAATATCGATGTCTGGAGATTGAAACGCCAATGTCAATTCATCATAGGCTTTTTGCTCTTCTTTTTGTTGCAAGTAAACATCTGCCAATGCCAAATGCGCACGACCATTTTCTGGGTCAGCCTTAACGAGCTCCTTCAACATTCCAACCGCTTTTTCTTGTTGGTTTGTCGAAAAGTAATGATCAACATACGTTGCGATTAATTGAGGATCATTTGGATACATTTTCTGGGCTTTATCCAATTCCAAAAGCGCCTTTTCGGTTTGTTTTGCCGACATGTACAAATTGTATTTTTCAATCGACAAAGGAGGATTTAAACCAACTTGATCTTCAGTTTTATTTAAAGCGTCAATGGCTTTTTCAATTTCACCCGTTCGAACCAACACTTCTGCATAACCGTATTGCCATTCTACATTTCTTGGTTCTATTGCGACCAACTTCTTGAAATTCGCACTTGATTTAGCAAAGTCACCCATTTCAAAATACATGTATGCCAATTCTTGAATGTACCATGTATTCTTCGGGTCAATTTCTCCTGCTTTTAGAATATATTCAGCTGATTTCTCACGGTTTCCTTTACCTAGCTCCAGTTTAGATAGAGCATAATAAACGGCATCATCATCTTGCTTGATCGCGAGACAACCTTCCAATTTTGCAATTGCTTCATTCGCGCGGCCTTGCGCTTTGAATCGCATTCCTTCGTGGAACATCGTGATGTACGGATAATCACTGGCGCTCACCTTTGGCTTTTGCGTAGCAAGATCTTTTTTCGTCCCACATGAAGTAAATACGAATACTATAAAGAGAAATATCGTTAGCTGCTTAATCATTCACTTGTGTATAATCGCCTATGCTCAAATCTTGCGCCAAACCGTTGTATTCAACTTCAGAGCCAATCATTGAATCTTTTAAAATTACATTTTTCAATGTCGTGTTGTGCTGTACAATCGAATTTGTAATAAGACTATTTTCAATAACAGTATTTGCTCCAATTGAAGCATAAGGGCCAACGATTCCATTAGAAATTGTAACACCCTCACCAATGAAACATGGTTCAATAATTTGTCCGTTAATCAATTTCACAGTCGAAGAAATGGTATTAATTCCTTTTCTCTGCTCATTTTTCAAAACCTGCTGATTCGTTTCAATCGTTACTTTTTTGTTACCACAATCCATCCATTGATCAACAGAACCCGTTTTGAAAATCTTACCTTTCGCCATCATTCCTTTGATACCGTCATTGATTTGGTATTCTCCTCCATGAATGATGTTGTTGTCCAATACTGCTTGAAGTTCAGTTTTCAAGTCGTTTCCTTCTTTGAAATAGTAGATTCCTATTACGGCTTTATCGCTGACAAACTCTTTTGGTTTCTCCACCAACTCAACAATTTCTTGCTTATCGTTCAATTGAACAACTCCGAATGCTTCTGGACGTTCAACTTGTTTTACCCAAATCACTGCATCCGCTGTAGGATCCAATTTGAAATCTGCTTGAATTAATGTGTCTGCATACGCAATAACTGTTGGCCCCGAAAGGGATTCCTTCGCGCACATAATTGCATGTCCCGTACCTAAAGGCTGATCTTGACGGTAAATGGATGCTTTTGCACCTAAATCTTCCGCCAGTTTTTTTAAACTCGCTACAACATCGTCACCAAAAAATGCTTCATCACCTAAAATAAAAGCCACTTCTTCAATTTGTCCTCCCACAATTTCTGCGATATCCTTCACCAAACGATGAACGATAGGCTGTCCAGCCACAGGAATAAGCGGTTTAGGAACAGTTAAAGTATGAGGTCTAAGTCGGCTACCTCTTCCAGCCATTGGAACAATTATCTTCATTTTACTTCAATTTTAACTCTAGCGCAATCCTACTATAAACGCTTATTTTACTCCTGTACTTCCGAATCCACCTTCACCTCTATCCGTTTCAGTTAAGGTTTCTGCCACTTTCCATTTCGCTTGTTTTACTTTTGCGAAAACCAATTGTGCAATTCGTTCTCCGTCTTCAATTACGAAGGTTTCATTCGATAAATTAATCAAAATCACTCCAACTTCTCCTCTATAATCAGCGTCCACAGTTCCTGGCGCATTTAAAACAGAAATTCCTTTTTTCAAGGCCAAACCGCTTCGAGATCGAACTTGACACTCATATCCTTCGGGAATTTCCATGAAAAGTCCTGTTTTCACTAAAGTTCTTTCCATCGGCTTCAATTCTATTGACGCATCAATATTAGCTCTGTCTCTTATACACATCTGACGCTGCCGACGATCTACTCTGTGTAG
>OLID01000215.1_pt1 | contig 31930 bp, 27 predicted proteins | sample 1609361 | NCBI WGS metagenome assembly OLID01 (sample SAMN05416778, study PRJEB24817) | seawater metagenome | isolation source: Sea water | place: Canada:Atlantic | collected 2013-07
ATTTCTGCCTGTCTCGTGGGCTCGGAGATGTGTATAAGAGACAGGGGTAGAGATAAGTGTGTGTTGTCATCGACTCCGCTCAGTCAACTTACAGTACAACTGCTGCCTTGAATTCTGACCTGACAACACGTTTACAATCTACGTTGTCTTCGACTCCACTTAGTCAACTTACGGTAAAACTGCTGCCTGAGCGGAGTCGAAGGCAGCGTAATAGAATAATAATTACTTCTTCACGTACTCCGTCAAAATAACAATCGTTTGTCCATCAACCTTTCCTTCAATGTGCAAGTGATTGTCGTGTACCAAACGAATGTTACGAACTGCTGTTCCACGTTTAGCTGTGAATCCACCACCTTTGACTTTCAAATCTTTGATTAGAACAATCGAATCTCCGGTCTGCAATTCAACACCATTGCTATCAACGTGTTTTAAACCAGATTCATTTTGTCCTTCTTTTGCCCATTTCAACGTATCATCTTCCATGTACATCATGTCCAACAAATCGTTTGGCCAACCTTCAGCTTTTAATTTGTTCAGCATACGCCAAGCAACAACCTTTACTCCTTCAACTTCACTCCACATGCTGTCGTTCAAACATCTCCAATGGTTTGGATCAATTTTATCTTCGTCGTTAAGTTGTTCTGAACAAGTAGCACAAACGTGAATAGCATTGTCCATAGTTGCGTTGGCACGCGGTGGAACGATATACGTCGTTAAACCTTCAGTTGATCCACAGATTTCACATACTCCGTTGCTTCTTTTCGCTAGTTCTTTTTCCATTGTTGCTCTTGTTTTTTACAAAGATATTTAAAGGATGTTAAGACACAAAGACAATAGGATATTAAGACTCATTCTTAAGAAGGAACTGTCTTAATGTCCTAAAATCTTAACATCCTGAAGTCTAGTGTAACTATTCAAAATAATACGAAATTTTCTCCACAATTATCGGTGCGGTTTTCACCAAAGGATCAGAAGTATTCAATTCCGTATCCCCATAAAATCCATCCGCAACATCCATATTTCCATCGAGTTTCAACCCTAATTTTATGCTCACGGGACAAGTGCTCAAGCGCGACTTCGGTGTAACGAACACACCACCCTCATAATCCCAACCAAAGCCCGAGAAAGTAAAGTCAGCACCATTCCATTTTCTTAGTTCGTTGATAGACATACCGGTGTAAAAACCACAGGCCGAAAGTACTTTTTGCGTTCCTTTTACTTCATAATCTTCGTTCCAATCGAAGTAATTGATTTCAATGGAACCGAGTTTCTTCGGATTTTCTTCCTTCCAAACATATTTCACGATGTGTTTGTTTTTTGGATTGGTCACCACGGTGTGCTTCAGTTGAACCGTGCCTTCTGCATACCACGAAGTTCCACTTTTACAGTTTTCTTTTCCAAATGCGGTAATGATCTCTTCTTTCGTTTTCAATTGGGCGTAGTCTTCTATGGTGTTGAAAACCAATTCTACGGGCTCCTCAGGAACTTCCGGAATATCCAATGGTTCTTCCATGCTGTCTTCCAAATCCGGTGAAACGAAAACATCGTCTTCAGGTTCTGAAACGCAAGCGCTCATGATTAAGCAAAGAATTGATATTGGGAAAAGTTTGATCATAGTGGTTATTTTCTGTGTTTTTTCAAATATAATGAATTAACTAATCGCTAAACTCCATATGCTGTTTACCGCAGGAATACAATTCCAGCGGAGCGGGAATAAAAAGTAGTGAACTTTCGATTAAGCACTTAGCCAAAACTTTTTATTTTGTTTTATCTTTTTTGTTCTAAAGCCAAATCAAAAGATTTGGCGGACTTGGTTAAAAGTTCTAAACTTTAGGTTAAGTACCAAAACCCGTATTAACTAAAGTCATTTTTGGCAGTAGTTTTTTTTAATTCCATATGTAAAGTTGGGTATGGTTTTCCAGAAGAATCCATTTCAGAGCGCTTTATAGTTTCAAATCCGCAATGTTTGTAAAATCCTACCGCTTGTTCATTCTGTTCGTTTACATCAACTTTTGTTACATTTAATTGGTCAATTGAATAATTCAATAGTGTCTTTCCTATTTTTTTTCCTCTATATTCTGGGTGAATAAATAACATTTCCAAATTTTGGTCAGCAACTCCAAGAAAACCAACTATTTTTTCATCATCATTTCTTATACATCTTAATTCAACTGCATCTATATAAGTGTTTAAAATTAATGATTTGAAATATTCAATATCTTCTTCTTTTAAGAAGTAATGAGTTGCTCGAACTGAAGATTCCCATAGTTCAACTACACTTTTATATTCTGCTTTTTCAATATTATCGATTTTATTCGTCATTTTTTTATAATTACTGCGAACAAGCGGCTAAACAACAAATATGGTTTATCCGAAATATATTTCCAACCCAAACATACCAATTCACACTTAAAAACATATTGCAGGAAATGCTTGAATTGTAATGAGTTATTAACAAATACTCAAAAATATTCATCTGCGCTTAGCGCTTTCCAGTCGAGGTCTTCAATTTGCTTAAGGATTTCTGTATCAATAGGAAAGCCGAAGTCGTTTTGGGTCCCAATCAATCCGAGGTGCGACCATTCCATGTCGTCAACCTTCATGGGGCTGGAGCTTAGTTCAACAATGCAGACCACTTTGGGTAGAAAGGCGCGGAATGCTTTTTTTTAAGAAAAGTTCATTTTAGGATGAATTAAGTATATTTAAGAACGTGTTATTCACTGAAAATCAAATTGAAATGAGAAAAAATAGATTTTTTGGTTGTGTTGTAATTGCCTTAGTTCTAAGCGCGTGCAACTTTCATCAATCGGTTAATAAAGATTTAACAACGGGTGCCTTTTCTAGAGGAGATGGGCTTTCTTGTGATAAAGTTTCAGTGGAAATTAATGGTGAAGAAGTAAGTCGCACCAGTTTCGTCCAAGGCGAAAAGGTGAGTCTTGTATTCAATAATATCGAAGGGTTTAAGAAGATTGGAAACAAAGTTTTTCCAGGTCTTTCCATCTTCATTATTAAAAATGAAAAAGATACCGTTATTTATGAAAGCGATTTATTCGATGATTTACCAAATGGCACAGATCTATCTCCACTTCAATTGACATCTTATTTTGTTGCTTCCTTGCCGTATGAAAACAATGAAAAATACAAAGCGCATGTAAAAATTTGGGATAAGAAAGGTAAAGGAACTTTTGTTTATGAATATCCATTTCGTGTTAAGGAAAACAAACTTTTGAGTGTAAAATCGAAGGACTTGAACTACTCAACTATTTATTTATGGGATGAAACCGATCAACACGTTGTTACGGATAAAGAAATTAATTCTCAGAATACCTTTATTCTCATCATGGAAAAAATTTCAGGTTTAGACATTGTGGATGGTAAAGTATTCCCAAGTTTTTCCATCGAAATTGCAAATGCAGCAGGTGAGCAGGTACTGTACAATTCGGATATTTTAGCAGAATTTGAAAAATCGGGCATTGATGCGAAGGAGTTTGAGGAAAACCAATTCCCGGTTACACTAACCTTCTCAAAAGGATACGTCCAAAACCCGAGTACCTTAAAGGCAGTGCTAACAGATCGAACATCTGGTAAACGCTTGGATATTTTCGCAGAATTGAAAATTGAATCAAAAATTATTAAATAAAAAAACCAACGCTTTCACGTTGGTTTCCTGCACTAAAACTGAAAGAAATGTATTCTATGAAAATTATTTTCTTTCATTAAACGTAGGCTTTCGCCCGAACTAAAACTACTCTTGAATGATAATTTTTTGAACGTGTTGTTCATTTCCTTGAACAATCGTAATGATGTACGTTCCACTGCCAAATTTCTTTAAATCAATTTCTTTTGAATAGTTCCCAGAGAATTTCCCAAGGTTTTCTTCGAACACTGTTTTTCCTTGAGCATCTGCTATTGAAATAGTTGTTTTTACTTTTTCTCCTTGTTCAAGCGTCAAGGTAAAGTGCCCGTTGTTTGGATTTGGATATACCTTAAAGTCGGTATTTTTATTTTGAACAGTTGTTTCTTTTTTGGCGCTCTTTTCTTCTGCAACGTAATCTTCAGTCACCAAAACAATAGTGAATTCGGCGTTTGGATCGTCTGATGTCCAGTTTACATCGTGATTTTCAATTCTGTTGGTGTTTTTACCATCGTTGGTTTCTTCTATTGAAATGGTTTTGGAAATAACAATACGCTCTCCATCTTGAGCATCGTCTTCGTTTATTTCAATGAAATGGTTTCCTCCATGTTCATGCGATTGGATTTTTTTCAATTCTTCAGCAGTAAGTTCTACTTCTTCGCCATTCACGAATTTTTTAGCTGTAAAATTGCCGTTATCGTCTATCTCGGCACGAATTTCAACCATTTCGCCGTCTTCAGGTAAATCACCTAAAAAATCAAAATTTCCGCCTTCTTCAATTTCAATGATGTGATCTTGACCATTTCCTTCGTTGTTTTCAATCTCTTCCAATTCTTCTGGAGTCAGTTCAACTTCTTGTCCATTCACTGTTTTGGTAATGGTTTTGTTTCCTTCTTCGTCAATTTCAACATTGATTTCAACATTTTCTTCAATGAATTCTACGTTGCTTTTGGCGTGGTTTCCATCCTTTTCAATGAACATCATTTTCGTACCTTCATTGGGGATTTTAACGATTTTAATGTTTTCATTTTGAATTCCTTTGTCTGCTAAAAACGCCTCTACGGTGTATTTAGAGTTCATTGGGATTAGAGTGTCGTACGTAACTGTTTTACCACCCGAGTGGTGTATGACTTCGTATTTCTTCTTTCCCTTGTCCGATGAAAATGAAACAAGTGAGGTTGTTAGTGCTAGAACTCCCAGTCCTGCCAATAGTGTTTTTTTTGTGTGTACCATTTTTAATTGTTTTTATCGGGAAGAATATCTTCCGTCGGTTATTACGATTTGATACTCCAAAATTAGGTCAGACTTCCGCCGAAAAGAGTTAAAGAAAAGATAAGATAGGTTAAAGTTAGGTTAAAGTCTTTTTTATGCTGGAAAAGCGGATTAAATTTGATTGTTCAAAAGAGAAAGGATGAAAAATCGCTTGATTTATGGTTTAATGGTGTTGATGGTTATTTCACTCGTTGGAATAATAGCCATTCAGGTACTTTGGATTTCTGATGCAGTAGAACAACAGACGGCCAATTTCAAAAGTCATGTGAACGATGCCTTAAATCGCGTAAATTCTTCTATTGGTGATGATGAGGCTGTGTTCTTTATTGATGAGAAATTCGGTGGATTGGATTCTCTTATAAACGAAGTTCGATTTTTTGGAGACGAGACAAATCATGAGGTTCAGGTAGTATCCGAAAACGATGCGAATAGCAAGAAACACATTGAAGTTAAGTTCGATTATGTAGATTCCGAAGTTGGAGAACAAGAAGGGAAGGTAAAAACCGTTCGGTCATCGTCTTGGATAAAAAAGATGGAAGTGAGAAGCGATGATACAGTTGCCATTGAAATGAAGAGTGGTTCAATTGATACTTCTAAGTTGAAAAACGTAAGTTCTATTGTAGAACATTTTTCATTTGAAAAGTCATTGTCAGGTGAGTTGTCCGATCGAATTTCACCAGATACACTGAACAATAAATTGAAGAAAGCATTGAAGGAAGAAGGGATAGAAAGTGAATTTTCTTACGCAGTGTATAACAACGATAAGCAACAAATCGAGAAAGAGTTCAAATCAAAATCATTTAACAGTAAAGGCGATGCAAAGGAGTATTCAAAAGTACTTTTCCCTAACGATAGAATAAACGACGGGAAATATAAATTGAGAATTCAATTTGAAAAAGAAGGAAGCTATGTGTGGAAAAACGTTCGTTTGATGGCTTTTTCTTCGGGTATTTTCACCATTTTAATTCTGATTTCGTTTGGTTATGCGTTGTACTTTATCTACAAGCAAAAGAAAATCAGTCGCATTAAAAATGATTTCATCAACAACATGACGCATGAGTTGAAAACGCCCTTGGCTACCATTTCGCTTGCTTCGTCTTCTATCAAACATCCCTCTGTGATAGGAAATGCGCAAGAAGTTGAGCGCTTTGCAACGATAATTGAAAATGAAAAGAAACGGATGAATACGCATATTGAACGTGTTCTGGAAATTGCGGCTTTGGATAAAGGAGAGGTGGAGTTGGTAAAGGAAGAGATTACTATTTCTGAGCTAATCAAGCAAAGTATCGAAAACAGTCAACTTTCACTAAATGAAGTGGGCGGAACTATTGAATTTACTGAACCTACAACTTTGATTAAACTTCGAGGTGATTCGTATCATTTACTGAACGTGTTGAATAATGTGATAGATAACGGTATTAAGTATAAAAGTGAACAAGTCCCGAAAATTAAAATTGAATTAAAGAATAACGCCAAGAACGTCGAAATTTTAATTTCCGACAACGGAATTGGAATGGACGGTACAACCAAAAAATTGGCTTTTGATAAATTCTACAGAGCAGAAAAAGGCAATATTCATGCAACGAAAGGATTTGGATTAGGATTGAGCTATGTCAAAAAAATAGTTGAAGCACACGAGGGAGTTGTAACAATTGAAAGTAAATTGAATCAAGGTACAACAATTAGCATTAAACTACCAAAGGAATGACAAAACGTATTTTACTTGTTGAGGATGAGGAGAATTTCGGTTCGCTGCTGCAAAATTACCTGCGTTTATCGAATTATTCCGTTGATTGGATGAAGGATGGCTCCTTGGGTTATTCTGCATTTATGAAGTCACACTACGATTTATGTATTCTAGATGTCATGATGCCGAACATGGATGGGTTTTCACTAGCAGAGAAAATTAAATCAAAAAGAAAGGAAACTCCAATCGTTTTTTTAACTGCGAAATCAATGAAGGAAGATATGATTCGTGGCTACAAAATTGGTGCAGATGACTATTTGAATAAACCCTTTGATATTGAGGTCTTGTTATTGAAATTGGATGTGATTTTCAATCGTACAGCAATAAAAGAAAGTAAATCGAATTCAGATCATTATGTTATTGGAGCGTACACATTTGCTGTAAAAACACGTGTTTTATCCACCAAATCAGTCGAGAGACGTTTATCGCCTAAAGAAGGCGCGCTGTTTAATTTACTTTGCGAACACATGAACGATGTTTTGCCTAGAGAAAAAGCCTTGATTGAAATTTGGGGAGAGGACAATTACTTCACCACTCGAAGCATGGATGTGTATATTACCAAGCTAAGGAAGTATTTAAAAGAGGATTCTCGCATTCAAATTGACAATGTGCATTCTAGCGGTTATAGGATGTTAGTCGACTAGACACTTACCGCTCAAATTGATTCTTTTTTTGGAATTGATACGAAGTCGTTTCGTCGTTTCGCATTAGTGTAACGTCAATTTGTTCTCCTTTTCTCAACTCGGTATTATGCAGAATTTCGCACCATTTATCTTGTGTCATTTCCGAGTAATCAACGCCATTTAGCGCAATGATTTGATCGCCGCGTTTAATTCCTTTTTGATCAGCTTCAGAGCCTTCAATGAGAAAGCTTACGAACAATTTGTCATCGTTCATGAAATAATTGAATCCAAATGAATTGAAAGATGAATTGTCGTGTTCTTTTTTATTTGTCAATAGTATTTCCTTTTCAGGCCAGTTGTAGGTAACGAGGTAGTTTTCGAAGAAGGTATTGCCAAGCGTTAAAGAATTCCCTTTGTTAAAGTCTACCATTTGATTTTTCAATTCTACATTGCCTATTGAAATCAGAGGAAATGTGGTGTAGTAATTCGTGTCAACTTCACCAACGCCGTAAATTCCAGATGTTGTTGTTCCAACTCCAATTACCACAGGCGCAAGAGAATCTTTTGCTTCGCGATATGTTTTTACAGATAAACTAAATCCTCCATTGGAGCCTGTATCAATGGTAACATTCTTTTCAATCGCTCCATTCACGTTAATGTCTGATATGGGCGTTCCTGTAAATTTTTCTGTAAAAGGAATTCGTTCACCATCTTCAATTTTAAAGGAGCTCATGGTGTTGGATACGCGTAGAAGCTTGTTTTCATAATCTATTTGCCATATTGCTTTTCGCATCAGGTTAGCGCCTATAATGCCATCCACATCAAGACAAGCTATAACGCTAGATCGCTTCAAGTCTGCTACTGCTGCGCCCGTATTCAAAAAATCCACACAACCGATTGTTATTTTTGGTAGTAATAGGTATTCCAAATCTTCCTTGTTCCCCTGGGAGTCCGATGTTTTGTTGCTAACGTACGGTTTGATGTTTAATTTGGCTGCAAGTTCCTTCGAAATAACATTTGGTGCGCCTGTATCATAGAGAAAATCGTATTCCTCACCACTAATCGTCACTTTTAAAATGATTAGACCCATTTTATCATCGAAAGGAATTTCGGAAATAAACTGTTGTTGCTCAATTTCTCCTTTCGACATTAGTTTAATCATTTTCACCGATTTACAACTAGAAAGGACCAATAATAAAAGAAAAATAAGAGCAGTGATTTTCATAGCAAGACAGGGTTTAACAAATTTTGTTGGTTAAAAATACAAATCTCAATTAATAAAACGATTGTAAAACTGCTCACCAGTCGTTTTAATGACTAGCTTCACCCACCTTTTTTATACTATGAATTTTTATTCGGATGAAACGTATATCAGCTGGTTAGATCAGTTGGCTGAGAATGACTATGTCATTATTGATGATTTTATTTCCGAAGAATTATTTGGAATGATTTCTACCTATTTCGAAAAACGCTTAAATGAAAATGATTTAGCTAAAGCGGGGATAGGCGCATTAGGTGGATACACTGTTGATAAGCAAATTAGAGGAGATTATGTGTATTGGTTGGATGAATCGAAAGACAATGCACTACAACCTTTTTTCAATCAAATGAATGAGTTAGTTGTTAAGATTAAGCGTTTTTGCTTCTTAAGTATTTCAGATCTCGAATGTCACCTAGCTTATTACCCGAAAGGATCATTTTACAAAAAGCACATAGATCAATTCAAAGAACGAAACAATCGGATATTATCCTTTGTGTTGTATTTAAATCCCGATTGGAAGCCAGAACATGAGGGAGAGTTGATTATTTATAAGGAAAATGATGCTGTAAAAGTTTCACCAATTAAATCGCGCTTAATTCTTTTCAAAAGTGCAGGATTAGAACACGAAGTGGCCTTGACTTTCAACGAAAGATTAAGTTTAACGGGTTGGATGCTCAACAATCCAGTTGGACTTGGATTTTTATAGAAAAATCTATGGAAATTTATGGTGTTTTTAAACAGTTAATCGACGAAAAATCTTAATTTTAATCCACTCGTTAGGTTATTCATTTTCACGTAATGTGAAGTATTTTTTTTGGAGCATGAACATTCCAGAAGTTGACCTTCCACGAATCGTTGTCATCGGTAGTGGTTTTGCAGGTCTCAAATTTTCAAATAAAATTGACAGTTCAAAGTATCAAATTGTTTTGATCGATAAGAACAATTATCACACTTTTCAGCCTTTGTTGTATCAAGTAGCGAGTAGTGGACTAGAGCCAGATTCTATTGTCTATCCGATTCGCAAAATTGTGAAAGGAAAAAAGAATTTCTTCTTTCGCATTGCCGAGACGCAAAAAATAGATACTGAACAAAAAACAATTCACACTTCAATCGGAGAAATTCCGTACGATTTTTTGGTAATCGCCACTGGAGCAACATCGAATTATTTTGGAATGGAGAATATTGAAAAGTATTCCATGCCCATGAAAAGCGTTGTTGAAGCGTTGAATCTGCGGAGTTTAATTATTCAAAATTTCGAGGAAGCCATAAATACAGATGACATCAAAGAACGCGAACGTCTAATGAACTTTGTAATTGTAGGAGCGGGTCCAACTGGGATTGAACTCGCCGGAGCGTTGTCAGAATTAAGACGTTTCATTTTACCAGCAGATTATCCAGATTTAGATATTCGAAGAATGCAAATTCATATTGTAGAAGCAAATGATCGCGTGTTAGCTTCAATGAGCAAGAAGGCTTCTATGAAATCTGAAAAATACCTTAAAAAAGCAGGAATAAATATCTGGCTGAATACGCATGTTAAGGATTTCAATGGAGCGACTGTTGTTACAGATAAGCGCAATTTTGAATCGAGCACGGTGATTTGGGCTGCGGGAATTGAAGGGTGTTCTCCTGAAGCAATAAATATTGAGAAAACAAGAGGGAAACGAATTTTAGTCGATGAATTCAATTGTATAAAAAACGTCGAAGATGTCTACGCAATTGGAGATATCGCGCAAATTGAATCAGAAAAATACCCGAAGGGAAATCCTATGTTGGCATCTGTAGCTTCTCAGCAAGGTGCTCAATTGGCGCATAATTTTAATCGAATTGCTAGAAAAAAGAAAATGCGCCCATTTGTATATAAAGATAAGGGCTCAATGGCGACTGTAGGTCGCAATAAAGCTGTTGTAGATTTGCCATTTCTTCAATTTGGTGGTTTTTTTGGTTGGATAACATGGATGTTTGTTCACCTTATGTTGTTGGTCGATTTTAGGAGTCGTTTAATTGTATTTACCAATTGGATGTGGCGCTATTTTAATTACGATCGTGGAACGCGCTTAATTATCAGGAAATACAAGAAACCTGATTAATTCTTCAACTTCAAGTTTTTGAGCGCACTTCTAAAGAAAATAAAACTGATGATCGCTGTTAGGAAATCAGCAATTCCAAATGAGTACCAAATTCCGTCCAATCCAAAAAAGTAGGATAGTATCAACAGCAATGGAATTAGTGTGAATACTTGTTTTGAAAGCGCCAACAACATCGCTGGCAAAGGCTTTCCTATCGCTTGATAATAACCACTAACAATTAAATTGATGGCAATCAATGGCGTTGCAGCAAACACCAAGCGAAGTGCGGGAACAGTCATTTTAATGAGTTCAACGTCGTTGGTAAACAATTCCACAATTTCTTGCGCAAATGAAAGTATGAGGATAAAAATTGCAATGGCAATGTAAGTCGCGTATTTCACGGACATGGTCACCAATTCCTTTACCCGTGGATAATTTTTTGCTCCATAGTTGTAACCAGCAATCGGTAAGAATCCTTGTGTAATTCCAAACACTGGAAAGTTGGCAAACATCATTACACGGGCAATAATTCCAAATGCGGACAAGGCGATTTCACCTCCAAATACGATTAAGCTATTGTTCAAAACGATCGAGAGAACACTAATTGCTCCTTGTCGTGCCAGTGTTACCGAACCAATTCCTGAAATTTCAGATACAATCTTCCGATCTATAGAGAATAAGTTGTGGTTCTTGATACTCAATTGCGTTTTTCCAGAAAGAAAAAAGTACGAGGTGTACATAGCACATGCAACAAATGAAATTGTTGTTGCCCAAGCTGCACCTTCAATTCCCCAGTCCAATACGAGTATAAAAATAGGATCGAGCACAAGATTAAATAAGGCAGGAACCATCATTGCGATCATTGCTGTTTTAGGGTGACCTTCGGCGCGAATGACATTGTTCGTCATCATTGCCCATGATAGAAATGGAAGACCAATCAGTATAATATTGAAATAGGCGAGGGCAGGTGGTAATATTCCGCCCTTTGCTCCAAAGAAGCGCAATATTTCTTCTGAAAATATAAGTCCAAATATTAAAAAGAGAATTGAAAACCCTACAACTAAAGAGATTTGATTAGCGAATGTTTTATTCGCTTTTTCCTGGTTTCCTTCTCCAAGTGAACGAGAAATTACAGACGATCCGCCAATTCCAATGGACATACCAATACTCGAAATTAAATATTGAATAGGGAGGACAACTGTAATTGCTCCAATCGCGATTGTGCTAACCCATTTCCCAACAAAAATTGTATCAACAATTCCATAAATGGACATGACCAAAATCCCAATTGAAGCGGGAATAGCTTGCTTTCTCAATAAATTACCAAGAGGTTGATCGCCAAATGCACTGGAATTATTTTTCATTAACGCCAAAAGTAATAGTTAAGTAAATACCATGGTAAGTACTTAACTATATTTAACTAAAACGACTTCAGCTGATCCAATGAAAAATTCCATTCAGGGGTGTTTAAATTACTTAAGTTTTTACTTGAATACCAAGGACTTATTTCTTTTTGGTTAAAGTTGTGCAATACCTGGATTTCTTGAGCAGGCATGTAGCTTTGAGCAAGCATGAATAGTTTTTCACCTGTTTCTTTATTGATGGCCATGTCAACAATGATTACTGCATGTCCAGGCGATCCTCCTTTGATGAAAACATCGCCAATTTTCATATTTTCAAGAGAGGTTGTTTTCAATTCCTTATCCAAAGACAATGTTCCCGCATAAGTGAAAATCAATTCCATGTATTTCCAAAATGACGCATACGTATTTGATGCTGTTCCTCCCGATTTCCAGTACGTTCTATTTCCATCAATTCCAACACGTTGACCTTGCATCCATTTGGAATAATCGACTCTAAACCCGTTTGTGAAATTGAAGTGAATCTTGTCGTATTGTTTGGTGTTCCATAAGTATTCTCCGCGTAATCGCATCACAGCATCTGCGCATTGGTGCAAATCTCGTTTTCCTATTTCTAAATCTACCACTGCTGCAAAAACGCGATTAGACTTTACTCTTCCGTCGTAATACAAAACATCCGAACCATCTGGTTTTAAAGTCAAATTACGTAAATACGACTGAAAACTATTTTCCGATTCTGCGGTGCGCTCAAATCCGCTCGGGACGTTAAAACGAGTTGCAATTGTGGTTCCTTCGATAGTTAAAATAGGTGTTTGACTTGAGTTTGTTCCATTTTCAATTGCTTCTCCATTGCTGCTTTGAGAGTTACATGAAGCGGTCATTAGAACAATGATTATTAAGGTAGTAATGAGTTTGGTCATATCTTTTGATTTTACTTGTTAAAGTTGAGTTGTTGAAAGCTAATCATTTCTCTCGCCTCAAAACGAATGCCATTTTGTACATTTACTTTCAAAAACCGTTCAATGTCAACAACATTAATTGTAATCGTCCTTATCGCATACTTTGCAGTTTTGGTAGGAATTTCATTTTTAACTTCAAAGAAAGCAGATAATTCATCCTTTTTTCTTGGAGAAAGGAAATCACCTTGGTATGTCGTTTCATACGGAATGATTGGAGCTTCTTTAAGTGGTGTGACATTTATTTCAATTCCTGGATGGGTGGGAAGCGAAACCAATCAATTCAGCTATATGCAAGCGGTTTTTGGTTATTTATTTGGCTATTTCATTGTCGCCTATATATTGTTGCCTTTGTATTACAAAATGAATCTCACATCTATTTATGAGTATTTAAAAGAACGATTTGGTTTGTGGACGTATAAAACTGGAGCTTCATTCTTTCTCGTTTCTCGATTGCTAGGATCTTCTGTCCGCCTATTGCTCGTTGCGAATGTTCTACAATCTATTTTGTTTAACGAATGGGGAATTCGCTTCGAATTTACGGTTGTGATATCGGTACTGTTAATTTGGATTTATACAAGCAGAGGTGGAATCAAAACAATTGTTTGGACAGATACACTTCAAACAACTTTCATGCTAGCCTCCGTAATTCTTACCGTTTGGTTCATTAGTGATGCTCTTAATCTACCGGAGAATGCCTCAATTATTTCTACAGTGAATAGCAGCAACTACTCGAAAATCTTCTTTTTCGATGACTTTATGGGAAGCAATCATTTCTTAAAACACTTTTTTGGAGGAATGTTTATTACTATTGGTATGACTGGATTAGATCAAGATATGATGCAGAAAAACCTAACCTGTAAGAATATAAAAGACGCTCAAAAGAACATGATTTCCATGGCTTTTCTTTTAACAGCAGTAAATTTTGTTTTTCTGTTTTTGGGAGCGTTGCTGTATATGTATGCCGATTTACACCCTGAAATTACGTATGCCAATTCAGATTTATTGTTTTCATCCATTGCTTTGAGTGATGGAGTTGGACCGTTGATTGGAATACTGTTTTTGTTGGGATTAATTGCTGCGGCGTATTCAAGCGCAGATTCAGCTTTAACTTCGTTGACAACCTCTTTTTCGGTTGATTTCCTTGGTGTGAATGACAAGAAAGACGAATTAATGGATGAGTTTTCAAAATCGAAAAGCAATCCTGAAAAAACGCGCAAAAAAGTGCATATTGGAATGTCAATTGTGACCATATTAACGGTCATTTTATTGAATTATACAACAAATGAATCAGCGATTGGTTTGCTAATGAAGTTCGCTGGATTTACGTATGGACCGTTGATTGGAATGTTTTTCTTTGGAATTTTAACGAAACGAGAAGTGAAAGATAAATTAATTCCCTTTTTATGTGCAGGATCCATTGCTTTGACTTTTTTCGCATGGTATTTTTCAGCAGGAGCACCAGGAATTGTACCAGGAGGAAATGGGATTTTTGGAGCGTATAAATTTGGATTTGAAATAATAATTCTAAATGCATTCATTACTTTTATTGGAATATTTTTCTTCTCTAAGAAACAAACAGTTTAAATATGAATATCCAACTCCACGATAATAACAAACATTTAGAATTTGCGCCATTAACTTTAACACGACCAGTTGGTGATCTGCGTATTGGAATTTTAACGAATGCAGAGAGATGGAAGCTAATGGTTAAAGATGCCAACATTTCTTTTGAAACTGAAGATTATTTGGCGGTGCGTTTTCCATCTGTGTCAAATGCAATTAATGTCAATGCATGCATGATTCCAAACGCCGAAGTTGTCGCTGCGATTACTCGGTTAAAAGGAAACGAAGAGTTGGTAATTGATGGGAATTGGCTTGCGAAGAGTGGGACAGGTGATATTATTATTGACTATAAAGGTGAACGACCGGTGTTTATCAATCAGCGATGGGAGATTTTTCAAAAGAATGATCTTGTCCTAAAAGCGGACTTTGAGTTAATAACGAAAGGGAGGACTTCTGTTCAGTTATCACCAACAAACACAATTATCGGAGATCACCAGCAGATATTTTTGGAGGAGGGAGCAAAGGTTGAAGCGTCAATTTTGAACACTACGAATGGTCCAATTTACATTGGTAAAAATGCAGAGATAATGGAAGGTTCTATTGTTCGTGGAGGATTGGCTATGTGCGAAGAAAGTGCATTGAAGCTAGGCACGAAAGTATACGGTGCGACAACACTCGGTCCACATTGTAAAGTAGGCGGAGAAGTAAATAATGTTGTTTTTCAAGCGTATTCGAATAAAGGCCATGATGGTTTTTTAGGAAACTCTGTGATTGGAGAATGGTGCAATCTTGGAGCTGACACAAATACATCTAACTTGAAAAACAATTACGGATTGATCAAAACATATTCATTCCGCACGAAAAAGCAAGAACAAACCGATTTGCAATTCATGGGATTGGTAATGGGAGATCATGCCAAATCAGGAATTAATACAATGTTTAATACTGCCACAGTAGTTGGTGTATTTTCCAATTTGTTCGGAGCTGAGTTTCCAGATAAGTATATTCCTTCCTTTCAATGGGGAACTTCAGGTGAGAAGTACAATTTTGAAAAAGCAATTGAAAGTGCCAACAATATGATGGAACGTCGTGGTTTGCAATTGTCACCCGAGGAAATAGCTGTTTTAAAACACATAGCTGACACTTCAAAGTAGCACCGAAGGCAATAAGTAAGACAAAATTGCAGTCTTATTACGAGTGGCATAACCTTTGCCAAATAGCAGTTACCGTAGAATTTAGTCGTTTTGATAAATACGCAGTGTATTTATCTGACACTTTGACGGAAGAAAATAAAGTATATGAGTGATTTTTTTGACGATAGATTTATAGCAATGTCCAACGGAGTAGAACCAGAAGCAGAGTTCATTCCACTTATTACAGCAGAGGAAGAAGAGAACATGAATAATCAGGAGTATCCTGAGGAATTAGCAATTTTACCCTTGCGAAACAATGTTCTTTTTCCAGGAGTTGTAATTCCAATCACAGTAGGACGTGATAAATCCATTAAATTGATACAAGACGCGAATAAAGGAAATAAAATCATTGGTGTTGTTTCGCAAAAGAACCAAGAAATTGAAGCTCCTGAATTTGTTGATTTGCATAAGATTGGGACAGTTGCGCAGATTTTGAAACTTCTAAAAATGCCCGACGGTAGCTCTACTGTCATTATTCAAGGTAAACGAAGATTTGAAGTTCTTCAACCAACAGAAACTGAACCTTATATGAAGGCAAAAGTGAAGATGTTGAGTGAGACAAAAGTCGAGGCAAAAGACAAGGAAATGAAAGTAATGTTCAAGACGATTAAAGACTTGGCATTACAAATCATTCAAGAAAGCCCAAATATTCCTTCAGAAGCTTCGTTTGCTATTGGAAACATCGATAGTCCAACGTTTTTGGTGAATTTTATTTCATCGAATATGAATGCTGATGTATCCAAAAAACAGGAAATGTTGAACGAATTGGATATCAAAAAAAGAGTTCAAATGGTTTTAGAGCATTTAACACTTGAAGTGCAAGTGCTCGAAATGCGAAACGAAATTCAAACGAAGGTTCGAAAAGATATCGACAAACAACAACGAGAATATTTCCTTCACCAACAAATGCGTACAATCCAAGACGAGTTGGGGGACAATCCTCAAGAACAAGATGTTATGGATATGCGCGAACGCGCAACTGCAAAGAAATGGAACGATGTCGTTGAAAAATTGTTCTATAAAGAATTAGACAAGTTAAGTCGAATGAATCCTCAAGGTGCTGAGTATACAGTGCAAATGAACTATTTGGATTTAATGTTGGATTTACCTTGGGATGAATATTCAAAAGATCAGTTAGACCTGAATCGAGCTGCTAAAATTTTAGAACGTGATCATTACGGATTAGAGAAGGTAAAGGAGCGAATTTTAGAGTACTTGGCTGTTTTAAAACTAAAAGGCAACATGAAATCGCCAATTTTGTGTTTCTATGGACCTCCAGGAGTAGGGAAAACCTCACTTGGAAAGTCAATTGCAGAAGCTCTTGGGCGTAAGTATATTCGCATGTCGCTTGGTGGATTGCACGATGAATCGGAAATACGTGGACATAGAAAAACATACATCGGTGCAATGCCGGGTAGAATCATTCAAAACATTAAAAAAGCCGAGATAAGCAATCCCGTATTTGTTTTGGATGAAATCGATAAGCTGGGAAGAAGTAATCACGGTGATCCATCGTCTGCGTTGTTGGAAGTATTAGATCCAGAGCAAAATCAAAGCTTCTACGACAATTACATTGAGACAGAATACGATTTATCACGTGTGATGTTTATTGCAACAGCAAACAACTTGGCTTCGATTCAAGGTCCTTTAAGAGATCGTATGGAAATCATCGAAGTCAATGGCTATACAATTGAAGAGAAAATTGAAATTGCAAAACGTCACTTGATGCCAAAGCAAATCAAAGAGCACGGTATTACAGCCAAAGACATTACGATTGATAAAAAAGTGTTGGAGAAATTGGTTGAAGAATATACCAATGAGTCCGGTGTGCGTGGATTGGACAAGATGATTGCGAAGGTCGTTCGAAATAGAGCCAGACAAATCGCAATGGAACAAGAATTCACTCCAAAAGTTACTTTAGATGATTTATTCACGATTCTTGGAGCAGGTCGCGGTCGTACAAAATACGATAACAACGATGTTGCTGGAGTTGTAACAGGTTTAGCATGGACAAGTGTTGGTGGGGACATTTTATTTATAGAATCATCAATAACACAAGGTAAAGGAAAACTTACGTTGACAGGTAATTTAGGAGACGTAATGAAAGAATCGGCTGTGATTGCCTTGGAGTATTTGAAAGCACATAGCAAGTTAATAGGCTTGGAGCAAGGTGTTTTTGATACCAACAATATTCACGTTCACGTTCCAGAAGGAGCAACGCCAAAAGATGGACCAAGTGCTGGAATCACAATGTTGACTTCATTGGCATCGGTGTTCACGCAACGTAAAGTGAAGAAAAACCTTGCAATGACTGGTGAAATCACTTTACGTGGTGATGTGTTGCCGGTTGGTGGAATCAAAGAGAAAATCTTGGCTGCTAAACGTGCTAAAATTAAAGAAATAATTTTGTGCGAAAAGAATAGAAAGGACATTGCTGAAATTAAAGCAGACTACTTGAAGGGGCTGACGTTCCATTATGTAACAAAAATGGATGAAGTTCTAGAGATTGCTTTGACGAATGTAAAAGTGAAGAATCCGCAGGAAGTGAATTAGTTGTAAATTAGTTTATAAAAGATGAAGGCGTCACGGTTCGTGGCGCCTTTTTTAATTGCATGTATAAATTGACAATTATTTAGAACGGCAATTTCATTTAAGTAATTGCAATTGAGTTAACTATTTATTAATTCGTCTGACTTAAACAAAAATAGAATGATAACAACGGATTAATCCGTATTTTAGCGCTTCTAAAAACAAAAATAAATGAAAAGAATTAGCCTACTATTTTTAAGCATTTTCGTACTGAGTGTGGCGAATGCACAAGTCAAAAAATCAGATGAGTTTGATTTTACAATTAGTGATCCTTACCAAGTGGTAGATGGTCAAAAAATCTATTTCAGTAAGGATGGAGAGGTTTTAGCCATTAAAATTGTGCGCGGAGGATACGTTTTTCAAAAGTTTTCAGGTAACAAACTAAATGAATCAAAGAGACAAAAAGATGAAATCATTCCTGATGGATTTTTATTGGAAGGGTTTAAAGAATTCAACGGTCGTTTTTTTATGTTCTATTCAATTTACGACAGACCAAATGTAACAGAACAATTGTTTGTGCGTGAAATTGACTTCGACAATGCCAATTTCAAGGATTTAGGAAAAATGCTATTCCAAGTAAAAGGGAAGGTGAGCGGAGCCTTTACTTCAATCGGAAATAGTTTTGGTTTCGGTTACAAAGTGACTGATAAATTTGATTTCTACACCACATTTGATGAGTCAAAATTAATTGTTCAATACAGAAGAGTACCTGAAGAAAAACGTGATGCATTGAATAAAGATATCATCGGAATGCACGTTTATGACGGAAATATGGAAGAATTGTGGAGCGACGACGTTACAATGCCATATACTGAAAAGAAAATGAACAACATTGGTTATACTGTTGACAAAAAAGGAAACGGATATATACTTGCCGAAGTGTACAAAGACGAAACTACTCGTCGTGTAGATAAAGAAGGGAATGCAAATTATGACTTGGAATTAATCAGAATTGATGGAGGAAATAGAGAGATCTCTACATCAAAAATTAATTTGAAAGATAAATTTATTATCGATTTAGGGTTCTTTGAAGGAAAGAATGACGAGATAGTTATTGCTGGTTATTTTGGTAAAGATTACCGTGCTGGAACGGATGGTGTTTTCATGTTCAAATTAGATGAGAATGGTTCTGTTTCAGAAGAAGTTTCGTATGAAGTACCTGTTGAAGTAATGTCAATGTATATGTCTGAAAGAGCTCAGGTAAAAATGGAAAAAAGAGATGAAAAAAGAGATGTAAGTATGCCTAATATGGTTTTACGAGAAATTGTTTTTTCATCAGACGGAAGCTTGACTATTATTGGTGAAAAATACTACGTAGTAACGCATTATAATGCTAAAACAGGACAAACAACTTATACATATCACTACGATGAAGTGTTAATGACACGTGTTGATGGAAACGGGAAGTTAGCTTGGATGAAAAAATTACCTAAACGTCAAACTGGCGGAGCTGGAAGAGGTGGAATGAGCTACTTTTTAATGAGTGGAAAAGACAGCCAGTATGTATTGTTCTTGGACAATGTGAAGAACATGGAAATTGGAATTAATGATTTCCCTGCAGGTCACAGTGATGGAAGAGGCGGTTATTTAACTGGATTTAAGGTGGATGACGCAACAGGTGAATTAACTAAAATTTCAATTTTTAATACAGCAGACGTAAATGATATGCGTTTGTATCAATTTAACACGGGAAGAATCGTTGAATTGAGCGAGAATGAATTTGCTGTTGAATTCTACAAAAAGAAAAAAGAAGACGTAATGGTTAAAGTAACGTTGAGTGAATAAAACACTAATCGTTTAAAATTGTAAATCCCGTGAATTCACTTTAATTCACGGGATTTTTTTGTGTAACTTTTTTTCAATTTTACGGTATACCTTTTTAGGTATGAAATTTGAAGTTCTCCACATCGAAAAATAAGTAATGTTACTGATGAAAAAAATCTACGTATCCCTATTTCTAATTCCATTTAGCTTTATAACTTTTGCTCAAGAAGAGTCTGAAGCTTGTGTCGATCCATCCAAAAAAATTATGAAAATGATTGAAACTGCAGTAAATGCTAAAGATGCACGTACTGCTGTTTTGAGTTTTAATGAAGCCATCGAAGCGGATGAAAGCAATGCTACTGTGTATTACGAATATGGAATGTATGCTTATCAAAGTGGTTTAAATTATTACGAAACGTATCCAAATCCATCGATGGGGGATAAAAGTTTTCAAAAGGCAGAAGAAATGTTTACCATAGCATTGGATAAATGTTCAAATTACCATGCAAATTGTTCTTATTATCTAGGAGTAATAAATTATACGCAAAAAGACATGCCAACTGCAATCAAGTGGTTCAAAGAGTTTAAAGCGTTTAAAAATCCAAATACAGATCGATATCCAGAAGATTACTCGAAAAAATTAAACGACGTAAATGAAGTGTTGGCAGATTTAGAGCGAGATATTGCTGTTAAATCTAAGGAAGTTCCATTTGCTCCGAAAATAGTACGAAATGTAAGTACTGATAAAGACGAATACTTTCCGATGATTTCTCCGGACAATGAGTTGATTTTTTACACGCGTAAATTGGATAGAAAGAATTTAGGTGATATTCAATCGAACGTAGTGGAGGAATTTACGTTTTCGAAACGACCCAATATGGTCACAGATTTTGACGGTGGAGCGCCTTTTAAACATCCTTTTAACGATGGTTCGTTCCAGAGTTACGGTGCAGCTACTTTGTCAGTGGATAATAAAGAAATAATTATTTGTGCTTGTAAAAGGGAAGAGGTTGCTGGTCAGTCGTACATGAATTGCGATTTGTATAGTGCAACCTATGAGCGTTCAGGTGCAGGAGGTAATGATTTTTCTTGGACGCCATTGAAAAACATGGGGCCGAACATTAATACGCCCAATGGATGGGAAGCTCAGCCTTCTTTATCGGCAGATGGAAATACATTGTTTTATACAGTGAATCGACCAACATCGCAAGACAATGATATTTACATAGTCGAACGCGATAAAAATGGAGTTTGGGGCACTGCACGACCGTTCAATGAAATCAATACTCCAGGAAAAGATAAAAGTCCTTTTTTACATCAGGATTCTGAAACATTGTACTTTGTATCGGGTAGTACCAAAGAACGCCCAGGAGTTGGTGGGTTAGATATTTTTTACATGAGACGTGAAAATGGAAAATGGGGAGAACCTAAAAACATTGGATATCCAATTAACACGGAGGACGATGAATTGGGATTGTTTGTAGCATTGGACGGGAAATTGGCATATTATTCATCACGAGTTGGAGGGAAATGGAATATTTATTCGTTCGAATTGTATGAAGAAGCTCGACCTCAAGCAGTTGCTATTTTAAAAGGAGAGTTGAAGTCAGATGACGGTCAACCTGTTAAAGATGCAAAGATTGAAATTACCTATGAAGATTCTGATGAAGTTACAGAGGTGAAGGTAAACGGTGATGACGGGAAATACGCAGCGATTATCAAAACGAAAAAAGAACAAGACGTAATGGTAACCGTGAAGAAAGAAGGGTACGCTTTTGATTCTAAGGTAATTGCAAAGGAAACAATCAAGGCACAAGCCGCGAAACCTGACTTGGCAATTCGAGAAAATGATTTGAATATCAAAGAAATTAAAGTTGGTGAGGCATATACGATTAACGATATTCTGTATACCACGAATTCAGCAGTGTTAAATTCAAAGTCTAAATTTATTTTAAAAGGTTTTGCGCGATTCTTAATGGAGAATCCAACAATATCTGTAGGAATTCAAGGACATACTGATGATGTTGGAGATGACGCACAGAATTTGAAGCTTTCTGAAGATCGAGCGCAAGTTGTGCAAGCCTTTTTAGTAAGTCTTGGTGTGAATAAAGACCGTTTATCCGCTAAAGGTTACGGTGAAACAATGCCGAAAGTAGAAAACACATCTGACAGTAACAGAGCGAAAAATAGACGAACAGATTTCGTTATCGAGGGAATGTAAACAATGGATGCAATTTTTTTAGTCGATATTTGTGGGACTTTTGCATTCGCAGTTTCCGGTGTATTAGCGGCGGTAGAACGTAAATTTGATTTGTTTGGCGTAATCATTCTTGCTTTCGTAACATCGTTAGGAGGTGGAACCTTACGTGATATTCTAATTGGATCAACACCTGTAAGTTGGATGAATAGTGATGTTCATATTTATCTCATTTTACTCACAATTCCTTTGGCGTATTTCTTCATGAATACATTGGTAAAGCTTAAAAAAACGTTCCTTTTGTTCGATACAATCGGAATTGGTTTGTTTACTGTATTGGGATTGGATAAAGCGATTGAAGTTGGATTATCGCCAGTTGTTGCAATAATGATGGGTGTTGTCACGGCTGTTTTTGGTGGAGTAATACGCGATGTTTTGTCAAATCAGGTTCCGTTGATATTCAGAAAAGAAATTTATGCTTTTGCCTGTTTATCGGGAGCAATCGTTTATTCAAGTTTAAATTACTTTGGGTTATTTATAGAGTTTAATTTAATGATTTCAATTACTGTTGTTATATCGATTCGACTTTTGGCAATTAAAAACAAATGGTCTATTCCATTTAAGCCTTTGGCGAAAAGAAACTAGAAATTGATTTTCGAATAATTTAAGTCCACAAAGCCTTTTATTCCAGGAATTGTTCCTGTTTCGCTGAATTGCCAATGAATAATACGTTCATCCCTGAATCGGTGGGCATGGTCGCTATAATTAGCTACCCAGAATTTGTAGTTTGAGAAATGTTCCTTGAATTTTTTCGAATAGAAACTATAAGATGTGTAAATAACAGGTCTTTTTCCAGTAGCTCTTTCGACTAGATTTAACCAAACTTTCATGTTTTCTATAAGAATAGCGTCAGATTGCGCATCAACTTCTACATCAAGAACCGGAGGTAAACTGGTTTTTGAATAATCATATTCACGCAGAAAATGGTTTGCTTGAGCTACGGCAGATACTGAAGGTCTAAAAAAATGATATCCACCATGCGGAATTTTTTCTTGGGATAAACGTGCGTGGTTGTTTTTCCACTCTCGATCTTTCAAGGATTCTCCTTCAGTGACTTTACAGTAAATAAAACGAATGGTTGAATCACTGTTGTTAAAAAAAGCATCCCAATCAACTTTTCCCTGATGGTGTGAGATATCAATTCCGTAACAGACGAATCCTTCTGGTAAACCCGGTAATTCTGAAATTACAACAGGTTTAACTTTATTATTGAAGTAATGCAGATAAATAAAAAAGGCACTCATTCCGAAAAACAGAACGAATAGGAAAGTCGTAATTCGACGTGTGCTTTTTTTCTTTCTACGCTTGGCCATTGTTAAATATAAAAAAAGCCCCGACATTTTCTGTCGAGGCTTCAATATAAATTAGTTTCGTTTTTTTATGCCTTAACGAAAGCTCTTTTCTCTCTAATACGAGCAGATTTTCCAGTTCTCTCTCTGAAGTAGAAAATACGTGCACGACGTACGTAACCCTTCTTGTTTACAACGATTCCTTCAATGAAAGGAGAATTTACTGGGAAGATACGCTCTACACCAACGTTTCCAGACATTTTACGAACTGTAAATGTTTCGCTTGTTCCAGAACCTTTACGTTGCAAAACAACACCTTGGTATTGCTGAGTACGCTCTTTGTTACCCTCTTTAATTTTGTATGAAACTGTGATTGTATCTCCGCTTGAAAATGCAGGAAGATTGTTAATCTCAACTAGTTCTTTTTGAAGTTCTTGTATAAAATCCATGTTGCTTAATTTCTTGTTCTACCGCTTAAAACGGGGTGCAATATTACGAATTAAATCCGATATGCACACTCAATTTCAATATTTTTTTGACAAAATTACAATTATTTCTTCCAAACAAGAAGTTTGCATAGAGGAACTTTAATGAAAGAGCCTAAAAAATTGCGAAAGAATATATGTTTTAACTAGTTTTGACTAAAATATTGCAATTATGTCTGTTCATACAAATGTGAAAAAAGTAACTACACATGTTCTCCAACAAATGAAAAATGATGGAGAGAAAATTAGCATGCTTACTGGTTACGATTATACTATGGCGCGTATTATTGATACAGCTGGTATTGATGTGATTTTAGTAGGTGATTCTGCTTCAAACGTTATGGCAGGACATGAAACGACTCTTCCAATTACATTGGATCAAATGATTTACCATGCATCTTCGGTAGTTCGTGGTGTTTCTCGTGCATTAGTTGTAGTTGATATGCCTTTTGGTTCTTATCAAGGAAATTCAAAGGAAGCTCTATCAAGCGCAATCCGAATTATGAAAGAGTCTGGTGGTCACGCAGTTAAATTGGAAGGTGGACAAGAAATATTAGAATCTGTGTCGCGTATTTTAACAGCTGGGATTCCTGTAATGGGACATTTAGGACTAACACCACAATCAATATATAAATTTGGTACATACGTTGTCCGTGCTAAAGAAAAAGACGAGGCCCAACGTTTAATCGAAGACGCTAGGGCTTTGGAAGAAGCCGGTTGTTTCGCTATCGTTTTGGAGAAAATACCAGCCGATCTTGCAGCGAAAGTTGCAAAAGAAGTAACTATTCCAATCATTGGAATTGGTGCAGGGAATGGAGTAGACGGGCAAGTTTTGGTAGTTCATGACATGTTGGGCATAAACAATGAGTTTAGTCCTCGTTTTTTGCGTAAATACCATAATTTATTTCAAGAAATGCTTGGGTCATTTCAACGCTATATCGAAGATGTGAAGTCGGGCGATTTTCCGAATGAGGAAGAGCAATATTAATTCGTTCAATGGCGATAAAAGTTCTTCATATAGATAACCACACAATTGTTGTCAACAAACAGCCTTCAGATATTGTTCAAGGCGACAAAACTGGTGATGAAACATTGGCAGAAAAAGTAAAACAGTACTTAAAAGTTGAATTTAACAAAGAAGGTAATGTTTTTTGCGGAGTTGTACATCGCCTAGATCGACCAACAAGTGGCGCTTTGGTTTTTGCACGAACGAGTAAAGGATTATCGCGATTGAATGAGCAATTTAGAGATAAATCAACACGAAAAGTGTATTGGGCAGTTGTCGAAAAAGCACCAGATATCCAATCGGGTCGATTAGAGCATTTTTTAAAAAAGAACGAAAAACAAAACAAATCCTATGCTCACACATCTGAAGTAGCTGGATCTAAGAAGGCAATCTTGTCTTACAAACTTGTAAACTCGTCGGATAAATACCATTTACTTGAAATTGAACTTGAAACTGGAAGGCATCATCAAATTCGGTGTCAATTGGCGACAATAGGTTGTATAATAAAAGGCGACTTGAAGTATGGCGCAAAGCGATCCAATAAAGACGGTTCCATTCATTTACATGCGCGACATTTGGAATTCAATCACCCAACAACCAAAGAGCTGGTTTCAGTTACAGCTCCTGTTCCAGACGAACCTTTGTGGCAATACTTTGAGGAGAAGTGTAACTAAAAGCACATTTGAAACAGCTGGAATAGAATAAATTTGAAAAAAAATAAAAAAATGGAATATACAATTGTAGACGTTAGAACGGTTGATGAATTTAGAGGAGGAAATGTTGCCGGTTCGATTAACATCCCATTACAAGAGGTGGTGGAGAGAGAAGCTGAAATTATGGCATTGAAACAACCTGTCCTGTTTTGTTGTCTTAGCGGAGGAAGAAGCGGACAAGCGACACAATACTTTAAAGCGAAAGGGTTGGATTGTGAAAATGGCGGAGGCTGGTTAGAAGTCAATGCAAAAATGAACGGCTAATCCTTAATCAATAAAATTGGAAGCGATATCTGAAATGGTGTCGCTTTTTTTATGCCGTTTCGACTAGATTCTTGTCGTATTTACCCGTTCCTAATTGATGAAGTAAGGTAAAGTGACTTTTTAGAGCACCCAAAAACGTTTTGTACTCGTAATAAGGAACGTCAAATTCCTCAGCAGTTAGTTTCACAATTTTTGAAATGTCTTTGTAATGAACATGACAAATATTTGGGAAAAGATGGTGTTCGATTTGGTAGTTTAAAGCTCCAACGAACCAAGAAAAAACAATACTGCCATTGGCAAAATTTGCTGTAGTTTTCATTTGATGAATCGCCCAGTTATTTTCTAAGCTACCAGTGGTATCCACTTCGTAAAATTGTGTACTTTCCAATACGTGGGCAGATTGAAAGATTAGCGCTAAAATAAGTCCACAAATAAACTGCATAATCAAAAAGCCGATAATGATGACCCACCACGGACCAGTGATCATATAAATTGGAAGCAAAATCGTTAGTCCGAAATACCATATTTTGTGAAAAATAATGCGAATCAACGCCTTTCGTAGTGTCAAGCCCTGCGTTTTCAATAAATCCTTTTTGTGGTAGCGAAATGTTTGTTCGATGTCTTTAAAAACAAACCAGTAGAGTGTAAGAACACCATACAGAAACGGTGCGTAAAAGATTTGAAAACGAAATATTTTTTTTCGTTCTTGATTAGGAGAAAACCGCACAATTCCTTGCTTTTCAATGTCTTCATCAAACCCATCGACGTTTGTAAAAGAATGATGCAACACGTTGTGTTGAATTCTCCAGTTCAAATGGTAACCTCCAATAAAATTTAGGACGAATCCCAATGCATTGTTGACTTTTTTATTCTTAGAGTATGAGCCATGATTGGCATCATGCATGATAGTCAATCCGATTCCTGCCATGCCAAATCCCATTATAGTAAATAGTAGAAGAATCAACCAGAAAGAATTTACGGTGCCGCTAATGATTAAAATCAGTGGTAAAAAATATACTGTGAGCATGAATACCGTTTTGATTTTCATGTTTGTATTTGCGTGAACTGAAATATTATTATCCCGAAAGTGAGTGTTTACCCGTTTACGTAATGTTTTATAAAAATCAGGTCGATCATTGTCATTGAAAATGACAGTCGGAATGCCCATTAAATTCGTTTTAAACGAACACTTCATCATGGACGCAGAAACGAAAGTACTTTAATTAATGCGCAAAAACGAATGAAATGGCTCTAAAATGAAATATTCGATTTTTTTTAATGGTTCATTTGTCATGCAAAATCAATTCATGAATTACATGCTAAGAAGGATCAAATTTGATTTTTAATTCATTTTTCATAGTGTTAATTGTAATAAAATTTGATTTTGTTCGTCTTATGTAACATGAGGTTTCTGCTCGCATCAATTTTTCTTAATGTATTTATGGCAATTGGACAAAACGAAAATGTTGTGTTGCTTTTGCGCGCAGATGAGTTCAATAAAAATGTACTGTTGAATTGGTCCATTTCTCAAGGCAATACATGTAATGGAATTGATGTGTTTCGCTCTATTGATGGAGTGAATTACACTAAGATTGGAGATATCGAAGGAATATGTGGAAGTGCATCAGAGGAAATTGATTATTCGTTTACAGATTTGTTTCCAGTGCAAAACAGTTTTAACTTCTATAGATTAGGACTTGGTGGTCTTGGGTTTTCGTACAATGTGAAAATTGAAATAATCGAAATTGCTGTAAATTCATATCAAATTAGGCCAAATCCGGTGAGCATGGATGCAGTGCTTCTATTCAAAAATGACGCATCTAAACCAGCAAAATTAAAGGTGTTTAATTCTTTTGGAGAGACCGTCTCAGAAATGGTGACAAACGAATCCGAATTTAATATTGGGGAATTTACAGAATTGCCAGGAGGGGTATATCGTTTTATTTTAGATGTAAATGAGCGCGAAATTAAAGGAGAAATAGTAATTCCTTAATCAGGTTGTTTTGTTCTCACTTTCATTAAGTACAATAATTCGATCTCCATTTAACTTCCGAATTGAAGATTTTTGTACAAAAAAAAGGATCGCTATTTCTAACAATCCTTTTTGGGTGGAAGATGGGGCTCGAACCCACGACCCTCGGTACCACAAACCGATGCTCTAACCAGCTGAGCTACATCCACCATTTTGAGAGGGCAAATATACTTTTTTTTTTATACAAAATAATTCCACTACTATTTTTTATTTTCAAGCTAAAAAAATATAGCTGCACCGCTTTTTCTTAACTTTGTAATTGATGAGCGATAAAAAAAATATTACCCTAAATGTGGAAGGAATGACTTGTGCCAATTGTGCATTAGGCATTAAAAAACAATTGATTAAAAAAGGATTAGAAAACGTAAATGTAAGCTTCTCAACAGGCGAAGTAACTTATGATAGTAATACCAAACTCAATACTCAAGAGATTATTGACAGTATCAACCAATTAGGTTATAAAGTAATTGATGCTCCTAAAGAACAAAAAAGATTATCATCCATTGAGAAAAAATTCTACATTTCGTTAATTTTTACCATTCCTCTGTTTTTACACATGTTTATGCCACACGACAATATTTTAAATGATGGTTGGGTGCAATTAGCATTGTGTATTCCTGTTTTTGGAATAGGACTATTTCATTTTGGAAAAAGTGCTTGGGGTTCTCTAAAAACAGGCATTCCTAATATGGACGTGTTAATTACCATAGGTTCAACGGCCGCTTTTATTTATAGCATTGTTGGAATTTACCTCTACTATGGTACGCACGAAGCTCATAATTATTTGTTTTTTGAAACTGCTGCAACCATCATCACTTTAGTACTATTGGGAAATGTATTAGAACATCGTTCGGTAAATCAAACCACTACTGCCATTAAAGAACTAAGTCAGATACAACAAAGTGAGGCAAAAAAAATAATGCCCGATGGATCTACAACTGTTGTCAGTTATGATGAAATTAATGTAGGAGACATTATTCAGGTAAACAGCGGAGATAAAATAGCTGTTGATGGAGAAATTATTAAAGGTTCTGCTACTATTGATGAATCAATGATTTCCGGAGAAAGTACTCCTGTAGAGAAAGAAATTGGCTCAAAAGTTATTGGTGGAACAGTAATGATGGATGGAAGCATGCAGTTTAAAGCTGAAAAAGTGGGTAGCGAAACGGTCCTTTCAAAAATTATTGAAATGGTAAAAAATGCTCAACAAAATCAACCAAATATTCAACGATTGGGAGATAAAATCAGTGCTATATTTGTTCCTGTAGTATTAGTTATTGCATTACTAACTTTTTTAATTGCTCATTTTGGTTTTGATATAAATACGCAACAAGCGTTAATGCAAAGTATAGCTGTATTAGTAATTTCTTGTCCTTGTGCCATGGGTTTAGCAACACCAACAGCAGTAATGGTAGGAATAGGAAGAGCGGCAAAAAAAGGAATTTTAATTAAAGGAGGAAGCACCTTAGAATTATTTGCCAATGCTAAAAATATGGTGTTTGACAAAACAGGAACGCTTACTACAGGAAAATTTTCCATAAAAAGAACCAAACTGTACGCTTCTATTGAAGAACAAGAACTTAAAAACATACTTTTTAGCATAGAACAACATTCTTCTCATCCAATTGCTCAATCCATTGTAGCTTATTTAAAACCAGATGCTACACTTATTGATTTTCCTACTATAAATGAAATAAAAGGCGTAGGTTTAGAAGCTTTTGATAAAGAAAATAACCATTACAAAGTAGGTTCGTTTAGAATTGATGAGACACAAACTAAAGACAAACAACACGCTATTTTCATTTTTAAAAACAAGGAACTTATTGCCGGAATTGATATTGAAGATGAATTGAAACAACATGTTCCAGAAACCATTTCCTTGCTGAATAAACAAGGATTAAATACGATTTTATTAAGTGGAGATATGCAAGAAAAATGTGAAGATTTAGCTGCCAAAGTGAATATTAAAACTGTTTATGGCGAACAGCTTCCTGAGCAAAAATTAGAAAAAATTGATGAATTAGAAAAACAATCACCAACGGTAATGGTGGGTGATGGAATAAATGATGCTCCTGCACTTACAAAAGCTGCTGTAGGGATTTCTATGAGCAAAGCTACGCAAGTAGCAGTGCATTCTGCACAAATTGTTTTACTTAATGATAAAGACTTATCTCAGGTATATGAAGCGTATTTAATAAGTAAACACACCTTAATAACCATTAAACAAAATTTATTCTGGGCATTTTTCTATAATGTATTAGCAATACCTATTGCTGCATTTGGTTTTTTAAATCCTATGGTAGCGGCTTTAGCAATGGCTTTCTCAGATGTAATTGTTGTTGGAAATTCTATACGTTTAAAGACTAAGAAGTTAAAATAAAATCAATCTTCTATTCCTTCAAAAAAAGCGGGATTAAAATTAACCAAAAACAATTGTTTTTTAGCTCTAGTAATGGCTGTATAAAGCCATCGCAAATATTCTATATTAATCATTTCTTCGGTAAGGTAACCTTGTTCCACAAAAACAGCATCCCATTGTCCACCTTGAGATTTATGACAAGTAATAGCGTAAGCAAACTTAACTTGTAACGCTTGGTAATATGGGTCTTTACGAATTAATTCATTACGTTTTTTTCTATTAGGCTCATATCCATACTCTTCCGAAATGGCATCATATAACTCCCTAAATCTACCTGAAGGCAATGATGGAGCATCCGAAAGAATGCTGTCCATCAGAATTTTAATTTCCAAATCCGGTTCATTAGGATAATCCACCATTCGTATGGTAATATTGGCAAACCTAAAACCATGTTTTTCTTCAAAACCTCTAATTTTTAAAATCTCAATAATATCGCCATTGGCTATAAAACCTGCTTTTGAGGCATCATCCAACCAAAAATAATTATTCTTAACCACCATCATGTAATCGCCTGTGGCAATTTCTTCTTCTAACCATTTTATTCTTGCTCTAATTTGCAAATTAAACAAATTGGCTCTTTTGTTACTTCGGCAAACAACCATCACATTTTCATCTCCAAACTTACCGTAAGCATCATTTAACTCATCTTCTAACTCCAGTCCTGTAATACACCTCACATCAGTATTAACATCTAATTCTGAAAACATGGGCAATTCGACTTTTTTAGTATTAATTTTTGCTCTAATAAAAGTAGCTAAAGACAAAATTTTACTGTCTTGAGCTTGCCTTACTACTTCATCCAACTCATAAAATTCGGGATATAAATAATAGTTCTTATGCAGCAAATCCTCATCTAAAGCCGGACTCTCTTCCACACCCACCGGTGGCAATTGAGCAGTATCTCCAATAAAAATCAATTTACAATTAATCCCACTATAAACATATTCCAACAAATCATCTAACAAGCCTTTTTGATTTCCCCAACTGTTATTTAGTAAACTTCCTACATCACTAATCATAGAAGCTTCATCAACCAAAAAAATAGTGTTCTGAAATTTGTTTTGTTTTATGCTAAAACGAGTATAACCATCCCCTCCACTTTTCAATTGGTATATCATTTTATGAATGGTAAAGGCTGGTTTTTGAGAATAATTAGCCAATACTTTGGCCGCTCTCCCTGTTGGTGCTAACAATATCGATTCAAAATTAAAATTAGGTAAGGTTTTTACCAAAGCTCCAACAATAGAAGTCTTTCCAGTTCCTGCATATCCTTTAAGTACAAACAGACTTCTTTTTTGCTGGTGGAAAACAAAATCAGTTAATGCACCAAGTACTTGTTGCTGTTTTTGAGTTGGCTTAAACCCAAAATGCTGAAGTAATAATCTGTCTCTTATACACATCTGACGCTGCCGACGATCTACTCTGTGTAG
>OLID01000216.1_pt1 | contig 31738 bp, 27 predicted proteins | sample 1609361 | NCBI WGS metagenome assembly OLID01 (sample SAMN05416778, study PRJEB24817) | seawater metagenome | isolation source: Sea water | place: Canada:Atlantic | collected 2013-07
ACGAGATTTCTGCCTGTCTCGTGGGCTCGGAGATGTGTATAAGAGACAGCCTATCTCCTTTCCTGCTTCATCATAACCGTATGCCCATCCGTGTTTAACACCTTTTTGGTAGCGAATAACCGTCATTGGTTTTCCAGTGGTATGATAGTGTGTCCACAATCCATCTTTCTTATTTTCGAAATATGCTCCTTTCACTTTTACATTTTTCCCATCAAAATATTCAGTGTATTCGCCATGAAGCATGTCGTTTTTATAATGTGAAACTGATGCTGGGATTTGAGACTTATCGGCTAACTCTTCAGGAACGTAATAAATAACTTTACGTCCTTCCAACTTTCCATTTTTATAGGTTTCTGTATTGCTAATGCGTTGTGATGGTCCAAAATTCAACCATACGCTATCCTTTAATTGATTGCGAAATATTCCATAGCTCATCAAAGCACCATGTTCGTGATAGTAAAATGCAACCGAACGATTACTATTTTCATCGTGCTTAATAACAGCCTTTACTTTTGATGAAGGATAATAATACGTAAATTTTCCTACTGGTTTATCATCTTTAAACTGTCCTGTGTATTCAAATACCTTTGAACCTTCATACAATTTTGCCCATTCACCTTGTTTTTTTCCCTTTGCATCAACTTGATTTACTTGTCCGATCCCGACAAACGCAAAAAACGCAATTAAAGTAACTAAGCTATATTTCATTTTTAATCATTTTAGCAAATTCATCCAATCCACTAACAGTTACATCTGCTTGTATATTTATTGGCTCCTCTGTTTTAATTCGTACTGTTTTCATTCCAAGATTCTTGCCAAACTCGATATCTGTATCTGTGTCACCAATCATCACGCAACATTCAAAATCAATCTCTGGAAATTCCATTTTAGCCAAATCTGCCATTGCGGAAGAAGGTTTGCGCATGTCGTCTTCTGCACCTTTTAAATTTGGCGCAAAGTAGCATTTGTCAATTTTTCCACCTTTCAAGTAAATTTGATCACACATATAATTGTGAATCTCCAAAAGGTTACGCTCTTCCATTATCCCTTTTGCAATTCCTTGTTGATTTGTCACCACCAACACTAAATGAAAAGTCTCTGAAAATTGTCTAATTGCATCTTCGACTCCTGGAAGGAATTCAAATTCTTCTATTGAAGTAATGTACCCTCCAAAAATACGCCTGTTTATAACACCATCTCGATCGAGAAAGAGCGACCATGTATTATTTATACCCCAATTACTAATCGACATCTATCGTCCTTTCGACCAAATAAACATTACGATGAGCTGAAGTTCGTCCCATCATTTCCGCGATAAAACCAGCTAAGAAAAATTGAACCCCCATAATCATTGCTGCTAAAGCCACATAAAACTCCGTTCTATCTGCAATTTTTTCAGCAGTTGAATTAAAGAACAACTTATCTATACCGATATAAAATGAAAAACCAAAACCAATAAAGAAAAGCATCATACCAATTACGCCAAAAAAGTGCATCGGTTTTTTGCCAAATTTCCCCATAAAGGCAACGGTCATTAAATCCAGCGGTCCGTTGATAAATCGATTCAATCCAAACTTAGTTGTACCGTATTTACGTGCTTGATGAGCAACCACCTTTTCTCCAATGTTTGTGAAACCAGCATATTTTGCAAGTGCAGGAATATAACGGTGCATATCCCCATAAATCTCAATGCTTTTCACAACAGCACTCTTATACGCTTTCAAGCCACAATTAAAATCATGCAAATGAATTCCAGTTATACGACGTGCTGCCCAATTGTACAATTTAGTTGGAAGAGTTTTCGAAATTGGATCGTAACGCTTTTTTTTCCATCCAGAAATCAAATCATAATCTTCTTCGATTATCAATCTATACAATTCCGGAATTTCATCAGGTGAATCTTGTAAATCAGCGTCCATAGTTACAACAACACGACCCATTGCAGCTTCAAAGCCCTTTTGCAAGGCAGCCGATTTACCATAATTACGTTGAAATTTAATTCCCTTAATGTTTAGGTCTTTTTGATGCAGTTCTTCAACTACCTTCCATGAACCATCTTTACTTCCGTCGTCTATAAACAGTACCTCATATGAAAAATTGTTTTCATTCATCACCTTCACTATCCATTGATGCAACTCAGGCAAAGACTCTACCTCATTGTACAAAGGAACGACTACCGAAATATCATATTTTAATTCCAAACTGAAAAATTTGTTTTAACAAATATAATTAAACGATTGAAGCAATTTGGAATTAATCCATCTTAATAATTTTATGGACTTCATCTGCAACGGATAAGAAATAGACTCCGTTTTTCAAATCTCTTAAATCAACCAATTCAATTTCTGAGTTTAATTTTCCTTCTTTGACAATTACACCTTCTAAGGACACAACCTGAAAGGAAATATTTACATTATTGGACTTGATGTTTAAAATGTCACTTGTCGGATTTGGAAATACTTGGATATTTGTTTCCAAAGAAGGTATGCCTAGCTCAAAATCCTCAACGATAAAAAACCGATCAACCGCTGCTTCGGTTACATTACCATTTGGTTCTTCATCCGAAGTTTCGAAGAAAAACTGCATTGTACTAGTCAAAGTGATAAAATCTTGAATGCGAATACTTTTTTCCACCCATTGTTCAGGCACAAAAAACCCGCCCCCAACTTTATCAATTTCAACTGTTTGGGTACCATTTGAAACTTTAACTCGTAAGGTATCATCAGGAGCTGAAGGGCCATGAAATGAATAAAACCAACGCGAATAGTTCACATACGGATTTGAATACGAAGAAAGGTCGATAACAGGAGAGATTAAGTTCGCAGTTCCTTTATCAACATCATCCACGTCTGCGTTTAACTGAGGTGAATTGCCTGTTACAAAAGAGTAATCACCACAATCGGTTATAACATCTCCGTAAGGAGCTGAACCACTTTCTGTACCATTAGGAAAACCTCTTTCCCACATTCCGGTTGTAGCAGTTCCTGACGTGGACCAACCATAATCAAATGTAAAATCATCATAAATCATTTTTTTTAATGAAACAGTAATTTGACCTGTAGAATTATTTATTAATTGATAATTGCAATACGTTTGGTATCCCCATTTTCCAATTTGAATTTGATAATTTTCCTGATAGAAGAGCGTTAAACTTTCCTCACCAATTCCATTGGTTACGCCATCGTGAGTTATTAGTGTGTGGACCAATCGAACATCTGCTCCTTGAATTGGATTACCTGAGCCCTCCTCCAACACCAATACATCCAAATTGAAAGGTGGAATTGGCACCAATTGAACATTTTGATTTACGATAACTCCGTTTGAAAGTGAGACAGAAATTGTCTGCGGAAAATAGCCAACTTTTGAATATGTAACATCATAAACACCTGCATTAACAATACCTGTGGCATAGAACCCTGTATTCTGTGTTAGTTCAGTTTGAGCATCTCCTACAATCACAATTTCCACTTGATTGATTGGATTGGTAGTATTCACATCGGTAACAATTCCTTCTAAATATGCTGCTTGAACATATGTTGGGTTTAGAATAAACAACCCCTCTGTTATATCTGTCGCAATGACCAAACCAGAGGAAAAGAAAGGATAAGTTCCCCAACAACCATCGTAACTCGTAGTTTGCGTTGGATAGGTATCGAAATTTCCAACTTCAACCATATTATACGGATACGTAATATCATGCACAACTACACCGTCGGAATAATAACTTGTAACAATATGATTACCGAGAACATGTGTGTTATGGGGAATTACACCAGCTCCTGGTGAACTTTGCACTCTATCTACTTCAACGATATTTGCCGGATCAGAAACATCGTATGCACCAATAAATGCACCGGAGACCTCATCAGTTGTATATACAAATTGTCCATCATCACTTGCCCAAATATTGTGGGCGAAATTTGAAGGAGTTGTTTTGGTTCCAAGCAATACAGGGTTTGACCTATCTGTTACATCCACCACACTAATAATTCCCTCATAAATATGTCCCAAATACATTGTGTCATTTTGAACATATCCATCGTGTACATACCAATCATCAAAAACACCTACCTCAATAGGATTCATTGGGTCTGTAAAAACATCCAAAATAATAACGCCTCCATTCCCTCTGTTCGCACCAAAAATATATGCGTAACCAAATTCATCAATATATAAATTATGCGCTGACTCCCATTCCTGCCCATTTGGCCCCGAATAATAATTAACAGGCAAAGCAGTTGAGCCTGGCAATGGGGAAAGATCAATAATTAGCAACCCGTTTTCTGCTTCAGTAGTAATGTAAGCAAAATCACCGTTTGTTTTTAAATCTCTCCAAGTCGATTCCATTCCCGGCTCCCAAAAAATCTCGATCGGCGATGACGGAGTAGAAATATCAACAACACTCGTTCCTTTTTTTGCACCAACAAGTGCGTACTCATTGCCCATCTCATCTTCATACCCCCAAACATCATTCAAATCTGTATTGTGCAACACATTATAATCTAAATGACCAATTGAATCCATGTTCAATTGAGCGTTCACATTGCCAACTAGGACAACAGTAAGAAAAAGAAGGGTTTTATTCATAACAAATTGAAGCTAAATAATCGTTGATAAACAGTTAAAGTATAAAAATTGCTGCTATTATAAAAATCAAAATGACAACAAGATATTGCCATACATCGACAAAATAAGGGGCGTATTTTTTTATTTTTTCTTTCATACCATTAAATCAAAGATAAATAAACATTCTATTCTTGGATTTTTAACTTTTAAATTGGTCAGATTTTCGTTATATTCGCACTTCCAAAAAATTATACATTATGGCAAAAGAATCAGTCATTGAAACTCAATCTTCTGTAGATTTCGAAACGTTTAAAAAAACTATTATTGAAGACTACAAACTTGCTACGCTTTCTAGGGAAGCGTCATTGCTTGGTCGAAGGGAAGTATTGACTGGTAAGGCCAAATTTGGGATTTTTGGAGACGGAAAAGAGTTGGCTCAAATTGCGTTGGCTAAACAGTTTAAAAATGGTGATTTTCGATCAGGGTATTACCGTGACCAAACTATTATGATGGCAATTGACCAATTAACGGTTCAACAGTATTTTGCAGGACTTTATGCACATACGGATGTGGCGCAAGAGCCTCAATCTGCTGGACGTCAAATGGGTGGCCATTACTCGACTAGAAATCTGAAATCAAACGGCGATTGGAAAAACTTGATGGAACAAAAAAATAGTTCTGCAGATATTTCTCCAACGGCAGGTCAAATGCCGCGTTTACTTGGATTAGCAAATGCTTCGAAAGTGTATCGTCAAAATCCGTCGCTATCTAAATTAGATGCGTTTAAAAAATTCACCAATGGTGGAAATGAAGTAGCATTCGGAACTATCGGTGATGCTTCAACATCAGAAGGTCCTTTTTGGGAAACAATAAATGCAGCCGGTGTTCTTCAAGTCCCAATGGTAATGTCTGTTTGGGATGATGGTTACGGAATTTCAGTGCCACGTGAGCACCAAACAACAAAGGATAGTATTTCCGAAGCATTAGCTGGAATGCAACGCACGAAAGACAAACCAGGATACGAAATATTTGTCACGAAAGGATGGGATTATGCTCATTTATGTGAAACATATGAAAAAGCCGTAAAACTGGCTAGAGAAGAACATGTGCCGGTTTTAATACACGTAAAAGAAGTGAACCAACCACAAGGTCACTCTACAAGCGGTTCGCATGAACGATACAAAGATGAAGCACGATTGAAGTGGGAAGTTGAATTCGATTGCATCGCAAAATTTAAAGAATGGATTTTAAACTTTGACGTAGATGGTTTATCTCTGGCTACGGAAGAAGAACTAGAAGCAATTGAAAAAGCTTCCAAAACATCTGTTAGAGAGCAAAAGAACGCTGCTTGGACTGCATTTCTAAGTGACATGAAAGAAGATCATGCGACTGCTATTTCTCTTTTAAAAGCTTTAGCGAATGAAAGTCAAAATGGTGTTTTTATAACTAAAATGGTAGAAGAATTGGAAAAAGCAATGGACCCAATTCGTAAAGATATTCTTAGTATCGCTCGAAAGGCATTGCGCATGACCCGTTCTGAAAATTTGAGTTCAAAAAACGCTCTTTCAAATTGGATTAAACAACAAATTAACGAAAACAACGACCGATATAGTTCACATTTATACGATGAAACATCAACCTCCGCATTGAATGTCGAGCCGATAGCTCCAACCTATGATACTGAAGTTAAAATGGAAGATGGGCGTTTAATTTTGCGTGAAAATTACGTGAAATTACTTGCTGATTATCCTCAAGCCCTTGTTTTCGGTGAAGATGCTGGAAAGATTGGTGGTGTAAATCAAACATTAGAAGGTGTTCAAGACATTTATGGTGTTGAACGTGTTCATGACACAGGAATTCGTGAATGTACAATTATTGGTCAAGGTATAGGAATGGCAATGAGAGGCTTACGTCCAATTGCTGAAATTCAGTATCTAGATTATTTATTGTACGCTATTCAAGTCATGTCAGATGACTTAGCTACTGTTCAATACAGAACAAAAGGTGGCCAAAAAGCACCTTTGATTATTAGTACACGCGGTCACCGTTTGGAAGGAATTTGGCACAGTGGTTCTCCAATGGGAATGATTGTCAATTCGATTCGTGGAATACATGTATGCGTTCCAAGAAACATGACCAAAGCGGCAGGATTTTACAATACCTTAATGGCGGCAGAAGAACCTGCTTTAGTGATTGAACCATTAAATGGATACAGAACCAAGGAACGAATGCCAACAAATATTGGTGAATTTAGAGAACCTTTAGGAATTCCAGAAATTGTAAGAGAGGGAACTGATATCACGCTTGTTTCTTATGGATCAACGTTCAACTTGTGCGAAATTGCGGCACAACAACTAATAGAATTGGGAGTATCAATTGAATTGATTGATGTTCAAACATTGTTGCCCTTCGATATTAATCATATGATTGTTGACTCTCTGAAAAAAACGAATCGATTGTTAATCATTGATGAGGATGTTAGCAGTGGTGGAACTGCATTTATGCTAGATAAAATTTTAGTTGAGCAAGAAGGATATTACCACTTGGATGCAGCTCCAATAACGATGAGTTCGAAAGATCACCGTCCTGCGTATGGTTCGGATGGAGATTATTTTTCAAAACCAAATGTTGAAGATATTGTTGAGAAAGCATATCAAATCATGCATGAATCGGATCCAACTGCGTTTCCTTCCATTTATTAAATTAGATGAAATATCTCATTGTCATATGTACAATTTGCTCCATTCTTGGTAAAGATATCTACCAGGCTTCATGGGACGTTTGGTATGTTGTCAATAAAGAATATGTCGCGCAGAAATTGTGTGAAAATCAAGCGATTCCAATGTTGAATTGTAATGGTAAGTGTTACTTGTCAAAACAATTAGAAAAAGCCGAATCGGCTCTCAAAGACATGGAAAATAGCCACAAAAACAATCGCCCTGTGATGAGTGAAAATAATAAAATTGCTCAAAATTATGAATTTCAATCACATTTGGTAGTAATGGCAGAGGACAATTCAAAAGACGTATTTAAAAACACTGCTGATTACAGAGAAATTCTTTTTATTAATTCCATTGATCACCCACCGCAAAGTTGATTTTATAACACGATTAGTAGTTTATAATTAAATCAACACAATGAAAATAATAGCAACAATAGCAATTGTTGTATTCTCCTTTCATTCGATTTGTTGCGAAGTATGTGGTTGTTCATCAACAGCAGGTTCTATTGGAATTATTGGGTCTTCCAATTATCATTTTGTAGGATTGAGTTTTGAAGGACGCTCATTTAACAGTATTCATCCAGATATATTCGGACACGGAAGCGTTGAAAGCTCAACGGAATTTTTTATGCAAGGAAGTTTACTTGCGAAATTCCAAGTTACAAAACGATTTCAACTGTACACGAATATACCTGTAGTTTACAATCGGCAACAAAGAAGTGGAGAAACATCAATTACACAAGGGTTAGGAGATATTACGATAAATACACGTTTTTTAGCATTTACTCGCGCTGACACTTTGCGAAAACGTGCTTTGAATTTGCAACTAGGAGCTGGTGCAAAAGCGCCAACAGGTAACTTTTCAAGAAATACACACGAAACAACAAATATGTTTCCAGGCACTGGTTCGTGGGACTTTCCGTTCAATTTGAATTTATTCTTTCAATCAAAAAAATGGAATATTCAATTCGAAAACGTGTTCAACTTAACAACGCAAAACAGTGCCGGATACAAATTTGGGAATGCGTTTCAATCTGTTGTTTACTCTGGTTATAACATCAAAGTTGGAAAAGGAACAATTTCAACAGGAATGGGCGTTCAATTCGATTATCTTTTTCACTCAGAAATTGACGGATCAAGTAAGAACACCTTTAATGGTGGTTATTTATTGTCCCTTCTTCCTGGAATCAACTTTGAATTCAACCGCATTTTTGCAACAATTCGCTATTTCCAACCCTTGACACAACATTTATCAAAAGGATTCACTAAAAACAATGGACAAATGTCCGTTTCATTTTATTACACATTTAAATCAAAAAAATCATGAACAAATTTATCTTAAACACAGTCTCAATATCATTAATCTCTCTTTCAATTGTCTCTTGTAAAAAAGACAAAGAGCATGAAGAAGAGCACCACGACGAACCTGTTACAGCAGTAATCGACATCAATTCTTTTAACGATGGAGACACGATTGCTAGCGGCGCAACTTTTCACATGTCTGGGACAATAACTGGGACGTCAGAAATGCATGGGTACACTATTGTATTGCACAATCATGCGACTATGCAAGATGTTTTCAACGTGCAAAACCATGACCATTCATCGGTTTATACAATTCATGAACATTGGGTCAACAACGTAGCTGACACAAGCACAGTCATGTTTACATTAACGACAGCATTAGATCACAATGGTGGCACAATGTCGACTGTAAAACATGTTGTTTGCCTGCCATAAGTCAACTACTATTTTAAAAAAAAGCACCTATGTAACATAGGTGCTTTTTTTGTAATTATTAATTCCTAGTTTCGTCTAAGAAGAAAAATACAATGTTATGAATTGGAATGAATACACCTCGCTTTTTGAAACTATCTTAAATTCGGAAAACAATGCAGCACCATACGATAATCCAGAATATGTGAATTATGTAAAAATGAATCAATCGCGATCAAATCGTTGGTTGAAAGCTGACATTTTGAATGACGACTTAGTAAAAAAGATTAAGGCAATTGATTCTCCACAAGAATGGATTGTTATTACAGAACCTTGGTGCGGAGATGCAGCGCACAACGTCCCAGTATTGGCAATGCTGAGTAAAAAAAACCCATTGATCGATTTTAAAATTGAACTGCGCGATAATGGTGCAAATCTTATCGACAACTATTTAACAAACGGAGGAAAGTCAATTCCGAAACTCATCGTTCGCAACGAAAATGGTGAAGATTTATTCACCTGGGGACCAAGACCTGAAGAATGTCAACAAATTATGATTGACTTTAAAAAAACAGATTTACCGATTTTAGAGAAGCACAAACGTATTCAGACTTGGTACAGCAAGGATAAAGGAGTTTCTATTCAGAAAGAAATATTCAAACTCCTAGATTGATTGAATTAACTAGTTCTTCCCATTCCCACTTAAGCAAGGAATAGCAATCTGAATCTGTATTTTTCCCATCTACGATATAATCTTCGCGCATCGTTCCTTCTTTTTTGAAGTTAAAATGTTGCAAAAACTTTACCGAGGCAATATTGTAATCTGAGACCAACGCTTCAATTCTATGCATTTTCAACTCTGTAAAACCGTATTTCAACACTTCTGAAAATGCTTCTGACATATATCCTTTTCGTTTGTCGTTGTCGCTATGTAAATAATAAAAAACTTCTGCACGATTGTGTTTAAAATCCCATGTATGAAAACCACAATCCCCAATAGGTAAATTGGTTTCCTTCAAAATCAACATAAAATAAAACATAGTTGATCTATATGTTTCAACTCCTTTCTCGTGCATTTCAAGGCAACGATTATAACCATGCTCATCAAATCCAAAATAGGCCATTATTTGCTCCTTTGAAAGTGTATCGTATACTTCGTGAATGATTGCTGGAGTTATACTTTTGAGTACTAAACGCTCTGTTGAAATTTCAAATTGTTGTGCCTTCATCTCTACATTTAATTATTTACTACGCCAACGAGTTCAGTATCTTTATTTCTCAAATCCAATCCACCTTCCAATACCGAGTTAAGATTTAATAGATAAAAGGTCCAACCGAACGCACATCCCAATCGAATGTTTTCTTTAGAAGCATCATCTTCAGGAATTTCCTCTTGCGTTAAAACAACTTGAGTTTGGTTCTTTACTTGCTTCAGCTGAATACTGACTTTACAGTTCCCAGCAAAAGTAAAACTTAAAAAGTCTTTACCATTGGCATCCAAAACGACACCCTTCTCTGAATGACTTTGAGCGAACCAATGCCATTCGTAATTGCATTCAGCTGGAATGGTCTGAGAAAAAGGAATATCGCCCAATGAATGAGAAGAAAAACGCGCTTTAGATAAAAACCATTTTTCTAGTTCTTCACTTTTTGTCCAAGCATCGTAAACTACAGCGATATTGGAATTAATGAAAATTCGTTTTGAAAATTGTGTCCAGTTAAAGTTTTTCATATTTTGGTTGACTACTACGTTTCTATAAAGAAGGCTTCATTTTGTTCACCAAAATAATTAAAAAACCACACAAGTATACTTCTTCAGCGATAATTAAACCTTCGGTTTTCAGAAATCAATTACAAATCCCTACCGTGAAATTCTCTTGTTAATTTAATGTAGTCATCGGTATAGGAATTATCCGTGTTTCGAATGCAAAACGATTCGTTTCTTACAGAATCAGATGATAAATCAAATTGTAGAACACAACGGATAGGCTGATTGCCATCTTTTCCGATTACATCAATTTTTCGTGCAAGTTTCAATCCATTCGCAGTTGCTTGAGCATTCCAATTTTCAAAATCGATGTAGGGAATGATGATCCAAAAACTTCCCGTCAATGAAAGAATGGAATGTACTTTTTCAATAAACGGTTTAATAGCCAAACTTGAAACGTGGCGCGCTTGTGCTTTTCGATAATCTATACTTTCGTTAGTAGTAGAGTAATACGGTGGATTGGAAACAATTAAATCAAATAAATGGCCAAACTCATGTGCGAGAAAGTCATTGTGAATGAGGTGTAATCGATCGGACCATTGTGATTCCTCGCAGTTCATTCTAGCTTCTTCTATCGAAGCAACATCAATGTCAATTCCCGTAATTTGAATGGAATTATTTTGTTGAGCAAGCATTAAACTCAAAACACCTGTTCCTGTTCCAATGTCCAACGCATTTGTTTTTGAAGTTGCATCAACGAACGCGCCTAACACCATAGCATCCGTGCCGACCTTCATCGCTGAATTACCTTGTTTAACAGTAAAGTACTTGAATTTGAAAATGGACATTAGCCCAAGTAAATTTCGATCAATCCTTCTGGCGCCAACACATGCAACTCCTTCTTTTCACGATCTACTTTGGTAACCAAACCATCGATAAAAGGAATTAACACCTCTTTTTCTCCCCGCATGACCTGAAGCAATGGATTCACTGCCAAATCTACGACTTGTTCTAAAATTCCAACTTCTCCAAACGATTCATCGATAACTTTAAATCCAACAACTTCATGATCATAAAAGTTCGTCCCTGTTAATTCAGGCAAAATCTGAGCTGGTAAATAAATATCTTTTCGTAGAATTTTTTTCGCAGCATTTTCATCAGTCAGTCCCTCAAATCGAACAGCCGCAAAATTGCCGTTTTTCAATTTAATTGACTCTACAAAAAATGGAGTGAGTTGGTCGTTTATATCAATATAAACAGCATCGAGTGATGCGTAGTCTGACGGATCTGTAACGTCTAAAAACAGCGAAACTTCACCTTTAAATCCGTGAAGTTTCGCTACATTTCCTAAATGAAAGCAATCTGCTTTATTCACTAATGCTTATTTTTTTAAAATTATGCTTTTGGTTCTTCGTCAGCTGGTGCTTCCGGAGCAGCTTCTTCAGCAGCAGGAGCCTCTTCAGCAACAACTTCTGGAGCTTCCTCAGCAGCAGGAGCTTCTTCGGCTACTACTTCCTCAGTTGACTCTTCAGCAGCTGGTGCCTCTTCAACAGCAACTTCCTCTACAGGATTGTTTTTCGCTTCAATATTCGCAGCTCTTTTTGCAGAAACTTCTGCTTCGGCTTTTAATTTATCAGCTTTAGCTTTTTCTGCAGCCTTTTCTAATCCAGTAGATTTGTTAGAAATCTTACCTTCTTTTTCTTCAACCCATTTCGCAAATTTTTCTTCTACTTGCGCTTCAGTTAAAGCTCCTTTCTTAATACCGTTGATTAAGTGGTTTTTGTACAACACACCTTTGTAAGACAATAAAGCACGAGCTGTATCTGTCATTTCAGCTCCAACTTGAAGCCAGTTCAATGCACGATCGAAATTCAATTCTACTGTTGCAGGGTTTGTGTTTGGATTGTACGTTCCGATTTTCTCAATGAAACGACCATCTCTTTTCGCTCTGCTATCCGCAGCTACGATGTGGTAAAAAGCTTTGCTTTTTTTACCGTGTCTTTGCAATCTAATTTTAGTTGCCATACGTGTTAAAAGTTTGAGGTACAAAACCTCGATTATTAAATAAACTAATTCTGCCTTCTCGAGACAGGAGCGCAAAAGTACATAATTCTTTTATAAAAACATCATTTCGAGCAAATAAACTCATACTAGTTAATCAAACAACCAAAAATGTATTGTTAATTTTTTCAATCATCGTTATTTCACCTTGCATTAATGTTAAATTAATCTTACTTTCACGAGCAAAACAAAGATGTTTTATCTATAACACAACTGGCTTTTACAAAAATATGTACAAACTTTTCACCTTAGCACTACTTCTTCCTTTTCTCGGATACAATCAAGGATTTCAAGTGAATTTTCAAGGACAGCAACAACAAGGGATGGGTGGTGCAGGAACTGCCTTACCTCAAGATGCAGCAATTCTGTTTTTCAATCCTGGTGCCGCTTGTTTTCATCACAGCAATGAAATTAATGTAGCTGTGACACCCGTAATCTCTAAAGGAACATTTCTTGAAGATAATACTAATGAGGTTGCTCATACAACTTCTCCAGTCGGAACACCCTTTTCTGCTTATGGTTTATTTCAATTGAAAGAAGAAAGTAAATTAAAACTTGGAATGGCTATTTATACTCCTTTTGGAAGTACTGTTGAATGGGAAGAAGGATGGACTGGTCGATTTGCATTAACTCGACTTAAATTATTATCAATTTTCTTTCAACCTACTGTTAGTTATAGATTGACAAAAAAATTAGGGATAGGTGCAGGATTCGTTTATAGTTATGGGAATGTAAATTTACAAAAAGACCTTCCTCTTCAAGATGCTTCTGGAGAATATGGACATGCAGAATTGAGTGGTTCTGGCCATGGCTTCGGATACAACGTTGGACTTTATTTTGAACCAACGCGTCATTTAAATTTTGCAATCACATATCGATCACAAGTGAATATGAATTTAAAGAAAGGGGAAGCTGATTTTACAGTTCCAGAATCCTTGAATGATAAATTTCCAGATGGAAGGTTCACATCTTCTATCCCGTTACCTTCTGTTTTCACCTTTGCTTTAGGCGTAAAAGCTTCAGAAAAATTAGCTATTGCTTTAGATGCTAACTACGTTAATTGGAAGGCTTATGATACATTGGCTTTCGATTATGAGAATAATACTTCATCGTTGTTAGACACAAAATCTGCTAGATTATACGAAGGATCGATAGCTGTGCGACTCGGGGCACAATATAAAATTACACCTCAATGGACGGCAAGATTGGGATTAGCCTTCGCCATGACTCCTGTTCAAAAGGGATACGTGACTCCAGAAACACCAGATAATAATAGACTTAATTATACATGTGGAGTAGGATATTCTATTTCTGAGAAATTAATGCTAGACGCTTCATTTCTTTTTACACAAGTAAAACGTGAAGACACTAATCTAGAAACGGGATTAAGCGGGAAATTTAAGACTCTCGTTTTTGCTCCAGGTCTCGCAATTACTTATAAACTCTAATTCGATGAAATATACCTATACATCAATCACAATAGTACTTTTTACGGCATTGGTTAGCTGTAAACCAAAAATTGAAGCGCCGGAAGCCTCAATGGGTGACGTAGACGGAAGTCGATATATTGCAATCGGTACAAACAATACTTCTGGATTTGCAAATGACGGTTTGTCATTTTATAGCCAAGACAATAGCTATGCAGCAATTATAGCGAATCAATTCAATGAAGTAAGCACAATTGAGTTTAAACAACCTTTTGTCTCTGCTGGGTCAATTGGATTCAATATCGATGGAAAATCCCCTTTAAAATTGGGATATAAAACGGACTGCAAAGGTGTTACCTCAATTTCACCAGTACGCATTGCAGGTGCTGGAGATTTGACTCAATTGATTAATCAATACGCCGGTTATGGTCCTTTCAATAATTTTGGTGTTACAGGAATGAGTGCTCTATCCGTTAATCTAGCTGGATACGGAAATCCTGCCAATGGAGCTGGAAACTTCAATCCTTATTTTGCTCGATTCACTTCGAACGAAGCGACTGCATCTGTTTTAAGTGATGCCGTTGCAAGAAACCCTACATTTTTCACTATAATGCTTGGCGATGATGATATTCTTGCCTACGCCAAAAGTGGTGGTACAAGCGGACCAATTCCTGACGCAAATGGTGCTGCTGGTGTTGGTTTTAGCGGTAGTTTAGAAGAAGTAATCACTTCTTTAACCGCAAACGGAGCAAAAGGTGCAATTTCAAATATTCCAGATGTTAAAGAGTATCCTTATTTTACGACAATTCCCTATAACGGTTTAACCGTCGATGCGGCCAATGCTGTAACATTAAATCAAATTTTTAATCCGATTGGAATATCATTTGTCGTTGGAGTTAATGCTTTTGTCATGGAAGATCCCGCAGCTCCTTTTGGAGTGCGCCAAATGGTAGAAGGAGAACTTGTATTATTAAGCACACCTTTGGACTCAGTTAAATGTAACGGAACAGGATCAGTATTCCCGTTTCGAGATGAATTTGTTCTTGATTTAGATGAAGTGGCAGAAATCAACTCAAAAATAAGCGAATACAATTCAGTAATAACCAATCTGAGTCAAACATACGGATTGGCCTATGCAGATACCAAGTCTTTAATTCACCGTTTAAAAACTGGAACCGTTTATAATGGAGTTTCTATGAGCTCGGCATTTGTTACTGGCGGAGCATATTCATTGGACGGACTTCAGTTAAACCCTAATGGTCAGGCCCTTTTAGCAAATACTTTTATCGAAGCAATAAACTTCTCGTTTAATGCCGCAATACCATATGCAAACCCAATTAAATATGCGGGAAATATTTTCCCATAATTCAAACTAATAACTTAAATTTCGAATCATGAAAAAAAACTACTTCATTTCATTTCTTTCTTTGGCTCTAGTTTCGGCTAGCTTTGCGCAAACTGATTGTGACCAAGGCAGATATTCAACTGATGTGTACAGCACAGTTGATATTACAAGTGACATCCTTTATGGAAACAATACAAGTAATACTGGCGCCAGCACAGACTTGTATTTGGATTTCTACGAACCAAACGGAGATACATCTACCGCTCGACCATTAATTATTTGGGCTCACGGAGGTAGTTTCATCGGAGGATCAAAAACAGACGGAGATGTTGTTGAATTATCCAACAGATTTGCCAAAAAAGGATTCGTTTGTGCTTCAATTGATTATCGTTTAGGGATGAACTTTCCGTTTAACCAGTCTAATGCAACAAAAGCAGTACTGAGAGCAGTTCAAGATATGAAGGCTTCAATTCGCTTCTTTTATAAGGACAGACAAAATGCGGACACATACAAAATTGATACAACTCAAATTTTTGTCGCTGGAAGTTCTGCTGGAGGCTTAACTGCTTTTCATCTAGCTTATCTTGATAAAGAATGTGAATTAGATGGATACATGCCAGCAAACGATGTAACTGCGCTTGGAGGACTTGAAGGAAATAGTGGGAACCCTGGTTATTCAACTAAAATAAAAGGTGCGATAGGATTGGCCGGAGCATTAGGAAGCTACGGATGGATTGAAGTTGGAGATGTTCCTTTTTGTGCAACTCATGGAACCAATGACGGAACTGTGCCATACAATAGAGGTACTGTAAATGTTATTGGCGTTGGGATCATGACGATCGACGGATCTCGTATGATGCACGAACAAGCCGAAGCAATTGGTTTAGACCACAAGTTCTACTCACACTATGGTAAAGACCACGTTCCGCACGTATCTTCTGCCCCAACTATGGATACAACTGAATGGTTTATTCGTGACTTCTTAATTGAACAACTGGGATGTTCGGAAACAGCGCTTCAACCTGAAAACGCGCCACTTCAAACATCAACATTATATCAATTAACGTATTGTGGACTGGGATTAGAAACCATGAATATTAATTCTGTACAATCAATTTATCCTAATCCATCCGCAGATAAAATAACGGTAGTATTATCCAATGCTTCGAATGTGGAAAACATGGAATTAATAGATTTAGCAGGAAGAACTCATCAATTAAATGTCCCAATAACAAATTCAACTACCATTGAAAAAGGAAAACTTGTAAATGGTTCTTATATCCTAAGGATTAAATATTCTGATGGAAGCACATCATTAAATAAAGTTGTTTTTCATTAAATTGGAATACGCTTACTATAAAAAAGAGCTTCTTTAACGAAGCTCTTTTTTTTGTTACAATTATTATTGTTCTAATTTTACAGTCAAACTAATTCCAATGGAAATTCGCCTGTTAAAAACAAAGAAAGAAATGCTCTTAACCTATGAGTTACTTCTTGAAGTATACCCAAATTTACAATTTGAAGATTACAGTTCGGAACTAGATCAAATGATACCTCACAATTACGGACAAGTTGGTGTATACATTAACAACGAGTGTGTAGGCTTAACAGGCTTTTGGATCGGAAATAAATTGTGGTGCGGAAAATATTTAGAATTGGATAATGTTGTTATCTCCTCCAAAAAACGCTCAAATGGAATCGGAAAATTTCTTTTTGACTACATGGCGGAGAAAGCTAAAAATGAAGGCTGTACAATGCTTGCTTTAGACTCATACACGTCAAACTTTAAAGCTCACAAGTTTTTTTACAATCAAGGTTACGCCCCAAGAGGATTTCACTTTATTAACATTTTAGACAAGTCTAAAGTGCGCTAAATTTAGATTGTCTTTTTCGAACGATATTCTTTAGTTTCAGGAATAATTTGTATTTTTAGAATTCAAGCTAAAACAAATTATGAAATACTCAATTACTCTCCTCGCAATTTCTTGCGCAACTTTCCTTTTTGCCCAAACAACTAAACACTATTGTGCAAAAAGAGACGCTTTTTCTTCAAATCAATTAAAAAGCAATTCCCTTAATCTTTCTCAAATTGCAGAAACTGAACGGTATAATGTTCATTTCTATGCTTTAGACATCGAGATGGATAATCTCTCAACCGATGTTGCTGGAACTGGCGAAATTCACGGTACAGCGAATGAAAACCTTGACAGCGTTCTGTTTGAATTGTTTAATTCACTTGCGATATCTCAAATTCGATTAAACGGTACGCCAACCGCCTTTAGCAGAAACAACTCAGCAGTTAAAGTGCCAGTCAATATAAGCACCGGTCAACAATTCGTAATTGCTATTGACTATGCAGGAACACCGCCAAACGCAGTTTCTAACCCTTTAGGTGGATCTGGAATGACAAATGCATCATCTCCTTCGTGGGGGAATAGAGTTACTTGGTCTTTGTCCGAGTCTTTTGCAGCATATGAATGGTGGCCATGTAAACAATCACTTACGGATAAAGCTGACAGTGTTTCAGTAAAAATAACTGTTCCAAATGCTTGTAAAGCTGGATCTAATGGACTTTTAGAGAATGTGGTTAATCTAGGAAACGGCACTTCGCGTTATGAATGGATGCACCGCTACCCTATTGATTATTATTTAGTCTCTGTTGCAGTTGCTGAATATGTTGAATACAATGTATATGCGAATCCAGCTGGCGCAACGGCTCCAGTATTGATTCAAAACTTTATTTATAATAACCCCGGAACACTTCCAAATTTTCAAAATGATATTGACGAAACAGTTGATTTCATTGAACTGTTTGCAGACTTATATGGACCATACCCATTTCAAAACGAAAAATATGGTCACTGTATGGCTCCATTGAGTGGTGGAATGGAACATCAAACAATGACCACTCAGGGTTATTTTGTTAAAGGATTAACAGCTCACGAACTTGGTCACCAGTGGTGGGGAGACAATGTAACATGCGACTCTTGGGCGGATATTTGGGTAAACGAAGGTTTTGCCTCTTACAGCGAACAATTGATGTTAGAATATTTGTATCCTGGGGAAGCCGACGGAAATATGAATGATATTCACAACAACGTAAAATCCAACCCAAATGGTAGCGTATGGGTTGAAGACAGCCTTAACGAAGGACGAATTTTCAGTGGAAGATTAACGTATGACAAAGGTGCTGCAATTGTACACACATTTCGCTTCATGATGAATGATGACGCAGCTTTCTTTCAAGCACTTAAAAACATCCAACTGGGATTAGAGCATGGTGTGGCAAGCGGTTTAGATATTCGCGATTATTTTGAAGCCGCTTCAGGAGTTGATTTTGATAATGCTTTTAATGAATGGTATTTTGGTGAAGGATATCCAACCTATTCGGCACGATGGAATGTTGATGGCTCGGATTTAATTTTAAAGGTAACGCATACAACATCTAGCTCAACACCTACTTTCACAAACCCATTGGAATTGCGTTTTACACGGGCAGGTATGGCAGACACAACCATTCGTGTAGATATTGATAACAATACAAATTTCTATACTATTCCGAACATGTCAGATGTTACGAATCTAAATTCAATTGATCCAAACAACTGGATTATTAACAATGTTGGTTCGATTGTACACGACAATACGATGTTAGCAGGATTAGAAGATATTGGTGCAGCTAATTCTGTTTATTCGATCTTCCCGAATCCATCGAATGGAAACTTCACAATTGAAACAACAGACTTAGGTGAAAACAAAGTGGTTATTTTAGATACAAGAGGAAGAAAGATAACTGATTTACATTTTCAAAATAAAGCGGATTTTGATATCTCAAATGAGAAATCAGGAAATTACATCCTTCAAATCACAAACGATAAAGGGGAAAAGCGTATTCAAACAATAGTTAAGAACTAACATTTACAGTCTTTAGCTTTTTGACAAACTGCGCAAACAACAAATATATTATCTGTAAATTTTGGCGAAACAACCATTTGATTCTTTTTGAATTGAATGGTTGTTAATGCATCAAACTCTTCTTTTTTCAGAATAGTAATTTCATCATTAATTTTCAATCCAATCTTATCTACATACTGCAAAAATTCAGTGGAATTATCTTTTACTGCAATTATTCTGCACGACTTCCCTTCCTCAATTTCTGAAAGCGTTTTTCTATAAGGAATTACAATTTCTCCCTTTTCATTTGGAATTGCGTCACCGTGTGGATCAAAACTAGGATAATCCAAAAACTGATCTAATCTATTCATTAACTTCTTAGAATGCACATGTTCGAGCTCTTCTGCTAATTCATGAATTTCATCCCAAGAAAAATCCAGTTTCTCAAACAAAAATGTTTCCCAAAGACGATGGCGTCTAATCACCATCATCCCTTCTAGTTTTCCGGAATCACTTAATGCAATCTTGCCATACTTTTCGTAATGAACAAGCTCTTTAACTTTAAGTTTTTTCGCCATATCACTCACTGTTGCCGGCTTTACATCAAGATAAGTCGCCAAACGATTGACTCCAACTTCCAATTTTCCCTCTTCGAAAACGGTTAGTTGAACTAAAGCCTTTAAGTAATTTTCTTCAGTAAAAGATAACATAAATCAAAACTAAGTATAATATTCAACTTTCAAGGCGTTTCATTCTCTTCAACTAGAACACTGTCTTTTTTGTAAGATATCGGAAACCATTTAACCGAGCCAGATTCGGTTGACAATAATTGAAATTTATGAGAAGCCGCTATTCGAGAGTATGCATTAAAATGCCACCATTCACTAGGGATATTATTGAATTTCTGGGAACTCATTACTCTTCTTAAAAGTCGTCTATTGTTTACCTGATTAGCTGACAATTCACCCGTTGAAAGGAAGTGTGATTCAAGTTTCGGAAATGCAATTTCTCGAAAATCATCATATCCCGCTCCCATATCTAATTGATTTCCCTTCGTATCAATAATTGTTAAATCCACAGCAGCTCCAAAATTATGAACACTTCCTAAGGCAGGATTTGAAACAAATTTGCCTCTCCTATGCCTAGGAATTGAATCCAACGCATCCCACATTTCCTTTTGCACTTGCTGGGGCCGAACACCATCAAAAACCAACAACCTATACCCTGGACGTATTGAGTCAAGGAAATCCTGGCATTTTGAAAGTCGCTCTGCAACCTCTCTTTGAAGGTAAACTTTTCTTAAGGTATCATACAAGACAGTCTTCATAAAATTACGAGTAGAAGCATATTTAAGATCTATCTGAATTTTAGAATTAACGGACGTTATATCAACTAGTCCTTTGGAAAGAAACACTTTTTCGATGGAATCGTTCAACTTTTTCGTCGACTCCTTTAATTTTATTGATTCATCTTTAGGGTTATCTCCCGTATCACTGCAGCAAGAAACATCTTCCGTATTCCTTTGGCAAGAAATTAGAATAATTACTATTAAAGCTAACCATTTCATACATCAAAGTAACAAAAACAATTTTATTCGTCATTCAATTCAAGTTTCTAATTAATTTAGCGGCAAAATTTTCGATATGCCAATATTATCAAATAAAGCCGTAAAAATGCCTGAATCACCAATTCGCAAGTTGGTGCCTTATGCCGAAAAAGCGAAAGCAAGTGGGAAAACTGTTTATCACTTAAATATCGGTCAACCAGACATTGAAACACCTGAAGTGGCTCTAAATGCCATCAAGAATATGGACAGAAAAGTGATTGAATACAGTCACTCAGCTGGATTCGAATCGTATAGAAATAAACTTTCTGCTTATTACAAATCAATAAATATTAATGTTGAATCTAGTGAGATTCTTGTTACAACTGGTGGTTCTGAAGCTTTGACTTTTGGTTTCATGACGACGTGTGATCCTGGTGATGAAGTAATTATTCCTGAACCATTTTACGCAAACTACAATGGTTTTGCTGTCGCGGCAGGATTAAATGTTGTTCCAGTAACGGCATCAATTGAAACCGGATTTGCATTGCCTCCAGTAGAAGAATTCGAGAAAAAAATCACATCAAAAACAAAAGCGATTGTCATTTGTAACCCTGGAAATCCAACTGGCTATTTATACTCTAAGGAAGAATTAGAAAAGTTACGCGATATTGTTAAAAAACACGATCTATTCCTATTCGCTGATGAAGTTTACAGAGAATTCTGTTACGATGGAGCTCAACCATTTTCGGTGATGAATTTAGAAGGAATTGATCAAAATGTAATCCTTATTGATTCAGTTTCGAAACGTTACTCCATGTGCGGTGCTCGTATCGGATGTCTAATTTCAAGAAACAAAGAAGTGATGGCTGCAGCACTTAAATTCGGCCAAGCTCGTTTATCACCACCTACAATTGACCAGATTGCAGCTGAAGCAGCTTTAGCTACACCGCAATCTTACTTCGATGACGTGGTTAGCGAATATGTGAAGCGAAGAGACATCATGATTGAAGGATTAAATAAAATTCCTGACGTTTTCTGCCCAAAACCTAGTGGAGCGTTTTACTGTGTGGCTAAATTTCCGGTGGACAATGCAGAACGTTTTTGTCAGTGGTTATTAGAAGAGTTTGAATACGATGGAGCAACAGTCATGATGGCACCAGCAAACGGATTCTATTCAACGAAAGGTCAAGGTGAGCAAGAGGCACGAATCGCCTATGTATTGAATCAGGATTCTCTTAGAAAGTCAGTTAAATGTCTGGAAGAAGCCTTAAAGGTATATCCAGGGAGAATTTAAGAACAACTTTGCATGAAATAAAAAACGTGAGTTGTTCAGAGCTCACGTTTTTTTTTGAAAAAAAATATCCCAGTAAATATTTACTGGGATATTTGAATATTAAATTTGGTCGAATTAACGAACCGTCATTTTTCTTGAAACTGTCTCATTTCCGAAAGAAACATTGATCATGTAAATTCCAGCTTGAAGACCATTCATATCAACAGTATAAGTACCATTAACAACTGCTCCATTTGAAACTGATTGTCCAGTCATTGAAATAACATTGACAAGTCCACCTTCTAAATCTCCGTTTACTTTAACCAAAACAGTGTTGTTTGTTTGGTTGATGAAGTGAACTAAGTTATCCAAAGTATACTCATTTAAATCAGCAGTACCCATATCTCCTGCATTGATTCCGGTAGCAGCAGTTGAGTTGTATGCATAATCTTTTATCGTCCATGAATCACCAATTGCTTGCACATCCATTCTTGCCCAACCATAGTAATCAGAACCTCCTGAAGAAAAACGAAGAGCTAAATATTTATCAGTAACTCCATTCCAATTTTCATTGTAAGGGTTTGCACTGTTTACATTGTAAGCCATTGTATTTGTAGCAGAAATCCAGTTCAATGTGTTATCGATCATGTCATTCATGTTCAATGCCAATGCATAGTTATATCCAGAAGGAGCTTCACCAGCAACTGCGTTCATAGAAGCAACAGAACCATAAGGTGCAACAATTGTGTTACGTACACGGAAAGTTCCATTTGTGTTTGTAATGATTGTATCTCCTGAAGCGATAGCGAAATCAAAGTTCGTATCATTGTTCATATCTAATCCAATCGTAATCTCATCTCCAGGGTGAGTGTAATCTGGAGTAACGTCAGTATACACGATTTGAGCATTTGCTCCAGTTGCGCCAACAGTTAATGCTGCTGCTGCTGCTGTGTATTGAGAAAGTCTTTTTTGTAATTCTTTTTTCATAATCAAAATAGTTTATAATAATTAGTTGTATGCACAAAAATAATAAAAAAATATGAAATACTGAACTTTATAAATTAAGAAACAAATAGTTTAAATAACTCTTCTTGAATTTCTTCCAAACTATTCAAATAAATGATATCTAGGTTCGGCTGCTGACTCATCCATATTTTCGACTTCTGACTTTGAATACTCAGCGATTCTAAAAGTTTTGGATTGTACGTTTTTGCTTTCTTTTTATTTTCAATATTCATAAAATTTGATACACTATCAATCGTATCATTCACAAATAATATTTTATATGAAAACTTCACAGGAAGACTTCCCAACATACCAATGGGAACATAAACAATATCTTCCGAAATATCTTTAATCCAATCTGGCTTTAATACATTTAAGTTCTTTCCAAACATATCTTTTGCACCATAAATCGTCTGCCCTTTTGATACAATTTGTTCCATTACCTCAATCAGTTTTCCTCCAGGTAGACCAGTAATGATTGTTCGTTCTCCTAGTTCAAATTTTCCAATTATCGATTTGTAATAATTCGCTTTCTCATCGTCACCGGTGATTTCATTTAAATCTTGCAACCATCGGTATGCTTTAGGTAAAGTAGGAGCAATAGCAACAACAACTTCAAAAGAAGACTTTGCCATTTCATACTCTTTCATCAAGGCTAATGTCTCACCCAAATGCATATGAGCAAGAGGGTAATGATAATATTGCTCTGTTGCGTTTAGAAAATATTCAAGAGCTGTCTCATAATCCTGCAACCTCATGCAAGCCAAGCCAAAACCGTGCTGCGCATATACATTTTGTGGATCAATCGTTAACGCCGCTTTAAATATTTTTTTGGCCTTTTCCGATTCGTTTAATGTGTTAAGAATTTTACCCAGATCAACCAGAATCCCAGCAGATTCAGGGTAGTTTTCAACTGCTCTTTCAAGAAACATTAAGGCTTTCGTAGGATTATTCAATCCAAGCTGAACCTTCCCATCTAACACATCAAGAAAGTTTTCTTGAGCTAATTTGTTTTTCCGAATGAATGTAATGTATTCTTCAGCTAAGGGGAATCTTTTCGTTTTTATGGCTGCAGTAACAATTTCGATCAAATACCTTATATCTGGCTTGTCTCGCTTTTCAATTTCCAGCAATATTTCTAACGCCTCATCAAATTTATGACCATTTGCATAAGCCTTAGCCATATAAAAGTTGTTCTCACGCAACACATCGTTCAAGTAGTTAATTTGTACAGCTTCGTTATTTTCGCCTTCTTTAATTTGCACATCATCAATATAACCTAGATCAATCAATTGTTGAAGAGCAGCTGCGTTCGTGCTTTCATCTGGTTTTTCATTTATGACCAATTCACCTCCAAACCGTTCGTCGTTTTCCCAACTTTCAATATACTTACACGCTTTTGGAGTTTCATAAATATCCATTAAGGGTTTACCATCCATGTCGCGGCCAATTGGCAGGTCAAAAAGGGTCAGTAAAGTCGGTGTAACATCCAGAATACTTGCACCGTGCACATGTTCCCCTTTTTTTATTCCTGGCCCTGCAGCCACGAAAACACCAAAAGGAGCATGTTCAACAGCAGGTCCAGAAGGAACTTGTGGTATTTTAGTTGGTCTCAAATGATCTGAATGAAAGCCATGGTCAGAACAAATTATTATAGTTGTGTCATCATCAATTATACTTAATAGTCGAGCTAACATCATATCATGATAAACATAAGCTCCAGTCACAACATCTTTAAACAGTTCGTATGCTTCCTGTTCCATACCTTCCATTTTAGGAGGGTGAAATTTCATAAATCCATGACAGAAATGGTCTAGCGCATCATGATAAACAGCAGTTATATCCCACTCTGTGGTTTCCAAAAGCTCGGTGGTTACCGCATGTAATGAACCTGAATGCGCAAGAAATTTTGCAATAACGGTCAATCTTTTGTCTTCTTTTTTATCTAGTTCCAACGCTCTTGGAACAAAGGGCATAACAAGGTTCCCAGTAATTTCTGAAGGATGTATTCTAAATTCCTCTAATTTTTCAACAAAATTTTCTGGATGAATTGTTCCTGGTTCAATTTTCCAGTCTTTTAAATCAACTGTATCTTTACCTACTTTTTCTTGTTGAAAACGATTTGAAACCATTACTCCATTTATCGTTTCAACAGGGTTTGACGGCCACCATCCAACTACATTTGATTTTAATCCTTCTTTCGTGAAGATATTCCAAAAAGCATTGACTTTTCTACTATATGATGTTATTGGTCGTACACCTCCTGAACCATCATTTTCCACAAATCCTGATATCCCGTGTTTATAAGGTCTAACACCTGTCGCCATTGAAGTCCATAGCATTGGAGACAATGGCGGGTCTAATGTTGCCAATCTTCCTCTTACTCCTCGATCAACAACACTTTTGAAAGCCGGCATCAATCCATTTGCCATTAATTTGTCAATGACCTGCCAATCAGCAGCGTCCCATCCAACCAATAATACTTTACGCTTTTTTTCCTTCATCCTTGTTTTCTTTTTCCCATTCACGCTTTGCTTTCTTCCAAGCTCTCACTCCAATATTTCCCAATGCCAACACCCCTAACGATCCACCAGGAGGAACTTCGAAAGGTTTTCCATTCAGCATTATCACTTTTTCTTTGGACTCCTTTTTATTGCTCATTTCTATTTCTATATAATTCCGGATTCACAACACTAATCAGCTCGTCAATTGAATTTTCAATTGCACTAAACTTCATTACTTTCTCAATTTCCACTTCAGGCGATGACATTAATTCATTGTAATTCACATCAATAAATGGAAAATTATTTTCTCGAATAAAACGATACGTTTTTTTCAAATGAAACTCATAAATAGTTCTGAATTTTTCACGTTCACTGACTTGGTTTTTGTTCAACATTTTTTCTTGAGACAACAATATTTCTTCAATATCTCTTCTCATGAATATAAACCGATAATTTAGCTTTGGATCTAAATAAACTGGTAAAGGTGAAACAACTTTCACTGCTTTTCCTATAGCATCTTTTAAGAAAGAATTATCCGATACAATGCCTTTAACCGCTTCCAATTCGAAATACCCTTCCAAATTACTGATATCGCTTTCTCTTTTACCATCTTGTAGAATTTCTACTTTGCCAGCATTTAAAATTTGCATCATAAGAGATGTACCTGACCTCGGCAATCCAGTTACTACAATTATTTCAGACTTCATATACTATTTTTGAGTCTCAAAGTTAACATTTAAAATTGAAGTTATCCTTGAATTAGTAGCGATTTCAGCTCATATGATTTAAAATTATTAAAACAAAAAAAACTCCTATCCAACAATTATTGCTGAACAGGAGTATTCTAAGAAAGATCGATAAATTACCTCTTGTTAATTTTTTCAATGTAGATTCGGTTTCCTAATTCCACATGTAAAATATACGCTCCAGATGGCAATCTTGTACAATCCAAAACTGCTTTTTCACCTGAAAAATATATATTTTCGCTTAATACACATGTACCAATAATATCATACACTTTTGCAATTCCTTGAACCGAATTTTCAATCTCTAAATAAAGTATTGAATTTACTGGGTTCGGATAAACATTAAATTCTTTCGGTATATTAGCCTCAATGATTGCAGTATTGTCATCCATTTGACATTCACTATTTGAAATGGAAGCAAGATTCCCATGTATTTTAGTCGTTAATGCGTGCCACATCCCATCATTCTCGCCACCAAGCCTCCATATTCCAACTCCGCCAATATAATCCTTTAAATCATATTCTGCCAAAGATGATAATTTATGGTGGATCGATACACTGTCTTGAAAGTAGCAAACCCAATTTATATTATTGAGCGAGACATTAAAATAGGGATCACCTCCATTCGCGTCTCTTTGAATATCATTGCTGGTTAATCCATGTTCGTTCATCAAAAGCAACGCCTCTTCATTGGTCAATCCGATTCCTGGATCATTTAGTGTGTGATTCTCAAACCCTTCTTTCCATCTATAACCATAAAAAGGCATACCCAATTGTATCTTACTTGGGTCATCAATTTCACTAATTGCAAAGCAAGCAACGTCATTCATCCAATCGGAAGTGGATTGACAACCCGCTGTTGGAGGTGGATTCGAATATGTAGGTGATGTCGCCCAATGCAAATCATAAGTCATTAATAAAATCTCATCAACTGCATTTCCTATCCTTTCAATATCTTGAGCTTGAGGCCCGAACCAAGTTCCATGACCTACCTTTGTATGAACCGCCGTGGTTAGAATTTTATTGTGAGAATGAACTATTATTGCCAGGTCCTCCATAAACGAAGAATAATTATCTCGATCAGAAGATTGTAAGCTTTCATAATCGATGTCTATCCCAGAAAATTCGGGATGTGAAACAAGTAAATTTTCCAAATCCTGAAGATGATTTGACCTTGTAACGGAATTAACCATCATATTATGAACTCCAACTTGCTCAAAATCTCCAATATCAGAATTGTAATTATAGACCACTGGAATTAATTCAATGTTGTTTTGAACGCAAAAATCAACAACACCCATTGCAACGATTGAATCATACCAAAAGTCGATATTTACTGTGGGATTCACTCCTGCAGGTAAATCCTGCCCTGCTCTCAATTCGCCACTAGACGAAATTGAATACAATTGTACCCTAAGCTGATCAATATTTCCTCCATATTTCTGTAACGAACACCACGCGTTTTGAGCATCAAAAATGGGGAAATAAGCCACAATCTTTTTATCCACGAATGTTTTTCTTTGCTCATCAATCGGTTTTACTTTTTGAACCAGGTAAGAGTTTCCTTGGACTGTTCCCTCCGTGTCATAAATAACATTAACAGTCCCTCCTGTTGCACTCATCGAAATTGAACGAGGTAAAAAATCAATCCAGTCTTCGACTGAGCCACTTGGAATCCACTCCCCGTTTAAAACGAAAGATTCCCCAATTGACAATGTCGGATCCCAATTGGGTCCAGAAAGTTTAATTTCTCCTGTTGCGGCATTTATGGTAGTTTTATTTACAACTCCCCAAGTGCTATTAAGTGTTTTCCAAGTTGTAAATAATTCCCAATTTGTTAAAGCCTCGGAACCAGTATTTGTCACTTTAAAATAATACTCACCTCCAAACCGTGCATGTTCATCACTTTGTGGAATCGAATAAATAAAATAATCCGGATGATCAGGATAACCGATGGTTACAGTGATTTCTCGTTGAGCTTGAACTTGATTCCAGAAAATCACACTTAGAACTAGAATTAATACTTGATTTATTGTTTGCATAACTTACTTTTTAATGATTCGTGAAATAATTTCGCTCCCGTTTTCTAATTTTATTCGAATCAGATAAACACCAACATCATAGCCGACTAATGAAATTGGCTTCGTACTATCAACATCATTACACCGAGCTATCAATCGACCTAATTCGTCAATTAATTCATAAGATACTTTGTTACTCTCAAGATCTAAATATATACAATCAGATGTTGGATTTGGATAGATATCGCATGTGTTCAACGCCATGACATCTTGACCTGCAGTACTAGTTGAATCACTTCCACTAGAACCAGGGATATAATTACAAAATACATTGTTCAACGTATCTGCCAATGGTGTTCCTGAAATCACTCCTGACCCAGCGAAGGTTTCAACATAATCTCCAGTAATTTCCCAAATAATGGCTCCTCTTAAGTTATTTTCTATGATAAATTCTGCTTTTAATCCGATCGATTGTTCATTGTCATACGAAACAAACGTATTCAACCCATTTTTACCAGTGAGATAGGGAACTTTTGCCTGATCATCCCAATGCTCATTGAATTGACCCATCCCAAGTAGCGTTGAATAATACAATGGAGTTCCTTCATCAACTTGAAAAGTGACAACATCCGCTTGGCCGGTATTACTAGCAAATAATTGAGGTGTTCCAGCTGTTTTCATTGAACGACCGTAAAATGCCACTCCGGCGGTTATTTTACTTGGCGGAACATTGTATTGATTGACAAGTAAATCAATTGATTTTGCTAAATTAAATTGAGCGTTACCTTGTTGTGGAGCAAATAACGGTGAATTATGATTTGATATTGGATCAAAAGCACCAAAATAATCGTATGACATTACATTTATAATATCCAACAAGGGAGTAACATTTGACCAGTCTACATCGTCCATCTTTGTATAGGACCCGCTAACTGCCGCAGTTAGCAACATTGTTTTATTTACGGATTGGCCATAATTATCAATTGCATCTCGCACATCTCGCAACAACAAGGTGAAATTATAATAATCTTGAGGTGTACCATTGTGATCGACAAAGCCAGGATATTCCCAATCCAAATCGATTCCATCAAAGCCATAAGTTTGAATTAAATTGACACAAGATTGGGCGAACAATTGCCGTTTGGCAGGACTAGCTGCAATAGACGGAAAATTACTAGACAAAGTCCATCCACCTATTGACGGGAGAATTTTTACATTATTCAAGTGCGCTTGGCTAACAATCGAAGTATTGGGAATGTATCCTCCATTATTCCAATCCGGTTGACCGAGAAGCAAATTCTCGTCTGACCAAGAATCAGTAGAATTAATCGAGCCATCCGGTTGCGGGGCAAAAAAACAATAATTAATTATCGAATATTTCGAATAATCAATGCTCATTGGATTCACTAATTTGCTTCGATCATACCACTGCCAATTTGGATAATAACCGACAATTTCCTTACAAGGTTGTGCAAACAATTTAGTTGAGATTAAAATGCACAGAGTTAAACAAAAATGTTTCATCGTATAAATTTTATTACAGTTCATATTCTCACGCAATAATTACGTGACTTCATGAGGCAAATCTATACGCTACAGCGTGATTGTAAAAAAAATACACTGCCCGATTGATCAATATGGCAGTATTAAAATGAACGTCAATTAATTGTTTATCAATGTTTTATGTGGTTTTTCCTATAATAAGACGGAGTCAACCCTGTAATTGATTTGAAATTTGAATTAAACGCTGAAATTGAACTAAAACCAACCATATTTGCAATACCTTCGATGCTATATTTATCGTTTTTAACCGCTCTTAACAGTTTTCTAGATTCATTAATTCTGATTTCATTCAACCATCGACTAAAACTTGTATTGTAATTTGAATTAATACATTCTGATAAGTACGTTCGATTCGTTTTAAGTTTTTTAGCCAATTTCTCTAGAGTGAGATTCTCATTTTTATACAACTCTTTGGTAAATATCAAATTTTCCAATTCGACAACAAGTTGATTGGCCAATTGATCAACCTTAGCATTCGAGTCAACTTTTTCTTTTTTACGATCCTTATCCAAAAGCTGTTGAAGTAGAATCCGATTTTTGTTTTTAATCTGTATAAAATAGATAATTATAAAAATGGCGAAACCTGTGATTAGTACAATCGCAATTGTTAATAGGGCATTTGCTCTTTTTGTTTCTTTTATTATTCTTTTACTTGATTCCCTCCTCTCCTTTTCAATTTTATACATAAAATCTTTTTCAATTCTCTGGGTTTCATTCGTAATTTTCTCGTGGTCAAAGGCTTCACGAATACTATCAGAATGGTTTAAATAATAAAACGCTTCTCTGTAATTTGATTCCTTCGCGAATGATAAGCCTAAGGACCTTTCAAAACGAAAAACATCCAATTTAAAACCAAATTTATTCGCCATTTTCAATCCTTTCTCGTAGTACATTTTTGCTAAAGCAATTGAATCCTGTTCAAAATAAATATCGCCTAAATTTCCGTACGTTCTTAACTCAGCAAAAACGTCTGGAACAACTGTAAAAAGATCTATGGCTTCTAGAAAATTAGCTTTTGAGCTTTCAAACTCACCTAGCTTACTTGACATCCAAGCCATATTTAGTTTCAAATACAAACTATTCAAACCAGACTCTCCGTGGTCAATTGCACCTGCCTTGTTAAAATAAACGATTGCCGAATCCAATTTATTTTCTGCCGTGAAGGTCATTCCTAAACTGGTGTAACACTTCATCCTTGAAACATTATTGTTTTTGCCTTCAAGCAATGCTAAGGCTTTCTGAAAATATTCTCTTGCCAAAACTGGACTTTCAGAATTGACTGAAATTCCACCCAGCACAATGTAATATTCAACTTTTACAATTGTAGATGATTTATCCAAGCTCCTGGAGACCTCATCCATTATCTTGACCGATTCAATTTGACTTCCAAAAGAATTCAGTGTCTTGGCATATTGAATTTTTAAAAGCTGCTTATTATTAATATTAAAACTGGACTTCAATAAGTCACGATAAAGACGATCAGTCTCTTTTACATTAAAGCACGCCTTAAATGCCACTAAAATTTCATTCGAATTATCGAATCCACTTCGTTGGAGGCTTATCTTTAAGTTTTTTACCTGATCAGTATCGGGACTGTCTCTTATACACATCTGACGCTGCCGACGATCTACTCTGTGTAGA
>OLID01000217.1_pt1 | contig 31431 bp, 24 predicted proteins | sample 1609361 | NCBI WGS metagenome assembly OLID01 (sample SAMN05416778, study PRJEB24817) | seawater metagenome | isolation source: Sea water | place: Canada:Atlantic | collected 2013-07
ATCTACACAGAGTAGATCGTCGGCAGCGTCAGATGTGTATAAGAGACAGGGCCATCGGTCTGCGACGTCAGGCCCATTTGCTCGATAAAGTAACTGACACCATCACTGCCGTCGTCTTGTCCGGCATTTTGCCGGTCGGGAAGGGCTCGAGCCCGGTCGAGTGTTGTCTGCATGAAAATGCGCCAGTTTGTTTAGTATGGACTGAATAGAGTGAATGATATGCCGGCTCAGTGCGATTTGTCCTGGCCGTATTGTCTGAATGCGACCAACGGCGGCATTCGCCGGTCAAGCGGTTTATCAGGGCTCAGACGGCACGCTGCTGAAAACGCTGCTTTTTGCGATAGGGGAAAACGTCGGCGACATAGCCGCTCCTGATTCGTGTCTGCATAGCGAGCCACCATGCCGGGTCATACAGTTCGCCGTGCAGCTCTTCGAATACGCGGCGGGCGTGCTGATTACCGGAGAAAAACAGGCTGAATTCCTCTGGGAAGATATCGTTGGGGGCGACATGGTACCAGGGCTGGCCGGCGAGGACCTGCTCTTCGGTCTGCGGCTCGGGCAGCCAGCGGAAACAGCAATCGGTCAGCGGACAGATTTCGTCGTAGTCATAGAACACCACGCGCCCATGACGGGTGACTCCAAAATTTTTCAGCAACATGTCTCCCGGGAACAGATTGCCGGCGGCCAACTGTTTGATGGCGTTGCCGTACTCGTCCATGACGTTGTGCAATTGCTCGTCTGTGCAGTGCTGAACATACAGGTTCAGGGGTTCCATTTTGCGTTCGATATAGCAGTGTTTGATCACCAGCACATTGCCTTTTTCTTCCAACAGTGACGGAACTTCCCGACGCAATTCAGCCAGCAGCTCGGCGGAAAACCGGCGCCGGTCGAAGGCCAGATTGTTGAATTCCTGAGTGTCGGCCATGCGTCCGCCCCGTTCCCAGCGCTTGACCAGGGCATAGCAGTGGCGGACATGAGCACGTGTCACGTTCTTGGGTGGCGCAAAGCGTTCGCGTATCAACTTGTATACATAGTCGAAACCGTCGCGTGTGAACACCTGCATCACCATACCCTTGATGCCGGGCGCGGTAACATATTCGTCCTGGCTGGCCAGAGTCATCTCCACTGCCCGCCGGTAATAAACCGTCTTGCTGTGTTTGGGGAAACCAATGGCGCTATAGAGTTCAAAGATTTCCTTGTGCGGCATGATGGTGCGCAAGAAATCGATATACGCCGAAGGAGTAGAGGCATCCACCATGAAATAGCTGCGGCTGAAACTGAATACGATGCTGATGTCGTCCGGGTCGTGCAACAGAGTGTCGACATAGACACCGCCCTGTTCATTATTGAGTACAGGCAGTATGAAGGGCAGGCTTACGCCGCCACTAACAAACCGCCCTATGACATAGGCGGCCTTGTTGCGGAAAAACAGACTTTCCAGCATTTCCACCCATACCGCCCCTGTTGCCGGGAGCCTTGGCGCAAAAACAGCCTCAAACACATGCGTCAGGATTCCGACGTCCCGGAGTTTGTCCTCGAAGGGAATATTGAATCCACAATTGTCCAGGATGTTCCTGAAGGCAGCAGCGGCGTCCGCCTCATAACGAAACCGCAACAGTACATCCTCACTTGGCAGAGCAGTCAATTGCGACGCCGGATTCATGACAAAGGCATGCAGGTCCCGTATCTGCTGATGAGCAAACACATAACAATAGACCGAGTTGAAGAAGGTCTGGGTGATCTCGAAGTTGCGATGGCCCTGAATAATGCGGGCAAACTCTGCCTTGGTCTGTTGCCACAGGTCGCGGTCGCGCAGATCCTGACCAGTGATGTCGCGGGCGCTGTCAGCGACGCTGATGACTTTCTGCTTGTATAGATCCAGCCGCTGACCCATGGCAGACTGCACTTCCTGCCAGTCCGCCCGCTCAAACCGCCCCTGCGCGCCGTAGGTAATATTCTTGTACTCCGCGAAAAACGCATCAAAGCCATTGAGAATGGCTTTGGCCAGTCGGCGGGCGGTTTTGTTCATGCCGTTATGAAACCTTTTGCAGTGCGGCCCTGTCAGTGAACTGTTGTTCCTCGGTGGAACCGCTCATCGCTGTCACTGAAGAACGGCCTCCCTGGATCACGGTGGTCACATCATCAAAGTAACCGGTGCCGACTTCCTGTTGGTGCGACACGAAGGTGTAACCCCTGGCCGCATCGGCGAACTCTTTTTCCTGCAGTTCAACATAGGCTGACATGTCTCGTCGCGCGTACTCATAGGCAAGATTGAACATGCCGTTCCACATGTTGTGAATACCTGCCAGCGTAATGAACTGGAATTTGTAACCCATGGCGCTGAGTTCGCGCTGGAACTTGGCAATGGTGGCATCGTCCAGGTTCTTTTTCCAGTTGAACGAGGGCGAACAGTTGTAGGACAGCATCTGGTCGGGAAATTTCCGTTTGATGGCCTCGGCGAATTTCTTTGCCTCTTCCAGTGAGGGGGTGGCGGTTTCGCACCAGAGCAGGTCGGCGTAAGGGGCGTATGCCAGGCCGCGTGAAATCGCCTGGTCAATGCCCGGTCGGGTCTTGTAAAAGCCCTCGGTTGTGCGATCGCCGACGACAAACGGTGCATCGTAGGGGTCGCAGTCCGAAGTGATCAGATCGGCGGCATTGGCATCGGTGCGGGCGAGAACAATGGTCGGCACACCTTCCACATCGGCCGCCAGACGTGCCGAAACAAGCTTCTGCACAGCCTCCTGGGTCGGCACCAGCACCTTGCCGCCCATGTGACCGCATTTTTTCACCGATGCCAGCTGATCCTCAAAGTGCACGCCGGCAGCGCCGTTGCGAATCATGTTTTTCATCAACTCGTAGGCATTGAGGACGCCGCCAAAACCGGCTTCAGCGTCGGCGACGATCGGGGCAAAGTAGTCGATGTAACCTTCGTCGCCCGGGTTCATGCCCTTTTTCCATTGAATCTGGTCGGCGCGCTCAAATGCGTTATTGATGCGCCGCACCACGGTTGGTACCGAGTCCACGGCATACAGTGACTGGTCCGGGTACATGGTTTCCGACGTGTTGGCATCGGCCGCTACCTGCCAACCCGACAGATAAATGGCCTGCACACCAGCCTTGACCTGTTGCACAGCCTGACCACCGGTCAATGCGCCCATGGCATTTACAAAATCCTTGTCCGGCCGAAAAGCGGGGCGTCCGCCGTCGTTTATCAACTGCCACAGCTTCTCCGCGCCCTGTCTGGCCAAGGTATGGTCGCGTTTTACCGAACCCCGCAAGCGCACCACGTCGTCGGCGGTATACGGTCGCTGGACGCCGTTCCAGCGCGGGTTTTGTGCCCAGTCCAGTTTGATGTCAGCAATTTCCTGTTCGCGATTGTAGTTGCCCATGACGTCTCTCCTGTTTTGAATTAGCTGCCACAACGGTAGCGATCGACGGCAAGTCTAGGGAGCTGGGGATGATTTCTGAAATTTATTCTCGTTATCCAAAGATTTATTTAGTGAATATTAGTAGGAAGCTGGGTATTCATCAAATGTATGCAATAAATAAAAAGGATAAATTGGCCGAATTGGCATCGCCGGTCTAGGATGCTCGCACAACTGCCCGGTCTTGTTATCCACCCGAACTCAGGAGTCCTGCATGAGCATCATGCCCGTTTTTTCTCAGACCATGACCACCGTACAGACCAAGGCGGGCAACCTGCGGGTGGCCGACGTGCTGATCCGCTTTGTGGAGGATGAGTTACTGCCTGGCACCGGTCTGTCCGCGGGTCAGCTGTGGCAGGGGCTGGCATCGATGGTTGGCGAATTCGGTCCTGACAATCAGGCGCTATTGCAGCGACGCGAACACCTGCAAACACAGATTGATGCGTGGCACCGGGAGCATGCCGGACCGGTGCAGGATGTTGCTGCTTACCAGCGTTTTCTGGAAGACATCGGTTACCTGATACCGGAGCCGGCATCTGTGGCGGTGACAACGCTCGGTGTTGATCACGAAATTGCCGACCTGGCCGGGCCGCAACTGGTGGTGCCGGTGATAAATGCACGTTATGCCCTGAATGCGGCCAATGCGCGTTGGGGCAGTCTCTACGACGCGCTTTACGGCAGCGATGTAATCCCGGAAACGGACGGCAGCAACCGGCAGGGGCCGTATAACCCGGCACGCGGAGCGCGGGTGATAGACATGGGCCGGGATCTGCTTGACGAGATAGTTCCACTGGCAGTCGGGAGCCATCATCAGGCGCAGCGATACTTCCTACGCGTCACGGACGACGATGGCAGTGGCAGGGCAACACTGGGTATCGAGCTGAAGGGAGGGCGCCAGACGTGCTTGCGTACGCCTCAGCAGTTCGTTGGTTACGCAGGGGAACCCGCCAGTCCGGCGCATATCCTGCTGGTCAACAACGGCCTGCATATCGATTTGCAGCTCGACCCCGCTCACCCGATCGGGCGACAGGACGCCGCCGGCGTCAAGGACATCGTGCTGGAGTCCGCACTGACCACCATTCAGGATTGTGAAGACTCTGTGGCCGCCGTGGATGCCGACGACAAGGTGCTGGTATACCGCAATTGGCTGGGACTGATGACCGGGAAGCTTACCGACAGTTTTATCAGGCAGGGTAAAGCTGTGCACAGGACCTTGCAGGAAGATCGAAAGTTCACCGCCGCGACAGGCGCACCGCTGTGTCTGCCTGGCAGAAGTCTGATGCTGATTCGCAACGTAGGATTACTGATGTCCACGGACGCCGTGCTTGATGCCAATGGTGATCCGGTGCCGGAAGGATTTCTGGACGGCCTGATCACGGCGGCAGCGGCATTGCACGATCTGGCTGCAGGCGGCAAGCGCATCCGCAACTCACGTGAAGGCAGCGTCTACATCGTCAAGCCGAAGATGCACGGCCCCGACGAGGTGGCATTCACCTGTCGTCTGTTTGCGCGCATTGAGCAGATCCTGGGCATGTCCCGCTGCACACTGAAGCTGGGGATCATGGACGAGGAGCGACGCACCAGTGTCAACCTCAAGGCCTGTATTGCAGCGGCCAGTGATCGGGTCATTTTTATCAATACCGGGTTTCTGGACCGGACCGGCGATGAAATACATACCTGTATGGAGGCCGGTCCCGTCGTGCGCAAGGCGGATATGAAAACGCAGCGCTGGATAGGTGCCTATGAAGACCGCAATGTAACCATCGGCCTTGATTGTGGCTTGGCCGGACGCGGGCAGATTGGCAAGGGCATGTGGGCCAGGCCCGACGACATGGCGCAGATGCTGCGTGACAAGATTGCCCATCCGCGTGCGGGCGCCAGTTGTGCCTGGGTGCCGTCACCAACTGCGGCAACGCTGCATGTGTTGCATTATCACCGGGTGTCAGTTGCTGAGCGTCAGGCGCAGTTGCTGCACAGCCCACAGGCTGCCCTGGCTGATCTGCTCACGCCCCCGCTGGTCGCTGCGCCCGACTGGACGCAGGCGGAAATTGCGGCCGAACTGGAAAACAATGTGCAGGGCGTGCTGGGTTATGTGGTGCGCTGGATTGATATGGGTATCGGCTGTTCCAAAGTACCCGACATCCACAATACAGGTCTGATGGAAGACAGAGCGACGCTGCGTATCTCCTGCCAGCACCTGGGCAACTGGCTGCGGCACGGGATCTGCAATCGCGATCAGGTCCTGGCAACCCTGAGACGAATGGCGGCTGTGGTTGATGCGCAAAACGCGCACGATCCCGACTATCGGCCGATGACCGGTGATCTTGCTGGCAGCATCGCTTTTCAGGCCGCCTGTGACCTGATTTTCAAGGCTCGCGAGCAACCCGGTGGTTATACTGAACCACTTCTGCACGCCTGGCGTAAACAGGTCAAGACACGCAATTGTCCGGGCCAGCCAACTGTGGCAGACCTTGACAGTGTCGGCGGTTGATTGCCACGACGCATCGGAAGGATTGACGAATTCGACGTTTATGCCTGGTCAGGTTCTGCCTGCGCCGGGCATTTTTTTACCTGCGTTTCACAAATAGTTTGTTCTGGCTCATGTCGCTGTCGTCGGGATTTGTCATAATAAAGCCTATTATTGTATACGGATGTCCCTTCGACATATGAATCTGTCGCGCATCGACCTCAATCTGCTGGTGTATCTGGATACACTGTTGCGGGTGAAAAACGTAACCCGCGCGGCGGAACAGCTGGGTATTACCCAACCCGCACTGAGCAATGGCCTGCGTCGGTTGCGCGACCTGTTCCGGGACCCATTGCTGGTAAGAACCAGCGAAGGCATGACACCAACCGAGAGAGCACTGGAACTGCAACCCCAGGTCCGGGAAATCCTGGCGGCTGTCGAGCAGGCCGTGCTGCCGGTCGCCGATTTCAACGCCGCCGACAGCCAGCGGGTGTTTCGCATCATGGCCAGCGATTATGCGGAAGCCACCTTGCTGGCACCACTTTTGGCAGAACTTCGGGAGCTTGCCGCGGATATCTGCCTGGATGTGCTTACCCCCAGCGATGTCAGTTTTCAGGATCTGGAACAGGGCAAAGTGGACATGGCGATCAATCGTTTTGATCGTCTGCCGCAGACTTTTCATCAGGCCAGCCTGTGGCACGATGGATTTTCCTGTCTGTTCAGTCCGGATAACCCGATAGCTGACGATTTTTCCCTGGATGCATACCTGTCTGCCGCACATATCTGGGTCAGCAAGACCGGGGTTGGAGCGGGCCGAGGCATGAGCCGGCGGGATGGTCAGCGGATGGGCTGGGTTGATGAAGCGCTGGCTGAAATGGGTATGACACGTCGGATTCGGGTTTTTACCCGCCATTACCAGGTGGCGGCCTTGCTGGCGACCCAGCCTGACCTGGTCGCAACACTGCCCACCGAGCTGGCACGCCTTCACCAGCGCGACCACGGCCTGTGTTTGCGCAAACCGCCCTTCATGATCATACCCATCGAGCTGCAGATGGCCTGGAGTCCTTTGCTGCAGCATGATGCCGGACATATCTGGCTACGCCGGCTGATCGTGGCAACGGCCCGGCGAGTGTCAGGTGGGTGAGCGTTTTTCAGCATATCGGCACATTGCGCTGAATTGAATGGCAGGGCGCGCTACAATGGCCGTCGCCCGAACAGACAGGCAATGACCCATCAGGCTGCTTTCCGGCCTGCGAACACGGAGTAAAATATGACAGCAAAACAAGTGACAGATGAATTCTCGGTTTCAGAGCAGATTACTGCTGACGATGTAGATGTACTGGCGGCTGCTGGTTACAAAACCATTATCTGTAATCGCCCCGATGGCGAAGCTGCCGGACAACCGCCTGTCTATGAAATCCAGGGTGCGGCTGAAGATCATGGTCTGGTGTTTCGTCATATCCCCGTCGTTTCCGGACAACTGAGCATGCAGGATATTGCCGAATTTACCGCTGCGCTGGACGAATGCCCGCCGCCGGTGCTGGCCTTCTGCCGCACCGGAACGCGTTCCATCCAGCTCTGGGGGCTGGTCAAGGGCCTGAAGGGCATGCCGCCACAGGAGATCGTGGAACGGGGAGCTGCACTGGGCTATGACTTGCGCGGTGTTGCCGGCTGGCTGGCGCAGCAGCAGGAATAGGACACCGTAATACTCACAATAGAGTGACGAAACTATGTCAGTGCGTTATTTCCCTGTTCTGAGTTGGGCCAGGTCGTACACAGCGCATCAACTTACGGACGATCTGCTGGCATCCGTTATTGTCATGGTCATGCTGGTGCCCCAGTCTCTGGCGTACGCCATGCTGGCAGGACTGCCACCAGAGATGGGCCTGTATGCCAGCATTCTGCCATTGGTGGCTTACACTTTTTTCGGAACCAGCCGCGCACTGTCAGTGGGGCCGGTAGCAGTCATCTCGCTGATGACAGCGGCCGCCATCTCTGGTCTGGGCCTGACGGACCCGGCGCAGGTCGTCGCCGCCGCAATGACGCTGGCATTGATGTCCGGGCTATTCCTGGTATTGATGGGCGTGCTGCGGCTGGGTTTTCTTGCCAATTTTTTATCCCATCCGGTAGTCGCCGGTTTTATCACCGCGTCCGGCGTGCTCATCGCGTTGGGACAACTACCGGCGATTCTCGGACTCAGCGCTTCCGGCCATAATTTACCGGAGCTTGTTCATGCCCTGGGCTCCGCATTCGTCCTCGCCTGGCCCGATCTCAACGTGCCGACAGTGACGATCGGTGTTGCGACCCTGGTCTATCTGTTCTGGGCCCGCGGCAATCTGGCGCCGCTGTTACGCCGGGCAGGTATGTCTGACCGTGGAGCAGTCATTGTCGCGCGGCTCAGTCCGATCCTCGCGGTGGTAGCCAGTGGTCTGGCCGCCTGGTATTTTGATCTCGGTGAGCGCGGCCTGGCCCTGGTTGGTGAGGTACCTGCGGGATTGCCGGTACCCGGCTTGCCGTCATTCTCGTCCATCCCGTGGGCGAGCCTGGCTGGGCCCGCTCTGCTGATCGCCATTCTTGGTTTTGTGGAGTCGGTATCGGTGGCACAGGGCCTGGCGGCCCGCAAGCGACAACGCATAGATCCCGATCAGGAATTGATCGGCCTGGGGGCGTCAAACCTGGCGGCTGGTTTTTCCGGTGGTTTCCCGGTTGCCGGCGGTTTTGCGCGGTCGGTGGTCAATTTTGATGCCGGCGCAGCAACGCCGGCGGCGGGCCTGTTTGCCGCCATCCTGATCGCGGCGGCAACGTTTGTGCTTATGCCCTTGTTGGCGTGGTTACCCAAGGCGACGCTGGCGGCTACCATCATCGTGGCGGTCTGGTCACTGGTGGATATCAGTATCGTCAGCAAAGCCTGGCGCTATTCCCGGGCCGACTTTCTGGCGGTTACCGCAACCATCGTGCTGACTTTACTCATTGGGGTAGAGACGGGGGTGGCAGCCGGTATCATAGTCTCGGTTCTGGTGCATTTATACAAAAGCTCAAGGCCACATGTCGCCATTGTCGGGCAAATCCCGGGCACTGAGCATTTTCGCAATGTGGTCCGACATCAGGTGATCACTCATCCGCATATCCTGTCGTTGCGTGTTGATGAGAGTCTCTATTTCGCCAATACCCGTTATCTGGAGGACCTGATCTACAAGGAGGTGTCGGAGCGCAGCGATCTGCAACACGTGATCCTGATGTGCAGCGCCGTCAACGAAATCGATCTCAGTGCCCTCGAGTCCCTGGAAGCCATCAACAGACGACTGGGTGATCTGGGCATCAAGCTGCATTTTTCCGAGGTAAAGGGGCCGGTCATGGATGCCTTGCAGAGGTCGCACTTGCTGCGTGATCTCAGCGGCCAGGTGTACCTGAGTCAGCACCTGGCCGTGCAGGATCTGGTGTAGGGCTCAGCGCTCCACTGCAATGGCTACGCCCTGACCACCGCCGATGCACAGAGTTGCCAATCCCTTGTGGGAATCCCGGCGAATCATCTCATGAATCAGCGTCACCAGTACCCGGCAACCGGACGCGCCGATCGGGTGACCCAGGGCGATAGCACCGCCATTGACGTTGACCTTGTTCATGTCCCACTGCAGCTCCTTGCCAACCGCCAGCGATTGCGCGGCAAATGCTTCATTGGCTTCAATCAGATCCAACTCGTCAAGTGTCCAGCCGGCCCTGGCCAGGCAGCGCCGTGTTGCTGAGACCGGACCGATGCCCATAATTTTCGGGTCGACACCGGCGTTGGCCCAGGCCTTGATGGTGACCAGGGGCGTAAGCCCGGCGCGCTCGGCAGCCGCTCTGCTGCACACCACAACCGCCGCGGCGCCATCGTTCAGACCGGACGCATTGCCAGCTGTCACGGTACCGTCTTTTTTGAACACCGCTGGCAGGCGTGCCAACGATTCGGGAGTAGTGCCCGCGCGCGGCCCCTGATCCCTGTCCACCACCACGGCACTGCCTTTGCGTTGCGGTATTTCCACGCCGACTATCTCATTCTTGAATCGTCCTTCGGTAATCGCGGTGTTGGCTTTTTGTTGCGACAGCGCAGCAAACTCGTCTTGCTGCTCGCGGCTGATCTGGTATTTATCCGCCAGGTTTTCCGCAGTGATGCCCATGTGGTACTGGTTGAATGCATCCCAAAGCCCGTCGTGCAGCATGGTATCGATGGCCTGCCAATGGCCCATTTTTTGTCCGGTACGGGAGTTGGGCAGTACATGGGCTGACTGGCTCATGTTTTCCATGCCGCCGGCCACGATCATCCCGGCGTCGCCACAGAGAATGGCCTGCCCGGCCAGATGTACCGCCTTGAGACCCGAGCCGCACACCTTGTTGATGGTCATGGCGGGCGTGTCAAAGCCCAGGCCGGCATTAACACTCGCCTGTCGCGCCGTATTCTGGCCGCAGCCGGCAGTGAGCACGTGGCCCATAATCACTTCATCAATCTGATCGGCGCTGATTTGATGTCTGGCGAGCACTTGACGGATGACCTGGCTGCCCAGCTCGACGGCGCTGATGCCCGCGAGATCGCCCTGAAACGTACCAATGGCGCTGCGCCCGGCAGCAACAATAACTAGATCCTGCATAATATTTGCCTGTAACTACTGTTATACGAAAAATTGCATCCCATGGCTGTCACCGATGAAAGTACGTGCGCCCATCAGCGGTTAACCCGATTGGCAATCAGCTGCTCAACCACCGACGGATCCGCCAGCGTCGTGGTATCCCCAAGATTGTCCGTTTCATTGGCGGCAATCTTGCGCAGAATCCGGCGCATGATTTTGCCTGATCGGGTTTTGGGCAAACCGGGCGCGAACTGGATGATGTCCGGGCGCGCAAAGCCGCCGATCTCTTCGGCGACAAAACCGATCAACTCTTTGCGCAACGCCTCCGACTCCTCGACGTCCAGCATCAGAGTCACATAAGCGTACACGGCCTGACCCTTGATGTCGTGCGGGAAGCCGACAACGGCTGCCTCAGCCACGGCGGGATGCAGCACCAGTGCGCTTTCAATCTCGGCCGTGCCCAATCGGTGACCAGATACATTGAGCACGTCATCTACCCGCCCGATGATCCAGTAATAACCGTCTTCATCGCGACGGGCGCTGTCACCGGTGAAATAATAGCCGGGATACGCGCTGAAATACGTATCGATGCAACGCTGGTGATCGCCAAAAACCGTGCGGATCTGACTGGGCCAGCTCTGCGTGATCACCAGATTGCCCTTGCCGGGGCCGGTAATAATATTGCCTTCGGCATCAAGTAGTTCGGGTTTGACACCAAAAAACGGTAGCGTTGCTGAGCCGGGCTTCAGGGCTGTCACACCGGCCAGCGGACTGATCATGCTGGCGCCGGTTTCGGTTTGCCACCAGGTGTCGACGATCGGACAGCGCTGCTCACCGACGATGTTGTAATACCACTCCCAGGCTTCGGGGTTGATCGGTTCACCGACCGACCCCAACAGGCGGAGCGATTTCCGCGAAGTTTTCTGCACCGGCTCATTACCCATGCTCATCAAAGCACGCAGCGCCGTTGGTGCAGTGTAGAAAATGCTTACCTGATGCTTGTCGATGACGTTCCAGAAACGTGACGCGTCGGGGTAGGTGGGCACACCCTCGAAAACAAGCGACGTGGCGCCGTTACACAAGGGGCCGTACACAATATAGCTGTGGCCGGTCACCCAGCCGACATCAGCCGAGCACCAGAAGACATCGCCTTCATGGTAGTCGAAAATATATTTGTGACTGATGGCGGCGCTCAGCAGGTAGCCAGCCGTGGTGTGCAGCACGCCCTTGGGTTTTCCGGTCGATCCGGACGTGTACAGAATGAACAGTGGATCTTCGGCATCCATCACTTCTGCCGGGCATTGGTCGTCAACCTGGCCAATGGCATCGTGATACCAGATATCGCGGCCTTCATGCCAGTGCGTCGGTGCATCAGTGTGCTTGACGACGACCACACTGTGCACGTTGGGACAATGTACAAGCGCCTTGTCGACGTTATCTTTCAAAGGGATGACCTTGCCGCCGCGCAGCCCCTGGTTGGCGGTGATCACTGATTGGCAATCGGAGTCCTGAATGCGATCCCTGATGGCATCGGGGGAGAAGCCGCCGAACACCACCGAATGAATGGCGCCGATACGGGCGCACGCCAGCATGGCATAAACCGCTTCGGGGATCATGGGCATGTAAATACATACCCGATCGCCTTTTTTTACACCGCGTAGCTTCAGGACATTCGCCAGTCGGCAGACGGCCTGGTGCAGATCACGATAGGTGATCAGCAGGCTGCTATCAGGCTCGTCGCCTTCCCAGATCAGTGCCGTCTGATCGGCGCGCTGGGGCAGGTGGCGGTCCACACAGTTCCAACAGGCATTGAGCTTGGCATCCTTGAACCAGGCGACATCAGCCTTGCTGAAATCACCACTGAACACCTTGCTCCAGGGCTGGAAAAAGCCCAGAAACTGTTCTGCCTGCTCGCCCCAGAAGGTCTCCGGATCATTGATAGACTGCTCATACATGCGCTGGTAGCCGGCCATGTCGATCAGGCTGTGAGCGGCCTGGTCGGACCGGACCGGGTAAACATTGGGGTGCGACATGATGGTCTCCTTTGGTTAGCTTTTTTATTCTGGCAAGGTGATTTCAATATTGTCGATCAATCTGGTGGCGCCGACGAAACCGGCTGCCAGTATGACCAGCCGGAGATCTGCTCCGGTGGCGGGTGCCAGACTGTCAGCCTGACAGATATTAAAATAGTCGGGTGTGACGCCGTGGGCAGTGAAACTCTGCAGTGCCTGCTGTTCCAGCACACGGTAGTTTCGCTCACCATCGGTGATGCGTTGCGCCGCTTCATTGAGTGTGCGGCTCAGGCAAAGTGCTGTCAGTTTCTCTGATTCACTCAGATAGCCGTTCCTGGAACTTAGCGCCAGACCCTGGCTGTCACGTTCGGTTTCGACGCCCATGATGTCAATACCAAAACAAAGGTCGGACGTCATTTTCCGAATGACCTGAAACTGTTGGTAGTCCTTTTTACCGAATACTGCGATGTCCGGGCCGACGATATTAAAAAGCTTGCTGACCACAGTGGCAACACCGTCAAAGTGCCCGGGGCGGCTGGCACCACAGTGCCGCTCCGACAGGCCAGGGACGCTGACAACAGTGTGCTGCCCCAGACCTTCAGGGTAGATTTCACTGACCGGTGGCGCAAACAGGCAGTGGCAACCGGCGTCTGTCAGTTTTCTGACGTCGGCGTCCGGTGTGCGCGGGTATTTGTCCAGGTCTTCATGTCGGCCAAACTGCATGGGGTTGACGAAAATCGTGCTGACCACAAAGTCTGCGTGGGCGGCGGCGGTTTCCACCAGTCTGATATGGCCGCGGTGCAGATTGCCCATTGTGGGCACGACGGCGATGCGTTTGCCGGTCTGGCGAACCCTGGTGAGCAGGGTTCTGAGTTCGTTGACGTGGTGGATGGTCTGCATATCAGCGCCCCGGCCGTTCAGTCAAAACTGTGTTCCGCGGCCGGGAAGTCGCCATTTTTGACGGCCTCCGCATAGGCCTTGATGGCGCCGGCGATACCCTGGTCCGATTCTGCCAGGAAGTTTTTCACGAACTTTGGCCGGATCGGGGAAATGCCCAGCAGATCGTGCAGTACCAGTACCTGGCCCGTTGTGTGAGGTCCGGCACCAATGCCGATAACCGGAATTTCCAGAGATTCGGTGATGCGTTTGGCCAGCGCTGTGGGGACGCATTCCAGCAGCAGTATGCTGGCCCCTGCCTCCTGCAGCTGACCCGCCTCCCTGACCATATTTTCCGCCTGCACCGGATCACGTCCCTGTACCAGATAGCCGCCGATGCGATTGATCGATTGTGGTGTCAGGCCCATGTGCACACAAACCGGAATGCCACGTTCGGCGAGCAGGCTGGTGGAGCTGGCAAGCCAGGCGCCGCCTTCCAGCTTTACCATTTCAGCGCCGGCGCGCATCAGTGCCGCGGCATTTTCCAGGGTCTCGGTTTCCGAGGAATAACTCATAAATGGCATATCGGCCATCAGAAAGGCGGTGCTGTTGCCGCGCTTGACACACTGCACGTGGTAAACCATGTCCGCCATGGTGACCGGCAGGGTATTGTCATGCCCCTGCAACACCATGCCCAGCGAATCGCCCACCAGGATGACCTCCACCCCGCCTTCGTTGAGCAAGCCGGCAAAACAGGCATCATAGGCGGTCAGGCAGGCGAATTTGCGCCCTTCGGCCCGAATCCTGTTCAGTGTGCTCAGGGTGATGTGTTTTTGCGCTGATTGTGTACTCATGCGATGCCTTCTCCTGAGTGTCAGCTTAGCGTGACCGTTGACGTCACAGCAAGGTCGGTTTGGGGTTGAAGTAGTGCGTTCCCTGAGGGGCAGTCATGATCTGGCTGACCAGCTGCTGGTAGTCTTCGTCGTGACCGACCAGGTCCAGATCGGTGCTGTTGACAATCAGCAGTGGTGAGCGTTCGTAGTAGTGGAAAAACGAGGTGTAGGCGTCGTTCAGGCGGCTCAGGTAGTCGGCTTCGATGGTCTGCTCGGCCGCAATGCCGCGCTTCTGGATGCGCTGCAGCAGCACCTGGGTTGGCGCCTGCAGATAGATAACCAGTTCCGGCACCGGAGCGTCAATGGTCAGATGTTGATAAACATTCTGATACAGCTGGAACTCGTCTGCATCCAGATTCTGGCGGGCAAACAGCATATCCTTGTCGATCAGAAAGTCGGCGACTCTGACGGGCTCAAACAGATCATCCTGTTTTAACTCCTGCAGTTGTTGTGCGCGTTGGAACAGAAAGAACAGCTGTGTTGCCAGTGCATGTTGCCTGGGGTTGCGGTAGAAACGCTCGAGAAACGGATTGTCTTCAGGTTTCTCAAGCACGATGTCGTAATTGAATGTTTCTGCCAGGCGTTTGGCGAGGCTGGTTTTGCCGACGCCAATGGGGCCTTCAACGGCAATATAGTGAGGTATGCGGGCCATCAGTCAGCTGACTCCGGTTTGCGTGGTCTGCGCCGGCGCTTGCGCGGTGCCTTGGTGCCCTGCAGCGCATCGATCATGGTGTTCTGCGTGTCGGCATCAACCTGCTGAAAACGCGTCCACCAGTCACCCAGGCCGTTCAATTGCTCACCAGCGGCTTCGCGTAACAGCAGGAAATCGTAAGCTGCGCGAAAGCGGGGATGGGTGAAGGCGACTTCAACGCTACGTCGGTTGCGCGGGCTAAGGCGTAATTGCAGTTCCCATATTTCCCGCATCATGGCAGTAAAGCGCTTGGGTATGGCGGTGTATTTTAATTGTTCAATGATGACCTCTCCGGCGCATTCCTGCAGCGCACCCAGGGTCGGGGCCCGGTTGCCGCTGGTATGGCGAAGCGCGTCCTGCAGCGGTGGCCATAGCAGCGCCGCATACAGGAATGCCGGGGTGACGGATTTGCCCTGCGCCAGGCGATTGTCGGTATTGCGTAAAGCCAGGGTCAACAGTTTACCTTCAATGGCTACATTACTGGCGTCGTTGTCGTCATCATGCAGGCAGGCCAGGGTTGGCCGGAACAGGTAATCAGCGACCTTGTACTGGCGCAACAGGTCAAACGTCTTCTCGGCACTGCCATTGGTAAACAGCTTGACTGTTTCATCGAACAGACGGGCGGAAGAAATCGATTCCAGCAAGGTAGCCAGCCGCGGAATAGGCTCTTCGGTTTTTTTCTCAATCGCAAAGTCGAGTTTGGCAGCCAGCCTGATCGCACGCAGAATGCGAACCGGATCTTCGCGATAACGGGTTTCCGGGTCGCCGATCATGCGGATCAGACGCTGTTTGATGTCGGGCAGGCCGTTGACAAAGTCCAGTATCATGAACTGGTTGGTGGTGTAGTACAGGGCATTGACGGTGAAGTCGCGACGAACTGCGTCCTCGGCAATATTGCCATAGACGTTGTCGCGCAGAATCATGCCGGTGCTGGAGTGGGCGGAGTCAAGGTGCTTGATGTGCTTGCGGGATTCCCCTTCGGTCACTTCGGTTTCGATTTCGTGGTGTGCGCGGAACGTCGTGACTTCGATTATTTCGCGGCCGAAGCGGACGTGTACAATCTTGAAACGACGACCAATGACCCGTGAATTGCGAAACAGATCGTTGACTTCCTCCGGTGTGGCATTGGTGGAGATGTCAAAATCCTTGGGATGTCCACCCAACAGCAAATCGCGAACGCCGCCACCGACCAGGAAAGCCTGGAAGCCGGCATCATTGAGTCGATACAGAACTTTCAGCGCACTGGGTGAAATGTCTTTGCGTGAGATGCTGTGTTGTTCGCGGGGAACAATGGTGACCTTGTCGACGTCGATATTCAGGTTGAGTTTACGCAGGTCGTCGCGAGGATCTGATGACTGCTGATGACGACCTGCTGGTGACGCCGATTTGCGGGAGCTGCGATGACCGCGTGACGATCTGGTACCTGGCGTGTCAGCAGGTTTGGCGGCTACATCTGAACGGGTGGTTTCAGTATCAGCCTTGCTGGTTCTGCCAAAAAGCAGTCGGGTAAGCTTTTTAAACATCAGATGATTTGTATCCGTTCACATAGCATTCGGCACCTCTGTCGGGTCGACAATGGCATAAGAGCTAATAATACACTGAAGTGCTGGCGCTTTGCAGGGAATTGCAGGGATTTGCAGGGAGAAATGCTCTGGGGGGTGACTCGACCCCCCCGCAAGGAAGGTATTTGATTATTTTTATTATTATTTCTTTTTGTTCTTGTTCAGGGGGCACCAAATTTAATGCCTGAGCTCTAAACAGTACCAGTAGCAATCAGCAATCCGCCGATCCATGTCTACTCGCCCGTTTTGATTATTTTTATTGTTATTGTGCACCCATACAGATGCGATTTTTATTGTTGTTTAGCGTTATTGTTATTGTCTGTTTTTATTCTTATTGCGGGATATAGAGCAGGAAGCGTGCCAGAAATAAAATATCCATATAAATCAAACACATGATGTTTTTTGGAAGGTGCCAATGTGACTGGGGTCACACAAAGTGTTACCAAATCTCTCTTGTGCTGTGTGTAGATGGGTATCGGTAACAGTTTGTCTCAAGCCTGTTTCTTCTTGCGGGGCAGGCCGAAACGCTGGCGTCGCTCCCAGAGGCATTTGCGACTGATGCCCAGTTTTTTGGCGAGCTGGGTTTCATTCATCTGGTCTTGGTGTTCGAGAACGAATTTCTGGAAGTAATCTTCCAGCGATAACTCTTCGGCAGCATCCCCGTCATCGCCTTCACCCGGAATTTCCAGGTTGCGTTCGAGCAGCGATCGAATCGTGCGTTTGCTGCCGCTCAGGTCAATGGCCAGCAGCTCGGTGCCGATATCTTCGTTTTCCGCCAGCACCACCGCGCGTTCAATGGCATTTTCCAGTTCCCGGACATTGCCTGGCCAGGGGTAGGTGGAGATGGCCTGCGTGGCTTCTTCGGTAAAGCGCAGCATTGGTGATTTCAGGCGTTTGCAGGTGCGGGACAGAATGGCATCGGCCAGTTCCAGAATGTCATTGCCACGCTCTTTCAGCGGCGGCAGCAGCAGTGTCATGACATTGATCCGGTAATACAGGTCTTCACGGAAATCGCCATCAATCACCAGTTGTTTGAGGTCACGGTGGGTAGCAACAACCAGCCGCACATCCACCTTGCGTGATTGCACGGAGCCCACCTTGCGTATCTCGCTTTCCTGCAAAACCCTCAGCAACCGAGCCTGGGCTTCAAGCGGCAATTCGCCGATTTCGTCGAGGAACAGGGTGCTGCCGCTGGCTGCCTCTACCAGACCCGTACGGTTGGCTGTGGCACCGGTAAATGCGCCTTTTTCGTGCCCGAACAGTTCGGACTCGATCAGGTTCTCCGGAATTGCCGCGCAGTTGACTGAAATCATTTCAGATTCGTGCCGATCGCTCAGGCGATGAATGGCACGGGCCACCAGCTCCTTGCCAGTGCCTGATTCCCCGTTGATAAGCACTGTTGAACTGGTCATTGCCACTTTGCGGATTCGCCGGAACAGCTCCATCATCTGCGGACAACTGCCTATCATGCCTGGCACGGGCGGCTCGGGTGGGGGTTCCAGGGATTTGGCGGCGGGTTGCCGGCTGGCGTTTTCCTTGATGATGCGGGCTACCGCCTGCAACATTTCTTCGTGCTCAAAGGGTTTGGGAATATAATCAACGGCGCCCATTTTCATGGAGTCGATTGCCGAACGCAGGCTGGAGTAGCTGGTCATGATGAGCACCGGCGTTCGGGTGGCCTTGATCAGGTCGGTTCCCGGTGCGCCCGGTAGTCGCAGGTCGCTGATGACTATATCAAACTGTTTGTCACCCAGTTGCGCCAGCGCCTCTTTGACAGAGCCGGCTTCGCTGACTTCATACTCGTGGCGCTCCAGCAACCGGCGAAGCGCGGTGCGGATTACCTGTTCATCCTCTACAACCAGAACTTTGTGCTGTGCAGTCATGTGTGTACTCATTAAACGCAGGCCAAAATGGTTCTGTCAGCCTTCACGTGCATGTTTCATCATAACAGGGAAAACTCAAGATTACTCGTGTTCCAGGGTACTGCTGGCGCTGCGAGGCGTTCATTATATCAATATGACCGTCAAGGTTTTCAACCAGACTGTAGACCAGTGCCAGGCCCAGGCCAGTGCCGTCACCGGGCTCCTTGGTGGTGAAAAAAGGCTCAAAAACCCGATCCTTGAGTTCATCAGGAATACCGGTGCCTTCGTCACTGACACTGACCTGTATAGAAGCGGCAATACGTTCGCATTCAATGCTGATGGTACTGTCAGGCGGGCTCGCATCGCGGGCGTTATTGATCAGGTTAACCAGGATCTGCAACAGTTGCTGTGAATCTCCGAGCAGACGTGCGTCGTCCGCGCACTTTACATCGAAGCGTATTTCCTTGCCCTTTTTGTTAAGGGAAACCAGAGTGATCGCTTCGTCGACACATTCGGCGATGCTGACAATCTCCCGGCGCCGCTCGGTTTTGTTGTGACTGCCGCTGTGTGCAAAATTGACCAGTGACTGCACAATACGGGATGTCCTGTCAGTCTGCTCGATAATCTGCCGTGCCATGGTGCGCAACTCGTCATTCTGTGTCTCGTCACGGATGTTTTGCGCCAGGCAGGCAATGCCGGTGATCGGATTGCCGATTTCGTGGGCCACCCCGGCAGCCAGCCGGCCGATGGAGGCCAGGCGTTCACTGTGCGCCAGCTCCTCTTCGAGAAGTTCAGTTTCGGTGAGGTCTTCCAGCAGCACGATAACACCGTCCTGGCGTATGCGCTGACTGGCGGACTTTTCAATGACCGCTTTGTGCAGACTGATATAACGTTTGCTGCCCTGGACATTGACGGATTGTTTGTGCAGATGCGCCGATTCTGCGCTGCGAAAATTGTTAATCAGGCTATACCAGGGTTGTCCGATCTCACTGATGTGCAGTCCCACGGCCTCGTCGCTATTGAGGCCGGTAAGTGTCTCCATGGCGTGATTCCACATCACAACCTGGTCTTCCGGTCCCAGGGAGCACACCCCTAACGGCAGCTCCATCAGGATCTGTCGATGATAGCGACGCAGGTTGTCCAGATCGGATGCCATGCCTGACAGATTGCTGCGATAGGCTTCTATTCGGCTTTCGATGGTCGTGACATCTGTGGTTCCCGGTTCGCTGTTGGACGAAAAAGGCAGAAACCGATCGATCAGGTCGTGCGCGATAGCCGGACCCAGCAGACCCGACAGGTTGGCCTCCAGCCGACTGCGGAGCAAACGCAGTGAGTGCGGACGGGTGTCCTGACGCTCCATGTTGAGGTCGCGCAGGGCCTGCATGACCTCGCGGGTGGCAGTACGTTCGCCCAGTGGTTTGGTCAACTGGCTGATGAACTCTTCCGGTGACGCCGCGCGCAGACCGGCGCGCCGCTGACGGCGCAGGTTATCGACAGAACAGATATCAGCAGAAATACGCTCTTCCTTGGAACTGCGGGTCATGACCGACACCAGCATGAACATGGCGACATTGCATACCAGCGAAAGCGCGACTATTTCCCTGGTGTTCAGGGCGCCCAGGGTGACGAAATTGGTACCTGCAATAACCGGTAACACCAGAAACAGTGCCCAGATTGCAGTGCCGACAGCCAATCCCGCCATGAAGCCTTTTTTATTGCCGCGCGGCCAGTACAGCAACGCGATGATGGCGGGCAGAAACTGCAGACTGCCGATCAGACCGATGTTGCTGACTGCCCGGATGCTCTGAGTGTCGCTGGGTATGTAATAGAATAAAAAACCGCCCCAGATCAGCGCGGTGATCAGCACACGACGTTTCCACAACAGCCAGCGGTAGATATCCTGTTTGGCGGTAGGTTGCCAGACCGGCAGGATCAGGTGATTGAGGCACATTGTTGATAGTGCCAGGGTAATCACGATAATCAGTCCGCTGGCGGCGGACAGCCCGCCGATAAAGCCGATCAAGGTGAACAGTTCCGAGCCGTAGTCCATGCCCAGGGTCACAGTGAAATACTCCATGGGACTGGCACTGCCGGCTTTCAGTCCGGCCCATAAAATGGGCAGCACCGGCAGACTGAGCAGCAGGAAATACAGCGGCAGGCCCCAGCTGGCGATAGTCAGGGCGCGGGGATGATTGTTTTCATGGAAAGTCATGTAGAACATTTGTGGGGTGGCAACGGCGGCAGTGAAAAAAACCAGCATCGTCACCTGAAAGGTGCCGGGCGCTGCCGGCTCTTTCAACTGGCGGAGCAGCTCGGGTTGCTCGCGCAGCCACTGATCCATGGCATCCATGCCGCCAAAGCCTGAATAAACGGCAAAGCCGCCTACCAGCAGCAGGGCTACCAGTTTGACCAGCGATTCGAAGGCAATGGTCATCACCAGACCTTCGTGACGTTCCCTGCCTGAGCCCTTGCCGGTCCCAAAGAAAATCGCAAACAGGGTGATCAGAATACAGAAACTCACCGCCAGGGTGGTCTGTGATGCCTCCGGCGACAACAGGCCGACGATATTGGCTACTGCCTGGATCTGCAGGGACAGTAGCGGCATCACGCCCATCATCATCACCAGCGTGGTCAGCGTGCCTGCCCAGGGGCTGCGGTAACGAAATGCCAGCAGGTCTGCCAGCGAACTGAGCTGATAGGTTTTGGTGAGGTTCAGAATCGGACGCAGATAGACGGGGGATAGCAGGAAGGCCAGCGATATGCCGATAAAGGGTGCCAGATAACCGAAACCATCGCGGAACGCGTTGCCAGTCGCGGCGAAATAGGACCAGACACTGGCGAACACGCCCAGTGAAAGCACATAAACAACCGGGTGTCGGACAATTTTTTCCGGAATCCAGCCCTTTTCGGTGATAAATGCAATACCAAACAGGATGATCAGGTACCCAATCCCGATGGCGAATAACGTGCTGAGTTCAAAGCTCATCGAGATTCTGTTCCCGGTACGCCCAGGCGGCCAGCGCGATGACGACGAAGCAGACCACAAATGGCCGATACCAGGCGCCGTCAGCACTCAGCGCCCAGTCGACGCTGAGCAGGAACAGCAGATAGGTAAAGACCAGAAAGATCAGCGTGGATGGTGGTATGTACATGGTAATGGTTGTCAGCTGAACGAAGAGTTGACAGGAATAGTAGCTAACTTGGGCACACGCTGTATATCCCAGTGTGCTGTTGCCCAGGCCACCTGCTCTGCTGGCGGAGCCCGGCGCAAACCAACGGGCGGCTGCTGGCACAGAAAATTAAGTGCCTGATACAGGTAATCACTGGCGCTGTTGCGTTGCAGAGGGCGGGCAAAATGCTGCTTGCTGAGCTTTTGTCCACGATGGTTGGCCGCCACCGGTATATGTGCATATTCCGGCTGCCGATAACCCAGTGCCTGTTGTAGTGCCAGTTGCCGGGGAGTGGAGTCGAGCAGATCGTGCCCACGCAGGATGTCCGTCACCCCCTGCCATTGGTCATCAACCACGACAGCTAGCTGGTAGGCTATCAGTCCGTCGCGCCGTCTTAACACAAAATCGCCACAGTCGCGACGCAGGTGCTGGCGGTATTCACCTTGAATCCGGTCATGGACGGTTATCATCTGATCCGGCACCTTGAAACGGATGGCGCTGCTGCCAGTCGGCGTCGACAACCGGTGGCGACAATGGTTGTCGTAGACACCGCCCAGCGCTCTGACGCGCTGACGTGAACAGTCACACGGGTAGGTGCGCCCCTGATCGGCCAGTTCCGCAAGCGCAGCCTCATAAGCCTCGAGGCGCTGGCTTTGATACAGCACTGGCCCGTCCCAGGTCAGGGCAAGGTCTTCCAGAAGGTGCAGGATCTGATCAGCCGCGCCGGGCGGCTCGCGGGCAGGGTCAAGGTCTTCCATGCGCAACAGCCACCGGCCGCCGCGCGCGCGACAGTCTACGAAGCTGGCCAGGGCGGCGAGCAGGGATCCAAAATGAAGAGCCCCGCTGGGTGACGGGGCGAACCGGCCAATGATGTGGTCGCTGGCGGCAGTCATCGGAAGTGGATCAGGCGCCCCACTGTTTCTCGCGAATCTCGTCCAGCGTTTTGCAGTCGATGCATTTGTCAGCTGTGGGGCGTGCTTCCAGACGACGAATGCCGATCTCGATACCGCAGGACTCGCAGAAACCGTAGTCGTCCTGGACGATCTTCTCGATGGTGGAGTCGATTTTCTTGATCAGTTTGCGTTCACGGTCACGCGTACGCAGCTCCAGGCTGAATTCCTCTTCCTGGGTCGCGCGGTCGGCCGGATCGGGGTAGTTGGCCGCATCATCCTGCAAATGGTGCACAGTGCGGTCGACTTCTTCCATCAACTGATTGCGCCACTGACGCAGTATCATCTTGAAATGTTCTCTCTGTTTCTCGTTCATGTACTCCTCACCCTTTTTAACTTTATAGGGTGTGAAGTTCTTTAATACTGACGAGCTAACAGCAGGTGCTTCTTTCTTGGACATGGTGAACCAGGCCTCATACCCCTAACGGGTTTTCCAGAATTCTGATGCATTGTTCCCTGGTCAGAACATGCCGGTAAAAGGATCCGGTGAGCAGGCCAGGGTGGTCAGAATTGTACTCTCAACAGTAGCGCGATCCTGCGCGCTTGCCAACAGAAACAGAGCCGTATCATGCGCTGCGCACTCCGGTGCAGGCGGTCTGATACGGCAAGCGCAGTAAGCTACCAGATAATTGGCGTGCAGGCTAGAAAAAATGCTATGTTCGCCGATCTTGTGACCACCCCCGCCATTTGTGGCCGGAGGGGCATTATGCAGAGCAATTATGTCAGTAATAAAACGCGAGTCACTTTTCCAGGCACCTGCGGCGCACCGGACCCGTCTGGTTAACCCCTTTCGGGTGATGGATGTGCTGGAGCGGGCCCGACAACTTGAAACCGCAGGTGTCGATGTTGTGCATCTGGAAGTCGGCGAGCCGGATTTTGCCACGGCGCCGCAAATCGTGGCGGCGGGGGTCAAGGCTCTGCAGCAGGGGCGTACTGCCTATACACCGGCAGCCGGGTTGCCAGCCCTGCGAGAGCGGATCGCCAGGTTTTATGCCGACCATCATGGTGTCAGCGTTGACCCTTCGCGGATCCTGGTGACGCCAGGCGCCAGCGGCGCTTTGGTGCTGGCCTCCAACCTGCTGTTGAATGCGGGTGATGCAGTACTGATGCCCGATCCATCCTATCCCTGTAACCGCAACTATGTGCACCTGGTTGGTGGCAGAGCCGTGTTGATCCCGCCGGCCTCACCGGGCCGGCCAGCGCCGACACTGGCGCAATTGGATCGTGTCTGTGATAGCAATGTTGGTGATAGTTCAGTCAAAGGTCTGTGGCTGGCTTCGCCGGCCAACCCAACCGGAGCAGTGATAGATGCGCCTGAAATGCAGGCGCTGAGTGACTGGGCGTCCGCACGGCGTGTCCATCTGCTGGTGGATGAAATATACCAGGGGCTGGACTACCAGGACGATCCTGGCGGCAGGCGCGCCATGGGCAACCTGCCCACAGCACTGGGTTGCAACCCCGAAAACCTGGTTGTTAACAGCTTTTCGAAATACTTTGGCATGACCGGTTGGCGGGTTGGCTGGCTGGTGGTGCCGCAGGCCCTGGCAGTAACGGCGAATATCCTGGCGCAGAATCTGTTCATAGCGGCGCCAACGCCCGCTCAGCACGCAGCCTTGCGCGCGTTTGACGAGGACGTCGTGGAGGTACTGGAGCAACGCCGCGAAGCGTTCCGGCAGCGGCGCGATTTTTTTTGTGACGCGTTGCGCTCAGTAGGCTTTTCATTGCCATGGCAGGCCGATGGCGCATTCTACTGTTACGCAGGTATTGAACGCTTTGCCGACGACAGTGAGGCATTTTGTCGGATGTTGCTGGAAGAACATGGTGTCGCTGTGACGCCTGGCACCGACTTTGGCGAGCACAATGCCAACAGCTATGTCCGCTTTGCATTTACTGCTGCCATGCCACGTCTGGAGCAGGCCGCAGAGCGGCTGCAGCGGGCACTGGCCTGAGGCCCGGTCAGCTATATTCTGCCCAGCAGGGCAATATCGTTTTCATTCACCATGATAAAGCCGTTGCCGCTTTCATGCCGTATGGCTTTCAGCGACTTACCCCGACACGGGCCGGAAATACACTGGCCGTCCTCGACCACAAACAGTGCGCCGTGCGTGGAGCACTGGATGAAGATACCGTCGGGGTCCATGAACTGGTCTTCCAGCCACTCCAGCGGCGTACCAAGATGCGGACAATAGTTGTAGTAAACATACACCCGATTGTCTTTTTTGACCGCGAACAGGTATTTGCCATTGACCTCAAAGCCTTTGGCACGACCCTCTTCGATATCGTTCTGGTGGCACAGGGTTATCATATGATCCTCCTCCCGGACTTTCAGTCCAGCGCCTGGCTGAAGTCATGCAGCAGATCGTCAATATCTTCGATGCCAACCGACAAGCGGATCATGTTATCGCTGATGCCCATGGAGGCGCGGCGCTCTGCCCCCATTTCAAAGTAGATGGTATGTGCCACCGGAATGGCCAGTGTGCGAGTATCGCCCAGATTGCTGGAGGAAATGACACATTGCAGCCGGTTCAGAAAATCGAAACAGTCGATGTCGTCAACCAGGTCGATGCTCATGATGGAGCCGGTTTTTCTAAACAGCGACCTGGCCCTCTCGTGCTGCGGATGATGCGAAAGCCCCGGGTAGTACACTTTTTTAATGCGCGGATGCTGGTCGCAGAATTCGGCAAGCTTCTGGGCGTTGTCGCAGGCTCGATCCATGCGCAGGGGCAGGGTTTCCGATCCCACCGCGAGGTGATGGGCCGCTTCCGGGCCCAGGGTGGCGCCAAAGTCCCGCAAGCCTTTTTTACGCACCTGGGTAGTGCCCCATAGCTTGACGTCGCCTTTTCGGTAGGTGTCAAAGATATTGTCGTAGCTGCTCCAGTCAAACAGGCCGGTGTCAGTAAGCATGCCGCCAAGCGCATTGCCATGACCGCCCACGGTCTTGGTCAGGGAATTGACAATAAAGCTGGCGCCGACCGTGATCGGGCGGAACAACCACGGTGAGGTCATCGTATTGTCAACCAGGTAAATGAGCCCATGCTGCTGGCAAAGCTGTCCGATATTCGCCAGGTCCGCCACCTGAGTGACCGGATTGGCGATGGTTTCAGTAAACACCAGGCGGGTGTTGTCCTGTATGGCAGCCGCAACTTCGCTGGCAGAGGTGGTATCCACAAAGCTGACCTCAACGCCGAAATTGCGGAACGAGTTGAACAGGCTGTTGGTATTGCCAAACAGAAAGGCACTGGCGATCATGTGATCACCGGCCCGCAGCAGCGCGAACAGGGTAGATCCAATGGCCGCCATGCCGGTGGCGAATGCGGTACTGGTTATACCCTGTTCCATCTTGGTAATGCGCGTCTGCAGCGCATTGACGGTTGGGTTTTGCTGACGCCCATAATTGTATCCGGCCATTTTGCCCTGGAAAACCGCGGCCAGATCGCGAGCATCATCATAGGTGAACGCCACAGAGGTATGGATGGGCTTGTGTAACACGCCGTGTTCGGGTTTGTCGGCGCGATCGGCATGCAGGTTGCGGGTGGTGAACCCCTGGTTTTTGATGTCACTCATCTGCTCTGATTTTCCTGTGGACCTGTTTCGGCAGGTCGCGCGCTGTTGGTTGTATTACTCAGGGTGCGTCAGCAGTGCGGTAAAGTGGCAGCGCACTGACTCTGGCTTCGATTCCGTTCAGCCGTGACTGGTAGAGCGAGCTGCCACGGTCGCGGTAAAGCTCGATGAAGGCTTCTTCTGACATGCCATCGTCTTCGCTGTCCGGTGCTGGCATGTACGCGGACTCGGCGCCGGCATCACGAAGTCGCAATTGCATCTGGCGTGCCTGGGCTTCATTCTCCGTTGCGATTTCACCCAGTGTCAGGCCGGCAACATTGGCCGTCATGTCGCTGAAGCTGAATCCGGTGGTATAGCGCGCATCATACACTTCTTTGCTGTTGGCAAGAACCTCGGCAATACCCGCCCCGGCTGAGGCGGCGATGGCCGCGGCGCTGACAAAATGCCGACCCAGATCCTGGCGCTGATAAAGCGTCACATGCAGGGCCGGTGGTGAATAGACGCTGTCATCGGGGATGCCGTCCAGCAGTTCGCGAATACTCAGATTGTTGACATACAGTGATAACGCCTGCAGCAGGCTGCGGTTTTCGGCCACTGCGCTGCCATCGGCGGCCCGTTCACTGGCAAGGGCAAACAGGTCTGGCAAAAATGTCTGCAACGACACCGTGCGGCCCTGCTGCGCGGCAATGCGGGCAAGATCGCCGATATAGGTGTAGTAGCTGAGCAGTCGTTGCCGGTCCTGCTCGCTCATGAATATCTGCCGTGCCTGGGAGCGCAACTGGGCCAGTGTTTCAGGTTCCCATTGCAGCGTCAGATGCAGCTGGTCATCCTCGAGCGTGACCGATCTGACACCGTGGCGCAGTTCCGCCAGTTCCCGGCTGGCGTTGCTGGCCGCCGCCAGTCGTTCCCCAGCCATGTCTTCTGCGCCGCGCATAATGCGGCGTGGGACCGGCAGATGACCGGCGTGTAGTGAAATCAGCCTTGCGCGCCCTTCATCCTGGGCAAATCGGGCACGCAGATTCAGATACACGGTCAGCGGACCGATCTGTAGGGGAATACTCAACCAGGCCTGCGCAGTATCGCCTGTCAGCCTGACGCGCGCAGCAGCATCCCTGGTCTGTGGCACATTGGCCATGACAAAGGCGGTCAGCAGATTCAGGTCTTCGGTATTGAGGATCAGTTCACGCTCGCCACGAGGACTGAGACGTTCCGGGCTATTGTCGACGATCAACTGCTCAATACGGCGGATGTCGGGCCCGGCCAGCGCGCCCGGATGCGGAACGCTGGGGCGCAGACTGACAACACTGAACACGAGCAATAGCACGGCCACTAAAGCCAGGCGCAGCAGCCATGACAGCCACTGTCGAATACGCGATTGCCGGGTTTTGAGCACCGTCATAGTACTGAGCCTGAGGACTGGCGGATGTTGTGGGTGGATGCCAACCTCCGATTATAGAGTAATCGGCTGCGGAATTTCAGTCCTGGCAGCGGTTATCGGCCCGAAAATGCAGGTTTTCCGGTGATTGGCCGCGCGGCACTGGTCAGCGTGACCTCACTCATTATAAAGTACGCGCTGCGACTAAAGATCTTCAAGGGTATACTGATGAACAACTTGTTAACCAGACCATTGCGCATAAGCGGCGTGGTATTGCTGCTGGTGTTATCCGCGTGCGCAGGACAGCGCGCCGAGCAGGAGGCCATGCAGGCGCAACAGGAAGCTGCAGCGGCTGAAGCTGAAGCCCGCGCCATGGCTGAGCGCGCGCAGCAGGCCGAAGAGGCACGTCTGGCCGCAGAGCAATCCGAGCGTGAGTTGCGGGCAGAGCTGGAACGGGTTGAAAGAGAGCGCGTGGCGCTGGCCGAAGCGCGTGCTGAGGCTGAGCGCGAAGCAGAGGCCCGCGCACGGCAGGCGGCTGCCCTCCAGCGCCAGCAGGAAGCGGCCGAGCGGGCGCGCATGCAGCGCGAGCAGGAGGAGCGGATTGCAGCGCTGGAGCGTCAGATAGCGGAGGCAGATACTCGCATCAGGCGACGCGAGCAGGCCAATGAAAAATTGAACGAAGCCATTACTGCTGCTGAGGAATTGCTGCAGATGCTGGCCAGCGAGCAGCTCAAGTATGACAATATTGATGCGCAGGGTCAGACAGTCGAACCCTTGCAAAAGTCTCTGATTTCAGAGCTGGAAACGCGCAAAAACACACTGGTTCGCGAGGCTCAGCAGCTGGGGAATTGAGCAGCCTGTCAGTCCAGTGGCAGTCGTTCGAAGTGGTACATCAGCCATTGATTCTGTGATAGCTCGGTATCGTCTTCGGGGCTGTACCAGACTGTCTGGACGTTGCGAACGCACTGGTAGATGCGAAAGGAGCGGGTGTTTTCAATGATCAGACCGCGTACCGACGGATTCAGGGTATAGTTGGAGATTTCAACCAGTTTCCAGTCATCCTCCATGGTACGGTTAACACAGTCGTTTCCGGACAGCAGATCCTGATAAGGCAATTCCACCTCGGCCCAGGCTTGCGCGGGAATCATCATATCCAGCTCTAGTTTCGCATCTGCCTGTGATCCGGTTTCATCGCGGAACAGAATACTTTCCAGCTTGATGGGTGAATCTCCCTGGTTCTGTGCAACAACACGCAGTCCGGCGTTGCTGTTAAGATGCCAGGCCGATGAGTAGATCGCATATTTAACCGGGCTTTCGAAACTTTCCTGGGCTGCTGTCAATGGGTCGATGGATTGCGCCGAGGTCGTCAATGGAGTGACCGCCATCAGTGCCACAAAGGCCATCAGTTTTTTTATCCCCAGGCCGGTGAGGCGACAGGAACCATGGTCAGCGACCGCTGCCGGTTTCCTGAAAAAATTTGGGGTACGATGTTCAGACATGATGTATGGATCCATTAATGCAGTCAGGACTATCAAGCCCTTAATAGAACATGGAATACAGCCCAAGATCAAGTTTCAATCGCCCGCCAGAGGGCGGAACAGGGCGTCACGACCAGCCCTGTGCGTCGACACTGGCAGCGCGGTGCAACCATCCGCAGGAGTCTTTACCGCATGGATAATCTTTCCCGAATCAAACATATAATCTGCATCGCGTCCGGAAAGGGCGGTGTTGGTAAATCCACGACTGCGGTCAACCTGGCGGTTGCGTTGCAGCAGCAGGGCTACAGGGTGGGGCTGCTTGATGCAGACATCTACGGACCCAGTCAACCGACCATGCTAGGCGTGCGTTCGGGCACCCGGCCGGAGATTGTCGACAAGCAATATATGCGTCCGATTCTGGCCTGTGGCCTGGAAACCAACTCGATGGGGTATCTGGTTGAGGGCAGCACCGCGATGGTCTGGCGCGCCCCAATGATTGTTGGCGCGTTTAACCAGATGCTCAAATTCACCTTGTGGTCGGAACTGGATTACCTGTTGATAGACATGCCGCCAGGGACCGGGGACATACAGCTTAGCCTGTCGCAGTCAGTCAGCCTTACCGGGGCGGTTATTGTTACCACGCCGCAGGATGTTGCCCTGCTGGATGCCCGCAAAGGCATCGAAATGTTTCGCAAGGTCAATGTACCGATACTTGGCGTTGTGGAAAATATGGGGGTACATATCTGTTCCAACTGTGGGCATGCTGAAGCCATTTTCGGCGAGGGCGGCGGCGAACAGCTGGCTCACGACTATGGGGTGCATGTCATTGGTTCCCTGCCATTGGATCTGTCTATCCGTGAACACACTGATGCCGGCCGGCCGATCCTGCTGTCTCAGCCCGACGGCCCCGTCGCCAGCGCCTATCACGCCCTGGCCCGACGTCTGGTTGACCAGGTCACCGGCCTGAAGGCTGCCGGCGAGTCTGCGCCCAGAATCAGTGTCACGGACGATTGATTCAGTTTGGCAGGCGAATCTCCTCCACCATGTCCTGCACGGCCTTCGGCGGCGCGGCGAAGAAGCGGTTGACGGTCAAGGCCACGGCGGTGTTGATGAAGGTACCCAGCGTGCCAATACCCTCAGGTGATATGCCGAACCACCAGTGGGCGGCATTGCTGGTCTCCGGGGAAATGAACTTGAAGTAGATGATGTAGGCTGCCGTGAACAGGAAACCGGCCAGCATGCCTGATATCGCGCCCTGCCGGTTCATGCGTCGGTAGAAGATGCCCAGCACGATGGCCGGGAAAAAGGACGCGGCTGCCAGCCCGAAGGCAAACGCGACAACTTCGGCAACAAACCCGGGCGGATTGATGCCAAAATAACCAGCGATCAGAATCGCGACAAAAATCGACAGCCTCGCAAACAGCAGCTCCTGTTTTTCGGTAATGCCCGGCATCAGGCTGCGCTTCAGCAGGTCATGCGAGACCGCCGTCGATATCACCAGTAACAGGCCGGCCGCCGTCGACAGAGCGGCTGCCAGCGCACCGGCAGCCACCAGCGCAACGACCCAGTTGGGCAACCCTGCGATTTCCGGGTTGGCCAGGACCATGATGTCACGGTTGACCGTTAATTCATTGACTGCGGGGTCGCCGGAGTACTGCACAACGCCGTCTGCGTTGCGATCGTCAAACTCGATCAGTTGTGTGGTTTCCCAGGTGCCAAACCAGCTCGGTAGCTCCTCATAGGTGGCGTTGTTAACGGTATTCAGCAGGTTGGTTTTGGCAAATGCAGCCACTGCTGGCGCCGTGGTGTACAGAATAGCGATGAATATCAGGGCATAGGCTGCCGACTTGCGCGCATCCCGCACGCTGGGCACGGTAAAGAAGCGGATGATGACGTGAGGCAGCCCGGCCGTGCCGAACATCAGCGCGGCCGTGATGAAAAACACATCCTGGGTTGGGCGCAGGCCCTCGGTATAGGCGGCAAACCCCAGATCCAGACTCAGATTGTCGAGCCGGTCCAGCAAATAGCCGCCACCATACTCAGGCGTGAGCTCGGAACCAAAGCCCAGTTGCGGGATAGGGTTACCGGTCATCATCAGGGAGATGAAAATCGCCGGTACCAGGTAGGCAAAGATAAGCACGCAGTATTGCGCTACCTGGGTATAGGTGATGCCTTTCATGCCGCCCATGACCGCGTAAAAAAATACGATGGTCATGCCGATAATAACGCCGGTGGTGATATCAACTTCCAGGAAGCGGGAAAAAACGATACCTGCCCCCTGCATCTGGCCGCAGACGTAAACAAAGGACACCGAGATGGCGCAGAAAATTGCAACCAGGCGGGCGCTGTTTGAGTAGTAACGGTCACCGATAAAGTCGGGCACGGTGAATTTGCCGAACTTGCGCAGATACGGTGCCAGTAGCAATGCCAGCAGAACATAACCGCCAGTCCAGCCCCTGTCTCTTATACACATCTGACGCTGCCGACGATCTACTCTGTGTAGAT
>OLID01000218.1_pt1 | contig 31332 bp, 15 predicted proteins | sample 1609361 | NCBI WGS metagenome assembly OLID01 (sample SAMN05416778, study PRJEB24817) | seawater metagenome | isolation source: Sea water | place: Canada:Atlantic | collected 2013-07
GATCTACACAGAGTAGATCGTCGGCAGCGTCAGATGTGTATAAGAGACAGCTGTGTTAGTGCTTTGACTCCAATTGGTTTTACCTTTAACTATGGTGGAACTAATTACACGAACTTTACAGCTACATCAAACGGAACGCTAATGTTTGGGGCTGCAGCTAATGTTTGGTATGTAAATGATATTGATAATACATCTGGATTTTGGGGGACAACTCTATCTGGACCTTATTTATTACCTTATTGGGACGATAATTTTACAGATATAGACGGTAACGTTCAGTACAAGTTGGTTGGTGTTCCTGGTAGTCAAAAATTAATTATTGAATATAATTTATCATGGTTAGGAGCTCAGGGTACTGCGGACAAACACTTTCAGGTATGGTTATTTGAAGGTACGAATCAAATTCAATTTGTATATGGAGCGGGAAATAATTTAAATGATTTCCCATCTGCTTGCGATTATTGTGGAACCACAATAGGTATTTTGACCGATGGTGTTTCAGATTTTATTAGTATTACAACACCAGCAAATACTGCGAGTACGGTAACTCCTAATGAAAACAATGAATTTTGGCCAGGAGCGGGTACAATTTATTCCTTTTCGCCAAGTTGTGGTCCTTTAGCCCAAACAGTTTCTCCAGCAACTCAAGCTGTTTGTCCAAATACTTCGGCTACAATTCAAATTGCTAGCTCTGAGATTGGAGTAGAGTATGTATTAAGAGATGATTCTGATGATTCAGTGATTGATGGTCCAATAATGGGTACTGGTGGTGTTTTAAATTTCAACACTGGAAGTTTATCTGCTAATACAAATTACAACGTGTTTGCTACGGGACCTTCGGGTGGTTTAGATTTTGATGGAATTGACGACGAAGTGGTAGTTCCGAATGCGGCATCATTAAATATTTCTGGACAATTGACCTTGGAGGCATGGGTTAAACCTGAACTAGGAAATACTGTTCAAAATGTTATTTGTAAATCAAGTTCTGCACAAAATACGGGATACATTATCAGAACAGATAATAATTGGACGAGTTTTGTAACATATATGTTTATAGGCGGAGGGTGGCAAACAATTAGTGCACCATTTCCTGCAGTGGGTCAATGGCATCATATTGCTTCCACTTATGATGGTACTACAATAAGATTATACTTAGATGGAGTTGAAGTTAATTCACAAGCAGTCGCTGGTGTAATAACTACTAATACAAATCCGCTTGCTTTAGGTCAACAAACTGGTTTCATAAATGAATGGTACTCTGGGACAATGGATGAAGTGAGAGTTTGGAATATTACACGAACTCCAGCTGAAGTATTAGCAGATGTGACTAATTGTTTAGCTGGTACTGAGCCTGGATTGGTTGCTTATTACCAGTTTGAAGATGGAACAGGATCTGCTACTTTGTCTGATTTAACAGCCAACGCCAACAACGGAACGTTGAGTTTAATGGATCCAGCAACAGACTGGGTAAGTGGTGTTCTGAACTGTTCAACTTGTACAACTGAAATGACACCTGTTGTAGCCGTTACAATTGACGCCGCACCTACAGCTGTATGTCAAGATATTACCGTTCAGTTAGACGGTAGTGGTAACGTTACAATTTTACCTTCTCAAGTTGATAATGGTTCTTCAGATAACTGCAGCACTATTGATCTTGCTTTGGATATAACAGACTTCGATTGTACTGTTTTAGGTCCAAACACTGTTACTTTGACAGTTACTCGCGAACCAAGTGCTGTTCTTGTTCCTGTACCTCCAGCAGGTTGTATTGGTCACTGGACTTACGAACCAGGACAAGAATTAATAGATTTGACCGGAAATTGGTCGCCTTTGACCGTAAACGGTAGTGCAGCAATTGCCGGAGGAAATTTAGATGTTGATAATGCACCAAATGGATATGCTCGAGCTGCAGGATATGCTGGGGCTCCAATTTCAAGTAAAACCTTAGTTGCGTTTCTGACTTTAGATGATTATACTGTATTAGCCGGCTCTCCTTTGACGATAGACGCAATAAGTATTGACAACTTTGATGGATTAATTTACGGTGAAGCTTCTCCTTTTAGATGGCAAAACGGAAGTACAACTGGACTGCGAAATTCTCCTTTTGCACCAGGTTTTGCAGAAAGTGCTAATGATGTTCCTGTTCAAATCGCTATTTCATACGATGTGGTTGGACCAAATGTGACTATTACTGGTTACCGAAATGGTGTTCAAATTGGAAATTATACGATTGGAAACGCTGCTACTTGGACAGCGGGAGACGTAGAGATGTTGATGGGTATTCGTCATCTGAATCCTGGACCAATTGGATCTATGGATGCAAAAATTGATGAAACGCTTTTATTTAATCGTGTATTAACTCCAGCAGAAATTGCAGCTATGATGCCTGCGACGGCTACATGTACTGCCGTTGTAACTGTTGAGGATAATATTTCACCAACAATCACATGCGCAACTCCTGCCGTTAATTACGGTACAAATACAGGGTGTACTTATGTTCATTCAGGTACAGCACTAGACCCAACGGCTACAGCAGATAATTGTTCTGTGGCTTCGATTATAAATAACTTTAATACATCTGCAACTTTAGACGGCGCTGTTTTTCCTTTGGGATCAACTACAGTTGTTTGGACAGTTACAGATGGTTCTGGAAATAGTGCTACATGTCAATACGATGTGGTTGTAGTTGATGCAATTGCTCCAGGAGCTGGTTTTGGTGTTGGAACAATGGGAGACCCATTTACAACAACTAGCAGTGCTTATATTTCTGGTTATCCGGATGGAAATTACTACTTTGATATAGCAGGTAATCTATTTGAAGCTACTGTTGATAATACAACTGACGGCGGAGGTTGGATTCTTATTTTGAATTACGTTCATCAAGGCGGAACGAACCCAGTACCGGATCCTCGTACGACGAATCTTCCAATTCAAACTGGAGCAGGGTTAGGCGTAAATGAGTTTGGAACTGGAGCATGGGGACATGCCGGAAACGCTTTATTAAATTCATTGGATCCTGAGGAGTTAAAATTCTTTGCAGTTACTTCTGCTCACGGACGTGTGATCAATTTTAAAACAGATATGGCTTCTGGAATTGCCTATGCAACTTCAGGAATAGGATCTTTTACTGGACTTGAAAATCCTGTGAACTATACTTTGTTACCTGGGCATACAGCGACTTTGGTGCCTTCAGCGAGCTTGAATGGTTTTTTTACGAATGAAGGAGATCTTGCTTTAACGAACTTTCCATTCTGGGTGTCATCTACTGCCCACTGGGGTATACAAGGAATGGGCAATCGATGGGAAGTTGATGACTTTCCGAATAATTTTGCGAATTCTACTATTCATAGGGCTTGGGCTCGTGATAATGATCCGGCTACGCCTGTCGCATTGCCTGATTTTACAGCTGAATGTAGTGCATCTCCTGTTGCTCCAACGTTGAATGATAATTGCGTTGGTTCTGTTACAGGGACACCTTCTCCTGCATTACCTATCACAACACAAGGTACAACAGTAGTAACTTGGTCATTTGATGATGGAAATGGAAATGTTTCAACACGCAACCAAAACGTAATTATTGATGATGTGACACCTCCAGTTATTACTTGTCCTGCTAATATAGCGGTAAACAATGATGCAGGGGTTTGTGGAGCGGTAGTAACATTTTCTGATGCTACGGTAACGGACAATTGTTCTGGAGCGAGTGTTGCTCAGACATCAGGATTGACATCTGGTTCTACATTCCCAATTGGAACTTCTACAGTTGAATATACTGCAACTGATATAGGTGGTAATACCGCGGTTTGCACTTTTACGGTAACTGTGACTGATACAGAGCTTCCTACAATAACTTGTGCTACACCAGCAGCTTCTTATGATGCAGATGGAGGTGTTTGTACGTATACGCATTCCGGTACTTCACTTGATCCAACAGCTTTTGGCGACAATTGCTCAGGATCAACGATCCAAAATGACTTTAATAATACAGCTACATTAGACGGGGCAACTTTCCCTCTAGGTTCTACAACTGTTGTTTGGACGGTTACAGATGGATCAGGAAATGTATCCACATGTTCTAATTCGGTAGTTGTTGTTGACAACGAAGCACCAACAGCTATTTGTCAAAACATTACAGTACCTTTAGGTGCTGGAGGTTCAGTTAGTATTGTACCTAGTCAAGTAGACAATGGTTCTTTCGATAACTGTAGTATTGGTGGTCTTGGTGTTTTACCAAACAACTTTACGTGTGGCAACCTTGGAGCAAATACAGTAACGTTAACTGTTCTTGATAATGCAGGAAACACTGCAACATGTGCTTCAACTGTAACTGTAATAGACAATATCGCACCAACAGCAGTTTGTCAAGATATTACAATTCAATTGGATGCAACAGGAAATGCAACGGTAACCGGTGCAGCTATTAATAATGGTTCAACTGATAACTGTTCAATTGCAACACTTACTGCTAATCCTAATACATTTACATGTGCTGATGCAGGAACTACTGTTCCAGTTACTCTTACAGTAACAGATCAAAGTGGAAACGCTTCAGCATGTATTGCGAACGTAACAGTTCAAGACAATGTGGTACCTACTGTGACGTGTAACAACTTTACTGTTGCATTAGATGCTACTGGAAATGCAACAATAACTACTGATGATATCGGTGGACTTACAGCTGCTGATGCATGTGGTCCTGTTGTAGTTACTGCCTCTACATTGGCATTTGATTGTTCAATGACAGGAGATAATACTGTGACATTAACAGCTACTGATAACAATGGAAATACAGCTACATGTAACGCAACGGTTACAGTAGAAGATAATATTGATCCGGTAATTACATGCCCTGGTGATGTTACAGTAAGCAACGACCCAGGAGTTTGTGGTGCAACGGTAACGTATGCTGCACCAACTGCAACTGATAATTGTGGAGGAGTCACAACAGAAACATATTATATACCTTTAGCTCAAGTTACGCCTTTTGAAAGTACAAGTGGCCCAAATTGTAATGTAATTGGTACAGATATATGGGGTTGTAATGTTGATCTTGGTATTACTTGGAATAGTATTGGAAGTGGAATAGTATCAAATGTTGATGTTGAACTTTTTCAATCTTGGAATGGAAATGCTGGATTTACTTCTGTATTCAACGCGATTCCAGACAATCCGTTAACTTTTGCAGGTCCTTTTGGTGTATGTAACAACTTTGTCAATTCCATTTCATTAAACCCTGGAAGTTACAATGTTGGTGGTTTAAATCAATTAACCTTCAATGTCGCTTCAGAAGCCAGTTGCCTGGTCTTTGACAGAAACCCGGATATTTCATGGATTCCAAATTCTTATGCTCGTGTTATAGTTACATACGGAGGCGGTGGTTCTTTATCGGTTTCTCAAACAGATGCAACTGGTCTTACTTCAGGAGATGTATTCCCAGTTGGAACAACAACTTTAGAATATACAGCTACAGATGATTCAGGTAATACAGACGTTTGTACGTTTAATGTAACAGTTACTGATAACGAAGCACCGGTTGCTAATTGTCAAAACATAACAGTTCAATTAGACGCCTCAGGTAATGCAACAATTGTTGCTGCTGATGTAGACAATGCGTCAACAGACAACTGTGCTGTTACAGCAACTTCAATTGACGTTTCAGCTTTTACTTGTCCTAATGTAGGTCCAAATAACGTAACACTTACAGTAGAAGATGCAGCTGGAAATAGCTCATCATGTGTAGCAGTTGTTACAATAGAAGATAACGTTGCTCCAACAGTAACTTGTAACGACTTTACAGTTGCTTTAGATGCTGCTGGAAACGCAACAATTACTACAAATGACATAGGTGGTGCAACAGCAGCTGACGCTTGTGGAATTGCAAGTGTAACTGCCTCTCAAACTGCATTTACATGTGCAAATGTTGGTTCTAATACTGTAACGTTAACTGTTACTGATAATAATGGCAATGCTTCAACATGTAATGCAACAGTAACTGTTGAGGATAATGTGGCTCCAACGGCTGTATGTATAGCTCCTGCTACTGTCTTTGCGCTTGATGCTTCAGGAAACCTGACTATTACAGGTGCTGATATTGACGGTGGTTCAACAGATGCTTGTGGTATTGCAAGTTTAACAGCTTCACCAAACACATTTACATGTGCTAATATTGGAATCAACAATGTTACTTTAACGGTAACTGATAATAATGGAAATGTTTCGGTTTGTAATACAACAATTGATGTTCAAGATCAAACAGCACCTGTTATTACTTGCCCAGCAGATATTACAGTAAATGCTATCATTAACAACTGTGGTAGAACGGTAACATACAACTTCAATGTTGTAGATGCATGTGCTACTATTTCACAAACGGATGGTACTGGTTTAACTTCTGGTTCTTTATTCCCTGTTGGGACTACAGTTCAAACATATGAAGTTACAGATCAAACTGGTACATATACGTGTACGTTTAATGTAACAGTTAATGATATTCAGAATCCGATTATTACAAATTGTCCTTCTAACATTACAGTAAGTAATGATGCTGGAAGATGTGATGCACGAGTATTATGGACTGAACCTATCGCTTCAGACAACTGTCCAGCGGTTAGCTTTACTTCAACGCACTCTCCTGGAGATGTTTTCTTATTAGGTACAACTACTGTAACTTATACAGCAACGGATGCCTCAGGAAACACAGCAGTATGTTCTTTCAACGTAACAGTTAATGACAATGAGAGTCCAGTGATTACAGCTTGTACTCCAGACGTATTGGTTTCGAATGATCCAACGGTTTGTGGAGCAATTGTAACATTTACGCCTCCTACTTTTACAGAAAATTGTACAATGGGTACAGTTGTAGCTTCTCAAGCTTCAGGTACAATGTTCCCAGTAGGAACTACAAACGTAATTTGGACATTAACAGATAATGCTGGAAATGTTTCTACGTGTGACTTTGATGTAACAGTTGAAGACAACGAAGCACCTGTTGTTGCATGTACAGATATAACAATTCAATTAGATGCTTCAGGTAATACAACAATTGTAGCTGGAGACATTAATGGTGGTTCAACAGACAACTGCGGAATTGCTACAATAACAGCATCTCAAACTGCATTTGATTGTTCAAACGTTGGACCTAATACAGTTACATTAACTGTAACAGACGTTAATGGTAATAGTAATACTTGTGATGCAACGGTAACAGTTGAAGACAATATAGATCCAATTGCCGTTTGTGCACCATTAACTGTTCAATTGGACGCTTCAGGTAATGCTTCTATAGCAGGTTCTGATATTGATGGTGGTTCTTCTGATGCATGTGGAATAGCTTCATTAGTTGCTTCACCCAATGCATTTACTTGTGCAAATGTTGGAGGTAACGTGGTTACTTTGACTGTAACAGATAACAATGGAAATACTTCTACATGTAACACAACCGTTACAGTAGAAGATAATATTGACCCTACTGCTGTTTGTCAAAACATTACGGTTCAATTGGACGCTGCAGGTTCTTATACAATGACTGCTTCAGAAATTGATGGTGGTTCAAGTGATAATTGTACAATAGCAACAATCACTGCATCACAAACAGTATTTAGTTGTGGAAATGTAGGAGTGAACACAGTGACATTAACTGTTACGGATGTGAACGGAAATTCTTCTACTTGTGATGCAACTGTTACTGTAGAAGATAATGTTGTTCCAACTGCAGCTTGTCAAAATATTACTGTTCAGTTAGACGCTACAGGAAATGCAACAATAACGACTGGAGACATAGACAATGGATCGAATGATGCTTGTGGAATAGCTTCGTTGGCATTGGATATAACATCGTTCAATTGTTCAGATGTTGGTGGTAACTCAGTTGAATTAACGGTAACGGATAACAATGGAAATACATCAACTTGTACATCAACAGTTACAGTGGAAGACAATGTTCCTCCAGTAGCAATGTGTCAAGACATCACTGTTCAATTGGATAACGCTGGAAATGCTTCAATCACGACAGGAGATATCGACAACGGATCTAACGATGCATGTGGAATTGCTTCAATGAGCTTGGATGATACAGACTTCGATTGTTTGGACGTAGGTGCAAACACAGTAACATTGACTGTTACAGATGTTAATGGTAACGTGTCAACTTGTACTTCAACTGTTACAGTTGAAGACAATGTAGCGCCAATGGCTGTTTGTCAAAATATTACAATCAATTTAGATGCTGCAGGTTCTTATACAATGGCTCCTTCAGAAATTAATTTTGGATCATCTGACAATTGTGGAATAGCTAGTTTATCTGCTTCTCAAACAGTGTTCACTTGTGCTGATGTTACCGTAGGTGCCATTGGAATGCCAGTAACATTGACGGTAACAGATGTAAATGGTAATTCATCGACTTGTGTTGCTGAAGTAGTTGTTGTTGATAATACTGCTCCAATAGCAATGTGTCAAGATGTAACTGTTCAGTTAGATGCTTCTGGAAATGCTTCAATCACAACTGGCGATATCGACAATGGGTCGAACGATGCATGTGGAATCGCTTCAATGAGCTTGGACGTAACAGACTTCGATTGTTCGAATGTTGGTACAAACACTGTAACGTTGACAGTAACAGATGTAAATGGTAATTCTTCAACTTGTACTTCAACTGCAACTGTAGAAGACAATGTTGCACCAATGGCAATATGTCAAGATATCACAGTTCAGTTAGATGCGGCAGGGAATGCTTCAATCACACCAGCAGATGTTGACAATGGATCGAACGATGCATGTGGAATAACATTAACAATTGACAATTCAACATTTAATTGCTCTAATGTTGGAGCGAATACTGTAACATTAACTGCAACAGATGATAACGGAAACACTTCGACATGTACTTCGACTGTAACAATAGAAGACAATGTTGCTCCAGTAGCAATATGTCAAGACATCACAATTCAGTTGGATGCAACCGGAAATGCTACAATAACAACCGGAGATATCGACAATGGATCTAACGACGCATGTGGAATTGCTTCAATGGTATTGGATATAACATCATTTGATTGTTCAAATGTAGGTGCGAATGCGATTGAATTAACGGTAACAGACAATAACGGAAACGTTTCAACTTGTTCATCAACAGTAACAGTTGAAGATAACGTAGCTCCTGTAGCAATTTGTCAAGACATCACAGTTCAGTTAGATGCAACAGGAAACACAACAATAACAACTGGAGATATCGACAATGGATCGAACGATGCATGTGGAATTGCTTCATTGGCATTGGATATAACATCATTTGATTGTTTAAATGTTGGTTCCAATACTGTTATTTTAACAGTAACAGATAATAACTCGAACGTCTCAACTTGTTCTTCAACAGTTATGGTAGAAGACAATGTTGCTCCAGTAGCAAATTGTCAAGACATCACAGTTCAGTTGGATGCAACAGGAAACGCAACAATAACAACTGGAGATATCGACAATGGATCTAACGATGCATGTGGAATTGCTTCGTTGAGTTTAGATATAACAAACTTCGATTGTTCTGATATTGGAGCAAACACGGTTGTTTTAACGGTAACAGATAATAATGGTAACTCAACAACATGTTCTTCGACAGTAACTGTTGAAGATATAGAGGCACCAATTATTACTTGTCCTTCTGATGTTCTGGTAAGTAATGATCCAGGAGTTTGTACTGCAAGTAGTGTTGCTATAGGTATGGCTACTGCAACTGATAACTGTACTGCATCAGTAACAATTGTTAATGATGCACCTGCTGTATTCCCATTTGGAAATACAACTGTAACTTGGACTGCAACTGATGCGAGTGGTAATTCTTCTACTTGTGCTCAAACGGTAACAGTGGAAGATGTAGAAAACCCAATAATTACGTGTCCTGCTCCAGTAGTAGTGAGCACGAACGTAGGAACATGTAATGCTACAGGTGTTGTTCTTGGTACGCCAATTACTTCAGATAACTGTACAATTGCAAGTGTTGTTAACAATGCACCGGCTACTTTCCCACTTGGTGTTACAAATGTAACGTGGACTGTAACTGACGTTCAAGGTAATACTGCAACATGTGCTCAAACTGTAACGGTTCAAGATACAGAAGTTCCGGTAATAACATGTCCTGCTGATATTACAGTAGGAACGAATCCTGGAGTATGTGCAGCGTCCGGTGTAGCACTTGGTTCTCCAACTACCTCAGATAATTGTACAATAGCTTCTGTTACCAATAATGCCCCTGGTGTATTTGCACTTGGTAATACAACGGTAACATGGACTGTAACTGATGCTGCTGGTAATACAGCAACATGTAATCAAATAATAACAGTTGTGGATAATGTAAATCCAACAATCGCTTGTGCTGCTGATATCACTGTTAACTCAACTCCTGGAATCTGCGGAGCAACGGGAGTTACTTTAACAGCACCAATCACGAATGACAACTGTATGGTTGCTTCAGTATCAAATGATGCACCTGTTACTTTCCCATTGGGAGACACAGATGTAACATGGACTGTGACTGATGCTGCAGGAAATACAGCTGAATGTATTCAGGTTGTAACGGTAATAGATGCAGAAGCACCTATGATTACTTGTCCAACTGCCGTTACGGCTTCTGCTGATGCAGGATCTTGTTCGGCGACAGGTGTAGTATTAGGTTTACCAGTAACTTCTGATAACTGTAATGTTGCTTCGACAACAAACAATGCACCAGTTGCTTTCCCATTAGGAAATACAACGGTAATTTGGACCGTAACAGATGATGCAGGTAATACAGCAACTTGTTCTCAAACAGTAACAGTAACTGATGATGAAGCACCGATTATTGTTTGTCCTTCTGATTTAACAGTAAGTGCGAATGGTGGTACTTGTTCGGCAACAATGGTTGCAATTGGAACACCAATGGTTACTGATAATTGTGCAATGGGAACAGTAACAAATAATGCTCCTGGAACTTATCCTTTAGGAAATACAACAGTAACTTGGACAGCAACGGATGCTGCTGGAAACACTTCAACATGTGAGCAAATAGTAACTGTAATTGATACTGAGGCTCCGGCAATTGCTTGCCCTAGTGATGTTATTGTTTCAGCAGATGCAGGATCATGTGATGCGACTGGAGTTGTACTTGGTACACCAGTAACTTCTGATAACTGTACAGTTTCTTCTGTAACAAACGATGCCCCAGCTGCCTTCCCATTGGGAACGACAACTGTAATTTGGACTGTAACTGATGCTGCTGGAAATATGTCAACATGTACACAAATGGTAACAGTGAACGATAATGAAGCGCCGATAATTACTTGCCCAGCTGACCTTATCGTATCAGCTGATGCTGGATCTTGTAATGCAACATCGGTTGTGCTAGGGACTCCTGTAACATCTGATAACTGTTCAATTGCTTCTGTAACGAACAATGCACCTGGTATTTACCCATTAGGAAATACTACAGTGACTTGGACGATAGTTGATGGTTCTGGAAACTCTGCGACATGTACACAAGTTGTGACAGTTGAAGATAATGAGCTTCCAACGATTACTTGTCCGTCGGATGTTACAATTACAGCAGATGCTGGTGTATGTGGATCGACAGTAGTTGTTCTAGGTTCGCCTGTAACAGCTGATAACTGTTCAATTGCTTCAACTGGTAATGATGCACCGGCATTCTTCCCTGTAGGAACAACAACAGTAACATGGATTGTAACTGATGGTTCAGGAAACACTGCGACTTGTACACAAGATGTAACTGTAACGGATGATGAATTACCTGTAATAGTTTCATGTGCTGCTGATATGACTGTGAGTTCTGATCCTGGATCTTGCAACGCAACGGGAGTTGTTTTAACACCTCCTTCTGCTACAGATAACTGTTCTGTTGCTTCGATTACAAATAATGCTCCGGCAGTATTTGGTGCAGGAACAACGACTGTAACATGGACTGTAACTGACCCTTCAGGAAACAGCACAACTTGTTCTCAAGTGATTACAGTTGTGGATGGAGAAGCGCCAGTTATTACTTGTCCAACAAACATTACGGCGAATAATACACCAGGATTCTGTGGGGCAAGCGTGACTTATGGAACACCAGTTGTATCTGATAATTGTGGAATTGCAGGCTTATCACAAACAGATGTGTCTGGATATACAAGTGGAAACTTGTTCCCAATTGGATCAACGACTCAAGAATATACGGTGGTAGACATTTCTGGTAATACTTCAGTATGTTCATTCACAGTAACTGTAATTGACGCCGAAGCTCCTATGATTACTAGTTGTCCAGCTGATATGACGATATTTACTTCATTACCGAACCAATGTGAGGTGAAAGTAGATTGGTCTCAACCTCAAGCTTCAGACAATTGTCCTGGAACAGTGATGAGTCAAGATTACTTCTCAGGTGATTACTTCCCATTTGGAACTACAACAGTAACGTATGTTGCAACTGATAATGCTGGAAATACTTCAGTATGTAGCTTCAATATTACAGTTGTTGATATGGTGAATCCAACGGTTTCTTTCGATACTGATGGAGTTACATTGGTTGCTGATAACGCTGGAACTTCATACCAATGGATTGATTGTTCTACAGGAAACAACGTTCCTGGAGCGATTGGAGCAACATTTACTCCTAGCTCAAATGGAAGTTACGCGGTAATTATTAACGATAACGGTTGTATTGATACATCTTCTTGTCAAACAGTTTCATCTGTTGGAATTGAAGATATCACTTTCGAAGATTTAGTTGTTTATCCAAATCCTTCGATGACAGGTATATTTAAAATTAAGTACTCAGGTGAAATCAAGCAGGTTGAAATGTTCGATATGCTTGGTAGAGTAATTATGTTACCTGTTGATTTAGATGAAAAAGTCATAGATGGAACTGAATTGGCAAGTGGTAAATACATGTTACGTTTATTCACTGACCACGGTGTAACTGTTACTGAAGTAATAATAAACAGATAAAAATAAATTATAAAAAAGGCTGTCTGATTTTTAACAGACAGCCTTAATTAAAAAGCATTTATTGAAGATTATAGGTTATACAGAATGATATTTTTAATTACATGAAGCAACAAAACAAAATGAAGATTAATTTTTTAAAAGCAAGACGGCTGTTCTTCCTTTTAGGGTTTTTGACTCTATCTGGTCAAACTATTGCTCAAAACAATCCGCCTACACAAGGTAACGAGTATTTAGCAATAAATGAGGACGCTCAACCGGTTACAATAACAAACCTGTTAGTGAACAATTCTGATTTGGATAATGATCCATTGTCTATCACAACGGTTAATAGTAACGTACCAGGAACATTTTTATATAACAATGGTAATGGAACTATATTGTATTATCCAGCTCCGGATTATTGTGGCTTAGACACTATTATATATGGTGTTTCAGACGGTTTTGTTGTTGTAACAGATACATTGTTCCTTACAATAAATTGTGTGAATGATGCACCAACTCAAGGCAATGAGACAATGACGGTGAATGAAGATGCTCCAGCTACTGCAACACCTGATTTGTTAGCTAACAATAGTGATGTTGAAAATGACCCAATATCCTTAGGTGCGATTGTTAGTGGACCAAGTAATGGATCATTTACAAACAATGGTAACAACACATATAATTATACACCTAATCCAAACTTTTGTGGATCTGATACTGTGTATTACGAGGTTACAGATGGTTCTTTAGTAACCGTAGATAGAATAATAATTTTTGTCACTTGTATAAATGATGCTCCAACAAATGGCAACGAATACATCACAATGAACGAAGATAATTCAGGTTCGACTGCAAATAACTTACTTGCAAATAACTCTGACATTGAAGGTGATTTCTTAACAGTTGGTAACTTTTTCTATACAGGTTCGAACACTTATGTATACAATTCAAATGGTACAGTAACTTTTACTCCTGCTCCAAATTGGTGTGGAACCGATATGATTGTTTATGAAGTGTCCGATGGAACCGATATTACTTTAGATACAATTTTCGTCACTGTAGTATGTATTAATGATATTCCAACTAGCGGTAATGAAATGGTGTACACTGATATCAATACAGCATTAAATAATATTGATATTCTTGCGAATAATACAGATGTTGAAACTGCAAACCTTATAGTTTCAAGTCCGACATTTCCTTATACTACTGTTCAAGGCGGTACTGTTGTAATTAATGGTGATCAGACAATCAATTATACTCCACCTGTGGATTTTGAAGGATTAGATTCCATGTTTTATCAAGTATGTGATGATAATACTCCTACTCCGGGTTGTGTGACTGATTTAATTGTATTTGTTGTTTCGCCAGATACAGATAATGACGGGGTTGTAAATTACTTTGATTTGGATGACGATAATGATGGAATTCCTGATTTAGTGGAAATTTTGACAGCATTGAACAATGGAGATACCGATTCTGATGGTATTCCAGATATCCATGATTTAGATTCAGACAATGACGGACTTTGGGATGTTTGGGAAGCTGGAGGCGGCTGGTTTGATCCAGACAATAACGGAACATACGTTAATTGGTATGATGCCAACGACAATGGATTGGATGATTACATTGAATTAAATCCTCTTCCATTAACAAATACTGACGGTGACTTACAACCAGATTTTCAAGATACTGATGACGATGACGATGGTATTTTAACAATTGATGAATATGACAATAATGGTGATGGATTCCCAGATGATTGTAACAACAATCAAATTCCTAACTATTTAGATCCAGAGTCTTGTGAAGTTAAAGTTCCAGAAGTATTTTCTCCAAACTACGATGGAGTAAATGATTTCTTGGTCATCAAAGGTATTTTTGATCATCCTGAAAATGACTTAAAAATATTTAACAGATGGGGTTCAGTTGTATATGATGCAACAGGATATAAAAACGAATGGTATGGTGTATCAAACGAAGGTGCAATTTTGGATAAAACAGAATTACCTGTGGGAACTTACTATTATATTTTGGACTTGAAAGATGGAAATAAACCATTAAAAGGATTTATCTATCTAACTCGATAATTTGATAATCATGATGAAAATTAAACACATATTTTTACTTGTAGGTGGAATGTTAATCACCCAAGGTGCGAATGCACAACAAGACGCGATGTATACTCATTATATGTTTAATACACAAGCGGTAAATCCTGCCTATGCTGGAAATAGAGGCATGTTGACAATGACACTATTGCACAGAAGTCAGTGGGTAGGAGTAAAAGGTGCTCCAATGTCTCAAACTTTTACATTGAATACTCCAATTTTTAGAAATAAACTTGGTTTAGGGGTGTCACTGCAAAATGATAAAATCGGTCCAACTAATATTTTTAGTGGAAATCTTGATTTGGCTTATCGCTTAAAATTAAACAAGCGGAATCATTTAGCTTTTGGAATTAAGGGAGCATTTAGTAACTATGATAGAAACTTGAGAGATTTGTATGCAGATCAATCAGGAGATATGGCAATTTCTAATGCATCTCAAAACGATATGTTTTTGGATTTTGGAATAGGTCTTTTATACACTCATGAGCATTTCTATATTGGATTATCAACTCCTAAGACTATACTGTATAACTTTTCAGGCGATGATGGAATGCATGTAGGTGGGAAGGAGATCCAACATTTTTATTTTACTGCAGGTGGTGCTGTTGATCTTAACGCGAAAACTGTTTGGAAGCCTTCAACTTTCCTTAGAGTGTCTTATGGCGCACCGATTACTTTAGATATTTCTTCACTTTTTGAATTTAATAAGAAGTTTGAAGTTGGTGCGATGTGGAGATCACGTGATGCGATTGGAGTACTGCTAGGCTATACGTTTAAGGAAAGCTTTAGAGTTGGATATTCTTTTGACTGGTCGTATGGTCACGAGACATTTAAGAACAACTTTGGTTCGCACGAAGTAATGTTACGTTATGAGCTGTTTTATAAGGGTAAAGAAAATATTACTTCACCTCGTTATTTTTAATTTGAATTAAAATGAAATATTCTATAATCCTTTTATTATTAGTAGTCGCCAACACCGTTTTTGCTGGTGACAATGATCGTTTCAAAGTTAGAAACCTTCAAATGAACTCAGAAGAATCGGACATTGCTCCCGTGTACTATAATGGTCGTGTTGTTTACTCTTCCTCTAGAGATTTGAATACTGAAGTTAAACGTATTTGGGAAAAATCGAATCTTGGATATTATGATCTATATATTGGAGATCCAGGAGGAGCGGGTGAGTTAATTAAAACTCGCTATTTTGACAGAAAGTTAAATAAGAAGTACAATGAAGGGCCTTTATCTTTCAATAGAGACGGTGACTTCATGGCTTTTACTCAAAACTATTACGAAAGCAAAAAGATTTTGAAATTAAAAATCATGACTTCTTCTAATGTGGACGGAAAATGGGACGACCCAATTCATGTTCCATTTAATAATCCTGATTATAGTGTTGGACATCCTGCACTAAATCATGATGCTACGATTATGTACTTTGTTTCTGATATGCCAGGTGGATATGGAGGAACTGATATTTATAAAGTTTCTCGAAATGAAGATGGAACTTGGGGACGTCCTCAAAATATGGGTGACAAAATCAATACTCCAGGAAATGAAATGTTTCCGTTCATTCACAGAGATGGTTTATTGTTTTTCTCTTCGGATGGTCATGCAGGACTAGGTGGTTTAGATGTGTTTATGGCACATGTAAATAGAGGAGTTGGTGAAATCGAACATTTAGAAGCCCCAGTTAATTCATATGCAGATGATTTTTCATTCATTCTTTCTTCAGATCAATATTCTGGATACTTTTCTTCGAATCGAGAAGAAGGAAATGGAAGCGATGACATTTATTCGTTCACAAACAATAAGAAATTCATCAATATTGCATTCTTGAAAGGATTGGTTGCAGATAGAGATGGGAATTCTCTTCAGAATGCAAAAGTTGCGTTGATGGATGCTGAAGGTGCAGAAGTTGGAGTTTTTGATTCTGATGGAAAAGGTTCATTTAATTTTGACCTTGATCCTAATAAGCCATATCAACTAGTTGTACAAAAAGAAGGATATTATTCGAAGACAATGGATATTGCTGATTTAGCAGTTTCAGAAGAGAGAAATGTAAATGTTGTATTGGATAAAGATCCTGTAATTTCTTTGCTAGGAGTTATTACGGATAAAAAGACAGGAGCTCCAATACCAGGCGCAAAAGTTAAGTTAATTGACAATACATCAGGAACTGATGAGGATATGACTTCTAACGCGAATGGTATGTTTACCAAGAAACTTGAAGAAAAACGATTAAATGAAAGAATCAATTACAATTTACGTGTTGAGGCTGAAGGTTATTTGAGTGTTTCAGTGAATTATAGTCGCGTTTTAGACAGAGAAGGTCAATACGACGTCAATGCCGAAGTTGATTTAAAACTTGAAAAAGTTACTGTTGGTCAAACAAAACTTGAAGATATTGTTGACGTTAACGCTATCTTCTGGGATTTAGGTTCTTATCAAGTTAGACCAGATGCAGCAATCGAATTAGACAAAATTGTTCAGGCAATGGAGAATAATCCAAATGTTCACATTGAATTGGGATCTCATACTGACAGTCGTGGTAGTGACAAAGCAAATGCGCAACTATCTGAACAACGAGCGAAAGCAGCAGCTGAATATATCAAATCAAAAATCACAAATCCTGATAGAATTACTTACAAAGGATATGGTGAAACTCGTTTGATTAATAAATGTAAGGATGGTGTTAATTGTTCGGAAGCTGAACACCAAGCAAACAGAAGAACAGAATTTAAAATTACCAAGTTTTAACCACTTGCTCATAAACAATGAGAAGACCGCTTAAATAGCGGTCTTTTTTTTTTGCCTTATTTTGGATTCCAATTTTTCATTTAAACCTTCCTTTTATCCAATAGATACTCGTAGGCCTTTTGAATCTGAATAAATTTTTCTTCTGCAATTTTTTGTTGAGCCTCTGATTCTGTGGCATAATTATCAGGATGATGAAGCTTTGCCATACTTCTGTATGCAGTTTTTAAATCAGATTGTGAATAGTTTTCCTTCAAACCTAAAACACTTAAAAATGATTTTTTTGAATGAACAAATAGCGAACTTGGTTTTTCTTGTTGCTGTTTTTCCTCGTAATACGTAGTGTAGATTGCAATTATTCGATTTAAATTATCGGCAGTAAACCCCAATTTTGAGTTTATTTCCTGAATGAAAATAAGTTCTCTTGGTGTAAGTTTTTCTGTTTGAATGGCTAAACCGACTAAAAAGTAAATCAATTGGACTCGCATACTGTCTTTGGTCCAATTGTTATTTATCCAATCTGTAACTGTTTCTTCCTTAATTGGGTACTTCAGCGAAAACACAAGAGAATCACCAAAATTATAATTGGACAGTTTGAAGTAGCGGTTAAAATATTCGTTTATGAATTGTGTTTTCCCTTTAAGAGATTTTGGATTTAAAAGCATCAAACGAGATGCTAAAGCCAAATATGCCTCCAGTAAATTATCATCGTTTGGCTTTAACGTATTTGGAAATATACCTTTCCTCCACGAACGAGCATGTCGCGTAAAATAAAAATATATAATTGCTCCAAAAACGAGTGGTCCAAAAAAAAGTGTTGCTACAATCCACGGAGGCCAATCAGTTAATGGGTCGATATACCAAAGCGAAAAATTCATGATGCTAACTTTGTTTTATAATGACACATTTGGAGAAAAGTAACCATAATTATGGAAATTTGATAGTCCGTTTCATAAAACGTACAAGGAATTTCTGTTTCTATTATTACAGACGATGATCTGAAATGGTGTAAAAGTATTTTTTTCAAAAAGATGGATTTTAGCTTTGGGATCAATTAAATCCAAAACATTTCAGAAAAATGTGTCAAGATAGAATTGAAGTTTAAAATTCTATTTTTAATATCTTTAGAACATGAAATCTAAACTCAACGAAATAATATTCGGAACACATACAAGATCAGGTAGAAATTTTGATGTAATATTATTGGTGCTGATTGTTTTTTCAGTACTAATTGTTTTAATAGAAAGTGTTCCAGAATGGCGGTTAAATTTTGGCGAGGAATTACACATATTGGAGTGGATTTTCACGGCTATTTTTAGTCTTGAATATATTCTTAGAATTTATATTGCACCACATCCATGGAAATACATTAAAAGTTTTTGGGGAATTATAGATTTAGTATCAATTCTTCCAACTTTTTTAAGTTTATTGCCTTTTATTCAAGGATATCAATCGTTAAGAGTTGTGCGAGCAATGCGCTTGCTGCGAATCTTTAGAATTTTAAAACTTAGTCGCTTTACATCGGAGTCACAGGCATTAGCGCATTCGCTTAAAGCGAGTTATTATAAGATTATGGTCTTTTTGTTTTTTGTCGTGATGATGATTATCATGGCAGGAACGCTGATGTATGTAATTGAAGGAGGTGAACATGGGTTTGATTCAATTCCAGCAAGTATTTATTGGGCAATTGTGACGGTTACGACCGTTGGCTTTGGGGATATCACTCCTTATACAGATATCGGTAAATTCTTGGCTTCCATTATGATGATTTTGGGCTATGCAATAATTGCTGTTCCAACTGGGCTAATTACGGTAGAAATGTCACGTTACAAAGACGATGGGAAAAAGGATAATTTGTGCGGAAGTTGCGAGCACGACAATCCCTTTGGATCTATTTACTGTAACCAGTGCGGTAAGGAAATGACCAACAATTAAAAAAAAACTCCTTGCCGAAGCAAAGAGTTCCTATATATAAACGTTTCTAGCTATCCGAGAAATATCGGGAAGAAAGAAACGAGGAAAAGAGTTGACCGAAGCCAACTCTTTATGCTCTTTTAGCTACTTATCTTATCGAATGGGTAACTGAGCTTGTCGAAGTTACATCATTCCTGGCATTCCACCTCCTGCGTGCATTGCAGCGTGAGCAGCATCTTCATCAATTGGCTCATCTGCTATTACGCATTCAGTTGTCAATAACATTGAGGCAATAGAGGCTGCATTTTCAATCGCAATACGCGTTACCTTAGTTGGATCAATAACCCCAGCTTTGTACAGGTTCTCGAATGTTTCAGTTCGCGCGTTGTAACCGAAATCTGCTTTACCTTCTTTTACTTTCTGAACGATTACCGCACCTTCACCACCACAATTCGCAATGATTTGGCGTAACGGTTCTTCAGCAGCTCGGCGCACAATTGCAATACCAGTTGTTTCATCGTCATTGGCTCCAGTTAACTTCTCAATTGCACTTAAAGCGCGAATCAAAGCAATACCACCACCAGGAACAATTCCTTCCTGAACAGCTGCTCTAGTAGCTGCTAAGGCGTCGTCAACACGGTCTTTCTTCTCTTTCATTTCAACTTCAGTGGCAGCACCTACATAAAGAACAGCAACTCCGCCAGCTAACTTCGCCAAACGTTCTTGCATTTTTTCTTTGTCGTAATCTGATGTTGTAGATTCAATTTGAGCTTTAATTTGTCCAATTCTAGCTTCAATATCTCCTTTTCTTCCTGCACCGTTAATGATAGTTGTATTGTCTTTATCAATTTCTACTTTTTCAGCAGTTCCCAACATATCCAACGTTGCATTCTCCAAAGTCAATCCTCGCTCTTCTGAAATAACTTGACCTCCAGTTAAAATTGCGATATCTTCTAACATTGCTTTTCTTCGGTCACCAAATCCTGGAGCTTTAACCGCAGCAACTTTCAGTGAACCTCTTATTCTGTTTACAACCAATGTCGCTAAAGCTTCACTGTCTACATCTTCAGCAATAATTAACAACGGTTTTCCTGCTTGAGCAACTGGCTCCAATACAGGAAGTAAATCTTTCATGTTCGAAATCTTCTTATCGTAGATTAAGATCATTGGATTTTCCATGTCCGTTATCATTTTCTCTGTATTTGTAACAAAGTAAGGAGACAAGTACCCTCTATCAAATTGCATTCCTTCCACCGTTCTTACTTCAGTTTCAGTTCCCTTCGCTTCTTCAACAGTTATTACACCGTCGTTTCCAACAACTTTCATTGCTTCTGCGATTAACGAACCAATTGTTTCGTCATTGTTAGCAGAGATACTCGCAATTTGCTTGATTTTATCATTGTCGGAACCAACTTCTTTCGAAATTTTCTTCAATTCTTTAACGATTTCTATAACCGCTTTGTCAATTCCGCGTTTTAAATCCATAGGATTTGCTCCTGCAGCAACATTTTTCAATCCTGCACCAATAATTGCCTGAGCCAAAACAGTTGCAGTTGTAGTTCCGTCACCTGCAATATCAGCAGTTTTCGAAGCAACTTCTTTTACCATTTGAGCCCCCATATCTTCGATAGGGTCTTTTAATTCAATTTCTTTTGCAACAGTTACACCATCTTTTGTGATTTGAGGTGCCCCAAATTTACGTCCAATAACAACGTTTCTTCCTTTCGGTCCCAACGTTACCTTAACTGCATTTGCCAACGCATCAACTCCTCGCTTAAGTTTGTCTCTCGCTTCAACATTAAAATATATATCTTTTGCCATTTTTTTCTGTTTTAAAATTCAATAATTAATTGTTTTAAAATATTCCGTAAATATCCGATTCACGCATAATCAAAAATGTTTTACCATCCAATTTGATTTCCGTTCCAGAATATTGACCATAAAGTACTTCGTCTCCAACTTTTACTGTGATTGGTTCATCTGTTTTTCCGTTACCGGTTGCAATTACTTTTCCTTTCAAAGGCTTTTCCTTTGCTGAATCTGGAATAATAATTCCACTTGCTGTGGTTTGCTCTGCTGGAGATGGTTCGATAAGAACTCGATCCGCTAAAGGTTTAAATGAATTTGACATGTTTTTGTAAAAATTATTTAATGATTAATACTGTTGGACTTTAGACCAATTTTATGCCAATTCAATATACTGGACGTATTGACATAAAAAAATGTCAGCATGTGACATACTGACATTTAAAATTGTATTAGAATACGATATTAGTTCGCTGGCTTTTGAGCTGGTTTTTGTTTACCCGCTGGCTGACCATCTTGTGTTTGACCTTGCTCAGTTTGAGCTGGTTCCTCAACCACAGTTTCTGGAGATTTCATTCTCAATGTTAAAATTATACTCAATACAGCAACAACTCCAGCCAATGACCAAGTTGCTTTATCAATAAAGTCATTCGTTTTTTGAACTCCTCCTAACTGCTGTGCCGAACCAAAGTCTGAACTTAATCCTCCTCCTTTTGGGTTTTGGATGAATACAACGAATACAAGTAAAATACTTGAGATCATAATGATAATTGAGAATAAAGCTTCCATGTTAATTTATGTGTTTAATTTTTTCTGTAATTCTTTTATTTGGATTGCAAAGAAAATCTTTTTTTCCGGATATTTCAAACTTAATTGCTCATAAGCGTAAATTGCTTTTGGAAAATTACCTTGAAGAGCATAAATTTTGGCCAAAGTTTCACTTACCGGAAGCGCTTCTTCACTTAAACTTTCTTTGGCTTTTTTAATAGGGGAGAAGAACTCTTTCTTAGGTTTCACAACTTCTCCAAAGAATTCATTGATTTCAAATGTGAGACTTGAATCGTTCACAATTGCATCAATTTTTAGCTTATCGTCATCCAAATGCTCAACATTATTTTTATTTGATTGCAACCAAGAAGTGAACGATAATTTAGTATTAATTTCGATTTCTTTTTCTGGAATTGACTCAATATCAGGTTCTGTTGAACTATTTTCGGTCGTTTTTCGTTTTTCTAGCGCTTCAACTTCTTCATTTGATAATTCAGGTAATTGATAATTTGCCGCAAATGAATGGTGTAAAATCGATTCCTCTAGGGTATCCGAAACAATTTCTTCAACTGAATCGCCATCAAATGATAATGAAGTTTCTTTAATTTCTATGTCTTCTTCTATTTCAATTTCCGAGACAAATTCTTCTTTTTCTTCAGTCGAAGAGATTTCAGTTTTATTCAACTGTTCGGTATCAGCTTGTACTTCAACAGGGTCAATTTCTTTTTGAACAAAATTATTTTCAGTGATTTCGTCGTTTACTTGAGTAAACGAGCTGTCTTTTGAAAAATCATGGATTAGTTTAAACAATTGAGCGCGATCACCAATTCGATACGAGTGTTTTTGTAACTCTTCCTCAAAATGAATGTCTTTTGAATCACCCAAACCTTTTAAATAAAGTATTGAGTATATTTGAGTATAAGGATTCTTTACTGCTAAATCACTTAAAAAAGTTAAATCTTCTTTTTGAATTAACGAAGGGTTTTGAATTCGTTCTGATATATCTTTAGCTGTCAACATTACCAATTAGAAAGTAGTTTATTGATGACATCTTGAACAACTTGGGTATTGATTTCGTCCAATAATTGTGATTCAACGTTGCTTAAATCCTGATCAGAAGAATAATCGACAAAACGTGTACTTGTCATTCTCATTTCACTAGGTTCAGGAACTTTAATGTATATATCAAAGTTTACAGATATCGTAAGTCTATTTTGAGCAGCATTTTGAGTACCTGTTTCATCATTTTGTAAAGCAATCGGCGAAACATTGTAGCTATTAATCACACCTTCAATGTCTATACTTGAATCATCAATATTATTAGTGATCAAAAGACGAGTATTATTTTGTACTCCATCCTTTACTGCTTCTGAAAGTTGCGCTGGATAACTTAGAGGTGTATTTGGTGCGTTATTATCTAATGTTTTTAACGTAAAGGTTTTCCATTCTGGAGGCATTGATCCCTTATCCATAAATGAAACGCTTGAAGGCCAACAACTGGCCAACAAAAAAGATAGTGCTATGAATAAAAACAGTTTCATTAGTCTGCTAAGTTATACTCTTTTATCTTTCTATAAAGCGTTCGTTCACTTATTCCTAATTCCGAAGCGGCATATTTGCGTTTCCCTTTGTGTTTTTCAAGGGCTTTTTGAATCAATTCTTTTTCTCGGTCTTCCAATGATAAGGACTCCTCAACTTCTTCATGTTCCTCATATGAACCCTCATTGTTTTTGGAATCAAAATCATAATCGTTATCATTCGAAGGATTTACTGGAGGTAAAATTTTTGTTGTGTTCGAAGGTGTTTGAATGTCAGAATAAAAACGATTGATCATACTTGTTTGATCGTTGTCTAAATCAATTTCTCCATTTTGAGAGACCATTTCAAGAACTATTTTTTTCAAATCGGTCAAATCCTTTTTCATATCGAATAAGAATTTATACATCAATTCGCGCTCATTTATAGAATCGCTTCCGCCACCTTCAGGTATTAATGCCGGAGTATTTGATTTCTCATCAGGTAAATATCGCTTAAATAAAACAGCATCAATCTCTCTGCTTGTCTCAATAACCGAAATCTGCTCTACCAAGTTTTTTAACTGTCGAATATTACCAGGCCATGAATAATTGTTCAACAAATCAACTGCATCATCATTTAATTTAATGGCTGGCATTCTATATTTATCACTAAAATCACTTGCAAACTTTCTAAACAACAGGTGGACATCTTCCTTTCTGTTTCGCAATGCAGGCAATGAAATTGGAACTGTACTCAATCTATAAAACAAATCCTCCCTAAATTTTCCACTCGAAATTGCGCGTTGCATATTTTCATTTGTCGCAGCAACAACACGAACATTTGTTTTTATTGATTTTGATGATCCTACTCGAATGAATTCACCAGTTTCCAACACACGTAGCAAACGAACCTGAGTCTGCATCGGGAGCTCGGCAACTTCATCTAAAAAAATTGTACCACCATCAGCGACTTCAAAATATCCTTTTCGACTTCCGCTTGCGCCAGTAAATGATCCTTTTTCGTGACCAAATAATTCAGAATCAATTGTTCCTTCTGGAATAGCGCCACAGTTGACAGCAATATATTCACCGTGCTTTCTTGAACTTAATTGGTGAATCACTTGTGGAATAATTTCTTTTCCTGTCCCGCTTTCTCCAGTTACTAAAACAGAAATATCTGTAGGAGCAACTTGAATAGCTACTTCCAAAGCTCGATTTAATAGAGGCGCATTTCCAATAATACCGAAACGCTGTTTTACTTGTTGAACTTCCATGATTTAATTCGTTACTGAAGTTAAAATTTCAACCAATTCACCTTTCAAAGTCGCTGATGTACATTCTGTTATTTTAACCAAAACGTAATCACCCTTTTTTGCTTTTCCACGTGGAAATATAGTTTTTGAATTGTAGTCATTTCTTCCACTTAAAAAGTCGTCAGATCGTTTAGAAAAACCTTCTACCAATACTTTGTGGATTTTTCCAATTTGGGCTTGATGAGAAGCCAATGCTTGAGAGAGTTGAAGGTCAATTATTTCTGTTAATCGCGCACTTTTAACTTCTTCAGAAACATTATCCTCATACCTTCTTTCGGCCAATGTTTTTGGACGCTCAGAATATTTGTACATAAATGCAAAATCAAATTTCACTTCCTTTATTAAACTCAGTGTGTCATTGTGTTCTTCTTCTGTTTCATCACAAAAACCGGTAATAATATCTGTTGAAATGGCACAATCCGGAATAATTCTTCTAATTGCTGCTATTCTATCCAAATACCATTCTCGAGAATATCCACGATTCATTCGTTTCAACATTTCGGTATTTCCAGACTGAACAGGCAAATGAATATACGAACAAATGTTATCATATTTGGCCATTACTTCAATTACTTCATCCGTCATGTCTTTCGGGTGAGATGTGGAAAAACGCACGCGAAGTTCTGGGGAGATTTGTGCAACCATTTCCATTAATTGAGAAAAATTAGTCGTTGATGCTGTTTCATCTTTGATTTCTCCTTTAGAAGTCATGTTCCAACGGTAAGAGTCCACATTTTGTCCCAATAATGTTACTTCTCGATAACCTGAATCAAATAAGTCACGACATTCTCTCTCAATAGTTTCTGGACTTCGTGAACGTTCACGACCTCTTGTGAAAGGAACGACGCAAAACGAACACATATTATCACATCCACGTGTAATTGAAACATAACCAGAAACGCCATTTCCATTCAATCGAATTGGTGAAATATCGGCATACGTTTCATCTCTTGAAAGAAGAACATTAACGGCCTTTTGACCAGAACCAACTTCGTTAACTAGGTTTGGTAAATCTCTATATGAATCAGGGCCTGCAACAATATCAACTAGTTGCTCTTCTTCTAGAAATGCTTGCTTTAATCGCTCAGCCATGCAACCTAAAACACCAACAATTAAGCCTGGTTGACGTTTTTTTCGGTTTTTAAAGTTTGTAAGTCTTTTTCTGATTCTTTCCTCTGCGTTTTCGCGTATCGAGCACGTATTAATTAATATAATATCAGCCTCATGCTCATCGGATGTTGTTCCATAACCTTCTTCTGTCATGATGGAAGCAACAACTTCACTGTCGGCAAAATTCATTGCACAGCCATAACTTTCCAGAAACAACATTTTACCATTGGATGGCTTTCCGGTTTTTATCACAGTTGCAGTTCCTTGCAGACTTTCGTCCATTTCTTTATTATCTTCTATAGACATTTAAACTTTCTAAATTGAACCGCGAATTTAATCAAAATCAACAGGGTGTCAAAATGGCAGTCTTAAAAAAGCATAATAAATCCGTTTTATTCAGAGAAACTCGAGTTTAACTCATTCAAAACTAAGGTTTAAATAATTGACCTGTTAAATAACTCACTTATAGCTGATTGAACTGTTATATTGCTTAATTTTGTGTAAAAATCAATTTCAACTACTTATTATTATGTTAATCAAAACTCTATTATTAGGTGCATTCTTTTTAGTTTGTACCGCTACTATCGCACAAGACAGAGCATCGATTGAATCTCAAATTTCTGAAAAGGAATATGAATTTGAAAATGCGAAGGCAAGTTCTCGTCAAGTCAATGAAGACATAAAATTAGAATTAATTGAACTTTATGGAGCGCTTAAAAATCAATTGGAAAGTGAAATAGAAGCTACTTCAAATTTGGAAATCAAGGCGATTAAGAATCAAGAAATTAGTGTCTTGAATGATAAAATTGCAAGTTATTCACAAAAAAAATAAGCACGATGAATTTAAATTTACTTTCGAGAATTTTTCTATTAGGTATTCTTTTTGTCCCTTTTTCTGGTAAATCTCAAGCATTTACTGAAAATTTTGACAATATTACTTCACTTCCGAGCGGATGGTTTATGGCGAATAATAGTACTCCAGTTGGAGCGACAGTATGGTCCCAAGGTCCTAGTGTTGCTGGCGGCGGTCCTTTTGACGCTTACAATGGAGCGGCAAATGCTTTTATAAGCGCAAACTTTAATAATACAGGTGCTACAGGTACAATTAGCAATTGGTTAATGGCTCCAAATCGAACGTTTAAAAATGGAGATGTTTTAACATTTTTCACCAGAAAAGCATCACCTGATTCTTATGCTGATCGTTTGGAAGTTCGTTTGAGTACAAATGGGGCGAGTACTGCTGCAGGCTCAGGTGCAACAACTGGTGATTTTACAACTTTATTATTAAGTGTTAATCCAACTTTAGTTTTGGGTGTTTACCCTACAACTTGGACTCAATATTCCATTACAATTAGTGGATTACCTGCACCAACTTCTGGTCGAATCGCTTTTAGATATTTTGTAACTAATGGAGGTTCGTCAGGCGCAAATTCCGATTTTATTGGGATTGATAACGTTGTTTACACACCGTATGTTTGTCCTACATTTACAATGACTCCAACAGGTCCATTGGCTGGAGGAACAGCAGGAGCGGCGTATTCAACGGCGCTTACTCAATCTGGAGCTCTTGGAACACCAAGTTATACGATAACTGGCGGTGCCTTGCCTCCAGGGTTAACTTTATCAAGTGCAGGAACAATCTCAGGAACACCGACAGCAACTGGTACATATAATTTCACGGCAACAGTAACGGATCCAAGTGGATGCAGCGGCAGTACAAATTATTCGATTACTATTGCATGTCCATCGAATCCTATAACGTTGTCATCGCCTCCTATTCTGTGTAACAATAGTTCGTTGTACGCTCTAGTTCAAGGGGCGCCAGCTGGAGGTACGTATTCTGGAACTGGTGTTTCAGCAGGTTCGTTCGATCCTTCTGTAGGAACGCAGTCAATTACATACAATTATACTGATACATATTCTTGTGCACATAGTTCTATGTATACATTGTCTGTTATTGCAGCACCGACTGTTTCTCACAGCTCAATTCCTGCAACGTGTGACAATAATGGAGTCGTGGCTTTATCTGGAGGAAGCCCGGTAGGTGGGACGTATACTGGCACAGGAGTTTCGGGTACTAATTTTGATCCTTCTGTAGGAACGCAGACAGTAACATATACTTATACAGATGGAAACAATTGTTCTAATACCGCAACTGCTTTAATTACGGTTAATACTGCTCCTTCGGTAACTCAGACGTGGATTTCTGCTACTTGTGACAATGCAGCACCATCACCAATAACTGGTGGAAGTCCCGTTGGTGGTACATATTCCGGAACAGGGGTTTCAGGTGGTAATTTTGATCCAAGTGTTGGAACACAAACCGTAACTTATACGTATACAGATGGCAATAACTGCTCTAATTCAGCATCCGCTGTTATTACTGTAAACCCAGCTCCAACTGTAACATTTAATTCTCCGCTTTCAACGATGTGTACATACAATTCACCACTTATTTTATCTGGAGGAAATCCATCGGGAGGTACATACGTTGGTTCAGGAATAAGCGCTGGAACAATGAATCCAGCAACTGCTGGAATTGGCAATCACGCCATTACGTACACGTATACAGACGGAAACGGTTGTCAAGGATCGGCGCAGTCGTCAATAATTGTTGAGGCTTGCTTGGGAGTCGAAACAAATGAACTGGATAATTTAGTAATTTACCCTAACCCAGCCAGTGAAGAACTAAATGTTGAATTTCAAAACACAACAGGAAACGCAGCTGAAATTGAACTTGTTTCAAATGATGGAAAAGTAGTCTTTTCTTCTAAAGCAAAAGAAAATTCAAGTTTTAGTGAAAAAATTGATGTTTCAAATTTTTCAGAGGGAGTTTACTTTATTAGAATTAAATCTGATTCAGGTCTAGTTGTAGAAAAAATAATATTGAAATAATCGATATATCTTAAGGATTAAGTAAAGAGATCATTCATTTGAATGGTCTCTTTTTTAATTAATACAGCTATTATTTATCTGTAAATCAAGTCATTAGTAGATGATTTCGACGCTGGCAAAACTAAGAGTTTGTGTTTAAAACAGATTTATGTTTAGTTTTGCAATTCAAAAATATCAATAACATTATTCTTCCATGGCAAAAAATTTAGTAATCGTCGAGTCACCCGCAAAGGCAAAAACCATTGAAGGATACTTAGGTAAAGACTTCGTAGTTAAATCGAGTTTCGGTCATGTAAGAGACCTTGCGAAGAAAGGAGAAGCTATTGATATAGCGAATGATTTTGCTCCACGATATGAAGTGTCACCAGACAAAAAACAAGTGGTAGCTGATTTAAAGAAGTTGGTAAAAGTTGCAGAGACGGTTTGGCTCGCAACGGATGAGGACCGTGAAGGAGAAGCAATTTCCTGGCATTTATATGAAACACTGGGTTTGGATAAAAAGGAAACCAAGCGAATTACCTTTAATGAGATTACAAAAGCAGCTGTTTTAAAAGCAATCGATTCACCGCGTGAAATAAATAAAGAATTAGTTGACGCACAACAAGCGCGTCGAATTTTAGATCGTCTTGTGGGATTTGAACTTTCACCAGTTTTATGGAGAAAAGTAAGACCTAGTTTATCTGCTGGTCGTGTACAGTCGGTTGCTGTGAAGTTAATCGTAGAGCGCGAGAAAGAGATAGAGGCCTTTAAAGGTGATTTCTTTTACAAAGTAAATGGAATTTTTACAGCGGAAAATGGACGTTTTAAAGCTGAAGTTTCTCAGCAGTTGAAGTCGGAAAAGGAAGTTGAATCGATTTTAGAATCGTGCAAAGGAGCTAATTTTAAAGTGAGTGATGTAGCTATGAAACCGGCAATTAAAAAGCCAGTTGCGCCTTTTACAACATCCACATTACAGCAAGAAGCAAGTTTGAAACTTGGATTCTCTGTTTCTAGAACAATGAGTGTTGCTCAGCGCTTATATGAGGCGGGACACATAACCTATATGAGAACCGATTCAGTGAATTTATCAGAAACGGCCTTGGATGCGGCGCAAAATGAAATTGAAAAAGCATACGGAAAAGAATTTTCAAATAGAACAAAATACACAACAAAGGATACTGGAGCACAAGAGGCGCACGAAGCAATCAGACCTTCTGATTTTGGAAAGCACTCAATTAACGGCGAAAGTGAACAAGAGAGATTGTACGACTTAATATGGAAAAGAGCAATTTCCTCGCAAATGTCTGATGCGAAACTAGAACGTACAACAATCAAAGTGAACGCTGCAGGTGTTGACGAAACTTTCCAAGCAAAAGGAGAAGTAATCAAGTTCGAAGGATTCTTAAAAGTTTATTTGGAAAGTAACTTAGACGACGAAGATGAAGACGAAACAGATTCAGGATTGTTGCCTGCGGTTTCAAAAGGAGATTTGCTCGATGCAAATGAAATCAAAATTACTCAGCGCTTTTCAAGACCACCTGCTCGATATGTAGAGGCTTCTTTGGTAAAGAAATTGGAAAGTTTAGGTATTGGTCGTCCTTCAACATACGCACCAACAATTACAACTATTCAGAAGCGTGGGTATGTAGAGAAACCTGATAGAGAAGGAGAGGAGCGCACTTATAGTCAATGGAAATTATCGAATGATAAAATTGAAAGAAAAGAACTGACTGAAGTTACTGGTCGTGAAAAAAATAAACTTGCTCCTACAGATATTGGGGTTGTCGTTACCGACTTTCTATCTGAACATTTTGTAACCATTATGGATTACAACTTCACAGCAAAAATTGAAAAGGAATTTGATGAAATTGCTAAAGGATTGATGGATTGGACGAAAATGTTGAAAGAGTTTTATACACCTTTCCATACAAATGTCGAAGACACTCTTGAAAATTCTGAGAGAGCAACTGGAGAGCGTGAATTAGGAATAGACCCAGCATCTGGGAGAAAAATAATTGCACGTATTGGTCGTTTTGGACCAATGATTCAAATCGGCGACGAACAAGTTGATGGTGAAAAGCCGCAATTCGCGTCATTAAGAACAAATCAATCTATAAACTCTATATCACTAGAAGAAGCCTTAGAATTGTTTCAATTCCCCAAAAATCCTGTCTCTTATACACATCTGACGCTGCCGACGATCTACTCTGTGTAGAT